>Ga0137418_10001262_pt1 | contig 23251 bp, 18 predicted proteins | sample CZODoug3_1_2_16f_FD_122242 | JGI IMG/M metagenome (GOLD analysis project Ga0137418, IMG submission 122242) | Vadose zone soil fungal communities from Angelo Coast Range Reserve, California, USA - CZODoug3_1_2_16fungal (Hybrid Assembly) | ecosystem: Environmental > Terrestrial > Soil > Vadose...
TAGAATGAGGATGGCAGTGATTTTCATCGAGTTTCCAATCAGGACAAGTAAGAACCTAATTCAAGAAATACTGCCGGTACAACGTATCCCGCTGCGCTGGACGAAAGCCCGCATCCCGGATAATCCGCCGCAATTCTTCTTCGGTCGTCGAGTTCGAAACCCCCGCCGCCTTCACCACATTCTCTTCCAGCATGACGGAACCCACATCATTCCCGCCAAATCGCAGCCCCATCTGGCAGACCTTCAGCCCTTGCGTCACCCAGCTAGCCTGCACGTTCTTGATGTTCGACAGAAACAGCCGGGAAATCGCCAACAGCTTCAAATACTCCACAGCCGTAGCCTCATCCCACTTGCGTCCTCCCAAGGCTGTGTTCTGCGGCTGGAAACTCCACGGGATGAACGCCGTAAACCCGCCCGTCTCCTCCTGCAAATCGTAGAGCGCCTGAAAGTGGTTAATCCGATGCTCGTAGCTCTCCCCCACGCCGAACATCATCGTCGCGGTTGTCCGCATCCGCAACTGATGCGCGGTTCGGTGTACTGAAATCCAGTCTTCCGTCAGGCACTTCAACCGCGCAATCCGGTGCCTCACTTCGTCATCTAAAATCTCCGCGCCACCGCCCGGAATCGAATCCAGCCCCGCATCGCGTAGCCGCGAGATCGTATCCCGCAAACTCAGCTCGCTATATTCCGCAATCGCCAAAATCTCCGACGCCGAATAGCAATGCAGATGAATCTTGGGAAAGCGTTCCCGCACCCCGCGCAACAGCCGCTCATGCCAGTCAATTTTCAAATCCGGATGCAGGCCGCCCTGCATCAGCACACCCGTCCCGCCCATCTCCACCGTCTCGGCGATCTTGGCGTAGATGGTCTCGAAGTCGAGGATGTACCCCTCCTTGGCCGCCGGCCCTTTCAAGGGCCGGTAAAACGCGCAGAAGGTGCAGTATTCCGTGCAGAAATTCGTGTAATTGATGTTCCGGTCGATGACGTAGGTCGCCACTCCCTCCGGATGCAGCTTCCGCCGCAGAGCATTGGCCTCCATGCCGATGCCAATCAGATCGTCGGAGTTGAACAGGTCGAGCGCTTGCTGCTTGGTCAAGGACATGCCAGGGTCACCGATGTGCGTTCACTGTGAACCCTAGATTTTACAGGGAGGCGGGTGGAAGGCCAAATCGGGGGAGTTAGCGTTGGTTGAACACATTCCACGATTGCCAACATCTTGTTCGGACTCGACGGATTCCATTTCTCTTTCTTTGCGGCTTTTTCATGAAAGTGCGGAATGCCTCTCCGCACGGCCTTGACGTTATCCAATAATGTAGTTATTATTATACATAAATGGAGTATAGCCAATGGCCACGGTTCAGCGCCCCATAGCCGGTTTCGCCAAAGCAGAAGCCCCCGATTTATCGAACAAAAACGTCCAGGAGCGCCTAAGCCCAGCGGCCATCTCGGCCTTTTTTAAACTGGCAGCATCCTGGAAGCTGCGCGACGAACCCGCCCGCCAACTCCTAGGAGGCATGTCCAACGGCGCGTTCTATCAACTCAAGGGTGGCCATACCAAACCACTTGATCAGGACAAGCTCACGCGCATTTCTTTGCTTCTGGGTGTCTTTAAGGCGCTGCGCATCCTCTATAGCGCCAAGCTGGCGGACGCCTGGATCAGTCTGCCGAATACCAATCCCATGTTCGCGGGAGAAGCGCCGGTAAACTACATGATCAAGGGTGGCATGCCTGCGTTGGTGCGGGTCCGCCAGTTGCTCGATGCCCGTCGCGGAGGGCAGTGACGCCCAAGCTTAGAACGATTCGTCAGGATGATACTCATCGTCTGATCCCATCCCGCTATAGCGATGAAAGTGTTCTGACGGTTCTTAGCGATAACGAAAGCCAGCTGCAAGCTCTCTTCGAACTCGAAGGCGCCACCAATGACCGGCTCCTGGGCGAAGCCAATCTGCTTCCCGGCATCAGCGTTCACGAACTCATTTTCGGCGTCAACTATGCCCACGTCGTAAATGCCGCTTTCACTCACGCCCGTCCCGGCGGCAGCCGCTTCAACGGTCCAGAGCGCGGCGCATGGTACGCCGGTTTTGAATTGGAAACGTCCCAGGCCGAAATAGCGTTTCACAAAGGGCCTGAACTCCGGGAAATCAACTGGCACGAGCCGGAGGCTTTTACCTTCGACGATTACCTGGCCGATTTTCGGGCGGATTTTCACGATATCGATGGCGATGCCGATCATGCTGACTGCCTCGATCCGAATAGCTATGGAGCATCTCAGAAGCTAGCCAAAGAGCTCCTGGCCGCCGGAAGTGCGGGAATTCTTTACCCCAGCGTTCGCCGAGCCGGAGGCAACTGCATTTCTTGTTTTCGTCCAGCGCTGGTGAGCAACGTTCGCCGAAATCGAACCGTCACCCTCTTGCTAGATGCTAATTTCAATCCAATCTTTCGATAATCGGGACCTTTCACGCTCTTGATCTATTTCCAAAAACCAAACATTGGAGCCCGTATCCTTCCATGTTTGCAAGGGTGGGTGGCAATGCAGCCTAGAACGATGCGCTCGCCGCCCCGTTTGGTTTAGAAAGATATGGGGTGCACGTCGCCTGCGCTCTATCACTTGTTCGCGCTAGCCTTCTCTACAAACTTCACTGCCGGCAAGGCCCCACACTCTTCCGCGTAGGAGTAAAACAGCCGCAAGCCTTCCTGGCACTCTTTATCCAGGGAGTAGTGGATATTCACAGTGAGATAGCTGGTCACATTGGCCACGCTCATGCCTAGGCGCGGAGCCCACTCGTTGGCGATTCTCCGCAGGCTTTCGGGAGTAAGACCGTGATCGCGGGAGAGTTGGAAGACGTCTGCCAGGCTCAGGACGGCGGCCGGAGTCGCCCTAGCGACGCTCCCGACCTCAGCAAGGGCCTCCTCGCGCACCGCCCAGAAGGCGAAGACGAAAGGCTTGCCGGTGTGCTTCCGCCACTCCTCGGCGAGGTCGATGACGGTCGTGTAACGTGCACGCTGAATAAGCAGCGCCGGGTCGCCAATTAACAGGGCGGCGTCGCAGGAGGCCAGCATCACCTCCAGATCCGGAGCCATTGACCAGTACTCCCGAGGACCGCCTAACCACTTCGCCAGCAAGACTTTACAAAGTGCGACCGAGGTCAGGGAGGAGCTATCGAGCGCGACCGTCTTGATCTGGTCCAACGGCTTTCGGCTCACCAACAGAATCGACCGCACGGCATTTAGCGAGGCAATCGCCACGCCGGGGAGAATGACAAGGCCGGGGATGGTTGCGTAGGCGGCGACGGGGATGATGCCGATATCCGCCGTTCCCGTGGCCAAAGCCTCCGCGCAAGCCGAGGGGATTGTGTAGGTTACTTCGAATTGCTCTTGGAGCCGCTCCCGCGCCTCGCCATGTTCAAAATCCCACATGAGCGGCGCGGTATTGAGGTAGGAAATGGCGGAGATACGAAGGCGGCGCATGAATGCCAACGAAATTTCATTCTACCAAAGTAGGTAGGGCGACTCCTTGACGGGGCGCGGTGTGGCCCGTACAGTCCCGGCAGGTGTGCGCTGTCGGTGCTCGGCCGTCAGGTTTTTGGCTCAATCTGGAGACGGAGAGCCGAGAGCTGAAAGCTGAGAGCCGACAGCGCAATTCAGGAGATCGCATGGTTGCTGCGCCCGTTCTTCCGGCCCGGTTGGTTCCACCTAACACGCTGCAATGGCTGGCGTTAACGCTCACGGAAGGGCTCGGCCCGACGCGTTCGAAGCGTCTTGTTGAACACTTCGGAGGCGTTGCGGGAGTCTTTCGCGCGTCACTTACTGAGCTTGAAGCGACGGGATTGCGGGCGACGTCGGCGCAGTCGATTTTTACTGGAAAATCGCTCGATTTAGCCCAGCAGGAGATGGTGAAAGTTGCTGATTCGAAGGCAGACATCGTCACGCTGGACGATCCGCGTTATCCCCAAAGGCTGAAGGAGATTTACGATCCGCCGCTGGTTCTGTATGTGCGCGGTTCGGTAGAACTCCTTTCGTTACCGGGAATTGCGGTCGTGGGCACGCGACATCCCACGCCGTACGGGGTAGGCATGGCGGAGCGGTTGGCGTGCGATCTCTCCAACCAGGGGCTGAGTATCATCAGCGGCTTAGCGAGAGGCGTGGATACCGCGGCGCATCGAGGAGTGATCAATGCGAAGGGCCGGACCGTCGGCGTGATGGGCACGGGAGTGGATGCAATCTATCCCCGTGAGAACAAGCGACTGGCCGAGCAGATCCTTGCGATGGGCGGGACTCTAATCTCGGAGTTTGCCGTTGGCACTCCGCCTACTCCGCAGAATTTTCCAATTCGGAATCGTATCATCAGTGGAATGTCCGTCGGCGTGCTCGTCGTGGAAGCCGCTGAGTATAGTGGTACGAGAATCACGGCGCGCTGCGCCCTCGAACAAAGTCGCGACGTCTTCGCTGTGCCGGGCAACGTAACCAATAAGAATGCGTGGGGGCCGAACACTTTAATCAAGCAGGGAGCGAAGCTGGTTGCGACCTGGGAAGACGTTTGGGAAGAACTACATGCAGACATTCGGGAACGTCTCTCGCCGACCCCCGCTGAATCTTCCGCCGGGCAGACCGCATCTCTCTTTCAGGGCGCCGAGCTTCCACCGCACGAGAAAAAGCTGCTGGCGGTGCTCAAGGCGGACGAATCCATGCAAATTGATGAGATCGTCGAACGGCTGGAGAATGAGGTGTCTCCGTCGGAAATCTTTGCTGCTTTGTTTGAGCTGGAACTCTCGGGGAAGATCAAACAGCTTCCGGGAAAGAATTTTGTGAAGACGTTCTAGGTGTCGCTATCAGCTGTCGGCTATCAGCCGTCGGCTAGATCCCAAGGGCACGTTGAGAGCGGATGATCAACAGTATTGTCTATGCAAAGTTTTCGAAATCTCGAGGTTTGGCGTGAAGCGCACGCCTTGACTCTGGCAGTGTATCGAGTTAGCTGTACGTTTCCGCGGGAGGAGACGTTTGGCCTTACCTGCCAGATGCGTCGAGCTTCAACGTCGATCGGAAGTAATTTGGCGGAGGGCTGTTGTCGAGCTAGTGACGCGGATTTCGCACGTTTTGTTCAGATCGCATTGGGTTCTGCCAGTGAGCTCGAGTATCAGATGCTTTTGGCGCGAGATCTGAGATTTATGCCCGAAAGCGATTACGAGCCGCTAACTGCTGCGGTGGAACGCACCAAGCGAATGCTTACGGCGCTCGTGAAAACGCTGAGGAAAGCAGCTTAGTACATTGGAAATCGGCAATCCGACTATCCCCCTGGATCGCACGTTGCCGGCCGTTAGATAGCCGACAGCCGACGGCCGAAAGCTGACAGCTTCCCGCGATTCGTGCTAGCTTCATACGCAATCGTATTAATAAAGAGGAGAAATTTTGGCAAAGGGTCTTGTCATCGTCGAATCGCCTGCCAAGGCGAAAACTATTCAGAAGTATCTCGGGAAGGGCTTCGAGGTTGAGGCCTCGCTGGGGCACGTCAAAGATCTGCCCAAGAGCACGCTTGGGGTGGATGTCGAGAATGACTTCGAATCCGAATATGTAGTGATTCCCGGCAAAGAGAAAGTTCTTGCCAGGCTCAAGAAAATAGCACTGGGCGTGGACAATATCTACCTGGCGCCTGACCCGGACCGCGAAGGCGAGGCCATCGCCGCTCATCTGGCGGAAGAACTCGGCGGAGATCTCTTTAGCGGCAAGAAGAGTAAGAAGAAAAAGGATGGAGCGACGATCCAGCGCGTGACTTTTAACGAGATCACGCAGCGCGCGGTGAAGGAAGCATTCGAGCATCCGCGCGAGATTGACCGCAACTTGGTGGATGCGCAGCAGGCGCGTCGGGTGCTGGACCGTCTCGTGGGGTATCAGGTTTCTCCTTTGCTGTGGGACAAGGTCCGGCGCGGGATTTCCGCGGGTCGCGTGCAGACGGTTGCTTTGCGCTTAATTGTTGAACGCGAGCGTGAGATTCGAGCGTTCGAGAAGAAAGAATATTGGACGATTGACGCGGCTCTGACGGGGCCGAAACCGCCAGGATTCGATGCACGCTTCGTGGGTAAGGGCGAAGAGAAGATCGAGGTCACGAACGGCGAGGACGCCGAGAAGATCAAGACGGCGTTGGAGAAGGCTAGCTGGAGCGTCCGGTCGGTCGAGAAGAAGGAACGGAGACGCAATCCGGCAGCTCCGTTTACGACCAGCAAGCTGCAACAGGATTCGGCACGCAAGCTCCGCTTCAGCGTGAAGCGGACGATGGGACTCGCCCAACGTCTGTATGAAGGTGTGGAACTTGGCGAAGAAGGTCTGGTTGGTCTCATCACCTACATGCGAACGGATTCGACGCGCGTTTCCAATGACGCGTTGACGGAAGTGCGCGAGATGATTGGGACGGAGTACGGTCCCACATACTTGCCTGCCTCGGCTAACGTTTACAAGTCGAAGAAGGACGCACAAGAAGCGCACGAAGCAGTGAGGCCCACGTCGGCATTGCGGACCCCCGATTCGATTAAGAAATATCTGCAAGAAGATGAATTCAAAGTCTACAAGCTGATCTGGCAGCGCTTCATCGCGTCGCAAATGAATCCGGCGGTGTTCGATCAAACCACAGTTGACATCGACGCGAAGTCTGGCGCGGATGCGTACTGGTTCCGTGTGACGGGATCGGTGATGAAGTTTGACGGCTTCCTGAAGGTGTACGAGGAGTCGAAGGACGTCAAAGACGAGGACGACGAAGAGCTGAAGCACAAGCTCCCACCGCTCGAAGCCGGGGACAAACTTACGCTGAAGACTGTGACGCCCGAGCAGCATTTCACTGAGCCCCCGCCGCGATTCAACGAAGCTTCGCTGGTCAAGGAACTCGAAGAACGCGGCATTGGGCGCCCTTCGACCTATGCTGCGATCCTATCGACAATTCAAGAGCGACAGTACGCCCAGAAAATCGGGGGCAAGTTCACGCCAACGGAGATTGGGTTTGTTGTGACCGATCTTCTGGTGGAAAACTTTCGCGACATTTTCGATCTGCAATACACGGCCAACCTCGAAGAAGAGTTGGACGGAATTGAGGATGGTTCCGAGAAGTGGACCGACGCGCTGGCGGGATTCTACAAGCGCTTTGAGAAAGATCTCCGGTATGCGGAAAAGCATATGGAGAACATCAAGCGCATGGAGAAGCCCACGGATGAGAAGTGCGAGCTTTGCGGCGCTCCGCTGGTGATCAAATGGGGCAAGCACGGATCGTTCTTCGCGTGCAGCACTTACGACAAAAAGAATCCGGATAGTTGTAAGTTCACGAAAGAAAATCCGATTGCCCTGCCGGATCTCGACACGGCCGATGTACAGGAGACGACGCAAGAGGAATACTGCGAGAACTGCGGCCGCGTGATGGTGCTGAAGCGCGGGCGGTTCGGGCAGTTTATGGCTTGCACCGGCTACCCGGATTGCAAGACAACGCGCCGTCTGGACCAGGGCAAGAAGGTTCCCGATATTCCGCTCGATGAAAAGTGCCCGAAGTGCGACCGCAACTTAATCCTGCGGCATGGGCGCTATGGTGAGTTCACGTCTTGCAGCGGCTATCCTGAGTGCAAGTACATCAAGCAGAACTTCATCGGCGTGAAATGCCCGCTGTGTGAGGACGGCGAGATTGTCGAGAAACGCGCGCGGAAGGGCAATACATTCTACGGTTGCGGGAATTATCCGAAGTGCAAGTTCACTTCCGCGCACAAGCCGATCCCGGAGAAGTGTCCGGATTGCGGGAGTCCTTATCTCGTTGAGAAGTTCCTCAAGGCTGGGCCAGTGATTGCCTGTCCGAATAAGGAATGCGAGTACGAGAGGGAGAATCCGGGGGCGGTGGCGGCGGGGACTTCGGCGTAGACCGCGGCTCTCACATAGGGTCGTAATTGATTGGTAATGCTTTAATTCCACGCTGCGGGCTGCAACACATTCAGTTCGCGTTCTTCAACTCAAACCGACGAATCCTCTGGAGGAACTATGGCCAAGAAGCCGACCCACGCTGATGCTCAACTGATTCTTCAACTTTATGACCTCCGTCGCGAAGCGGAGATGCGCAAAGCGCGAAACTGGTCGACGGGGCAGTTTTGGCCCCAAAGCGCGGAAGATTACATCAAGGTTTCGTCGGCGATGGGGACTCCGGAGAATGCCTACCTGCGCCAGGTGACCAGCTATTGGGACATGGTGGCGTCCTTCATCCTGCACGGGGTGCTGAATGATGAATTGTTCTTCTCTCCGGGCGTGGGCAACGAGATGATGTTTGTTTTTGCCAAGGTGCAGCCTTTCCTGAAAGAAATTCGAGAGAAGACGCAGAGCCCCATGGCTTTTACGAATCTGGAAAAAGCTATCAGCAAGAGCAAGACCGGAAAGACGCGGTTTGCCACGATTTTGAAGCGCGTCGAGGGGATGCGGAAGTCGATGAGGGCGGCGGCGTAGGAGACACGGGGGAGCCCCGCCCTGTCGCGGACGTGACAAGGACGGGGCACCCCGAAACCCGTCCATGACAAGCCGTCGCGTTTTCCCGGTGCAAAAACTCCTTGTGGGGATGCTATGCCTGATCTCCCCTCTAGCGGGTGCGCAAACCCGCGTGCCACCGAGCCCTTCCCATTCCACAAGCGACCCGATTCCTCCTTCTAAGAAGGCTCGAGCAGCGTTCGTGGGAGCGACGGTTTGTGCTCCCTGCATTCGCGCGCACATGGATTTTCTCGCCTCGGATGCATTGCGAGGCCGGGGTAGTGCCACACCTGACGAGCTGGTCGCGGCAACTTACGTGGGAGCCGTGCTGGAGCAATATGGGATCGCGCCGGCTGGTGACGACGGGACTTACCTTCAGCGTGCTGTGATTCTGCAGCCGAAATTAAGGGCTGCTCCGGTGGTGGGCTACCTCACGGTTGGTGGCTCGCCAACGTCCTGGACCTATGGCCAGGATTTTGAGGTGGAATATTTCTCAAACCCGACGTTCCAAGGCCCGTTGCAGCGGATTGATGCCGAGACCCAGTCTGATCCCAAGAAACTGACGTTCCATAAAGGAGCGGTTGTGCTGGTGTTAGGCAATGACCGCAAGAAAGTTCGAGGCGTAATCTTCGCAGCTTTGAACGGGGGTGCTGTAGCGGCCATGAGCGCTGCTGGTGCATCGTCTCGGAAAGAGTGGGATCAAGCGCACGACTGGCCCCATCCCCCGAAGCGGCTAGAGGGCCAAGCGGGCGGATTGGGCGTGGAAGATTTTGGCGATGTCCTTCTCGTGAACGACAGCGCGTTCGCGGCGTTGAAAGATGTCCCTGACGGGACTGTATTTTCGCTCGCAAGTGAAGTAGGCGAATCCGACAAATCTTTCACCTGGAACGCCGTTGGAAAGATTGTGGGTGTGGATCCGCGAGCGGGGGCCGTTTTACTGAGTGCACATCTCGATCATCTGGGAATTGGTCCCGCGGTGAACGGCGACTCCATTTATAACGGCGCTGACGATGACGCTTCGGGGACCACGGCCGTGCTGGAACTGGCACGCGCTCTGGCAGCCGGGCCGAAACCTCGGCGGACCGTCATCTTCGCTTTGTTCGGCAGTGAAGAGGCTGGCGGGTTGGGATCGACTTGGTTCCAAGGACACCCGCCCGTTCCTCTCGACAAGATCGCGGCAAACTTGGAGTTCGAAATGTTAGGTAGACCCGACCCGAAGTACACGGCCGAAAAGCTTTGGGTGACTGGATGGGAGAGGTCGAACCTAGGCCCGGCGCTGGCGGAGCACGGGGCTAAGCTGGAAGCGGATAAGCGGCCCGAGGAGCATTTCTTCATGCGCTCCGACAATTTCGTACTGGCTAAGAAGGGCGTTGTAGCGCAGACCGTCTCGAGTTTTGGCTTGCACAAGGACTATCACCAGCCGAGTGATGATCTTGAACATATCGACTTCCAGCATATGACTGCGGCGATCGGGTCGATGATTCGTCCCGTGCAGTGGTTGGTGAATTCCGGGTTTACGCCGAAGTGGAATCCCGGCGGGAAGCCTTAAGACCTTAAGATCTAGACCTCGCGGGCGAGCGCGCCCGCGCCACACGATCGCGGCCTCTCACGAGATGTATTCTCGGATGTATTCGTCGCGGCTGACAGCAAGGTCGTGTGCGGGGCCGTCGAAGATTACGTGGCCGTCGCGCAGAATCAGAAAACTCATGGCAATTTGGCCTCGGCTACCTGGGGGCAACGGACGCATTTGGTTTTCACTGCGATCGAAGTAGTGGCTGGCCATCGTGAAGGCGTCCTGCAGCCGGTGCGTGACGAGCAGGGAACTGCTGTTGTAGACGTCGCGCTGCTTAACCAGAAGTTCAATGATAGTCGTGGACGTGACCGGGTCGAGGCCGCCTGTGGGCGAGTCGTAGAGCAGGACTTCAGGCTGGTTGATCATGGCGCGTGCGATAGCGACCCGTCGTTTCATGCCGCCCGAAAGCTCGCCAGGGAACATCTCCATAGTGTGTTCCAATTCTACAAAGCTTAACGCTTGGCGCACCCGGCGGCCCATCTCTCCTGCGCCAATCTTTCCCTCTTCCAGCAAACGGTAAGCGACGTTGTCATGCACCGTCAGTGAGTCGAACAGGGCACTTTCCTGAAAAACCATGCCGATGCGGCGGCGCAACTCGAAGAGATCCTGCTCGCGAAGCGCCGTGACCTCCTCGCCAAGAACCCAGATGCGTCCGGTATCCGGCTTGATTAGACCCAGAGTGAGCTTGAGGATAAGGCTCTTGCCGGAGCCGGCGACACCGAAGAGGGCTTTGGTTTCGCCCTGCGCCAAGTGAAATGAGATGCCGTCGAGCACCTGGCGCTCCTGAAATGCGATGGAGACATTATCAAAGACGATCGCACTGGCTGTCGGTATGTCTTGTTCTGCGGATTGACGGGGCTCGGTAATTTCCATCTCAGCGGTACCCGGCAAAGGTGAGCATCAGCAGCCGTGTGACCACAGCGTCCGTCAGCAGGATCAGCACTGAGGCGGCTACGACGGCTTGTGTAGTTGCGCGCCCCACGCCCTGTGTTCCGCCACGGCTGTTGATACCGTAGAAGCACCCCACGGTAGCGATGATGAAGCCGAAAATGGGCGGCTTGAGGAGACCCATGATGACGTCGTCGCGCACTAGCGATTCCCAGGCGATGGTCCAATACTGATGGAGGTCCAGGCCTAGAAGAACTTTGGAAACGACCATGCCACCGATCAGGCCCATGAGGTCGGAGATGATGGTGAGAAAGATAAGCATGAAGACCGTTGCGACAACGCGCGGCGCAATCAGTTTCTTGAGCGGATCCGTGCCCAGGGCGCGCATCGCGTCAATTTGCTCGGTGACCATCATGGAACCGAGTTCGCTGGCGATGCCGGAGGCATTGCGCCCAGCGACCATCAAACCAGTCAACACGGGGCCGAGTTCACGCACCATGGCGAGGGAGACGATCTCGCCAATGTAGGATAGCGAGCCGAAGCGCTGCAGGCTGTTGGCACTTTGCAAGGCAAAAACGAATCCTGTGAAGAATCCAGTAAGGATGACAATTGGCAACGAGCCGACACCGATGAAGTCGCACTGGACCAGGATGTCCCGCAGGTAGCGGGGACGCTGGAAAAGACTGGCTACCGAGCGCGCCGCGAGCAGGCAATACTCCTGCACCGACAGGACTTTCTCTTTTGCGAACTCGGAGGGGGAGATGAGTTCCAAATCGTCACCTGGCCGACGTGGTTTCTTGCTTTCCGCGAGAGGCCTGATGGCAACTATAACAAAGGCGGGCGCGAGGAAGAGAGGTTCGTTTGCCGAGTCGTACTATTCGCGGATCTTTTTCTTAATCTCGATATTGAGGCGTTTGATTTTCTGGTTCAGTGTGGAGAGCGGCACGCGAAAACGCTCGGCGGCCTCCGTCTGATTCCAGTTGCACTTCTCCAGCATGCTAACGAGGATGCGGCGCTCGCATTCTTCGAGAATGTCGAACAGCGAGGCGTCGCTGGTGTGATCCATGAGCGGGATCAGTTCCTGGCGGTTAGCGATGTGATCGGGAAGCAGGTCCATGCCGATTTCTACGGCGTTGGAGAGAACGACCGCACGCTCCATTACGTTTTCCAGTTCGCGGACGTTGCCGGGCCAGGAGTGGTTCACGAGCGCGCGCAGGGCTTCGGAAGCGATGCGGCGCAACGGACGCTCGTTTTCCTCTGAATACTTCTTAAGGAAGTGGTCGACGAGCAGCGGGATGTCCTCCTTACGCTGGCGCAGGGGCGGTAAGTCGATGTTGATGACGTTCAAGCGATAGAACAGATCCTCGCGGAAGTGCCCTTCTTTCACTTGCTGGCGTAGGTCGACGTTGGTGGCGGCCAGGATGCGCACGTCAACTGTGATTTCCTGTACGCCGCCGAGGTGCATAAACTTCTTCTCTTGCAAAACGCGCAGAAGCTTGGCCTGGGTCTCCATGCCCATGGTGCCAATTTCGTCGAGGAACAGCGTGCCTTTGTCGGCGACTTCGAACAGACCCTTTTTCGAGGCGATGGCGCTCGTGAACGCACCCTTGACATGGCCGAAGAGTGTGGACTCGAGCAGGTCGCCAGGCATGAAGCCAGTATTCACGGGAACAAAGGGTTGATCTTTCCTCTGGGAATAGAGGTGGATCGCCTTCGCAACGACTTCCTTTCCGGTGCCGCTTTCGCCCTGGATGAGCACCGTGGAGCGGCTGGGCGCGACCTGCGCGATTAGGTCGAAGATGCGCAGCATGGGCTCGCTCTTGCCTACGATCTGATCGAAGCTGTAGCGTTGCTTGAGGGCGCGCTTGAGTTGGACGTTTTCCTCTTCGACCCGGCGGCGCCGGACGGTTTCACGCACATCTGCAAGCAGCTTTTCGTTGTCCCAGGGCTTCTGGATGAAGTTGGTGGCGCCGGCCTGCATAGCGTGCACGGCGTTCTCCAGCGTGCCGTACGCGGTGATCATGATGACGGGAAGGGCGTTGTCGCGCTCGCGGAGAGAGGCCAGCACTTCGAAGCCGTCCTGATCGGGCAGAGCTTTGTCCAGCAGGACCAAGTCGAAGGGTTTCTCGCCGACTCGAGCCAATCCCTTGGCGCCGTTGGCGGCCGTAGTGACTTCGTAGCCTTCGAGTTCGAGCAGCGTTTGGAGCGATTCCCGGATCTCGGCTTCATCGTCGATGATGAGGATTCGCCCTGTGGCGGGAGCGGCCGCGGTCCCCGCTGGATGCCGCGTCAGTACACCGGCGTCAGACATGGAGTGCCTTCCTGCTTAAAGGGAATTCGAGATGGAATGTCGTGCCCTGGCCGACCGCGCTTTCGACACGAATCTTGCCTGCGTGTTCCTGGAGAATGCCGTAGGTGACGGCGAGCCCAAGACCCGTGCCGCGATTTTGGCCATCGCGCGGCGCGTTCTTGGTGGTAAAAAATGGATCGTAAATGCGGCTGATGTGTTCCTGCGCGATTCCGGAGCCGGTGTCCGAGATAGTGATATGCACGGCCTTGCCATTGGATGTGGCAACGCGCAGAGTCCCGCCGCGGCCCGCCATGGCGTCCTTCGCGTTTAGGAACAGATTCAGAAAAACTTGTTGCAGGCGGCCCGTACTGCCGTAGATTCGCGGCAGATCTTCATGGAGTTCAGCTTCTACTTCGATGTGCGCGGTGTTGAACTGATGTTCGAGCAGGGCCAGGGTGTCGCGGACGACTTTGTTGACGTCCACATCGCCGAACTCCGCGCCGCTCGTGCGCGAGAAGTTAAGGAGGTTGTTGACGATCTCCGAAGCGCGGAAGGTCTGGCGCGTGATTTTCTCCAGCAACGCAGCCTTCTTCTCGTCGCCTTGCACTTGTTTCGAGAGCATTTGCGCGTACGAAGAGATCACCGCGAGAGGTGTGTTGACCTCGTGCGCGACGCCAGCCGCCATCAAACCGATGGAAGAAAGCTTATCCGCCTGCGCCAGTTGCGACTCGAGCTCGACTCGCTCGGTAATGTCATCGACGATGATCAAGCGTCCGATCACGCTGAACTTGCGTGTCACGAGCGGAGCAATGGCGACATTCACACGGCGTGTTTCACCCGTCGGTGTGTCGAGGCGGAACTTGTACAGGTTGTGGATGCCGGTATTTTGCCGCACCTGGTAGAACTCTTCCATGAACGCCGCTGGCATTACTTCGCTCAAGGGACGCCCTACGGCCCGGAGCCGTGGCAGGGCGTACATAACTTCCATCTGCGAGTTCCAGGATTCGATCCGGTCTTCCAGATCCACGGCTAGAACGCCAACGCTGATGGATTCCACGATGCTTTCGTTGAAATCCTTCAGCCGTTCATATTCCGAGACTTTTTGTTCCAGCGAGGCATAGAGGCGTGCATTCTGGATGGCGATGCCGATGTACCCCGCAAGAGTCTCCAGCAGGGCGACGTCATCGCTGGTCAGGAAGTCGCCGTCGACTGTTTTCCCGAGGCCCAATACAGCAATGGTGCGATTTTGCACCACGCAGGGGATGTAGTAGTTCAAGTCAAGCCTGGCGATCGTATCCCGCGCGGACGGTGTTTCCCGGGGCAACAAATGAGTATTTTCGAAGAACAAGTGCCCCGCGTCGTCTTCAGGGCGCGCCCGACCCAGAAAGCTCAAGTCCAAGGCACCCGCGGGGGCGATGCCAAACGACTTCGTTAAATGGAAACGCGAAGCAGCTTCGTTGGACGCGAGGAAAACGCCCATGCGGTCCACCAGCAAGGTGTGCGAGAGGCGGTCGACCACCGAGCCCAGCATCTTGTCGAGATCTTTTTCCGAGCTGAGTTCGCGGCCGAATTCCACCAGTGTTCTGCGGTAATCGTAGCGTGTGCGGTAAAAAACCTGGTCGAGCCGCTGCTGAATCCAGTTTTTTACCGGATCAAAGAGCAGCGCGGTAACTACCATGGCCAGGATGAGTCCGGCGGGGCCGCTGCTGGGTATTCGCGCCTGAATCAACTGCGCTACCCCGGCAACCACCCCGAAGTAGACTCCCACAATCGACGCCGCTGCCAGCGTGTAGACCACGCCGCGCTTGAAGATGAGGTCGACGTCCATCAGGCGGTAACGGAAAATGGCATAGCCAAACGTTAGCGGTAACAGAACCAGCGACAACACCGACCATTTCATCAGTCCAGCCGGGACGATATCGTTGAGTGATGGAATGACGAAGGGCAGTACATAAAACAGCGTGAATGGTGCTACGGCAAGAATCGTGCCGCGCATTAACCACTTCATCTGCTGGCGGAGCACAGGCTGAGCAGCCTGCTTATAGGTGCGGCGCATGATGAAGGCCGCGCAGAGGAAGTATGCCGCCAGGTATGCCATGCTCAGGCGGTCAAGGTTGAAAACCAGATTCGCGCGCGCCGTCAGGGTGCTTAGGGCCACCACTTGAATCGCCAACAAGAGCGTGCCCGGCAAGTACACGAGCCACAACCAACCGCGATGCTCCCGTACCCAGGGCCGCTTTTCCGGGAATACCAGGGCAAAATGGAGGAAGAGCGCAGGCTGCAAAAGTCCGGCAACCACGTTGCTCCCGAGGACGATCCAGTCAAACTCGTTGAGCTTGCCCGTGTACTTGAAGGCGTAATAGACAAACGAAACCAGGCAGAAAATGTAGAAGTGCAGGGAACCTGGCGCGGTCCACCGGCGCAGAAGGATGTACATCCCAATGCCGAGGTAGATCAGGGCAATAAATCGCAGCCAGTCGTTCGCCGAGCGGTCCGCAGGCTCGAGCACAACCACGGTGTCGAGAGGAATCCCGCCGCGCAGAAGGGAATAGGTGGCTTTCGCCCAGACACCCCTCCGGTAAATTTGCCGCATCAGGGCGGGCATTCCCTGTGTATCCTGCCGTTCGACTGCAACCAGTTGATCGCCGACCTTGATGCCAGCCCGTTCTCCTGGTCCCTTCCCCACGACCCTGTTGGCTACTAGACGTCCGTTTCCTTCGTCCCAAACGACTCCGTCGTAAGGAATCTGAAAAGCGTGCTCTTTGGAGAAATTAAGCCCAGCAAACACCACCGCCGCCGCTGTCAGCAAGACGAGCAGGACCACAGTGAAGCGGGTTTGAAATTCGCTCTTCATGATCTCGGCTGACAGACAATCGGAACCCACTCCCCAGCCGCCGGTTCCAATGCCGTTCTCTCTTTGCGAATGAGCAACTTGAATGCCACCGTCTCCTGGATTCTGAAGACATAAGTGCTTAAAAACAGACGGCTTACATCATTGTAAGCACATGAGTTGCCGGAGTATATGCTTTTTGGGAGTAAACTTCTGGAATATGGATTCCTCCTTTTGGGTCCATTTGTCTGGATCGTCACGAGTTCGTCTTCGGTTAGAATCGGTCTGGGCTCGAGAGAGAATGCGTGGAGCGCCCTCAAACCGCCTGTTATGAAGTACATCACTGGCCGTAGCTTGTAGGGCAACTTGTAGGGCAAGAGCGGGAGAGCCGAGACTCTTCAGGATCTACGAGGGGAATGTCTCTACAGAGTATCAAGGCCTCAAGGTTGCAACGAGTTGAAAGTCTTGGCAAGAGTTTTGCAAGAATCGGGTGAGGAGAGATTGGGATTGGGAGAGGGAAGTGTTGCTGCGCTAGAAATTGAGGGACCGTCAGGAGCGGAAGAACGTTTCGCTCCGTTGGATGACGGACGTGTACGGTTCATACAAGCCGGTTCGGGGTCGCCCTTAGTGCTTTTGCACGGGCTGCTGGGCTACTCGTTCTCCTGGCGTCTCAATCTCGCAGCCCTGGCGCAACACCGGAGAGTCTTGGCCTTAGACCAGTTGGGCGTGGGATTCTCCGATCATCCGCAGGGGCTGGATTGCACTATGCGCGCAGTCGCGGGCCGAACCCTCGCTTTTATCGACCAGCAAGCCCCTGGAGACTTCGATTTGCTGGGCACCTCTCACGGAGGCGCCATTGCCATGTGGGTCGCGGCGCTGATGGCGGAACGCGGAGACCGCCGATTGCAGCGTCTGATATTGTCGGCCCCGGCGAATCCGTGGTCGCCGCATGGCCGCATTCTGGCGCCATTTGTTGCCCAGCGCCCGGTTTCCGTTGCGTTGCGTTCCACCCTTCCGAGAGTTAGTTTTGCCTGGGGATTTTTCATTCGCCGTCTCTATGCCAACCCCGACCGAATGCCGTCCGGCACGATTGAAGGCTATTCGGCGGCGCTAGCAGTCGAGCGAAGCTGGGAATACGGCTTCCGGGTGCTGGAGACCTGGCTCGAGGATTTGGAGATGCTGAAGACCCTCCTGCCGACCTTGGCGGACGTTCCGACGCTGCTGGTTTGGGGAGAGGCGGATCCGGCCGTTTATCTAGAATCCGCCGAACCGCTACGCGAGTATTTCCGTAACTGCGAGTACGCGACTCTGCCGGGTGTCGGTCACCTGCCTTACGAGGAGGCGCCGGAGGAATTCAATCGCATCGTAACCGAGTTTTTGCGGCGACCGATTTAGGATCAACCGGGCTAATCGAGTTTTAGAAACGATAGATCAAGAAACGAAAAATTGCGACCGCTCCCGCTGCCTGTGTTGCGGGTTGTTGCCCGGAAACGCTGGGAGAAGGTAAAGAATGGGCCACCACCTGCTGGGAATCCTCAAAGGCCATATGGCTGACCACGGCTATCTCACCGTGGCTTTGGCACTGCTTCTGGAAAACGCTGGCATTCCCGTCCCAGGCGAGACCATCCTGTTGCTGGCCAGCTTTTTTGCCTATTCCGAACATAAGCTTAGCCTTCCTCTCATCATTGTCACGGGTGTCATCGCGGCGACACTCGGGGACAACATCGGATTCACCATTGGGTATTATGGCGGCAGACCGCTTCTGGTGCGCTACCAGAAGTGGTTTCGTGTTTCTGACAACGTCGTCCTTCGCGGCGAGCGGCTGATGCAACGCTACGGGCCGCCGATCATTTTTGTGGCGCGCTTCATCTTTGGTTTGAGGGTGGTGGCGGGACCGCTGGCCGGAGTCTTGGGTATGCGCTGGGCTCAGTTTGCCCTGTACAACTTCTTGGGAGCGGCGCTCTGGGTCACGGTGATCGCCTCTGTGGGCTACCTCTTCGGCAGCCAGTGGGGAAGGCTGTTGACGATTATGGGGCGCGCCAACGTCGTCGTGTTTGTTTTAGCCGTCCTCGTGGCTCTGATCATCTGGTGGCGCCGCAGGCGTGCCGAGCAGTAGACCGCGGCCCAGAAGCAAGACTGGCAGAAAGCTACCTCTCCATTGGTGAGAAGGTAGGGGATGAGCAAGTAGGACGTTGTCGTTGGTTACTTGCAGGTCCTCCGGGCATCGGGGAAGCTGGGATGGTCGACCCATGACCACCTCCACACCGATCCTGTCGTTAGCCCGCGCCTCCATGCCAGAAATCTGGAAGCGGTCGCTGATCGCGATTTTTGGTCTGGGTCTTTCCTTCGCCGCAGCCCTGCTTTCGACCGTGACCCGCGAATCTGGAAACGTTGCGGCCACCGCCATCCTAGCGGGGTCGTCATTGCTTCTTTCGGTTTGGGTGGGAATGACAACTGTGCCGTACCTGGCACGTCGGGTCGTGTCGGGAGTGCGATGGCAGGATTCGCTCGATTTTGAGGTCACCCGTGCCGGAATTGTTTACGTTTTGGCTACGCTGCTAATTGGCGTGGCTGCGCTCAACACTGGAAACAACCTGCTCTACCTCATTGTCTCCACTATGCTGGGGGCGGTCCTGGTTTCGGGGGTTTGTTCCAGTCTGGTGCTGCGCGGTCTGGCGCTGCACGTGGATCTGCCGCGTCACGTCTTCGCAAAGGAATACGCGCTCGGCAGTTTGGATGTCCGGAATACTCGCCGATGGTTGCCTTCGCTCTCCGTTTCGCTCGTTCCTCCAAAGGAACGGAAGGCAAAAGGGCGATGGCGGACCGAACGCGGCACCTTCGGATTCCCACCGAGGCGTCCGCCGGAGCGGCAATGGCTGCACGTGGGGGATCTCAAGATCCGTCGCGTTCCCGACGCACCGCTCGCGCCTTCCGTGTTTCGGGGAACCGTCCATTTTGCTTTGATCCCGCCGCGGTCTTCCGCCAAATCCGAGATCGAGCTTTGTTTCCAGCGCCGTGGCGTCTACCGCCAGGATGCTTTTGCACTCGTTACCGTCTTCCCCTTCGGTTTGCTGGTCAAGCGCCGCAGCGTGGATGTTGCGCACGAATTGATTGTCTATCCGGCGGTCGATGCCACCGCGGAACTGGCACAATTTCTCCCTGCCATCGCGAGCGATTTAAGCTCCCTGCATGCCGGGCAGGGTCAGGATCTTCTGCGAATTCGTCCTTACGAAACAGGGGATTCCGCCCGCTACGTCGATTGGAAGGCAACTGCAAAATCCGGTGAGCTTAAGGTGCGGGAGTTTGCCCGGGACGAGCAGGTTCGCCTGCGCATTGTCTTCGACAACCCCTCGCCGGGGGATGTTTCGACGGAGTCCTATGAACGTGGCATTCGTCTGGCGGCTTCTCTGGGTTGGTACTTCGCTCACGTTTCCGAGATGGTGTCCTTCGTGGCCCCAGGGTTCCGAGCATCCTCGGATATATGGGAATTCTTGCGCTACCTCGCGTTAGCTCAGCCCGCGGTGCATCGCCCGATTTTGGGAGACCTGAAAGACACCGGAGAGTTCAACTTGATCGTGACCACGCACCCCGCCGCGGAGGTGGCTCCCGCACTGCGTTCGATGTCGCGCGTCTGCGCTTGGTAAGAACAGAATGCGAAGAACGACGCTCGAGGGAGCGTTGCGCGGCCCTCGAAGAGGGCACCAAATTTATTAACTATGTAGTTAACGTTACTTTCGTACTTTTGTCCCGAATGACAGCCACTGCTACCTTTCTCTCCAGTGCAAATTCCCGCAAGTCTGTGCCAGGTTTCGTCGCGGTTCGGAAGGAGAACCCGATGGCGTCATATTTGACCATGTCGAACGTCTTATGGGCCTCCCAGCCTTTGCTTGGAGCTGCCGTCGCGGTCTCGTTATGGCGCAAGAAGCTGCACAAAGCCTTCCCCTATTTCATGGCCTACCTCGTGGCGCAAGTGGCTGCGGTTGCCGTCCTGTTTCCGGTTTACAACTTTGCCTCCGACCACTTCTATCACCGCTATTGGTATGCCCTTAATTGGGGCGCAAGCGTGGTTGGACTTTCTCTGGGCTTCAAGGTTTTGCATGAGATTCTCATGGACGTCTTCCGCCCCTACCACGCAATGAAGGATCTAGGTACTGTGTTATTTCGCTGGGGGGCACTCGTCATGCTGCTGGTGGGAGTGGTTGTGGCTGCCTCGGCCAAGACGGATACCCTTCCTGTGATGGAGCAGGCGGTAGTCGCGGTCCAACGTTGTGTTCGTCTGGCGCAGATGGGCTTGGTACTCTTTCTGTTGAGCCTGGCCTCGCATTTGGGTATTCGCTGGCGGCACCGCAGTTTTGGCTGGGCAGTCGGTTTTGGATTCTTTGCTACAGCCGAGCTCCTGATCTACGCGCTGCTCCAAAATGGACGGGGATACATCTCGCCGAGCGCCGCCACCTTGGCCAACATGATGGCCTATAACCTCTCGGTGATGATCTGGTTCGCCTACTGCTGGATGGATTCTCCAGCCACGGTGTCCGAGTCGGCCCGGCTGAAGACGCATCGCTGGGATCGCAGTCTAGGCGAAATCCAGAACCCAGAACCCGCCGAGTCTCTCATCCCCATGTTTGAAGATATGGTTGAGCGCGCGCTGGCACGATCCTCACCGGCCGTGTCGCAGACTGCTTCCCCGCTGGCCAAGCCGACCAGCGTCGGCAGCTAGTCTCAGCATCATCCCCTCTGGGCGCAAGCCTGAGACGCTTAGACGTTGTCTAAGTGATTCCCACTAGAAAGCTAAGGACCCCGCTCTGGGCGCGTCGTTGCGTGTGCTCAACCATGTAATTTTCCCTTGCACAGGTGTGGTTACTTTGGTAACTATAGCTACCCGCGCGAATCCATCGCGCGGGTTTTCAAGGAGAATACCCAACCATGAAGCGTTCGATCAGAGTCGCTTTGTTGCTGTGTGGTTTGGTTGTTACCTACGTTGCTGCAGCCGTTGCAAGCGGCCCAGCAATCGACGGCGGCCCATTCTGTCCGTATCGGGTCTGCTGCCGTCACGGCGGTAGCGGTTGCTAAGAGCAACAGGAATCTTGCCGGACGGCGCGAGCCGGGGCAAGATTACCCTCGTAACCTGCTGACACCTTGCACTCAACTTCGAGTGCCCTTGGCCCCAAGGAAATTGGCCGGAGAGGTTTTCGCCTCTTCCGGCCATAGTTTTTTGACGAGCGAACCCTGGGCGGTTCTTCTTCTGCAATCGATCTAGCCCTGCAAGTGCGCTTCCAGGAACCACAAATCCTTGTCCGCCTGGCGAACAATCTCCGTGAAAACGTCCGCCGTCGCCTGATCGTCGAGCTGCCCCGATTGATCAATAGCGGCTCGGGACGCATTCGCGACCGCCGCCAAGGATTTCGCAAGGGCTTTCAGGTGTTGTTCTCCGGTGACCGCGTTCAGATCGTACTCGGCGAGGGAGGATGTGGAGGCTACGAGCCTGGCAGTCCCGAGCGCCACGCCGCCGAGTGCGGTGGCGCGCTCAGCCAGCAGATCGGCGGCATCGTCCGCGTGCGTCGCGATATCGTCAAAAAGTTCATGCAACTGAATGAAGTGAGGCCCCTTCACGTTCCAATGGGCTTGTTTGGTTTGCGTTTTGAGGTCGATGGCGTCGGCCAAACGGGCGTTGAGCAAATCGACGAGTTCGAGCCGCGATTTTTCTGGAAGGCTGACGCTGGTGGAAAAGAGCTTGTGCTGGGTTGCTGTCGGCATGGAAATCTCCTGGCTCGTTGGATTCCGGATTGGTTTTACGGGATGCAAGAAAGACATGCCTGATGAAAGGTTCCAAGACTTCACAACATGTCGCGTAGCGTTATGGGATCCGAAGTGGGCGGCTGGCAAGCGAATCCGGTGCAGACCAGCGCTACCGCCGCCCCTGTCGCGAGGTTTGGCAGATTGGGAATCGTCTCCGCCAACGCTGGCGGCAGGGACTTTGCCAGTGCAGCCTCGTGGCTCAACCGCACGATGGACCGATTGATGGCGTAACCGCTTGCGGCCGCCTCCCGCAGACGTTCGGCTTGCTGACCCTCGCCCACGATGACAACCTGGGTCTCGGGATAGGCAAGACGGACGGCCGCCAACCCGTATGTGCCAGCGAAAATTCCATAGCGGCCAGCGACCGCTGCCAAAAGCTCCAACGTCCCTTCGGCGTTATCGCGATAGCCGGTGTCGTGCGTCAGAGCATGCAAGCGGCAAAGAAGAATCGCAGCCGCCGAGTTTCCCGCGGGCGTGGGCGAATCCTGAAACGGTTTGCGGCGGGTGCCCAGAACACCGAGTGCTGCGGCTGGAGCTTCACTGTCGAAAAATCCCCCGCCCACGGAGTCCGAGAATTTGGCTATCATCGCGTCTCCGATGGCTTGGGCCGTTGTGAAGTAGCGAAGTTCGCCCGTGGCTTCATAGGCATCCAGGCACGCATTGGAGACAAAGGCGTAGTCTTCGAGCAGTCCGGTTACCTCGCGATGTTCCGCTTGTGGGTCGGAATAAGCGATTACATGCAACAGACTGCCGTCCGGTTTCAGGGCTGCGCCCAGCACTCGATCAAGGGAGCGGAGCGCAAATTCCCGCGCCGAATCCAGGCCGAGTACCTTGGCAGCCTCGAAATAGGCCGAGATGCACAGGCCGTTCCAGCCGGTGTAGACAGTCTTGTCCACGTAGGGCGTCCGGCGCTGGAGGCGCGCCGCGTACATTTTTTTCTTCGCCGAGGTCAGCAATTCCGTAACCTTGGCTGCTTCAAGATTCATCCGCCTCGCAATTTCCGGCAAAAGTGCGCGCTGGTAGAGCACATTCTTCGCCGGGTTGTGGTGCATCTCACCGATTTCGTTGATGTCGTAGTGCAAACATGCAACCTCGGCCTCCTCCGGATCAAGGACGGCACGGGCCTCGTCGCGGGTCCACGTGAAGTAATCGCCATCGTCGTCCATGGAATCGTCCGCATCTTGCGAAGCATAGAAGCCGCCCAGTTCGCGATCGCTGAGCCATTCGTCCATCCAACGGATGATGTCTTTCGCTACATCGGCGAAAAACGTGTCTCCGGTTGCCTGAAATGCGTGAACGTAGTTCTTGAGCAGCTCCGAGTTGTCGTACGCCATTTTTTCGAAATGGGGAACCACCCAGCGCTCATCGACCGAATAGCGATGGAATCCTCAGGCAAGTT
>Ga0137418_10001263_pt1 | contig 23232 bp, 15 predicted proteins | sample CZODoug3_1_2_16f_FD_122242 | JGI IMG/M metagenome (GOLD analysis project Ga0137418, IMG submission 122242) | Vadose zone soil fungal communities from Angelo Coast Range Reserve, California, USA - CZODoug3_1_2_16fungal (Hybrid Assembly) | ecosystem: Environmental > Terrestrial > Soil > Vadose...
TCGGCGGTCTCGATCGGATCGATCTCGATGGGGCAGGAAGTCGGAGTCACGCCGATTCAGCTCATTAGCGCCGTCTCCGCGATTGCCAACGGAGGAATGCTTTACAAGCCGCATGTCATTGCGGAGTTGAGGCGCGGAGATCAGGCAAAGCCTGCGGAAGCCCCGCGGGCTCCCACAGAGCCGAGGAGAGTGATCCGGCCGGAAACGGCGGCGACCCTGCGGAGGCTTATGGAAGGTGTTGTACTGAACGGGACAGGAAAGCTTGCGCATCTCGATGGCTGGACCGCTGCAGGGAAAACCGGCTCCGCGCAGAAAATCGATCCGGCGACGGGCCGATATTCGCCGACGCAGCTGATTGCTTCCTTCACCGGTTTTGCCCCAATCAACGACCCGGCGGTGACGATTCTAGTATCGCTGGATTCGCCGGTCGGGCAACACGAGGGAGGGCAGGTTGCCGCGCCGGTTTTCAAGCGCATCGCGGAGCAGGTACTGCCGCATCTGGACGTGCCGCGCGATGTCCCGATTGGCCCGTGGCTCGTAAAGGCCGCGTACAAGAATCGCGAGATTTCAGACAGCGCTGCGCTCGAAGATTTCACACCGACAGATTTCTCGGGACAACCCGACCAACCTCCCATGGGGTCCACCGCAACCAATCCCAAAGGGGGGAAGAGCGAGACGCCGCCCGCGACGGTAGCGGTGGATGAAGGGGGCGACATTCAAGTGCCGGACTTCTCCGGAAAGACCATGCGTGACGTAACGGAGATTTCCCTTCGATTGGGGCTGGACCCCATTCTAGTTGGCAGCAATCTTGCTACGGATCAAACGCCGGCCGCGGGAACGAAAGTGCGGCGGGGCGCAAAGATCACCGTGCAGTTCGGAACACCGGCACAGAAGATCGCGCAGCCTCGCCACAGGGTAAGGCATTAGGATGAAAATTGGATTGAGCCAGGAAGAACAGGTACAGGACGCCGCCACGAACCAGACTGATAGCCAACGAAAGCGCTCTGCCCGGGAAAGCTCAGCGGACAGTGGAAGAAAGTTGAGCGAAGTGTTCGAAGGTGTGGAGACAGCTCTGCCTGCGGACGCGAGTAGCCTGGAAATTCACCAGGTGGCGTGTGATTCGCGGAAGGTGCGGCCGGCCGCGCTTTTTTTTGCCTTGTACGGGGCCAAGGCCGACGGAAACAAATTCATTCAGGACGCCCTCAAGCGAGGCGCCGTGGCGATTGCGAGCGAAGAGCCAGCTCCCGGAAAGCTTCCTCCAGGTGTGGCGTGGATTAAGGTTCAAGAAGCGCGCAAGGCGTTGGCTATCACTGCCGCGAATTTCCTGGGGCATCCCGCGAACGCGCTGCAACTCGTTGCGGTGACCGGCACGAATGGAAAGACGACCATTACTTCGGTCGTGGATGCGATCGTGAAGGCCTCCGGGGCCAAGACCGGTTTGTTCGGAACGATCGCCTATCACACGCCGCTCGGGGACTATCCCGCGCCAAATACGACGCCGGAATCGGTGGACCTGCAGGGATTTCTTGCGGACATTCGCGACGCAGGCGGAAAGTACGCGGTACTCGAAGCCAGCTCGCATGCGCTGGCGATGGACCGGCTCTGGGGATGCCATTTTCAAGCCGCGGTCTTCACCAATCTGACGCGCGAGCACATGGATTTTCACAAGACCTTTGAGGATTATTTCGCCGCAAAAAAGCGGCTCTTCGAAGGCACGGGAGCGGGTAAGCCGGAAGTCGCGGTGCTGAATGCGGACGACGAATTTGGCAAGCGGCTGGCGGGGCTGGCGAAAAAAACGGTCACCTATGGATTGGAATCGGACGCGGACATCACCACAAAGAAATTTCAGCTGACTTTCGATGGCTTGACGTTCGCGGCGCACACGCCGAACGGAAAGGTGCACGTGGTATCGCGGCTGGTCGGGCGGATCAACGTCTACAACATTCTTGCTGCGATTGGAGCGGCACAAGCGCTAGGACTTTCGAATGATGCGATTGAAAACGGCATCCGGAATCTCGAAAGCGTTTCGGGGCGTTTCCAGCGAATCGATCTCGGGCAGCCCTTCCTGGTGATCGTCGATTATGCGCACACCGACGATGCACTGGAGAATCTGATTCGAACGGCGCGCGAGTTGAATCCCAAGGCCCGGATCATCACGCTGTTTGGCTGCGGCGGCGAAAAGGACCGGACCAAGCGACCCGTTATGGGGGAAGTCACCGGCCGGTTGAGCGACCTGACCATTCTTTCCAGCGACAATCCGCGCAACGAAGACCCGCTGAAAATTATCAGCGACATTATTGTGGGACTCCAGAAAACCGCCGGAAAATATCTGATCGAGCCGGACCGGGAAAAGGCCATCGGCATGGCCATGGAGGAAGCCCGCAGCGGAGATATCGTGTTGCTGGCCGGAAAGGGTCACGAGAATTATCAGATTATCGGGGACAAGACGTTTGAATTTGACGACCGCGAAATCGCACGTCGCGACTTGCGCGAACGTGGCTTTGAAGGGCCGCGAAACGAGCCGGTGAATGGCGGCCCAGTGTTTGGCACCTAGCGCGCTTGGTTCGTAGGTGTGACGAGGGCGCTCGGGTCTCGAGATGACTCGGGGCGGGCCAATTGCTGACCTCTCGAAAGGAGGAGCCCTCAAAACGTTGAAAACACAACGAGCCGTTCGGTACTGGAGTAAGACGAATCCTTTGAGGAACTTATGCGGTGGACGATTGCACAGGTGGCTGACTCTCTGGGTACTCGGCCGGGGACGGGACTCGACGCCCTGGCCCGGGTGGCCGGCGTGTCGATTGATTCTCGCGCGATTCGTGCCGGAGAACTGTTCATCGCCATCCACGGACCGCGTCACGATGGACACGACCATGTGGCTAGTACCCTGGAAAGCGGAGCCATTGCGGCAGTGGTGGCGGAGGCGGAGCTTTCGCGATACGCGCTCCCAGTCAGAGACCGCTGCATTGCGGTGGCCGACACCTTCGATGCGCTCAAGCAACTGGCGCGCGCAGTGCGCAAATCCTGGGGCGGGAAAATTGCCGGCGTCACGGGTTCTGTCGGCAAGACCACCACGAAGGAGATCCTGGCGGCACTGCTGGGCGCGAAGTTGCGGGTACTGAAATCCGAAGGAAACTTTAACAACGAGTACGGGCTACCACTGACGCTGCTTCGCCTGGAGGAAACGCATCAGGCGGCGGTGCTGGAAATGGGAATGTCGCGTCGCGGCGAACTTGCACGACTGGCGGCGATTGCCAAGCCGGACGTAGGAGTTGTGACGCGTGTTTCGCCGGCGCACCTGGAATTTTTTGCCTCGGTGGATGAGATTGCGCTCGCGAAGCGCGAACTGGTCGAGGGATTGAACGGACACGAGTCGACTGCAGTGCTCAACGCGGACGATCCGCGCGTCGCCGCGTTCGGGGCTTTCGCACCCGGACGCGTGTTGACGTATGGCATCGAAAAGCCGGCTTTTTTTATGGCCCAGGAGATCGAAGACCGCGGAGCGCTGGGATCGGCGTTTGACTATGTAAATCCCGAGGGCCGCGTGCGACTGGAGCTGAATGTTCCCGGGCGTCACGCGATTGCCAACGCGCTGGCGGCGCTGGCGGCGGCAAGCGTATGGGACATCGGCGCGGCGGAGGCGCAGAGCGTGTTTCTTTCGTTGCGCGCGCCGGCGATGCGCGGGGAACTGTTGCGATTTTCGAATGGAGCGGCACTCATCAACGACAGCTACAACTCGAGTCCCGCGGCGCTGCAGGCCATGACGGAATTGCTGGCAGCGACGCCGAATTTCCGCCGGCGCATCCTCGCCGCCGGTGAGATGCGTGAGCTCGGCACGGCTTCACCGGAACTGCATCGCGAGGCAGGGCAGTTTGCCGCCAAGACCGGGAAGATCGATTGGATCATCGGCGTGGCCGGTGATGCGGCACAGATTGTGGAAAGCGCCGTGGCCGCGGGGCTCCCGCGCGAACGCGCCAAATTTTTCGCAACGCCGCAGGAAGCCGCCGAATTTCTGGAGAGCTTTATGGTGTCCGGCGATCTGCTGCTGGTGAAAGGCTCGCGGGGCGTGAAGATGGAGCAGATTGTGGAGTCCCTGATCGCGCGGCACTCCGCGCCCGGCGAAATAATGGGTCAGGAGGTACAGCACTGAGATGCTTTACTACCTCCTTTACCACACGCTGCAGCGCTACTTCAGCCCCCTGAATGTTTTCCGTTACATCACCGTGCGAACCGTGTACGCGAGTCTCACGGCCATGTTTCTGGCTCTGGTTTTCGGTCCCTGGCTCATCCGGCGTCTCCGCGAATTGCAGATCGGCCAATTCATTCGCGAGGAGGGTCCCCAGGAGCACAAAAAGAAGGCGGGCACGCCAACGATGGGGGGCGTGCTCATCGTAATCTCCACGGCTGTGCCGGTTCTCCTTTGGGCGGATCTGACCAATCCATTTATCCTGCTCTCGTTATTCGCGCTGTTTGGTTTTGCCGTCATTGGCTTCATCGATGACTATGCGAAAGTCTCGAAGCAGCGCAATCTGGGTCTCACGGCGAAGAAGAAAATTTATTTCCAGGTTTTCGTCAGCCTGATCGTCGGCGTCGTTCTTCTTGTTCTGGCCACCAACAGCGCCTACTCGACGCAGTTCGTCTTTCCCTTTTTGAAGCGATTTCATCCCGATCTGGTGATTCACTCGTTGCTCGGTCAATCTCATTTTTCCGGGCACCTCTGGCCGCTCGCGTTTTTGCCCTTTCTTGTGGCCACCGCCATCGTCATTGTGGGTTCTTCCAACGCCGTGAACCTGACGGACGGGCTTGATGGCCTGGCGATCGGCTGCACGGTGATCGCGGCTGGCGCGCTTACGGTTTTGACCTACGTGAGCAGCAACTACCGCTGGGCCACTTATCTCGAGATTCAGTATATCCCGCGCGTCGGCGAGCTCACTGTATTTTGCGGCGCGCTCGTCGGGGCATCGCTCGGATTTCTCTGGTACAACGCGCATCCTGCCGAAATCTTCATGGGCGACGTTGGCTCGTTGTCGCTGGGAGGAACGCTGGGCACCATTGCGGTCATCATCAAGCAGGAAATCCTGCTCTTTTTCGTCGGCGGTATCTTCGTCATCGAAGCGCTTTCCGTGATTCTGCAGGTGGGCTCGTTCAAACTGCGCGGCAAGCGCATCTTCCGCATGGCGCCCATCCACCACCATTTTGAATTGCTCGGTTGGAGCGAATCGAAGGTGATCGTGCGGTTTTGGATCGCCGCGCTGGTTTTTGCGCTGTTTGCGCTGACCACGTTGAAGCTGAGGTAGAGAAGCACTCCGGTTGAGGAATTTTGCGAGATTAATGCCGAATCCGTTCGAGTTGCGGGGCAAGCGCGTGCTGGTCGTGGGACTGGCCAGGACCGGCCTGGCCACTGCGCTCTTTTGCGCCGCGCGGGGCGCGAACGTGACGGCGACGGATGCGCGGACGGAGAACGAAATTGGCGAAGCGATTGCTCCACTCCGGGCTCCGGGCATAAGGCTGGAGCTGGGCGGCCACCGGGAAAATGTATTTCTCGGACAGGACCTGATCGTTCCGAGCCCTGGCGTGCCCGCCGATGCTCCCTTGCTGCAGGCCGCGCGCGCGAAAGGTGTCACCATCTGGAGTGAGGTGGAGCTGGCGGACCGTTTCCTGGAGGGACGCTTGATCGGGATCACCGGCTCGAACGGGAAGACCACGACGACTTCCTTGATCGAACACATTTTGAAGGCCGCTGGTTTTTTCACGATTCTCGCTGGGAATATCGGTACTCCCTTGATTTCGCGAGTGGAGCAGACCAGCGACGACACCATCACGGTGGCTGAGTTGAGCAGTTTTCAGCTGGAGCTGATTGAAACATTTCGCCCCAACATCAGCGTGTTCTTGAATCTCACGCCTGACCACCTGGACCGGCATCACACGCTCGAAGAGTATGGCCGCGCCAAAGCACGCATCTTCGAGAATCAGACGGAAGCGGACAGCGCGGTGCTGAACGCGGATGATCCGGCGACCGCGTCCTTGGCGCCAGCGAAGCCGCGCGTCTACTGGTTCAGCCGGAAGCAGCATGTGGCGCAAGGCGCGTTCGTGCAGGAAAACGAAATTGTCTTTCGCCATGACGGCGAAGAAGAGACGGTATTGAATCTCCAGGAGATTCCGCTGGCGGGCGCTCACAACGTCGAAAACGTCCTTGCGGCCGTGGCGGCGACGCGTCTCGCTGGGGCCGAACCCACCGCTATCGCAAAAGGAGTGCGGTCGTTCGCGGGCGTCGAGCATCGTCTGGAATTTGTTGCGGAGGTCGGAGGCGTGCGCTATTACAACGACTCAAAGGCCACCAACGTCGATGCCACTCTGAAAGCCCTGGATTCTTTTCCCGGACGCATCCTGATCGTTCTGGGCGGGAAAGACAAAGGCAGCGATTACAGCGTGCTGCAAAGGCCATTGCGCGAGAAGGCCATTCTTGCGCTGCTCATCGGAGCGGCGGCCGAGAAAATTGAAAAACAGATCACCGGCAGCGTGGCCATCGAGCGCGCCGGAACGATCGAGCGCGCCGTGGAAATTGCCTCGCATGCAGCGCGGCGCGGCGACGTGGTGCTCCTCGCCCCGGCATGCGCCAGCTTCGATCAGTTTCAGAACTACGAACACCGCGGCCGCGTCTTCAAAGAGCTGGTGCATCAATTGGAGCGGCAAGCGGCGAGTACGACTTCTGGAAGAGGGTGAGAGAACGTGCCGAGACGATTGGAAAATGACCGCTGGCTCTTTGGAGTGACGCTGGCGCTGTGTCTCTTCGGCGCGGTGATGATTTTCAGCGCCTCCGCAGTCACCGCGGAGCAGCAGTACGGCCACTCTTATATATTTCTCGTCCGTCAAGCCGCATGGCTCTTCATCGGCCTTTTGGGAATGTTCGCTTTGATGAAGACGGACTATCGCCGTCTGCGCGAGCCCTCGGTCATCTATCCCGTAGTCTGCGTCGTCTTGCTCTTGCTCGTCGGCACTTTTTTCCTCGACAAGTCCCATGCCACGCATCGCTGGATCAAGTTCGGCCCGGTGGGCATCCAGCCGTCGGAACTGGCGAAACTCGCCACCATTCTTTATCTGGCGTGGTTTCTGGATCAAAAACGCCGCAACAAGGCCAGCATGGAATTCCGCAAGGAAGATTTCTGGCAGACGATTTTTCCAGCAGCCGCTCCCATTCTGGTCTTTGTCGCGTTGATTTTGCTGCAACCTGACCTTGGGACGTCTATCGATATTCTCGTCGTGGCCGCCGCCATTCTGTTCGTTGGAGGTCTCTCCTGGAAGTGGCTCGCAGTGGGGCTCGCCGGAGCGATTCCCGCAGTGTATCTGCTCATCACGCAGGTAGCGTACCGGCAAGCCCGATTGACCGCTTTCCTGCACCCGGATTCCGATCCGCAAGGCGCTGGATTTCAGTTGCTTCAATCGCTCATTGCCGTCGGCTCGGGCGGTTTCACGGGCGTTGGCCTGATGGAGAGCAAACAAAAGCTCTTCTATCTCCCGGAGGCGCACACGGATTTTATCTATGCGGTGATCTGCGAGGAACTGGGTTTTATCGGGGCAATGATCGTGATTGCGCTCTTTGTCGTTTATGGCTGGCGAGGGATGCGTGCGGCCTTCGGTGCGCCGGACGGATTCGGGCGGCTGCTGGCGCTGGGAATAACCGCGATGGTCTTGTGCCAGGCGCTGATTAATTTCGCCGTCGTGTTAGGGATGGTTCCGACGAAAGGGATCCCGCTGCCGTTCATCAGTTACGGTGGCTCGAGTTTGCTGGTGATGCTGCTGGCGACGGGTGTGCTGCTGAATATTTCGCAAAGGGCTGCTGAGTCCTCGTGGTCCTGACGAATCATCTTGGTAGTGGCGCAGCATGCTGCGCCACTACCCGGCAAGAGCGTTTCAAGTGAAATTGCTGATTGCGGGCGGCGGCACGGGCGGACATGTTTTTCCGGCGCTGGCCATTGCGCAGGAATGGCTTTCGAGAGGTAACGAAAGGGAAGTCGTGTTGGTGGGAACGCAACGCGGAATCGAAATGAAGCTCGTGCCGCAGGCTGGCCTGCCGCTGGAAACGCTGCGGGTGGCCGGATTGAAGGGCAAGGGCGGCGCCACGCTTCTCAAGAATTTGGCGATGCTCGCTCCGGCGATGCTCGATGCGCGGCGCGTCTTGCGCAAGCACAAACCTGTCGCCGCGTTTGGTGTCGGCGGATACGCCGCAGGACCCATGTTGCTGGCCACCTGGCTGGGGCGCGTGCCCAATGTCATCTTCGAACCGAACGCCGAGCCGGGCTTCACGAACAGGGTGCTGGCGAGAATTTCTACACGAATTGCCACGGGCTATGAAGTTTCTGCACGGGAGTGGGGAAAAAAGGCCGTCGTTACGGGTTGCCCCGTGCGCTCGGAGTTCTTCTCCATCTCACCGCGGCGGCCGGGAAAGCCGTTTCGGCTGCTCGTCACCGGCGGCAGCCAGGGAGCGTTGCCGATCAACCGGGTATTTGTCGATGCTATGGACCGCCTCGCCGCCCATAAGAATGAACTGGCAATTGTGCATCAGACCGGCGAACGCGATTATAATGCTGTACGCACCGCTTATGCGCGGCGCGAAATCAATGCGGAGGTTGTCCCCTTCCTCACGAACATGGCGGAACGCTTTGCCTGGGCAGATGTGATTGTTTGCCGGGCAGGAGCCATCACCGCAGCGGAAATCGCGGCTGCCGGCCGGGCCGCCATCTTCATCCCCTTCGGAAGGGCGACCGACAGCCACCAATTGCGCAACGCGCAGGAAATGACCCGCGCGGGCGCCGGCCGCCTGATTTCTGAAGTGGAACTCACGTCCGAAAGCCTGACCGGCGAAATCTTTTCTCTCCTCAACCAGCCCCAGGAGATCGAAAAATTATCAACCGCCGCGCTCGGACTTGCCCGCCCTTATGCCGCGCGTGACATCGTGAATGTGATCGAAGAGGCCGCGAACGTGCAAGGAAATCGGCCGAGGGCAAGCGCATGATGGGCTCTTTTCGCAATTTTCAACGGATTCACCTGGTCGGTATTGGCGGCATCGGTATGAGCGGTATCGCCGAAGTGCTCCTGACGCTCGGCTATTCCGTGTCCGGCTCGGACACCAAGCCTTCCACGATCACCGAGCGGCTCCAGAATCTCGGCGCCACGGTTTACGAGGGTCACAAGGCTTCCAATGCCGATGGGGCGCACGTTGTCGTGACTTCCTCGGCCGTGAAGGCAGATAACCCCGAAGTCATCGAAGCGCACAAAATGAAAATTCCGGTGATTCCACGCGCGGAGATGCTTGCGGAACTGATGCGGTTGAAATACGGAATCGCCGTGGCCGGCGCGCACGGCAAAACGACTACGACTTCGATCGTCGCTTCGGTGCTGGCAGCGGCGCATCTTGACCCCACGTTTGTGATCGGCGGGAAAGTCAACCAGATGGGCACAACCGCGCGGCTCGGCAAAGGCGAATATTTTGTGGTGGAAGCGGACGAGAGCGACCGCAGCTTCCTCATGCTCGCGCCGGTAGTCGCGGTGGTGACTACAATCGATCGCGAACATCTCGATCAATACACCTCGCTCGAAGATATTCAGGGCGCCTTCATCCAGTTTGTGAATCGCGTGCCATTTTACGGTGCGGCGATTCTCTGCATCGATGAACCCAACGTGCAGGCGATCATTCCCAGCGTGAAGCGTCCTATCATCACCTATGGAACGTCGAGTCAAGCCGATCTGGTGATCGGTGATGTGAAGCTGGAAGGCTTGGCCAGCGAATTCCGGCTGACCTACAGAGGCGAAGATCTCGGCTTGTTCCGGCTGGCGCATCCGCCGGGCATGCACAATGTCCGCAACGCAGCGGCCGCCGCGGCGGTCGCGCTGTACTTAAGCGTTTCTGCTGACCTGATCCGCGAAGGCCTCGTCAAATTTGCCGGCGTGGGCCGCCGCTTTGACATCAAGGGTGTAGTTAACGACATCACCGTAATCGATGACTACGGTCATCACCCGGTCGAGATCCGCGCCACACTCGAAGCTGCCCGAGGCTGCAAGTTCAATCGCCTCCTCGTACTCTTTCAGCCGCATCGCTACACCCGCACTCAGCACCTTTGGGATGAATTCTGCCGCGCGTTCAATCAAGCGGATATTCTCGTGCTGCTCGATATCTATGCGGCCAGCGAAGCGCCCATCCCAGGCGTGACGAGTGAAACGCTTGCGAGCGCCATTCGCGAAGCCGGTCACAAGAACGTCCACTATTTTCGCTCGATGCAGGAAGGCATCGAGTACCTGTTGAAACAAGCGCGTCCCGGGGACGCCGTCCTTACCATCGGCGCGGGCAACATCAGCCGGGCGAGCAATGAATTCATGGTTTTGCTGGGAACGGAGCATCCGACGCATTATGCGCATTAGTGATCCCATGATCGTTGCCAAACTCGCGGAGATCCACGTCGAGCTACGGCAGGGCACTGCCCTTGCCGGCCTTACTTCGCTGGGCATCGGCGGGACGACGGACCTGCTGCGCATCAAAAATCACGAAAGCCTTCCGGATCTCCTGAAACTTCTCGATGCGAACCATATCCCGCATAAGTTCCTCGGTGGCGGTTCGAACCTGCTCGTCGGTGATGGGGAGTTGCCATGGGTGGTGCTGCAACTCGTCCGTCCGGAACCTGATGTCGTGCTCGATGGTAACTTCGCGCACGTCGACGCCGCGGCAGACCTTGGCCGCATGATCACCTTCTGTGCGAAGAACGATCTCGGCGGGATGGAAGGTCTCATCGGCGTTCCCGGCACCGTCGGGGGCGCTCTGCGCATGAATGCCGGGGCTTACGGCATGCAGATCGGCAGCTATGTCCGCGAAGTGAAGCTCTTTCGGGCGGCCAGCCGCAAGATTGAAGTTCTACGGGGCAATCAAATTTCTTTCGAATACCGGCACACTTCTTTTGCGCCGGATGATATGATGCTCGCGGTGATACTGGAACTACCCTCCAAACCGTACAAGGAAATTCTACAAGGGATTCGTATCTGCAACGAAAAACGGCGCTCGAGCCAGCCGCTCGGCCAGAAAAGCGCCGGCTGCATCTTCAAAAATCCCCCAGGCGCCTCTGCGGGCCGCATGATCGATGAATTGGGCCTCAAAGGCCTGTCTGTCGGCGATGCCCGTGTCAGCGACCGTCATGCAAATTTCTTTGTGAACGCAGGCCAAGCCTCAGCCAAAGACATGCTGACGCTGATCGCCGACGTGCGTGAGCGCGTGCTGAAAACCTATGGCGTAAGTCTTGAGAACGAGGTGGTTGTTTGGAACGCGTGAAGGCCATACCGCGAAACGTGTCTGCGGCGGCAGAAGCCGATTCCTACCGGCCGGAGCTGATGGCCGACGATGAGCCGCGTTACCTGCGCCGCCAGAAGCCGGTCGAAATCCGCCGCAAGAAATTCAGAGGGCGGGGCTGGCCGTTCTATCGGCGGGTGCTGGTTTTGAGTTTTGCCGGCGTTGCCGGTGTGACCGTGGCGGCCTACGGAATGCAGTTTCTTCTATATTCGCCCGCGATGCTGCTGAAAGCGGATCAGATCGAATTGAGAGGCAATCGCATCGTCAGCCGCGAAGTGGTGCTACAGCAGTTTGTCCACGACCGCAACCGGAGTGTCTTGCGCGTCCCTCTGGACGCCCGCCGGAGCCAACTGGAACAGATTCCGTGGGTCGAGTCCGCCAGCGTGCAGCGCATCCTGCCGAATCGCCTCCGCGTCGAGCTGACCGAGCGCACTCCCGTGGCCTTTGCCCGGAACGGCGCCGAACTGGCGCTGATTGACGCGCACGGCGTCATCCTCGACCGCCCGCGGGGCGAGGATCTGCATTTTCCGATCGTCACCGGCGTTTCGGAAGATTTGCCTCGAGACCAGCGGGAAAAGCGCATGCAGACGTACGAGGAATTCATGAGGGATATCGAACTCGTGCGCGGCGGCTCGTCCGATCGCGTAAGCGAGATCGACCTCTCCAACCCGAAAGATTTGCGCGTGGTGATGACCGGGCTGGCCAGCGCCAACGATGCGCAGGCCGTGACGATTCACTTCGGTTCGAGTGAGTTCACCGGCAAATACAAAATGCTGGTCGATAATTTTTCACAGTGGCAGGCAAACGCCGGTCGCGTGCAGTCCATCGATCTGCAATATTCTCGGCAAGTGGTCGTGAACCCCGACGCCAGCGCGGGCACGACCGCCGCCAGATCAAAATAGATTCCTCGCAGGAGCGGCGGCTTGGCGAAGAAAGACAAATACCTGGTTGGACTGGACATCGGCAGCACGAAAACTTGCGTGTTGATCGCCGAGGTCGATGGCGAACTGGTGAAGTTTCTGGCGCTCGGCGCGGCCGAGTCCAAGGGCCTGCGCAAAGGCCTCATTGTCAATCTAGATTCCACCGTGAGTTCCATCCGCCGCGCGGTCGAAGAGGCCGAAAGCGTGGCAAATGTTCCAGTCGAAGAGGCGCTGATCGGAGTGGCCGGAGGCCACGTGCGCGGAGTAAACAGCCGCGGCGGCATCACCTTGGGACAGCGTCCGCGAGATATCGAGCGCGGAGACGTGCGCCGCGCCGTGGACGCGGCCCGCAATATCTCGCTTCCGGAAGACCGCGAGGTCCTGCACGTGCTCCCCCATGAATTCATGGTGGATGCACAGAATGGCATACGCGACGCCATCGGCATGGTCGGCCAGCGGTTAGAAGTCAACGTCCATCTGGTGACTTCCTCTGTTGCCGCCACGCAGAATCTCGTCACCGCCGCGAACAAGGCCGGTATCCTCATCAGCGATACGGTCCTTGAACCGCTCGCTTCCGCGGAATCTTGCCTGACCCAGGACGAGCGCGATCTCGGCTGCTGTCTGCTGGACATCGGCGGCGGCACCACGGAATTGCTTGTCTTCGGCGGCGGCGTGGTGCGTCACACCAGCGCGGTTGCGATTGGCGGTGATCACTTCACCAATGATCTGGCCGTCGGTTTGCGCACCCCGATCCCCGAAGCGGAAAGAATCAAGCGCCGCCACGGCTGCGCCGCGTCCGCTTTCATGAAGGGAAACGGGGCGATCGAGATTGCCAGCGTGGGCGACCGTCCGCCACGGAACATCTTTGCGCACATGCTCACGGACATCATCGAGCCGCGCGCCATGGAATTGCTTTCGCTGATCCGCGACGATTTGCAGCGCGCCGGGCTTGACGGCCAAATCCCCGCCGGATTTGTCTTGGCGGGCGGCGGCGCGCGGCTCCACGCGTTAGTGGAACTTGCCGAGGAGTCATTCCATTTGCCGGTGCGCATCGCGGAACCAAAAGGCTTGGCTGATCTGCCGGAACAGGTGGCGCAGCCGGAATATGCAACCGTAGTCGGACTTGTACTGTGTGGCGCGAAGGCGCGGCGCTCCGCGCCCCCGCGCGGGGGAAACCTTGTATCAAAATTGAAAGCCATGTTCGCCGGCGCCTCGTGACCCTGCCCGAGAGCCGCAAGCGAAACTGGGGAAGGTTGGGGAAGATATGACAACAAGAGAGGCAGGAATCCGGATGAGCTTCAGCGAAGAGCTTCAGCCGGCGAAGATCAAGGTCATCGGTGTGGGCGGGGGCGGCTGTAACGCCGTGAACCGCATGATTCGCGCCAAGCTCGAAGGCGTGGAATTCATTACCGCTAACACGGATCTGCAAGCGCTGAAGCTGTCGCAGGCGCCGGTGAAGCTGCAACTCGGAGCGAAACTCACCAAGGGTCTCGGCGCGGGCGCCAATCCCGAGGTCGGCCGGAAGGCCGCGCTCGAGGACACGGAGAAAATCATCGAAGCTCTGGAAGGCTCGGACATGATTTTTATTACGTCCGGACTCGGCGGAGGTACCGGCAGCGGTGCGGCTCCCGTGGTTGCTTCACTCGCTTGCGAATTGGGCGCCTTGAGCGTCGCCGTGGTCACCAAGCCATTCGCTTTCGAAGGCAAGCGCCGCATGTTGCAAGCCGAGCAGGCCCTTCAGGAGCTTATCGGCGCAGTCGACACCGTCATCGTGATCCCCAACGAGCGTTTGATGGAAACCGTCGAGCGCGGCACGAGCTTCTTCGACGCCTTCCGCATTGCCGACGACATCCTTCGACAGGCGGTGCAGGGCATCTCGGACATCATCACTGTGCCGGGAATCATCAACCGCGACTTTGCCGACGTGAAAGCCATCATGCATGGCCAGGGCTACGCCGTGATGGGCACCGCTGTCGCTACCGGCACCAACCGCGCCGTGGATGCCGCCAACCGCGCCATCGCCAGCCCGCTTCTCGAAGACAACTCCATCCAGGGCGCGCAGGGCATCCTCATCAACATTTCCGGCAGCTCCAGCCTCACGCTGCATGAGGTCCACGAAGCGTCGAGCGTCATTCAAAAGGCCGCGCACGAGAATGCCAACATTATTTTCGGCGCCGTGCAGGACGACAATATGAAGGACTCTGTGAAGATCACCGTCATCGCCGCGGGCTTCAAGGATGCCAACAAGAAAAACATCCACCAAAAGCCTTCCTTCCTCCCGAAGACCTGGAAGGCCGGTCGCGAAATGCCGGATGCGCCGGTGCAGCAGGCCTTGCCGAACGTCGTCCACCAGGTCCAGCAGAACGTCCGTGAAGTCAGCCAGGATGTTCCCACCGACGACCTGGACGTGCCGACATTCCTCCGCCGCCAGGCCCAAAAAGCCTAGCGTCAGCTCATCGCTCCACTCTTGTCTCTTTTGTAGGGGCGCAGCATGGTGCGCCCTTCTTTCGCGGCCTTTTTATCCAGGATAGGCCGCTGTCTTTTTTGCCCGTCAAAGGTACTTTTCATCTCCCCAGCTGCTTGTAGCTGCTGCCCAGATATGCACACCGAGAAGAGAGCCATTTTGCACAATTTTAGTGCAACGTAAGGTCCTTTAGAATCAACACTTATGGAAGTGCCCGCAAGTGTTGATTCTAAACCGCTTACATATATGCTAAGTCCTTTAGATGCAACACTTATTAAAAACTGGGCAGGGGGCCAGTTATGGTTAACTAGAAATAAGCGTTTCACTCCCGCGCGCGGTTGGGTGCCGTTGGTTCGCGCAAGTTGGTCTGCCAGCTTGCGAACTTCCTCTAACGGAGGCAAGCAACTAATCCCGGCGGACGGGGTTTAAGGTTGACAACACACTCAGGACAGCCACGGCAATGGACGAGGGAAGTTGATCAGAAAGGATTCTTCCTCGACAGCAAGGGGAACAAACCAGACGGGGCTCACCGCACAAAGCGTTGGGGGTGGGGACATGTCGAATCTGCAAGAATACTTCAACGCGCTTGTTGTCCTTCGAAACATTCGTCGTTCAAATCCCCGTCGCGATGACCTCTTCTTGAAGTTTGCTGGTCGCACGCCAGCAAAATCATTTGACAGGTAGAACTCTTCGGACCGAATCATGAAATTGAATGAACACGAACGAGCTAGGCCCAACATTGCTGGACTCATGTCTCAAGTGCAACAGGCCGAGATGAAATTAATCCTGGCCGGTACGTGGCCACCGCTCAAGCCCTTGCCGGTATTCAAGTATGAAACAGATGCGTATCGCGCCACGATTCATTTCGACAAGACGCGCGGAGAGTGGGTCTGTCGTAAAACATCCTTCCCGTCCAACAAGGTTCAGGAGCTGCGTGGTGGATTGACAGAAATAACCAGGGCATTACCCCATGGTCAAGAAGAAGTGTTCACCGAAGCTGTCGCAGCAGAACAGCAAGAACAAGAATTGGAGAAGGACGCCAATCGTCGTCTCCAGGCCATTCTCGAGTGGCGAGAGAATTACGCTAACGGCGCACTCTATTCTGAACTGCGGAACTATCTTTCAGAAAGCCAGCAAGATGAAATCTACGACTGCATCCGACTGTCTCTTACTGCTCGGCAGCTTCAGTTCAACCCGATGAATGTTGCATTCGTCTTTGACGCGCTTTTGAATGCGGGCGGCAGGCTAGCAACACTCATTGAAATCGCGCATCGCAATAAGGCGGAGCAGAAAGCGGACGCACGGGCACAAGCGGAAGCAGCCGCACTCGAAGCCGAACGCCAGGTGCCGGTTGAGGTGATTCATCCCACGCGCGACCGCCGCCTTCAGACGCGCACAACTCTGGCTTCCCGCGCGTACGTCGAGCTCGGCGATACCAATAGCGGCATTGTCCTCAATATAAGTGAGACGGGCATGGCCGTTACTGCAGCCGACCTCCTTGCCGTAGGTGACTACCTTCCACGCATTCGCTTTCAATTGCCCAGCCCCAGGCAAAGCATCGAAATCTCCGCGCAGATTGTGTGGCTAGCGGAAGCAAAAAAACATACAGGCATCCGATTTGTTGATCTCACCGCCGACGCCCGCAATCAAATTTCAAATTGGATCGCGTCCGAAAAGCCAGCCCCGGAATTTGAGGGCTTAACGCTAGCGCCTGTTGAGAGCCTCATCCCCGCGACCCTTGAAAACTGTCCAGAAGAGCCAATTGGGAGTGTTTTGCCTGAGCGAGACCAACCCTCTTCGCCCGACCAGATTGCGCACACCGCGTCTCAAGTATCTAAGATCGTGACGCCTGAGATTCTGGATGCGAACCCGCCATCGTTTGTCGAAGATCTCCAGGAAAAAGTACACCTCCACGCTCCAGTCGCCGGTTTTGCACCGCAGGTTCGAACAGACAAAGTCGAGTCGTCAGCGGATCGTATCGAGGGCTCGCCCTCACACTCCTATGTTCTTAAGATATCCGGATTTCAGGTCGCAGCAGTAGCGTTTTTGTTCGCGGTGATCAGCCTCGCCGTTGGGCTCACTTTGGGACGCGGCCCGCTCGGAAAACGCCTCCGAGATGGCCAGAAACCAATACTGGCTGTTGATGTCACGTCACCGGCACAGCTTAATCGCCCAGGAGAAACGACTTCGCGAGCTTCCACTCCGCCGGCGGCAATTACCTTCAATACGCCTGCAGTAAATCCGCCAGCGCCGGAGACGGAAGAATCGCGCTCAGAAAGCCCATCCGCTCAAACCCTCAATGCACGACCAGCAGATTCAGTTGCCCGCGTGGGGCCTATCGGACCATCTTCAGCAATAACGACCCGATCGCTCACTGATTCCGATAATCGCGAAGCCAGTCCTGAGCGCAATGGCTCGACCGGGCTAATCGTGCGAAACGCGCCACCACGCGCGAGTCCCAAACCCGCACGTTCACCCAAGGCTGTCGGCCCGATAAGTGGCGCACCGAGAAATCCCGCCCCACGCAGGGTAACGCCTGCGACGCGCGCAGCGCCGCACCCGTCACCGCCTTCCGCAATCCTTGTCACCGGCCCAGGCGATGGCAGCAAACCGTTCAGGCTGGTTTTGCCGGAAAAACCGATCGCCGCCTCCGCTTCGTTCGCGATGACCTCGCAACTTTCTGTTCTTGTTGCTCCTGAGCCCGGACCTGCAGTGACTCATGAACCCGCTCGATTGCAAGCTGGTGAACTTGTCTCCTTCGTTTGGCCTCGTTATCCAAAGCCGGGGGATCGATATGGATTGTCAGAAACCGTAAAGGTCCGCACCACGATCGGAAAGCTCGGCCAAGTGCAGGACATAAAGCTCGTGAGTGGCTCGATCTCTCTTCTTCCTGCAGCAATGAGCGCCATTCGCCTGTGGCGTTACAAGCCCACTCTCTTGAACAAAAGGCCTGTCCAAGCTCAACAGGACGTCACCATTGAATTCCGGCCGCCACAGTATTTGTCGCACGTGCCCACTCGGCATCCATCGCACAACTAGCGGCGATTTGAGAAGTTGACTTTGAAAGGTAATTGCTTAATTGTGGGAGCCCATACAGTTTTGACGCGTCGAAACTGCAAACGCGGCCTCGTTTGCCAATGTTTAGGGACGCAATCCGCGACGTACAATTGTCGATACTCCGTTGAATGATATGACTCGATCAGGGTCAATTCCGGGGTTGGGCTTGCACGGCGCGCTGGCCGCCGATTGAATGCCAGGGGCCGATCAGCCTAACTCTGGAGGCAGGATCCCCACGCAGCAACTGCCTGACGCGTTTTTCGCTACCGTCGGTGTATGATACTGCGCAGGTCCAGGTCTCCCTTCCGCAGCAGGGGTTGAATATGGCATTCCGTGTCATTACGTCCCTCGCGACGACTCTGATCGGGGCCGCCGGCTGTCTCTTGCTGTCTGCCTCAGGTTTGGCGCAAGCCCCGCCAGTGCAACCTTCTGCTGGGAGGCCGATAGGCAGCGCAGCCGCGCACCCGGTGCACCTAATTGTGCATGTCCTGGATGTGAGCGGGAGGCCCATCAGCCAGATGGCGCTTGTCTCAGTGACCCGGATAACGGACCAGTATTGGCAGCAGATGTTGGCCCAGGCGGGCCAGGCATCCTTCGAGAATGTCGCGTCAGGCCGATATATTGTCCAAGTGGTTGCAGCTGGCTATGAGAAGGCAGTCGAGGACGTTGTGGTTATGGGATCTGAGGGAAGAGAAACAGTTTTCGTTACCTTGCAGCCTGAATCACCGGGTGGCGGAGCAGCAACAGTTGTGCCCGGGCCCCCCATACTCGCTCCCAAAGCCCAGAAAGAGCTCGGGAAAGCAGTCGAAGCGCTCCGTGCGGGAAAGTTCGCGGAGGCGCGTACTCACCTGGATGCGGTGTATCGTCTCGCACCGTCTCATCCCGATGTGAATTTTCTCTTCGGTGTGTATTCATCGCGGGTGAATAACTGGCAACAGGCCAAATCCTACTGGGAGAAGGCCATCGCCTTCTACCCGCAGCATTTGCTTGCCCAGGTTTCCCTCAGCGATGCGTTGTTGCGCGAAAACAAGCCCGCGGATGCAATTCCTCATCTCAAGAAAGCCCTGGAGATCGAGCCGAATTCGTGGCGCGCCCACGCGCTCCTCGCCGATGCCGATTTGCACCTAGGGTCGTCGGAGGAGGCGGTCCGCGAGGCGGAACGCGCCATAGGGCTCGGCCACGAGCGCGCTGCCGAAGTCCTGCCCACGCTGGCGCGAGCGCTCGCGGCGCAAGGGAAGGCCGACCGCGCCATCCAAGTTCTGGAGTCTTATCTTCGAGAATATCCCGCGAATACTGCCGCGCAAGAGCAATTGGACTCCCTTCGTCTCCCCCCGGCCGTCCCTGTCAATCCTCCTTCTTCTGCTCCCGCAGCTCCGGCGGTTTCCGTAACGGCCGCGGCGGCCACTCCCTCGACTGTAGTCGCGCTCCCCCTGCCCTCCAACTGGCTCCCTCCGGATGTAGACGAGAAAGTGCCACCCGTCGAGTACGGAGTCCCCTGCCCGCTGAACGAAGTCGTTCAGAACGCCGGAAAGCGCGTGCAGGAGTTCATTCTCAATGTGGATCGCTTCACGGCGACGGAGTCTTTCTTCCACGAATCGGTGAACGCCTGGGGATTTCCTGCCCCGCCTGAAAAACGCAAATTTGATTACGTTGTCTCCATTCAGGAGATTCGTCCGGGCAACTTGGCCGTATACGAATACCGCGACGGGGGTCTTTCCTACGAGAGATTCCCCGGTGGAACGGCCACCCTGGGGCTGCCCTCACTCGTGCTGATCTTTCATCCCTATAGTGCCGTGAATTACGATATGACGTGCGAAGGGTTGGCTCACTGGAACGGGGAGCTGGCCTGGCAAGTTCATTTCCGCCAGCGGCGTGATAAGCCCAGTAAGGATCGCGCCTATCGGTTCGGGGAATCCGGCCCATCCCACCCTGTCGCCCTTAAAGGGCGCGCCTGGATCGCGGCGGACACGTTCCAGATCGTGCGCCTCGAAACCGATCTTGTCGCGCCATTGCCGGAGATTCGTTTGGTCGCGGACCACACGGCCATCGAATACAGCGCCGTGCATTTCCGCAAGCGCAATGTGGATATGTGGCTTCCGCGCACGGCGGAAGTCTTCTACGACTTGAAAGGGCGCCGGACTCATCGGCGGCACAGCTTCAGCAACTATATGCTCTTCTCCGTGGACGACCGGCAGCAGATCGGCGTGCCCAAAACCGAGGAGGTGCCCTCCACGGAATCCCTGTCCGAACCCACAAAGCCAAATTCGTTTTAATTCTTGCTCCCATCGTTCCGCGCAAGAATGAAACCGCTGAACAAAGCCAAATGGACGAATCCTCGACAGCTCTCTGTTTCCATGCAGCTTATGTCTTCGACATCCGCCAGACAGTCGGCCGCGAGGAGAAATGACTTGGGAATTGTTTCCGCAGTGTCCTTCCCGGTGATGGCTTGAACTTTTTCTTTGTACACATCTTGCCAGCGATGAGAATTGCGAATTCAGGCGGATCTCGGCAGCCAGCGGGTCGATAACGCAGACTTGCGGTGAGCGCCGAAGAACAACTTCCACGTCTATCGCCTGCCCCTCGGGTGACTGTATCGGTGGAACAAACTCCAACTTTTGTACGAGCGCCTGAAGATCCTCGGATTGTTGAGGCTGGATGGCAGCGACGACAACGTCTTCACCTCACTCCTGGCGGCGCCGGGCTTCATCAAGCACGCGATAAGACTTGCCTGCACCGGGTGCGTAACCAAGAAAAATCTCAAGCGGCGCACCCCAACGCTTGTTCTCTTCCGCTTGCGCTTGCAGGAGGAGTCGTTCTGGACTAGGTCGCGAGGAGTTCAGAGACGCGCATCGTGTAAATCTTCCAGCGACAGTGTAAACCTCAAAGAGAGGTCACGCAACGCACTGGAGACAGGGCGTGAAGGCAGGGTTGATGGAAACAGTCGAGGGATACCCCTGGATGAGCTTCACTGATAAATTGCAGACGGATTTTTTGTGGCGTTACGGCGTCGATCACCTTCTAAATGCAGCGTCATCGAGTTTTACGCCGGCTCGGTGTTCCTCAATTGCGCTTACGGACACGATTCGAATTTGGCTTTGGGCCGCGTCCAGGTGCGCTCTTACCTTTACGTGACGCCCGTCGATACCGGTTAACGCCTCTGGGTTGCTGACCATCCAAATCTTGCTGTCCTTGTCCGCCGTTAGGGTCTTGCCGTCGCTGCCAACCTTGCCCGAAAGAGTGGCCGGCTTCTTAGACATTTTGCGAGCATCAGAGCTGTGATACTGAGCCGAGTCTGTGTTCTGTCCCGCTTGGGCCCCGAGCGGCATCAACGTCAGGAAAGCGATCATCGAAATCAACGCTGGCTTTTTCATCTTGCTTTCCTCCCTAGACAAGAAGGTACAGGGAACTTACCTTGGGAACGAAAGGCTGCTGAGCGGCCAGATTCTAGCGAGCATGGTGTCGCCTCCCGCTACGCTAAGGCAAACGCAAAGTTTGAATATAGTCTATCGCCGATTTGTATTGCAGGTTAGCGAGCAGCCACGAACGGGGGGTCAAATCGGGTGTCCAACCTAGTTTCACCCGACTCCTAATATTCTCATTGAGAGCCAGACGGGGAAAACACCGAGGCCTTCAAGGCTTATAGTTTCCTAACTAACCGGTCAGGACTTTCTGACGCACCTTTTCTTACGATTCGACTGTTATACGGCGAGGCATACTTGGGCCGGATAGGCCGCTTCTACCTGTTATGCGTTTTCTGCCGATGCCAAAAACCATTTCGGGCTGAATATGGCCCTGCTCTGCTATGGCCCGTCAATATCCCGAGAAGGCATCGTAAGGCGCCGAGAAAGGAACCGCGGTGTTAATCAACTTGGAGAAGACTGATCAGGATTTGATCGGCCAGTGCAGTGTGTGTGGCCGTGTTATGGAACTTTTTGAGCTTCCAGGAAGGATCGACAAATTGTGTCTCGAATGCAGCGCAGACTTGGCAACAGCCATCTTGTTGAGCACCGAGATAGACGCCGCGGCGCTGGCTGGGAGGAATACGAATGCGCTGGTGTCTGAATTTGCCGATATCAGCGGTCGGATGCTCGACCGAGCGCAATCTGCAGAATTAGGCTTTAGTTAGATTTCCGTGTCTCACGACGACGATCGCGTTGCGCGCGAGTGTTGTGCATGAGCGTGTCGCTGAAAACCCGGAGTCTTGATTTTCTCGGGTGCGGGATTGGGTGCATGCTAGATCTTATCTTCAAGTAAGACCGGCTGCAGCCTGCGGGGATCTCGGATTAATCTAAAGCAGCCTACCAAGGCATGCCTAGAAGTCGAGCGGTAGCGAAAGTTGGCCAGTTCGGTTTCCGCTTGTTCTCCGCAGTCTGAACGCTCTGGACCACCCCAAACGAGGACGACGTGACGTTCGTCGGCGGCGGAGCAAAGTTCGGATGATTCAACACCCGGCGGTGCTTATGGAATCTTTATAAAGCTCTGAGGACTTTCTCAGGCGTGATTCGCTATGTTGTCGTTGATTGTGGGGACGATTCCGTTCGTTGAATCCGTTGAACGGAGAAGAGCGAATTAAATCGCACGCCTTGTCCTCCTGTGTGCCGTGACTCTAACTGTCTTAGCAACGATTTGTTTCCTTGCATGTGTCTTCTACGTTTGCGTCCTATTTCATTGGATGCGAGACACGAAGCGCGATACAACAACGCGGCCCGCAATGGATAACGAAGTCGGTGAGACAGGCGAGAAGAAATGCCTACACATTGTTGGTTCCTGGGGGCTTCCGAAAGAGATGATCGCTTTACGATCAGGGCGCATCGGGTCCCGGGAATGACATAGCGGTCGCGCGGTTGCGGGCCCGGGTGCAATTAGCGCGAAGTGATTGCGTACGAGAAGATCGCTTGATCGTTGAGAATGGGCAAGAAAAGATAGGAGAAAAGAATGCGCATTTTCAAGTTGAAAAGACTTGTGCAGCTTATGTTGGTCGGAGTGTCTTGCGGAAGTGCGGTTTCCACTTTTGCGTTTGCGGACGACGAGGGCAAGGGCGAACCTTCGGCCAAACCAGCGGCAGCAGCCAAGATTGAAGCGCCCGCTCCTTTGACGGAGCGCGAGCGCTGGATGCTGGACCGCATGGAGCAACTCGAAAAGCGCGTCGCTGAACTTGAATCCAGGAGCAATGCGCCCGCAGCTCCGGCTGGTGCAGCATCGTCTTCACAGTCCGGTTCGCTGAGCCCGGCCGCTTCTGCTGCGGTTGCAAGCGCCACGGGCGTCACGCCGGCGCCGACAGCGGCAGAAGCGAATGCGAATGTCATTCCTGCAGAAAAAGTACTCGCTTCCGTCAGCCCGCAAGCTCTTGAAAAGGGCAAATCGGGTGCGGCGAAAGCGCCAGCAACGGAGCCGTTCGCGTTCGCGGACTTCACCTGGCTGACCGGCAACGCCCGCACAAAAGAATCGCCGATGGACACGAA
>Ga0137418_10001264_pt1 | contig 23219 bp, 18 predicted proteins | sample CZODoug3_1_2_16f_FD_122242 | JGI IMG/M metagenome (GOLD analysis project Ga0137418, IMG submission 122242) | Vadose zone soil fungal communities from Angelo Coast Range Reserve, California, USA - CZODoug3_1_2_16fungal (Hybrid Assembly) | ecosystem: Environmental > Terrestrial > Soil > Vadose...
GATGCCGTTTTATTACGGGTCGCGGGCGCGGTCGGTGCCGGAGTATTTGCGGCTGCGGTTTGACGAGAAGACGCGGGGTTTGAACGCGATTTCGTTCGCGGTGATGACGGTGTTTTCGTCGGGGATTTCGATGTATGCGATGGCGCGGCTGATTGAGACACTGCATTTTCTGGATGCGCCGTTCGCTAGATTCGGGATTCCGCAGAGTTTCATTTTTCACTTCAGCATTGTGGCCTCCGCGTTGATTGTGCTGGCTTATATTCTGTTGGGCGGGTTGTCGAGCGCGATCTATAACGAGGTGGTGCAGTTCTTTCTGATCGTGGCTGGGTTCTTGCCGCTGACCTTCCTGGGGTTGAAGAGCGTTGGCGGGTGGAGCGGGATTGTCCAGAAACTGCCGAACGCATTTACGCATTCGTGGGTAGGGATGAGTCATGCATCGACGAATCCGCTGGGCGTAGATGTGTTCGGGCTGGCGATGGGCTTAGGTTTTGTGCTGTCGTTCGGCTATTGGTGCACCGACTTTCTGGTGGTGCAGCGGGCAATGGCGGCGGACTCGATGAGCGCGGCGCGCAGGACGCCGTTGATTGCGGCGATTCCGAAAATGTTTTTCCCATTTCTGGTGATTCTGCCGGGATTGATTGCGGTGGCGTTGCCTACGCAGCTGGCGGCGGTTCCGCCCGCAACGACGGTAACGGCAGGTACCCCGGTGGCGGTTCCGGGGTTGATGGGCATTATTCCTCCGAAGATCGATCCGGCGACTTCGTTGGCGGTGCTGGATAGCAATGGCAAGCCGGTGTTGGATTACGACCTGGCGATTCCGAATATGTTGCTGCACTACTTCCCCACCGGGTTGCTGGGATTGGGGCTGACGGCGCTGCTGGCGAGCTTCATGTCGGGGATGGCGGGGAACGTTACGGCGTTCAATACGGTTTGGACTTACGACATTTATCAGTCCTACATTCGACCGAATGCCACGGACGACCACTATTTGTGGATGGGGCGGGTGGCGACCGTATTTGGCATCGCGATTTCGATGGTGGCGGCTTATGCGGCTACTCGGTTTAACAACATTCTAGATATGTTGCAACTGGTGTTTGCGTTTGTGAACGCGCCGCTGTTTGCCACGTTTCTGCTGGGGATGTTCTGGAAACGGACTACGGGGCATGGGGCGTTTGTGGGGTTGCTCTCGGGAACGGCCTCGGCGGCGCTACATCATGGGTTGACGCTGTCGGTGGGAGCGGTGTCGGGGATTAAGGGTGCGTGGCTGGGTTCGGTTTTGCATCTTTATCCGAGTGAGATGGCACAGAATTTCTGGACTGCGATTTGGGCTTGGACGGCGTGTTTCTCGGTGACGATCGTGGTGAGCCTGCTAACGAGGCCGCGGCCGGAGAACGAGTTGGTAGGGTTGGTTTACTCGCTGACGGAGAGGCCTAGCGAGGAGAACGTGAAGTGGTATTTGCGGCCCGCCATTTTGGGCTTGATTGTGCTGGGCATGACGGCGCTGCTTAATTTTGTCTTTTGGTAGACAAGGGGGATTCTAATGGGACTTGATATTCGACTGCCGATTGGTGGGCTGTTTTCGATTCTTGGTGTATTGCTGGCGGGTTATGGATTGGTGAGCGATCGCGGGATTTATGTTCGCTCGCTGGGAATCAACGTGAATTTGTGGTGGGGTGCAGCGTTGTTGGTGTTTGGGGCGGTGATGATTGTGCTCGGGCGGAGGGGGAGTACGGCCGGGGCGGGACGATAAGGGAAGACCACACGGGCGAGAACGCGCGTGCCTCCGTGGACGATAGAGAGCAACCGCAGATCCCTCCCGTTGGTCGGAATGACAAGTCGATTCTTCAAATCTGCGATCAACGCTATAAGGAGCGGCTGCCTAGACGTCGATTACCAATCGCTGTAGTGGGTGGTGCCATCGCTGGAAAGCAGCGGGCAGACGCTGTGCACGTCGGTTATTCCGGGCTGATTCTGATCGACGGCTAGCAGAGTGTCTTCCTCGTCGACTCTCCAATCCTTTTGCTTGGTGCAGGGATCGATGGGAATCTCTTTCAGATAGTTCGCTTGGATTAGCTCGTCGAGCGATTGCGGAGCGCGTTGCTTGTCGAGCGTGAATTCCTGGATCACGTGGCGCAGAGTGAACAGGTTCTGCTTCATGGAAGCGTCGCGCGCGACCTGGATTGACTGGCGGTAATTAGCGACGGCCATGCTCAAGAGGATGCTGATGATGGCGATGACGATCACCATTTCGATGAGTGTGAAGCCCAGCGAGGGAGGGGTGGCGGTCTGACGGTGGCGGCGCATGTAAGACGTTACCATTGTTTGTATTGTGTCCCGTCGAGGCCGGTGCGCTCGGATTTTGAATACACGTCAAACAGGTTCTGGCCACCCCAGGAATCGGAGTCCGCATCGTCCTGCATGGAACGCATGCCCCAATCGTCTTTTCCGGTCATGGGATCGACGGGGATGCGGCGCAGAAATCGATATTTCTTGACGCCTACGTCCACGCCCTTGACCAGAGTTTCCAGGTCCGGGGGATAGCCTTCGCTCCCGACCTTATACTGGAATAGACCGCGGTCGGCGGCGTCTTTATAGCGATCGATGCCGTCGCGCATCTCCCATAAATCCCGGCGCAACTCGCGCTCGCGCTCGCGCTGGACGGTCACGCGAACCAGGGGGATGGCTAATGTGAACAGCATGAGGGCGATGGCGCTGGCAGCCATCAGCTCAATCAGGGTGAAACCGCTGGTGCGCCGGCTTGAACCTCGAACTCTCAGCGACCGTACGTTTTGACCCGTCATACTAACTCCGCCCCGAATTCCCTGCTACTGAATCGTAATGGCAGCCTGCGCGGGGGAGACAGAAATCGCCTGCATGCCTGGATCTTTTGCTCCGCCCTGGGTGATGGTCACCATGGAGCGGCCGCTGGATTTCGCCATGAAGGTCAGAGTAAAGACCGTACCCTGCCCCGCCACCCCCTGCGCCCCGGGGGGACGGGTGGCGCTTACTTGAATCGTGCCGGTAGCGGGATCTTCGCGGTGGACGATGGCGACCGCTTGCCCGTCCTGCGAGAGGAAACCGCCGTTCGAAATATTGACGACCTGCAGCGTCTTCGAATCAAAAGCCAGCTGCACCGGCACAGAATAGACATTCTGGGCGCCCGAAATTAGCACGTTCATGGCGAAGGTCGAGCCTTGCTGGACGTTGACCGTCGGCGGATCCATCATGAACGCAGTGGCCGTCGGAGGATTTACCGCAGACGCTGCGTCCGGCGCTGTTGCTGGCTGAGCGGGTTGTGCCATGCCGGCCGCTGGTGCGGGCACTACCTGAACTGGCGAGGGTTGCACCGCCGGCGGCGGAATTGCCATAGCCGAACCGCCCGGGCCAACCGCGGGTGCCGGGTGGTTGGCGTGCCGCAGCCCGATGGCGCTGCCGGTACCGACTTCGATGGTGCGCTCGTTCAGGTCGGAAAGCTCCTGGCCGCGCACGATGTGCGGGATGAGCAGGAAAACGATTTCGTTTTCCTTGTGCTCGACGTTGGTGGAAGAGAACAGATACTTGAGCAGCGGTATTTGGGCCAGACCGGGCAAGCCGCTGAGGGACTTGACGTCCTGATTTTCAAAGATGCCGCCGAGCAGATTGACTTCGCCTTCGCGCAAGCGGATTTCGTGCTCGATCTTGCGCTGGCCGATGATGGGCTGCGAGATGCCGCCAATGTTGCTGTTTCCAGTCACGGCGGAAACGTCCATCATCATCTTCAGGGTGACTTCGCCACCGGCGTGCACGTGCGGAGTGATGTCGATGTTGACACCGACATCGAGGTACTGGAACTGGGTGTTGACCAGTGGGTTGATGCCGACGCCGCCGATGCCGGGCTGGAACGAGCCGGTGGCTACGGGTACGCGGTCACCAATCTTGAGCGAAGCCTTCTGGCCGTCGAGAGCGCGAATCTGGGGATTTTGGATGAGCTTGGTGCTGCTATCGCTGAAGAGGGCTTGCACCGAGGCTTGCGGAATGGTGACTTGGAAATCAGTGGCGTTCAAATTGGCCAAGCTGTTGAGGTTGATGCTGCCATTGCTGTTGGAGCTGTTCGAGGAAGTGCTCGAGCTGGAGTTGCTCGAGGAAGACGATGATGGCGTCACGTTGGGTTGTAGCGTTACGCTTGCCGATGTGGGTGGGCTGATGCCAAGGTTCCGCACTTTGTCGCGGCTGACCTGCATGATGGCTACTTCCACAATCACTTCAGGCTTGGCCTTATCGATATCGCTGATGAGCTTTTCTGCGAGGGCTACCTGGTCAGGAGTGCCGCGAACGACGATAGCGTTCTGCGAGGGCAACTGCTGAATGCGCGGGATTTCTAAAATCTGTCGCATGGCATTGACGAGATCCTGCAATTCCGTGGGGGTGGCCACGTTCGATAAATAGAAAGTCTTGATAACGTTGGTTTCGATTTCTTTGCGTTTCGCAGGATTGTCGGGCGCCACGAAAATTGTGTTTGGAGTTACAGGGCGCCAAAAGGTCCTAGACTCAAGCGCCACGATGGCCAGGGCGTCTTCGAGGGTGACCGAGTTCAGCTCAATCTTGATGCGGCGGGAGGTGTAATCGGGATCGAATAGAACGTTGACGCCAGCCAGCTTGCCGACCGTCTCGTAAATGACCTTAGTATCTTCGGTGAGCTTCAGAGTGATGGGGATGTTGGCGATGGGCGCGAGATCCATGGGGCCGGCGGCATCGTCAAGGCGCCTGCGGAGCTGGCCAGCGCTGGGATTGACCGCGGCCTGCGGGGGCGTTCCGTTGACCGCGGCGTCGATCAACTTTTGAGTGCGGCGGATTTCCTGCTGGGAGACAAAGCTCGAGGGATCGATTCCGGCTGCAGCTTTGAATTCAGCCATGGCCTCGGCGAGCTTGCCTTCTTCGCGGAGGCTTTGACCACGGTGCACATGCGCAGCGCCCGCGAGGAAGCGAAGACGCTCGAACGCGGAACGATACTTGAGGTCCGTCGGCTTCAAGTCATAGGCTTGCTTGTAAAACTGGTAGGCTTCCTCATACTTTTGCCGTGCTTCGGCATCGCGGCCCTTCTTGAAAAGGGATCCGGCGCTATCGGCCGCATGGATGGGGAGAGCGAGCAGCCCAACGAGCAAGAACAATGCCGCTGGGCGGAGCAAACTTCTCATGCTTGGCTTCCTTGGCAAATCGCGTCCGTCCCGTCCCGGAAGAAGGGGAAAACAGAGCGGCTTGGCGACTGGAGGATTTTGTTGCAAAAACAGTTGTTTCCGCGTGATTATAGCACCCGCCAGTAACCGCTCCGAAGTGACTGATGTGATAGCATTTAACTCATTAGTGCAGTGCACTTTCGTGTCCGCATGACCCGCCAGCAACTCCATTCCACCCAGCCCGGTAAAGAGAAGAACCCTAAGCGCGAACCGACCGCCGCTGGGCAGCACGATGCCGCCGTAAATAGGATCGCTTCGCATAACTACTTCTTGCTGGAAAAATTTGAGGCCGGAGTCGTACTTTCCGGTACCGAGGTCAAGGCCATCCGGTCCGGGAAAGCCACGTTGAAGGATAGCTACGGGCTCATTAAGGATGGTGAGCTGTGGCTACTGAACTGCCACATCAGCCCCTATGAGCACGGAAGCTATGCCAATCATTCGGCGCTGCGCACACGGAAGCTGCTGATGCATCGCGAGGAAATCCGGAAGCTGATTGGCAAGACGCAGGTGAAGGGTTTGACGCTGATTCCGACGCGAATTTATTTCAAGCAAGGGAAAGTTAAAGTGGAGCTTGCACTAGCTAAGGGTAAACAGTTGTGGGATAAGCGGGAGACGGAGCGGCGCAAGACTGCCGATCAGGAAGCTCGGGAAGCCATTTCCCGGGGGCGAAAAACGGCGGGAGAGCACTGAAAATCTCCGCCGCGTCGCTGAGAAACGCGACAAGGACAGAGCACCCGCTCAGGGTTGACCATCGACATGGCTGTTTCCTTCTCGGCTCCTCTTTCTTGCGTTCGTAATGACATACGCCCGATACTGATTTTATGACCATGAAAACTTCCCTCTCTGCTAATCCCTCTGCGTTTGAAACCGACTGCCTGGCCGTTGTTGTTTTGGAGCGTGGTGAAAAAGACAAACCGGCCGTTTCGGTCGAAAGTTCTGACCCCGCCGTTCAGGAAGCCGCCGCAACGGTTGTTGCTTCGGGCGACGTTACGGGGAAGATGTTTGAAGCAACGCTGGTCCACACTCCAGCCAAGCTGAAAGCGAAACGCCTCTTGCTCGTGGGCGGGGGTAAGGCCAATAGTTTTTCCAACGCGGACCTGCGTCGGGTGGCTGGAGCCGCGGCGCGGACGCTAAAGGGGAAGAACATTCGGAGTTTTGCTTTTGTGGCGCCGCCCAATTCCCTGCCCGCCGAGCTGGCGGTGCGCAGCATTGTTGAGGGCTTGTACATCGCGGACTTCGATTCCGATACCTATAAGACGGACCGTAAGGACCAGAGCTTGCAGACCGTGAACGTGCTTTCCGGGGGCGACCCGGGCAAATTGCAACGGGCGATGGATGAAGGGCGAATTCTGGGCGAGTCGTTGAATTTCACTCGCGACTTGGTAAACGAGCCAAGTAATCGCATGACGCCGACAATTCTGGGTGAACGCGCGAGCAAAATGGCGGCCGAGGTTGGACTGAAGTGCGAAGTGTTTGGTCCGGACAAGATCAAAGAGCTGAAGATGGGGGCGTTTTGGAGCGTGGCGCAAGGATCGGACGAGCCTCCGGCTCTGATTGTGCTGCGATATGAACCAGCGGATGCTACGGGTCCGGTTCTGGGACTGGTGGGCAAGGGCGTGACGTTTGATACGGGCGGGATTTCGATTAAGCCCGCGGACGGCATGGAGAAGATGAAGTACGACATGGCGGGCGGCGCGACGATGCTAGGGGCGATGCGCGCAATTGCGCTGCTGAAGCCGAAGCGCAAGGTGATCGGCATCGTTTGCGCTACCGAGAACATGCCGTCCGGGAAGGCGCAGAAGCCTGGCGACGTGCAGATTGCGATGTCCGGGAAGGCGATTGAGATTATCAATACCGATGCGGAAGGGCGGCTGGTACTCGCCGACGGTCTGCACTATGCGCGACAGTTGGGATGCACGGAGTTGATTGACGCGGCTACTTTGACTGGGGCGGTCGTTGTGGCTTTGGGACAGATTAACGCCGGTGTCTTCTGCAACAACGACGCTCTGTACGAGCGCTTCCTAAAAGCGCAGACGACCCAGGGTGAAAAGATGTGGCGGATGCCGCTGGATGAGGAATATCGCGAGCTGATTCGTTCCAATATTGCTGACATTATCAATTCCGGCGGGCGTTATGGTGGTGCGATTACGGCGGCGATGTTCTTGAAGGAGTTCGTCGACGATACGCCGTGGATTCACCTCGACATTGCGGGGACGACCTGGATCGAGGATGGGAAGCCTTGGATCGCTAAGGGGCCTTCGGGGATTGCGCTGCGTTCGATTGTGGAGTTTGCTCGGAGCTAGATTGAGCCATCGGTGCAGTGATGGTGTACAAGAAATAACAACTAAGCCACGGCGTCGGTCTCAAGCGATCTGGTTGGATTCGCGAGACCGGCGATCGTGGCTTTTCAACATCAAACTCCCGTTTGTTATTTCTTCACACTTTCCGCTGAGAGCGAATTCTCGAATGCCTGGCGGAATTCCTGGAACAGCGGCATTTCATTCTTGTCGAGCCCACCGCGTCCCATTACCCGCCACAGGTAAGTTGAGTCGCGCCCCCGGGTCGGATCAAAGACCGCTAATTCATCTTCGGAACCTCGGCGCTGCACGACGAGAATCATGTCTGCGTCGCGTGGCTCTTGCACGACGACGAAGTGGCCCCAGGTGCGGATGGCATCCTGTACTTCGCCAATGGCGGCCCGATCTTCGGGAAGAATGCTGGGGTTCCACTGCGAGCCATCGAAGCTGGTGACATAAACGTAGCGCGCGTTCCGGAAAATTCCTGGAAACGGTGTGGGCTTCGCCCATGCCGTGACGCTGAATAGCATGGCGCCCAGCAGCGTTAGAATTGCAGCTTGCTTCCTCATTCCGTTTCTCCTATCCCAAATCCGATACCCAAACCTTATGTAAAGTTCGATGCGGAATTGGGGCGCGCTGTTGCCTGACATCGCTCCACGGGACTGGGCGTTAGAACAGGCGGCCAATGGAGAAATTCACCTTGGTGCGGCCTGTCGTGCTCACGCTACCTGCGAGTTGTACGGGACCGAGGATGGTTTCGACGAGTGTGCCGAGGTTGATACTATTGTGCACGCTGACGTGATCGAAGAAATCCGGGAATGTTGTACCGGATTCGAAAGCGGCGACGGCATAGACTTTTCTGCCGACCAGGACCGGGAGCCGGAACAGCTCATAGCGGTAGCCGACGGACGCATAGGCGAAGTTGCTGTCGAGAAACTGATCGCGACTGTAGGCGCCAAGGCGGAACGGGCCGCCGAGAGAAAACTTCTGGAAGAAGCCTGCGGTGTCACTGAAGCTGGTGCCGAACGCTGCGCTGCCGAAGATGGAGCCTTTGGCTGAGATGGGAAGGAACTGTGAGCCGTTGAGCTTCAGCTGTTCGAACGAATGGGCCGCTCCGGGAGAATGAATGACGTGGTCGATCTCGGCGGAGAAACGCCCGCCACGGCTGGGAATGTTGGGGCTGTCCTGGCCTTCATACACGAACTTCGCACTGAGCAGACCGTTGCCACCACTCGTGCCCGGCAGCTGGGGCGATCCGATTACGGTGGCCAGAGCGCCGTTGAAATACTCGTAGCCGACGCGAACCTCGCTACGCCTTCCTGAGGCGAAGCCGACGTCCAGACCTGCGCCCATGCGGCGATCGTGGTACTCGGCGATCTGGTGGTTGCCTTCGAAACTGCCGCGCGCTTGTTTCACAAAGAAAGCTCTGGGTGCGATGAAGAAGCGGCTGGACCCAAGCGGCTGGTAGAGTTCGGTGGAAAGGAAGTTAGTGCCGCCAAGAACAACGTCGTTGCGCAATTCACCACCTCGGCCGCCGACATCGAGCATGGTGAGACGTGCTCCAGCCGAGAAATCAAAGTCTCCTGTGCCCGAACCTTGAACGTTGACGGCCAGATCGAGGAACGGCGGGCCGTAGGTCTTTTCGTGGGCGTCGATGCGGAGGCCCGTTCCCTCGGGCGTGGGAAACGTTTCGTAGCCAAGCAGATCGAAGCGGCCTGAGCCCGTTGCGCGCGTTAGTTCGGTTTCGAGACGTCGAAGGTCGAGAGGCTTGCCGGCGAATTTTCCGAACTCCTCCTGCAAGTCCTCTTTTTGCCTGCTGCCGACACCCGCAACTTCGACTTTCGAGACTTGGCTGGGCACGGTGCGCTTGCGGGCGTAGCGGTCGCGGAGGTGCTGTTGCCACTGGTCTTCCGGCAGCGCATAGGGGAGCAGATCCGTCATGCTTTTAGCAGCTGCCTCGTAGCCTGCATGAATGAGTAGCTCGGAACTGTAGAAATCTGACGCGGAGAACTTGCGCAGCTCTGGCTTGACGACCACATTGGCCAACTTGAGGCCACGGCGTTCGTTTTCCAGAGTGGCGATGTCGAGCGCCTGGTCGATGACGCCGCCCAGCGTTGACAACTCCTTGCGAGATCCCAGCTCTGAGGCAACGTCCACGACGATGATGATCTTGGCTCCCATGTCGCGGGCTACATCGGAAGGAATATTGTCGACCATGCCGCCGTCGACCAGAATCTTGTCGTTCAGTTCCACCGGCGTGAAGACCCCAGGAACCGCCATGGTGGCGCGCAGAGCCATCGGCAAGGAGCCGTTTTGAAGCACTTCGGGATCGCCGGTGACTAGGTCGGTGGCGACGCAACGAAACGGAATCGGCATGTCGTCAAACGTTTGCATACCGGAATAGCCGTAGGCGGCCCGGTCAAACAGCAGCGCCACGCCATGGCCGGGATTGAAACCAGTGGGCCCGCTCAGCCCGTTCTTCAACCCCAAAGCGACGCCGAGCTGGTAGGCGCGGCGGTCTTCCTTGCGGCGGAAAGAGAGCTGGTCGTAATTCGGCTCGGCAAGGAGGCTCTTGTCCCAATCGACGGCGGTGATGAATTGGTGTGCTTCGGCCGGGGTCATTCCCGTGGCATACATTCCGGCGATGAGACCTCCCATGCTGGTGCCGGTTACGATATCGACCGGGATGCGATGCTCTTCCAGCCACTCGATGACGCCGATGTGGGCGAAGCCTCGGGCACCCCCGCCGCTCAAGACCAACGCGACCTTGGGTCGGGCCGGCGCGGTTTCCTGGGCGCTGGCCGTGAGACTCATGAAACTGGAAGCAAGGCACAGCAGAAGCACCGGAACCATCCGGGCGCGATTGCGGGCGAGAAACGGCATCGTTACCTCTCCAAAGCTGAGAAATGCAAGCTAGAGAATGCAGTATTTGCGAACTATCTAGAAGGTAGCAGGTCCGGGAGGCGGGATTACATCACGGGCGGGACGGGCATACCGAGGAAACCCTGCACACGAATCAGTTCGCGACGCACGACGGCAGCGGTAGCCAGCAAGAACTGCTTCCGGCTCGCGTCTTCTTCCGCCAGGATGGGATGGTGGTGGTAGAAGGAGTTGAACATTTGCGCGAGCTGAAAGGCGTGCTTGGCGGCGTAGGCCGGCTCCGAGGTGGCAATGCACTGCTCGACGACCAGGGACGTGCGCGAAGCGGCGAGCCAGAGCGCCCAAAGTTCGTTGGCGGCTTCGCCGTTGAGGTAGGTTGCGAAGTCGACTCCCATGGGCGAGAAAGCGTCCGGGTCAAGTCCACCCTTGCGGAAGATATTGGCGGCGCGGACGACGGCATATTGGACGTAAGGTCCGGTTTCGCCGTCGAAGCTGAGGGCTTCTTTGAAGTCAAAAGCTATTACGGATGGTTTGGTGAACTTGAGCATGAAAAAGCGCAGCGCACCCACCGCGATGAGGCGGGCCGTTTCCTGTCGCTCGGCTTCGCTGAGTTCGGGATGGCGAGAATCGACTTCTTTCTGAGCGGAGGCGATGAGGCGATCGATCAGGTCGTCGGCCTTGACGCCGAATCCCTTGCGCCCAGAAACCTCGATATAAGAGCGACTCTTGTCTTCGTCGGAAAGCTGGTAGCCAAGCTCTTCGGCGCAGCGCGGGGTTAGGGCCACCATCTCATATGAAAAATGCGTATAGTGGTCGGCCCTCCCGCCGTGGCCGAGTCCGCGAAGAGCCTCGATCACGGTATTTTGGGCTTCCGATTGGCGCGCATCAATTACGTTGTAGATCTCGGCGACATCGCCGAAATGAGGATGGTCGGGCTCGCCGTCGATTGCGGAAATCCAGCATTGCTGGCCACTGACATAGCGGTGGAATTTCCGATATCCGAAGTCCTTACCGAGTAATCCAAATTTCCACATGTGATAGGCGATGTCTTTGCCGACGTAGCCGACGGTACCGTTGGACCGGACAATTACCTTTTGATCGTCCTCTGCAATTTCCGTCGGAGAAGCCACCGGGTCTTCCGGCATCCCTTCGAGCGTTGCCACGGCCGACGCTTCTGCATCCGACTTGGGAGCCAGGCCCGCCCGGCGCATCACCCAACAGCCCTTATTCTTGCCCACGGTCTCGAAGGCAAGAACGCCCTCTTCTTTCAAGCGCTCGAAGGCGGCTGCCCAAAAATGCAGGTGCAGGATTTCGCTCTCGCGCGGGAGAAAGTCGTATTGGATATCGAGGCGGTCCATGGTCTCAAGATGGCGCCGCAGGACGGCTGTGGCAACGAGTTCAGCGATGGCAGAGGTCTCGTTGCCTCCAACTTCGAGATCATGCAGAACCTCGACGCGGCGATTGCGATTTTCCTTATCGGCCTCGTACCACTGCGAAACGTGGGCGTAGAGATCCCAGCAGTAATAGTCGAAGCGCGGGGCTCGCGTTAGAGCTTCGATTTCGGCTGCAGATTTCTTTTCGATATGCAGGAATCCTACAATCACGTCTGCCACTTGGACGCCCGTGTTGTCGATGTAATTCTGCACATCCACGGAGCGCCCCGCCGCACGCAGCAGGCGCACGAACGTGTCGCCTAGAATGGCATTGCGCAGATGGCCCACGTGCGCCGCCTTGTTGGGATTGATGCTGGAGTGCTCGACCAGGACCTTGCCCGCGGGCACCTCTAGCGGGGGTTTTTCATCTGCAGCTACCGAGGCCGCGACGGTCGCGCGATTCACGCGGATGTTAATGTATCCGGCGCCAGCGACCTCGATGCGGTCGATCCCCGGCAGCGCTCCTAGACCCTCAGCAATTTCCTCGGCGATTTTCCTCGGCGCCCTGCGCAGCTTCTTGGCTAACTCAAACGCCAGCGTCAGGGCGTACTCGCCCAACTCGACGTTCGGAGGCTGCTCGATGGACACATTGGCAAGCTCGAGATCGTACTTCTGGCGTAGGAAGTCGCGCACGTGGGCGGCCAGATTGTGTTGCAGATGACGGTACAAGAATCCCCTCTAGCTGATTGCGGAGAAAGCGATTGTAACAAACGACACGCCGCTGCCTCGAACTATGCTAAGAAACCACGCGGAGTTTGACGCCTCCGTCCCACGTTCCCTATGATGAAGGATTCAGAGATGAAGGATTCAGACGTTCTGCCGGACCGATCCAGCATCTGTCGCCTTGAGTGGCGGCCAATCAAGCCATGTCAAAGTTCTACATCACCACGCCGATCTACTACGTGAATGCCCGGCCCCACATTGGGCACGCGTATACGACCATCGCCTGCGATGCTATCGCGCGACGGCAGCGCCAGTTGGGCGTGGATACCTTCTTCCTCACTGGCACCGACGAGCATGGGCAGAAGATCGAGCGCGCGGCCCAAGCGGCGGGTATTGCCCCGCAACAGCTTACCGATGAAGTCTCTGCGGCCTTTCAAGGCCTATGGAAGCGAATGGGCATTACCAACAACGACTACATCCGCACCACAGAACCTCGCCACAAAAGCGGCATGCAGGCGCTCTTTCGCCAACTGCGCGACAAGGGTTACATCTACAAAGGCTCGTATGCCGGGCAGTATTGCGTCTTCGACGAGATGTATGTGGATGTCGTCGGAGCGGGCGCGCCCTGCCCTGAGTGCGGACGGCCTACGGAGACGGTAAAAGAAGACAACTATTTTTTCAAACTCTCGGCGTTTCAGGACAAGCTGCTGAGCTACTACGCCGAACACCCGAGCTTTATCCGCCCGGAGACGCGGCGTAATGAAGTTATTTCGTTTGTGAAGAGCGGCCTGCGTGATCTTTCCATTAGCCGCTCATCTCTGCAGTGGGGCATCCCTGTGCCTGACGACCCGGCGCAGGTGATTTACGTTTGGCTCGATGCGCTGGCGAATTACGTTACGGCGTTGGGTTACGGGTCGAACGAGACGTCGCTCTACGACAGATACTGGCCCGCTGATGTGCACATGATTGGCAAGGAAATCGTCCGCTTCCATTGCGTTTACTGGCCGGCGTTTCTGATGGCCGCGGATCTGCCGCTGCCGAAGTCGATTGTGGCGCATGGCTGGCTGCTGTTTGAAGAGAGCAAGATGTCGAAGTCGCGCGGTAATATTGTTCGCGCGGAAACAATTCTCGACGTACTGGGCTCGGACGCGCTGCGCTACTTTCTGTTGCGCGAGATAGTTTTCGGGCAAGATGGGTCGTTCTCTTTCGATGCTCTGGTGCAGCGCTACAATGCTGATCTCGCGAACGGATTGGGCAATCTTGCCAGCCGAACATTGACGATGATCACGCGCTACTGCGGCGGCGTGGTGCCCGCGAGCGGGACGGTCACGCCCGCCGAGAAGGCCATTGCGGCACAGGCGCAGCAGGTCATCGCGGAATTCGGACGGTTTTTTGATGATTTCCAGTTTTCCCGTGCACTTGAGGTCGCGTGGTCTTTGGTGGGGAGCGTCGACAAATATATCGTGGAGAACGCGCCGTGGAGTCTGGGTGAAAAGACCGACGACGCGAGCCGCGCCCGGCTTCGGACGATTCTCTACACCAGCGCTGAGGCCTTGCGACTCGTTACCGCCCTGTCGCACGCCGTGCTCCCCGATTCCACGGCACGTATTTGGACGCAGCTGGGCTTGGGTGAGATTCAAGGGGTTCGCGTCCACGACTTAGCGTGGGGACAACTTAAGACCGGAACGCAGCTCGGAAAAGTCGAGCCTGTGTTCCCACGCGCCGATAAGACTTCGGTGGAAAGGATGCATCAAATGGAAGAGGAACGGCGGAGCCCGGCTCCGGCGGAGACGGCAGCAACCGTCGCACCAGCGGCGCCAACACCGGCGACGCCCGTACCGCCGCCTGCGCCCGCTCCGATGGACGCCAAGATCACCATCGACGATTTCGCCAAGATCGAACTCCGTGTCGGCTTGGTAAGAGTAGCCGAACGTGTCAAGGGCGCGGACAAACTGTTGCGTCTCGAAGTCGACATCGGTGCCGAAGTCCGACAGATTCTTGCTGGCATCGCGGAAGCCTACGATCCTGAGCCGCTCGTCGGCCGCAAGGTCGTCATTGTGGCTAACTTGGCTCCGCGCAAACTACGCGGACTGGAATCGAACGGCATGATCGTCGCGGCGTCACTCGAAGGCGGAAAGCCCGTGTTGGCTGGATTTCTGGAAGACGTGCCGGTTGGCGCCAGACTCAAGTAGGACTTGAGCATTCACCTGTAAGCGTATGTTTATAGACTCCCATGCCCACCTCGACGGGGAACGCTTTGCGGAAGATCGCCGCGAGGTTCTCGCGCGCGCTCGCGACGCGGGAGTCGACTCCATGCTCCTCATTGGCAGCGGAACTGGTCCCGGCTCGCTGGATTGCGCCATCCAAATTGCGGACAACGAGGAAGGCGTCTACGCCACCGTCGGCATCCATCCCCACGAGGCGCAGCTCGCCAAGCATTCCGATTTCGACGAACTGGCTGCCCTCGCGAGGCACCCCAAGACGATCGCCTGGGGCGAAATCGGGCTCGACTACTTTTACGATCACTCGCCGCGCGATGTGCAGAAATCGGTCTTCATTCGGCAAATGGAACTCGCTCGCCCAACCAAGCTGCCCATCATCATTCACTGCCGGCCCACGGATAACACTGAAAACGCCTGGGACGATTGCCTCTCGATGATCGGCGAACATTGGAAGTCCAGCGGCCTAGCTGGAATCATTCATTGCTTCACCGGCACTCTCGACCACATGCGCCGGGCGCTGGACCTCGGGTTCATGATTTCCTTCGCTGGAAACATAACGTTTCCGAAAGCGCAGCCAATTCGCGACGCCGCCAAGGTGGTTCCGCTCGACCGCATGCTCATTGAAACCGACTGCCCGTTCCTGGCGCCAGTTCCCTATCGTGGCAAGCGCAACGAGCCTGCTTACGTCGTCGAGGTCGCGCGCCAGATCGCCGAGATGCGGGGGCTTTCCCGGGAAGACGTTGGCCAGAGAACCTCAGAAAACTTTCGCCGTTTCTTTTCCCTTCACGAAAAGCGCATCGCAGGTTAGCCTGAGAGGGTGAATCTTCAGGCAAATGACAGAAATCTAAAGGATTAAGCCGTGCCAGACAATAGCTTTGACATCGTGAGCAAATCGGATTTGACGGAAGTGAGCAACGCGATCGCCCAGGCAATGAAGGAGATCGTAACGCGCTTCGATCTGAAAGACTCGAAGTCGAAGATCGAGTTCGATGGCAAGGAGACGCTTACCCTGCACTCAGTCGACGAGTACAAATTGAAGGCGATTAACGACGTGCTCCAAGCCAAGTTGGTGAAGCGCGGGGTTTCGCTCAAGAGCCTGACCTACGGTGCGCTCGAACCTGCGGCTGGCGGTACGGTGCGGCAGAAAGCGACATTGCAGCAAGGCGTACCGGTGGAAAAGGCCAAGGAGATTGTGAAGTTCATCAAGGACGCGAAGCACAAGGTGCAGGCGTCCATTCAGGGCGATTTGGTTCGCGTGAGCGGGAAAGACCGCGATACTTTGCAGGGCGTGATCGCGGCGGTTCGGCAGAAAGATTTCGGGCTTGATGTGCAGTTCGTAAACTTCCGCACCAACTAGAGAGACAGCTGACGGGCTCAGTGGACACCACCATCGCCACCAACGGAAAGGAAGTTTTCGAGCTGCTGCGGGACGACCTCGCCGCGATTGAGCGCGAGTTTGGGCGGGACACCGTTTCCAACGTGGCTGCCATTACCGAAATTGGTGAGTACCTGCGCGGCGGCGGCGGTAAGCGCATTCGGCCTGTGTTGCTTTTGCTGGCGGCCAAGCTTTTCAACTATGAGGGGCGCGGTGCCGTGCGTTTGGGAGCGGTTGTCGAAATCATTCACACTGCCACGCTGGTTCACGACGACATCATTGATGAAGCCCAGACGCGCCGCGGCCGGCCCGCGGCCAACACGCAGTGGGGCAACTCGAAGTGCGTGCTGGCGGGAGACTGGCTGTATATGCAGTCGTTCCGCATTGCGCTGCAAGAGCGGAACCTGCGCATTTTGGATTCGCTGATCGAACTCACCCAGCAAATGGTCGAGGGCGAGCTGTTGCAGATGGAAAAGCTAGGCCAGTGCATTACGCTCGCTGAAAATTTTGATCTCATCTATCGCAAGACAGCGTGCCTGTTCTCGGTGTGCATGAGGATGGGCGCAATCCTTGGCTCAGCCACTCCGTTGGAAGAGGAAAAAGTTGCTCAATACGGCCGCGACCTCGGCATGGCTTTCCAGATTGTCGACGACGTTCTCGACCTCACGGCTTCGGAGAGTGTCCTTGGTAAGCCCGTCGCCAGCGACCTGCGCGAGGGCAAAGCGACAATGGCGGTCATCCACGCCCTCGAGCGCTGCACCCCAGCCGAACACGCCGTCATCGAAACCGTCCTCCGCGATCGCGCCTTCAACGGCGTCACCCACGAGCAGATTCTCGAAATCCTCAACGAATACGGCTCCATTGAGGCCGCCCACGACCGCGCCGCGGAATACGCCGAATCGGCTCGGAAGTCAATTTGCACTTTCCCGGATTCCGAGATCAAGAGAGCGCTCCTCTGGGCCCCGGATTTTGTGGTTTTGCGTGAGAAATAGCACCATCCCTGCTGTCTTGATTTTTTCTCGACTCTCTGGCATCTATAGGGTTCAATTGCTGGTAGTTGTTTTTCACCACGGTTAAGTTCCGAATGGACCAATTTCTTAGCCTATTCACGCGCCACGGCTATGCTGTGTTGGCCACCGTCGTCTTCCTCGAAGCGATTGGGCTGCCCGTGCCTGCGGCGGTGGCGCTGCTCGCGGCTGGAGCGGCTTGCGCGTTGCACGCAATGAACCCCTGGATAGCCGTTCTCGCCGCCGTGGGCGCCACCGTCGTTGGCGACACCATCATGTTCTTCGTGGGCGGCGTTTCCGGCTGGGCCCTCTTGGGATTTCTCTGCCGCGTCTCCATGAACCCGGAGACCTGTATCCTGCGTTCGGCCGAGTCGTTCTATAAGCGCGGCAAAGCTACCTTGCTGATCGCCAAGTTTGTGCCCGGGCTCAACACCATGGCTCCGCCGCTGGCCGGGAGCATGAAAATGCCCGCATGGAAATTCCTGCGCTACGATTTTGGCGGTGCCCTACTGTACGTGCTCGCTTACGGCGGCGCAGGCTTTCTCTTCAGCGACTTCATGAAGTCCATTACGCGAGGATTGGCCCTCGCGTCCCGCACTTTCGAGAGCTTTGTGCTGGTTGCAGCCTTGGCCTACATGATTTATCGCATCTGGGCCTATAAGCAGCAGCGGGTTTACCGCATCGTGCCACGCGTTGAAGTAGGGGATCTGGTCAGTCTCTTCAATGATCCCGAAGAACGCGAGCGCATGATTATCGCCGACGTCCGCAGCCACGGTTATTATGACGCGGGCGCACACCGCATTCACGGCTCCATTCGCATCGAGCCCAACAATCTGGACGAGGAGATGGATAAGCTGCCACGCGACAAGCACATTTATCTGTACTGTACTTGACAGCGCGAAGCCACCAGCGCCCGTGTGGCGCACTTGCTCCGAGAACGAGGTTTCAACGCATTCGTCATCGTCGGCGGCCTAGCCGCCTGGCGCAAGGCCGGGTACCCGGTGGAGCAGCCACCGCAGGATGATCTGGTCAAGCTGCCGACGTTCGCTTGATGGCTCTTACCCCATGCCGCAACAGAACGAAATCGAAATCAAGTTCCGGATTGAGGACATCAAGTCGTTGCAGCGCAAACTCCGCACCGCGGGCTTTCGCTGCATCACCCCCCGCACGCACGAGTTCAACACTCTCTATGACCTGCCTGGACAGGTTCTGCGAAAGCGTGGAGACCTGTTGCGCTTGCGCAAGTACGGAAAGAATTGGGTTTTGACCCATAAAGCCAAAGGCTCTGCCGGACGCCACAAGTCCCGCATCGAGACCGAGACTGCGGTCGCGGACGGCGACGCGATGGCTAGCATCCTGGTCTCTCTCGGTTTCCGGCCCACCTTCGTCTATGAGAAGTTCCGAGCGGAATGGAAGGACGGCACCGGCTGCGTTGTTCTAGATCAAACACCTCTTGGTGACGTCGGCGAAATCGAAGGTCCTGCGCGCTGGATCGACGACACGGCCCGGAGTCTGGCCGTGGACGCAAGCTCTTATATCACTTCGACTTACGCCGATTTATTCTTCACCTGGAAGCGGCAGACGAAGAGCCCGGCCAAGGAAATGACGTTTGCAGCAATAGGCAAACTTTTGCACTAGTCCCAACCCACTTTAACAGTCTGTTCTCTTGACTCCCGGAACAAAGCGCGGTTTACTAATTGCAAGCGAGTCACGTCGTGTACCCTAGGAACTAGTCCACTCCGCGGGCAGCAAAACAAAAACATTCCAAATCCTTCAAACGGGGAATCTTGTGAAATTCGCCGCTAAGTCAATTGTGCTGCTCGTTTTGGCCTCCGCGAGCTTGCTGCAGGCCCAAATTCGGAATTTTGGCCACATCATCATCATCGTGCAGGAAAACCGAACCCCGGACAATCTGTTCCAGGGTCTGTGCACGCCACCCTATGGTACCGCTGCGTCCTGCAGTACCTCGCCCGTGGGCAAGCAGTACGACATTCAGACCAAGAATTGGCTGGACAAGACTTCCGCGACTGGCGTGACACAGCCGACCACCGCGGCACTGGCCAGCAAGTATGATCTGGACCACGCTCACCACTCCTGGGTTACGCAATGCGACAAAGATGCGACCGGGAATTGCAGGATGGATGGCGCCGCCAAGGTCCAGTGCAAGGGGATTACTTGCCCAGTGAGGGCGCCGCTGGCTTATGTGGATAACTCGACCGGCATCCTCAATCCCTACCTGCACCTGGCAACCCAGTACGGGTGGGCGAACGCCATGTTCCAAACCAACCAAGGGCCAAGCTTCCCAGCGCATCAGTTCATTTTCGGCGGCACATCCGCGCCGAGCTTGGCGGACGACCATGCTGGCACGTTTGCCGCAGAGAACATGAACGGAAAAGGATCAGGGGCAGGTTGCATCGCCAGTTCAACGCGGTTCGTACAGTTGATCACCGCAAACGGCGCGGAAACCTCCAGCAACCGCATCTTCCCGTGTTTCGATCACAACACAGTGGCGGATCTGTTACAGCCTCGCAGCATCACCTGGAAGTATTACTCTGCGGGCGCCAATTCCATCTGGACTGCGCCGAACGCGATTCAGCATCTGTGCATGGCCAGCGGTACGGCCTGCGCCGGCGCGGACTGGAAAGCCAATGTTGACCTGAACCCGGCGCACGTTTTGACCGACATCGCAAGCTGCAGTCTGCGCCAAGTCACTTGGGTTACGCCTACCGGGCAAAACTCAGATCATGCGGCCACCAACACCGGCGGCGGCCCCTCCTGGGTTGCTTCCATTGTTAATGCCATCGGCACCAGTTGGACCGCCAGCAAAAACAAATGTGACTACTGGGGCAACAACTCCAACGACGCCACCGCCATCCTCATCGTCTGGGATGACTGGGGCGGATGGTACGACCACAAACCTCCAGCAACTTTGCCCGCCCCGCAAGGCGGCTATCAACTCGGATTCCGGGTACCTTTTATCGCGGTTTCGGCTTACACGCCTGTGCAGCTTGTGGACAACAACCGTCACGATTTCGGCAGCATTGTGCGGTTCATCGAACATAATTTCGCGATACCGGAGGGCGCTCTGACTTTTGCGGATGCGCGGGCCGCTACGGACCTGACCTCGTTCTTCAATTTGAATCAGGCGGCCCGGAGCTATGGTACGGTCGCTTCGAAAGTGGGGGCTGCGTTTTTCATCAACGACAAAACGCCGCCTACAGATCCCGACGACGACTAGGCTTATCGCAGATCCTTCCCGTTGGTCGGGACGACAAGCGTTGGCTTCTTCCCCTGAATCTGCGGGATGGAAATCCTCAGGTACTCCGGGTTAAGATTTGACCTCTGTCTCTGCGCCATGGGCCGCAAGCGCAAAATCATCGTCTACATCGCCGCGAGTGTCGATGGCTTTATTGCCCGGCGTGACGGATCCGCGGACTGGCTCGACGGTCCGCGTCCGAAGGGCAACTACGGCATGGGTGCGTTCTATAAATCGATCGATACGATTCTGTGGGGCAGGAAAACGTACGATATGGCGCGCTCGACTCTCAAAAGAAGGGCGTAGCCGGGACGGCCTTCGATACGAAGGTTAAGAACTACGTCTTCACACGCAATCTGCCGCAATCGCCAGCGCCGGCGGGCGTTGAGTTCGTGAGCGAATGTGGTCAAGCTGCGCTACGCCGTCCGTAAGTAGCTTCACATCTGGCAGGCGTGCGCAGGGCGCTCAACGGACACCAGCAGAAAATTGAGCAAACCACTTGCACCACCGGCTGCTAGTACTCTGCCAGCGCCAGCATCGCCTTGTAGATATCATCCGGTTGCGGGAGGATTTCGTCTTCGAGTTGGGGCTGATAGGCCACGAACGTGTCAGTGGCAGCAACGCGGCGCACCGGCGCGTCCAGACTCTCGAATAGCTCGTCAGCAATTCGTGCCGCGATCTCGGCGCCGTAGCCCCAGCTCAAACAATCTTCGTAGGCCACCAGCACACGATTCGTTTTGCCCACCGACGCCTTGATGCTGTCCCAGTCATAAGGACTTAGCGTGCGCAGGTCTAGCAACTCCGCATGTACGCCGTGGTCGCGCTCGAGCTTGTTAATGGCCTGCAAAGCCCTAGGCACAACCGCACCGTAGGTGACGACCGTAAGATCGTCGCCCGGATGGACGATACGAGCCTTGCCAAAGGGAATCATGAAGTCATTCCCTGGATAAGGCGCACGACCGAAGGTTTCGCGATATAGCCGCTTGTGCTCCAAAAACAATACGGGATCGTCACAGCGAATCGCTGTACGCAGTAAGCCGGCGGCATCCAGGGCATTGGACGGGAACACGACGCGCAGCCCCGGCGTGTGGGTGAAGATACTCTCGCCGCATTGCGAGTGGTACACCGCGCCACCGGTCAGATAGCCGCCAGTGGCCACGCGGATCACCAGCGGACTCGAAAAGGCATTCGAGGAGCGCCACCGCATCACGGAAAGCTCGTTGCGGATCTGCATCATCGCGGGCCAGATGTAGTCGAAGAATTGAATCTCCACTACCGGCTTGAGCCCGCGCGTCGCCATGCCTACGGCACGCCCGACAATGCTCGCTTCGGCCAACGGGGCGTTGAACACCCGGTCCGGGCCAAAATCCATCTGCAAGCCGTACGTCAGCTTGAAGACTCCGCCCTTGCCCTTCACCATCTTCTTCGTCAAATATTCTTCGCGCGAGCAGTCGGCCACGTCTTCGCCAAAAATCAGCACGCGCTCGTCGCGTTTCATCTCATCGCGCAGCGTGTGATTGATGAGGTCCGCCATGGTCTTCGGCACAGCAGCCTTTTTCACTGCCTCTTCCGTTCCCTGCTTCAGGGATGCGGGCTGTCGATCAAACGCCGGCGACTCAGGATCCAGGTCCGGCGAATAAACCCAGTTTGTGATCGACTCCAGCTTCGGCACCGGCGCCGCCAAAGCCCGGTCCGCCGACAGCTGAATGTCCTTGTCGACCACTTTCTCGATGGCATGAACCCCCGCCTCATCGAGAATACCTTCCTCAATGAGAAACTGACGATGCCGCGACAGCGGATCACGCGCCACCTCATCCGCCAACTCCGCCGCCGAGCGATACAGCTTTTCATCGTCGGACAGCGAATGCGAATACGGCCGCGTCACGTGCCCATGCAAGAACGCTGGCCCCTGTCCTGAGCGAATGTGGTCAATCGCTCGATGCAGCGCGGCGAAGCTGGCGATCACATCGGTGCCGTCAAATTCGTCGAAATGGAAGTTGGGAAAACTCGCCACCAACTTGGAGATATTTCCGCCAGCCGTCTGCGCCTCCACCGGGACCGAAATGGCGTAGTCATTGTCCTGCACGCACACCAGCAACGGCAGCTTCATTAGCGCTGCCGCGTTCATCGATTCCCAAAACTCGCCCTGACTTGTCGTCCCATCGCCCAGCGAAACGTAGACCAACTCGTCGTCGTGGAACGAGACATCCTTGAATTCGCGATAGTCGCCGTCTGCCTTCCTGGCAGCATTCGGGAACCGCGCAAAATACCGGCCCGCTTCCGCGCATCCCACTGCCTGCAACACCTGCGTCCCCGTACAAGACGATTGCGAGACTACATTCAAATGCTTAAACGCCCAGTGGGAAGGCATCTGCCGTCCGCCTGACGCGGGATCATCCGCCGCGCCGACGGCACCCAGCAGCATTTCGTAAGGAGTAGCGCCCAGAGCGAGACACAGCCCGCGGTCGCGGTAGTACGGATAGAACCAGTCGTAGGCGGGCCGCAGGGCCCGGCCGGCGGCGACGAGGACCGCTTCGTGTCCGGCGCCGGAGATCTGGAAAAAGATCTTGTTCTGGCGCTTCAGCTGGATCTCTTTGTCGTCCAGCCGGCGGGACAGGTACATGACCCGGTAGATGTCGAGCAGGTCGGCCTTGGCGAGGGTTTGCTTGGCCGGTCGGGCCTGGGGGCGGGTGCGTGTCGCCATCGCTGGAAAATAGCCTAGTTCGGCGGCGGTGCCAAAAGGGGCGGTTGGCGGCGCGCCGGACCCGAGTCGATATTTCACACGTTCCCCTCCAAAATCACCCCGTCGCGAGAGACCACCCATGGACGAAGCGGCGAAGAAGACGGTGCTGCGCTCCTTCCCCTACGGCCTC
>Ga0137418_10001265_pt1 | contig 23206 bp, 20 predicted proteins | sample CZODoug3_1_2_16f_FD_122242 | JGI IMG/M metagenome (GOLD analysis project Ga0137418, IMG submission 122242) | Vadose zone soil fungal communities from Angelo Coast Range Reserve, California, USA - CZODoug3_1_2_16fungal (Hybrid Assembly) | ecosystem: Environmental > Terrestrial > Soil > Vadose...
CCGGTATCCTTGAAACCGGAGCCATACATGCGCAACAGCAGATCGGCATATTCGGCGTGGGTGTAGTCGTCCCAGCCCAATCCATAATCGCGAAAGGTGAGGCTTGCGATCAATGCGACCGCCGCCAGCACGATGATGGCGAGGTCGTCGCAAGTCCGCTCGACCGAGCGCCGCGAGGGCGTATCGATGGCCGAAGTAGTAATGGATGACATGGCTATTGGTAACCCGGAGTCCCTTGTGGCCCAGCGTAAGCGCTTTGAGCCTCATTCCCCGGCATCCATATAGCGCAGTTCCCTTACCAAGTAATTGGGAATTGTGGCTTAATTTTCCTGATGCAGTGCAACAATCGCTGCAAAGCAAAATAAATTGGCGTGCCCAACTGGTGCTTCGGAGCGGGTCTAACGTCAATGGAGTTTTTTGCGGGAACTGCGCCCACATTTGTCCGTTGGCGGTGTGCACAATATGACAGTATCTTGGCCTTGGCGGCTTGCGAGCATTTCGGGCGCAGCCGGGGGTGAATTTGATGATGGTTGTGTTGTTGATCGGTGGGATTGGCGTGCTATTGGCCGGTCTCCTCACGGTCGGTCTTGGCATCCAGATGGACCTGAGTTTCGGCAATACCCTGATTCTGTCGGGTACGGTCGCGGCTTGCACCGGGGCGATCATGCTCAGCCTCTGGGCAGCCGTTCGGGAACTGAGGAAGATAGCAGTGCGGCTTGGCCTTAGTGTTCCGGCCGGAACCAGGGCAGCTCCAAGCGCCCCGCGCGATCAGGCCCCGGAAAAAGGCGGTTTCTCATTCAGCCACGACTTGCCGTCCGTGGAAGAAGTAGACCATGCAGAGTTGCCGGCGCCGTCCACAGCCCCATGGCGCGAGGAGGCTGCGGAGCGTGATCGCGGGCCGTCCGCGCCAGAGCCAGTGGAGGCGGCGCCAGCCGCTAAGCCGCGGCGCAATCTGCTGTTTTCCTCATCATCGCGGAAAGAGCGCGAGCGTACTCAGGGGCGAATGAGCGATCCTTCCGTGGCTGATCTTGGTCCAGAGCCACGTTCCGAATCAAGCGAGCTTCCGCCGCCATCGTTCGACGATGCCTGGCCAAAACCGGAACGTTTGAGGGGCGATGCCCCAGCGCCGCGCCGTCGCGGTCGGACGCCACCGGCGTTTACCGAGGCAAACGCCGGAGCAGCTGCGGCAGATCGTCCCCCTCCGGCCACGCAGGATCAGCCGCCGGTGACGATTCTCAAATCAGGCGTCGTCGATGGAATGGCCTATTCGTTGTATTCCGACGGCTCGATCGAGGCGCAATTGCCCGAAGGCTTGATGCGATTCGCCTCCATCGATGAACTGCGCGCCCATCTCGACCAGCGTTCATGACGAGGTGTACTTCCGGCGAACCTGCCTCGAAAAATAGAATGCCGTTGTTCTTGTCACGTCGGCAGCAATCCGCTCATATTCGACAGTAGTGGAAGATTGCGAAAGCGTATTGGTTCGCGCCGGATACTTTCCGATCCATAAGTTCCGAGCGTGATTACGATCTATGGAAGGTTCTGGCCATGACCGACGCTGCCGGCAAGAATTTCATCGACCTGACTGCGAGCATCGTGTCGGCCTATCTCAGCAATAACCCGACACCGGCTTCCGAAATCCCGGCCCTGATCAGCCAAATTCACGCGGCCCTGCTGCGGGTCTCGACAGGCCGGGTCGAAGCGCCTCTCGAGCCCGCCAAACCCGCCGTTTCCGTCAAGAAATCGATGACTCCGGACTATCTGGTCTGTCTTGAGGACGGCAAGCGCTTTAAATCCCTGAAGCGCCATCTGCGCACGCAGTACAGCATGACGCCGGAACAATACCGGGACAAATGGGGCCTGCCGGCGGATTATCCGATGGTCGCGCCGAATTATGCGGTGGCGCGTTCCCAACTCGCCAAAAAAATGGGGCTTGGCCAACAACGGCGGCGGCGGAAATAGCCGCGCAAGGCGCCTGGCCTGCCCAGCGGCGCGAATTCTCTCAACGGTGAGAGTGAGCTTTCAGAAGGCCGCGGCCACCGCCTCGCGCGCGTCGGAGCGAATGCGCTCGACCATGGCGCGCAGGCCGTTGGAGCGCTGCGGCGTCAGGTGCTCGCGAAATCCGAATTCGTCGAATACCGCGATGGCGTCGGTGGCAAGAATCTCTTGCGGCGTGTGGCCGGAATAAAGTGTCAGCAGGATTGCGATCAGTCCGCGCACGATATGCGCGTCGCTGTCACCGAGATAGTTCAGCACTGGTGCGTCGCCGTTGCCGCGGTCGATCTGCTTGGAAAGCCAGACCTGGCTGGCGCAGCCTTGCACCTTGTTGGCAGCGGAATGCTCGGTTTCGGGCATCGGAGCCAGGGTGCGGCCGAGTTCGATGACATACCGATAGCGGTCGTCCCAATCGTCCAACAGCGCAAAATTATCCCTGATTTCGTCGATCGTCATCATGTCCCGCGCTCAATCCCACAGCCATATATAGGATTTCGGGAGACCGAAAGCGATATTGCCGGATCAAAATCGAAAATAGTTCCGGGCCTAATTTGCGGTCATGGCACGCCGCGCCACTCCGCCTGCAGATCATTCGGCGTCAGCGTGTCGTGCGACGCTGTCTCTGCGAGCGAAGCATCTGCGTTCTCGATCCCGCCAATCGAGCTGGTGTGATCCGACGCGCGCTTGTCGGTGATGATTTGATATAGTTTGCGCGCACCTGCCTGGGCGCGATGCCCGATCGCAGTCGCGGCCTGGCCGCCAACTTCGCACGCCGCCGGCTGCCGCTTGCAGAACTGACTCATGTCTGACACTGCCGCGGTCGCAGCGGACACGGCTTCCGACGCCCCGACCTGCGGTGACTTGTCCGATTCAGGCGTCTTCTCTAGGGGCAACAGCACAAGCACCAGCCCGAGCCAAAATGCCATGCGAAGCAGAAAAAACATCTCGCGACCCCGGTCGTCCATTTCGTTCATGCTGCGGTTGATTCCGCAGTTGGTCTTTGACTAGCAGCCGTCGATAAATCGCAAGTGTTCGCATTGAGGCTAAACCGGCGAAAATTTGTTGAAAATGCGATTCATTAGATTCGATGTAAATTTTCGATTGATGACGGCTTCCCGTAATGGAACGGATACGCCGGCCACATCCACCATTTCGAAACCATACCCGGTGCGCTCTGGAAACCGGACGTTCACCATCTGCACCGAATGCGCCGTCTCCCGGCGTGCGAAACCCCGCTAAGACACGGTCTTTGACTGCGGAATTGCGGGCCTTAGCGTTCGCTTAATTTCACTCTGACACGGTGCGGTAACGATAAGGGGGCGTTCCGGCGCGTCATTTTTGACGAACAAGCCGCAGCGCGAGAGCCGTGACAGTTTTGAGTATCATCCGCGATTGCCTCGATACGTTGCTGCATTCGTCGGCGCAGTATGATGCGTTGACGCGCGCGCGCCACCGCGCCTTCATGGCGCCGCGACTGCTCGGAAGCCTGGCTGCTTTCGCGGCATTTCCGGCCTATCTTGCGATGCGCGGCGCGCCCACCGCCCTTGAGGTCGCGGCATTCGCCTGGCTGATCGCCCCGATTCTGCTGTCGTGGTTCTTGTCGCGCACCGGCCGCTACGAAGGCGCGCATGTGCTGTCGTCGCTGGCGCTGGCGGGTCTGGTCATGACGGTGGCAATGACCACCGGCGGCATCGAATCATTTGCTGCGATCTGGCTTGTCGTTGTTCCGCTTGAGGCCGCGCTCTCGGCATCGCGCCGCGTGGTCGCGCTGGCATCCGCGCTGGCGCTGACATGCGCTGCCATGCTGATCGCGTTCGGATATTTCGGCATGTTGCCGACACCGGAGGTGAACACGGTCTCGCGCAGTATATTCATGGCATTCGGTGTCGCATCGGCGACGCTCTATGCAGCCGGGCTTGCCTTTGGCGCCGAGTCGCTCGCGCGCACCAGCGTTGCGCTGCTCTACGTCGAGGAGGACCGCTATCGCCTGCTGGCGCGAAACATGAGCGATGTGATTTCGCGTCATCATCGCAATGGCGCGGTGCAATTCATTTCGCCCGCGGCGGAAACGATGCTGGGAGCGCCCGTATCGCGGCTGCTGGGGCACGGTCTGTTCGACCGCGTCCACGTCGTCGATCGTCCGGCCTATCTCACCGCGCTTTCGGACACCGCGCGCGGCGGCGAGGCGCGCAGCGTCGAATTTCGGCTCAAGCGCGATGCGCCACGTGGCAGCGAGCGCGGTAGCCTGGTCGATTTTATCTGGATTGAAATGCGTTGCCGGCCGCTCGAACAGGCATCGGACACAACGGCCACGCTCGATGCCGAGGTCGTCGCCGTGATGCGCGATGTCACCGACCGGAAAATCCAGGAACAGGCGCTGGATCTGGCGCGCACTGCCGCCGAGCAGGCGGACGCGTCCAAGACCCGCTTCCTCGCCACCATGAGCCACGAACTGCGTACGCCGCTCAATGCCATCATCGGGTTTTCTGAAATGATTGTTCAGGAAGACGTGTTGATGGTGACTGCCGCGCGCCGCAGGGAATATGCCCAGCTGATCAATGATTCAGGTCAGCATCTGCTGTCGGTGGTCAATGGCATTCTCGACATGTCGAAGATGGAATCCGGCAATTTCGAGATTTCGCCGGAACCGTTCGCGCCGCGGGCCGCGCTGCTCAATTGCTGCAACCTGCTGGCGTTGAAGGCGCGGGACAATGCGATCGATCTGGTGAGCCGCGCGCCGGAGGATTTGCCTGATATGACCGGCGATCCGCGTGCGTTCAAGCAGATCGTGCTGAACCTCGTGTCCAACGCCATCAAGTTCACCGAGCGCGGCGGCAGGGTGACGGTTTCCGCCAGTGTCGAGGGATCGCGGCTGATGCTTCGCGTCACCGATAACGGCGTCGGCATCGCGGCCGACGATCTCAAGCGGATCGGTGATCCCTTCTTCCAGGCGGGCAAGACCTATCAGCGGCGGCACGAAGGAACCGGCCTCGGGCTGTCGATCGTAAAAAGCCTTGTCGAGTTGCATGCCGGCGAGATAATTGTACAGAGCAAGATCGATGAAGGAACCACTGTAAGCGTCGCGTTGCCGCTGACGTTCACGCCGCCGGCGCCGCAACCGCCCAGCAACGTGGCCAAGCTCACTCCGCGATCCGCAACCCAGGACCAAGCTCACCAGGTGAAGAAAAGTGCCTAGACAAAATGCGAAGAACGACATGCCGCGCCGCCGCCGTGGCGCGGGTGCAAGCGCGGTTGCGGTCGACGCGGATGCGGAGCGCGGCCTTGCGATGCGCATCTTGCTTCATAGCCCGAAAGACATGATTGCCGGCGTGCTGGCATTTGCGGCGGTCAGTGCGATCATCACCAACGCGCTCTTTCTGCAAGCGGGACGTCATCCGTCGCCGATGTTCGGCTCGGTGGTTGCTCTGTCTGCGACAGGATCGGTATCGGCCAGCCCGTTGCCGCGTCCGCGCCCGGTTGATGCCATGACAAGATCCGCCGATATACCGCCGGCCGACTCCAAGCCCGCGGAACCGAAAGTCCCGGATCCGCTCGCCAATCTCGTCAAATCGACTGGCGCGCCAGCTGTGGCGCCTTCCAATACCGCGCAAGCCGCGGGCCAGCGCCGCGTGGCGGCGGTGCAGCGGGCGCTCACCGAATACGGCTACGGCCAGCTGAAACCGACCGGCACGGTCGGTTCCGACACCCAGGCCGCGATCCAGAAATTCGAGCGCGAGCGCAAGATCCCGGTGACCGGGCAGGTCTCCGATCGTCTGGTGCGCGAACTGGCGGCGGTGACCGGCCGGCCGGTCGAGTAGAGTAGCGCTACAGCGCAGCAATTGCGTGAGGGCACACCGAACACGTCACCGTGGCTCACCATCAACCAGGCGAGCCACAGCGTCGGCCACTTCGGCGGCATGGGTCGCGATCATGAAGTGCGCGGCGCCAGCAATCGTCAGGAGGGAGGCCCCCTTGATGTGGGTGCCGAGCAACTCATTGGCGCGCTGCATCGCCGGGTGGCTTGCCCCGCCTCGGAGCACCAGGGTCGGGACTTTAACGGCGGCGAGGACCGCCTCCGATAGTGCGAAGTCGTATGCGCTGGCCCAATCCAGAATGTTAACGGGTGTCGTCTCAACCGCGTAGGCTCTCACGCGGGGAGGCCACGAGGCATAGGTGCCGGCGCCGCCGTAAAAGTCGATCATCGACGCGATTGCTTCCTGGTTGCCGTTTTCAAAATCGGCGAAGTAGGCCTCCGACATCTGACGGAACGCGCGATAGTGTTGATGCTCGTCGCTTTCCCGCAGCAGCTCCACCGCCGGGGCCTCCACGATCGCCAGGCTTGCGAGAGGAACCCGGTTGCGCAATGCGACGGCAAGCGCCACCACCCCGCCAAACGAGTGCCCGACGAGATGGACCGGGCCACCGGTCTTGCGAATGACCGACTCCAGGATCTCGGCCTCGTGCGAAATGCAGCGATCCTCGGCGGTGCGGCGTTCCGCCGTTCGTCCGTAGCCGAGCAGGCTTGTGGTCACGCAGCGGAACCGGCCTTCCCAGGCCGCGATCACGGGCCGCCAGGCAGAGCCGGTGCTGCACGATCCCGGCACCAGCACGACGGTCGGACCGGCGCCGCATTCATCGTAGTCGATCGATCCACCCGCGTCGTCGATCATGCCGGAAATCCCGGCCTCGGATGACGGCCGCGAGGATCCTCGCGGCCGGTGGGCGTGGTCCGCACGGCTAGCGGCGTGGACACGCTCTCAAGGCCTCGCCTCCATGATCATATTGAAAGGCGTCTCGGCAGCGCGGCGCACGCTCGTGAAGCCGCCCTTGAGTATGACCTCGCGCAGTCGGGCCTCGCCGGCCTGCGCGCCGAGCGCGGTGCCGACCTCCTGCGACAGCGACGTTGGCACGCAAATCATGGTCGATGCTGCGTAGTACAAACGCCCCACGGGATTGAGATTCTGTTCGAGACGATCGCCCGCCATCGGCTCGCAGATCATCCAGGTTCCGTCGTCCTTCAGGGACTTGCGTATGTGGGCAGCGGCGCCCACGGGGTCACCCATGTCGTGCAAGCAATCGAAGCACGTCACGAGATCGAAGTCCTTGCCGGGATAATCCTTGGCGAGGCCCACCTCGAAGCGCGTGTTGTCCGAAACCCCATGGGTTCTGGCGTGAGCCTGCGCATCCGCGATCGAGGCCGGATGGAAATCGTAACCGACGAATTGGGATTTGGGGAACGCCTTGGCCATCATGACGGTCGACCAGCCATGGCCGCAACCGACGTCTGCGACTTTGGCTCCGGTTTCGAGCTTCTTCAACACGCCGCCGGACAGGGCAGGAAGCCATGTGGATACGAGGTGGTTGTGATAGCCGGGCCGGAAAAAACGGGCCACCGCGCAGAACATGCAGCCGGCCTGATCGCCCCAGGCAACGCCGCCACCAGACTTGAAAGCAGCCTGAACCTTGGGCTGGTTGTCGAGCAGCGCCGCCATCAGATCGAAGCCGCCCATCAGGTAGACCGGGCTCTCCGGAACCGCGAACACCATGGCCTGTTCGGGCGTCAACGTGAACTTCGCCGATGCCGGGTCGTAGGACAGGTAGTTGGAGCTCGCCTGATTGGACAGCCACTCGCGCAAGTACCGCGGATCGACCTTCGCGCTGCTGGCGAGCTCGGCGGATGTCATGGGTCCTTTGGTGTGCAGTTCCTTGTACAGTCCAAGCGCATCGCCCATCCGGACCATGGCGATGCTGGACGCACCGCCGAGGTCGTTGAGCATCTGACCGATAAATGCATTGAGCTTGCCTTCATCAACCTGGGTCGCAGTATTCACACTAGTCATGGCTTCCTCCAATGAAATTGATGTTTTCGATCAGATCAGATCCGCCAGCATGCGCGCGGCACGGGCGGCGCCGCCGTCTTCGACGGGTTTGAATTTGGCCGGCGCGCGCAACCCATCAACCATCGCATCGGCAATCATGTCCGGCGTCGAGGTGGCGTACGCCATGCGTCGTCCGGCGCCGTAGCGGTCGAGACGGTGGGCGACGTGGAAATTCTGTTCGAAATGATTCTTGAGCGGGAAGTAGAGGAACGGCGTTCCGGCCGCCGTCAGCTCCATGCAGGTCGTGAGGCCACCCTGCACCAGGGCCAGATCGCATGCGGCGAGATGTCGGTCGAGGTCCGGCACGAAGGCGCGCACTTCGACGCCATCAGGCGCGTTGAGCGACGCGGGATCGATGCGCGGGCCGGCCACCACGATCATGCGCAGCTCAGGCAGTTTGGTTCTGGCCATCGGATAGCTCTGCAGGATGCGCCGGATCAGATGTGCGCCGACGCCCGATCCGCCGACCGCGACGATGCAGACGCGTTCGTCCGGCCGGTAGCCGAGGCGCTCCCGCAGGTCCGCGCGGCTGCCGAAGGCCCGCGGATGTTCGCCGATGATGTAACCCGCGAAATCGAAATGCCGCGGCACCCAGTCGCGCATCGTCGGCAGGTCCTTGCCGAACGACAACGGCGCAATGTCCTCGGGGCCGCCGACGAAGATGGCGCGGTCGCGCACGGCGGGATGCTGTTCGATGTGCCCGATCATCTCGGCGTTGTAATCGGTGGTCAGGAAGGCTTCATGCTGGCCGCCCGATGGTATCGGCACATAGCCCACGAAATCGGTGAACCAGGCGAGCTTGGCTTTCTTCAGCTCCGGATGCTCGTGCCAGTAGTGGTCAATGTCCCAGGCCTCGTCGGCGATCACCAGATCGTAGTCACCCTCATCGACGGCATCCTGGAAGATCATGAAGTTGGCGATCAGCACTTCGTCCATGCGGCGGATGGCCTGGAAGCAGTGCAGGTCGTGCTCGCCGGACTCCAGCTCGATGTGCAGCGACTCGCTTGCCAACCGCGCACTGAGAGGATGGATTCGCTCGCCGCTGGCTTCCAGCAGTCGCGTCACGGGATCCTGCGCCAGCCAGTCGACCTCCAGGTCAGGGTGCAGCTTGCGCAGCTCGCGCGTGATGGCGATGTCGCGGCGCCCGTGCCCGAGCCCGATCGGGGAGGAGAGATAGAGTGCTCGCTTGGCTTTCCGTGTCGCCGGGCTGGCGCGCCTTGCGGGTGCGGCAATGCCGAGCTTGCGGTCGAGGAAATCGACGATCAGGGCGTTGGTCTTTGCGGGAATACGACCGAGAGCATTGTGGCCGCCGCCTTCAATGGTCACCAGCTCAGCCCCGGTGACCTCGGCCACCGCTTGCGCGCGCGCATAGCTTTGGATCTGGTCGTTGTCGCCATGGATCATCAATACGGGGCAGCGGATCTTGCGATACATGGTCTCGCCGACATCGAAGCGCGGCGGTATCGTTCGTGCTTCGACCGTCTTGATCAGCACGGGACCCGTGGTGCCGCCCGCCCAGTCGATGCCTTCCTCGATCTGCCTGGTCGAGTGCGGCTCGGAATGGATGTTGCGAACGAAGTGCTCGGCGAAGTCGGGATAGTTTTCCATCCAGTACTCGCGGTTGAATTTGTTCCAACCCTCGTACTGCTCCTGCTTGGTCTCGAAATGCTTGTTCGCCAGACGGGAGAAATTGGGGGGGCCGATGCTCGCTACGGTGCCGACCAGGATGGCGGCCTTGACACGTTCCGGATGATGCGCGGCCAGCACGCTGGCGTGCAAGCCGCCCAGCGAGAGACCAACGAGGATGGCGTTTCCCGCCTCGGTCGCATCCATCACGGCGAGCGCGTCCGCCACGTTATTATCGAGCGAGTAGGCCGCCACATCCGCCGGCCGGTCGGATTTGCCGTTGCCGCGGCTGTCATAGGTGATGCAGCGGAACCGCTCGCTGAAATACGGTAGTTGTGCCTTGTAGATGCGCGAGTGGACGATCGACCAGGGCGGCAGGAACACCATCGTTTCCGGGCCGTCGCCGTAGATCTCGTAGTAGATCTTCACGCCGTCGCGATCAACAAAACCGCTTTGGCTCGGCAATTTTGCACGCATCACGTCACCTTTTCGATGGGCCGGCTTCGGCAGTGCGAACGAGATCGCCGATCCGCCGCAAAGCCTGGCGGATCGGCGAGCCTTTCTTTTCAAAACCGAGCAGATAGAGACTTTCCGCACCGATGAAGGCGTTGGCGGTGAAGGCACCGACCTCCTCCGGTGTCAGCGGGCCGAGGCCGCCGAACTCGCGTTCGGCCTTGCGCGCAACGCCGACGACGAGATCGACCCATCCCATGAGCGCGGTGCGAACGACCTGGGCGACCACGGCGTCGGACCAGCTCGCGGCGATCAGTTCCTGCAGGACGCGCACGTAGCCAGAGGCGATGTCGTCGTCGAGATAGTCGCAGGCCCGATCCCATTGCTCCGACAGCTTGAGACTGGGGTCGCCGAACATGGCGTTCTGACGGTCGAGCAGCTGCGCGTTCAGGTATTCGAACAACGCCAGCATCATCCCTTGCTTGGATCCGAAGTGATAGTGGATCTGGCTTAAGGGGACGCCGGCCGCCGTCGCCACGCCGCGGGTCGACAAACCAGCGTAGCCGTTCTGGCGAAGCACCTTCTTGGCGGCTTCGAGCAGCGTCGTGCTGGTCTCGACCTTCTTCTCGATTTTCCTGGCGGCCATGCGGGCCATCTTGGATCTCCTTGGCGCGCGAGGGTGATCTCAAGGCCGGGATCGTCATAATTCGGTCGACCGACCGAGTCAATATTTTCATAGCATAGCTCACGGATTTGTGCGCCGACATCGATCGAATGGGGGAGTTCGTGAAGGCGCGCTGGCTTCGGCTTTGGCGCTGGCCTATCGTCAGGCCCATGCGATTGAAATCCAGCATATGGGTGGCGGCCTATCTGCGCCGCTGCCAGACCGAAGGAATATTCGGCGCCGTGCGCCGGCGCGGCGCGGAAGAGGCCGGCGCGGTGTTCGTCAAGGTGGCGCTGCTCGATGGCAACGCCATGCTGTACGCGCCGGCGCCGCAGACGGTCTATGACGACAGCCGGCCGATCGAGCGCATCTTTGCGCCGACATCGCGAGAGCCCGTGCCGGAAGCGTCAGTGGAAGAGCGCCTCGTCAAGGAAATCCGGTTCGACCCGGATGCCTGGATCGTGGAGACCGAGGACAAAGCAGGGCGGCATTTTCTCGAACTGGCGAAGGCTTAATTTCCTGAACCCTGCGAACGGGTGCGCACAATGCCGCCGGCGCCAGGCGGTTGCACCGCCGGGCGGGTTTGGGCGGGCGCCGAGCGGGCGCGTTGGCGGTCGTCGTCGTAAAGCGCGGGCCGGTATTTGGCGCGGGCCGCCGCCATGGTCGAACCGCGCCACGCGGCCAGCATGATGAGGGCAGATCGCTCGTGCAATCGGTCATACAGGCGCGACAGCCGGTAGACCTGCGTGACCGAGGATCCGACCTCAGGATTGAGAAACAGCAACACCCGCTGAAAAACCGGGCTCGGCATGTCCAGGGCTTTGGCGGCGCAAGCCAGCGGCTCGCCGCCGGGATCGTTGACCAGCTGCGCCGCTATCCGCCACGGCAATATCAAGGCTTCGCCGAGTTCCAGCGTGAAGTTTTCGACATCGGCGGCGAATGCCGCCATCTCCAGGGTCTCGATGGCGCGCGCCGCGCGTGCGGCGGGAATTCGCGCGGAAGCCTTGAGCGGCGTCTCCAGCAGATTGTGCAGGATCAAGGCGCGCTCGCTGGCGCTGGCGCTGAAGAACATGTCGGTGATCTCGGCGGCGTCCTTTGGCTGCATCGATAAATTCGATGAGATCCGCAATTGCGCCTCACTCAGCGCCTTGGCCGGCGGCGCCGCCGAGGGCGGCGCGGGAATCTCGGGCGCCAGGGGAATGACCTGGTTGGCGCTGGTGCGTTGCAGCCCGAGCCGTTTCAGGACTTCGGCCGGCGTGCCCGGATAGATCGCAAGCCGCGCCCGAACCACCGCGCGGGTGGCGTCATCAACCTCATCGATAAGGCGGGAGGTGAGCTCCACAAACTGCCGCTCTTCGTCGTCACTGTGTGCGCTGGTCTGGACGTAGAGATCGGTCAGTACACGCAGCAAGGTGGGTCGAATATCCACGCCCTCTCGGCGGGAGAGCGTCATCAGGCCGTCAAAGCCCGGAAACAGGAGCGGTGTGGTCATGTCAGAGGTACGCGACTGAGAAATACTCGCGCCAGTCTACCGGCGTTGCTTTAACAGCTCGTTAACATTAACGAATTCATGCAATCTGCAAGCGATTGTTTCTACTGCGAAATTTTTGCCGCGTGGTTCCATGGTCCCGGCGTGGTCCTGGGCTTTGTTTACGACCCGTTCTTGGCGCGATATCCGGTGCGGGATTTCATGGTCCGCCGGAACGCCTCGAGCTGGTCGCGGTCGTATTTCTCGGTCTGTCTTTCCTTGGCGTGGCCGGCGACCTTGCGCCGGTCGTCCTTGCTGGCGCCTGACTTGCCGCCCTCGGTGACGCCGCCGGCGCGCATGTCGCGACACCACATGCCGACCGGCATACCGGCCGCCTCGAAGTCGGCGTTCCAGGCAAGCCGAAAGGTCTCATAGATGTAGGGCAGGCCGGTGTTCTGGTTGATGATCAGCGGGCCGTGGCGCTTGGCCGGCTCGATCAGCGCCAGCTCTTCCATCACCATCGGGCACACCGAAAGGTCGAACGTCACCTCGACGCCGGTTGTGTCTTCGGTCTTCGTCGGCTTGATCGTCAGGATCAGGTCTTCGTCGATCGCCGACCACATGGGGCCAATCCACTTCTTGCCATAGCAGATGATCGCGCTCGGCTTCTTGTAGTTCAATGGCAGCCATTCGCCGAGAAAGTCGAATTCGCGGCCGGTGGTGTCATAGATTAGTGCATAGAGTAACGCGCGAAGCGGGGCGCCGGCGGCATGCGCGGCTTCTCGCGCGGCCTTGATCTGCTTTGCCGTCGGCGCAAAGGTTCGAGACGAGACGGTCTCGAAGGTCAGCTCCGACAGAACGTCCTGGAATGCTTTGCAGCCAGGCTGCCGGCAGACGACGCCAAACGATACTGCCGCCTTCAAGACTGCGAGGACCATCCGCGCGCGCGGCAAATGGTCGGACCCGTCGGGGTCGGTGCGCCATTCCGAAAACCAGCGTTTCACAGCGCGACCGTCAACATGATCGATGCGGAGCGCGCCGATATGATCAGTCAGGCGCCGGATGTAGACGCCATAGGTTTCCTTCACGCCCGGCTTGCATCCCTGATAGCTGCTCTCTGGATCGCGCTCGTAGGACTCCAGCAGAGACTTGAAGGTCCCATCAAACTGGGTCTGGGGCTTCACCTGGCCCGACAGCCAAAGCAGCATCTCCGATTGCAGACGTTGCGTGCGCTCGATCAGCTTGGCGGGGTTGTCGGCGAAGGTCGAAAGGTTCGCCGACTTCACAGGATAGCCGGCGTCCAGTGCCTTCTTGTCAGCGAACCAGTACGGGACCGGAGGGCCGGTCCGGCGGGGGCGCCATTTGAGACCCGGACTTTTCGGGCGCGCGTTTTTGCTTTGCATGGAATGTACCTTCTACTCCATTTGGGGCGAGCGGGACCGCGGTCGACAGGCCATACTGCGCGTCAAGGAACGCCTTCACGGCTGGAACATAACGACCGCCCCACACGGCGCTGATCTTCGGCATTCCGTCCCGTTCATGCAAGGCGGCTAAGCCGGCAAATTCCTTGCGCCGCTCATAGCCAAGGGCGGCTTCCCCGATATCCTCGTCTGAGGCGAATAGGTGCAACTTGTCCCAGGTAAGGGGATTTTTGGCCGTCATTACTGGATCCCCATCGCGCGTTCGACCGCCTGAGCGACCATGCGGCGCCAGATCCGCGTCGCGGCCGCGCCGTATGTGGCTGCACCGTATCGCCGCCAACGCCGCAGATGGCGGCCGTAGGCCTGCTGGCGCACCTTGTCGATCAAGCACCAATGGTCGCAGCAGAAGTCGGCGCGCGCGGTTGTCCGCCGGCAAAACGGGACGACGCAGGCGAGGCGGCCGGGCGTCGTCATGCAGGCGCTAACCACTCCTGCGGGAGATCGAAAAACCCTTGGCGGCCTTTCATCGACCGGTGGATTGAGCGGCTTGACGTCGCGCAGCAACCAGGCCCCCCGGCCAGGCGCATAGCCGCCGAAGTCGTCATAGCGAACCGTGAAGCATTCCGGCATCGGGCGGCTGGTTAGCTGCTTGACCACGGTCGCGGCCGGCAGCGCCGTACCATGCGCACGATTTCCTAACTGGAACGCTGCATCAAGCCGGGCGATCGCGACAACGCCGCCGATCGGCAACGTAACCTGTCGGAATATGCCCATCAACTCGTCGGGGGTGCTGGACATCGTTGCTTCGAGTCTGTCGGCGAGGTCGAACCCGCCATCCTTGTGCTAGCCATACATCAGCTCTTCGGCGAATTGAGCGGCGCCCTTATTGATTTTCTTCGCAGCATGAATCGCATCGATTGACCTATTAGCGAGGCCGGCGGCGCAAAGCTGCCGGTCTCATACGGCTTCGCACCGCAGGCGGCGATCAGCGAGGCCCATGGTAGCCAAAGCGAGATCGCTTTCATGATTGTCCTTTCGCATCGATCGGCATTTTGCGGCGTCGGATCGCGTTCCGACTGGTCGCCGCGGTGAAGCCGTCCTCGAATTTGACGAGCCTGCCATTCATCTTGCCGCGCGCCCCCACAGCGCAGGTGTGGCCTTTGCGGCTCATCCGGTTCCAGTGATAGACATAGCGGAAGTCTGGTTGCGTCATCGACGCACTCGCAGATCATCGCCATGCCGGCCGGCGTGATATGCCAGGCGGGGTTATAGTTCGGCAGCAACGTCGACTCTTTATTGAGAGTATAAAATCCGAGACGCCGCTGCTTTCGCATGGTCTCATTGTTCTTGCCGCGATGGATCACGCCGCCTTGCTGGATCGTTTCGTGAAAGATGATTGCGTGTTCCGGTGGCGACCGGATTCCGCAGCTTCCGCGCGGCCTTGATGAATTGCTGGATGTTTTCCGCTGATGGACGTCAGGCGACGGCGCGCGATTGATGGCTTTCGCTTTGGAGGCCTCGCGTCGCATTTCGACCCAAGCCTCGACTTCGGTCCACACAACGCAACGGGACGTTAGGTAGACGCGTTGCGGAAACTTGCCTCGTTGTTCCATGTCGTAGATCGTGGTGTGGAACAATCTCGCGTAATTGCTGCCTGCGAATAGTTCGTCTGGTCGGGTACTGGTTGCGGGCGACTCATGGCGGGTCCTTCAGTTATGAAACCGAGGACGATAAAGCCGATAGTCTTCACAGGTTGGAAGTCTCCAAAGCAGGTAGTAGAAGAAACGGCGACAGGAGCGCGCAAAAAGGACGGCGTCTCCCGGGCGGCTGTTGAAAGATTGGCCCCAAAGGACGCTTGTCGAAATCGATAGTCGCGCTCCGTTCGTGTGCCATTCTCTCAAGACGGATGATCTGGCCAGCCCGATCGCGGCGCAACATCCTCGAACTTTGGGCGGCGATGTTGCTGAAGGGGTGTCCCGTCAACCATATGGTTTTGTTTCCGAAAACAGCTTTGAAGCCTGCAGATCTACGGTTCTAACCACGCGCAGCCGGTAGGGTTGGGCGCAGACGTTGAATGAGAACCCGTACCGCGAGTTCGAATCTCTCTCGCTCCGCCAGTAAGTCTCTGATATCACAGTAGAAAATGTCTAAGACTCAATTGTGCCGTCACTTCCGCCGGTTAGCGACCGTAGTTGCGGGGGGTGGCCACTGAGAGAGCGAATTCCTCGCGGTTTCCACGTTCATTGTCGGTCGTTTCTCAGAAGGCGACTTTGCCAGTGGCTTTCTCTGCGAATGATGGTGCTGATTACAGGTCGGGCGTGCACAGCCTACGATCTTGCACTACGCCTCATGGGCGGCCGTCTTTCCGATTTCGCAGGGCGGTCCGGTCACCCTTCGATAGCGGGCCTACCGATGAATCCCGGGATCGACGTGATGGGCCAGAAGTAGACAGCGCGCTTAGCCCGCTACCCTGCGACGGGCGCGTAATCGGGAGGACGTCGCGCATGTACGCTGCGAGCGCCGCGCAAAAGTTCTGGGCATAGCTCGGCATGGGACGCCGCTTGTCCCATTGGATGACGTAACGGTCTCGCAGCGGTTTTCGCCGATGAGTGACTCGAGCGACTTTCAGCCTGTAACGGTCGGTCCGGAGCACGGACGGGATGATGGCGATCCCTTGCCCGGCTTCAGCGAGCGCGAGCAATGTGTGCGGCGCGCGGCTCTCGAGCAGAATATTGGGCTCGACGTCGGCAACACGGCAGGCCGCATCGAACAGCCTGCGAACTGAGTAGCCGGAGTCCAGCAGCAGCAAGGGATGGGGTGCGAGCAAAACGATATCGATCATGCCGCCGCGGCCCAGCTGGAGCGACGGGCGGTACGCGGCCAAAACGTCATCCGACGGCAATGAGAGGCTCTCGAACCAGGGGTTCACGCCTTGATCATGCCTGATGCCGATATGAACCTCGCCACGTTCCAGCAGGGGCACTTGGTCCATGCCAAGAGCCTCCGTCAACTTCACGCGCACGTTGGGGAAGCGTTCGGCGTATCGCGGCAGGAATCCCGACAAGACGCTCTCGATCGTCTGCGGTGGTGCGGCCACCTTAAGGACGCCGGAGTCTCCACGTTTGAGCAGCTCTATCCGTTCGCCAAGCGATCCCAGCTGACCCAGCACTCCGCGGCAATCTCCGAGCAGCTGTTCGCCTCTGGTCGTCAGGAAAAGGCGGCGACCGATACGGTCAAAAAGCTTGAACCCGCATTCGTATTCGAGATCACTGATCTGCCGCGATAAAGCAGACTGGCTGATACGTAGACGCAGCGCTGCCTTGGAAACTGTGCCGAGGTCGGCAACCACGACGAAGGTCCGCAGGCGCTTCAGGTCCATCCTGCTTATCTCCAAAACGCATAAGGAATAGAACAATTATGTATTTGACGCAAACGCAGGCGCGCTCATAGCCTGCCGTAACACGCGTTAAATCGATGGTCTCTCTTGCGAAATCCAGGCGGCGGACAGTCCGGACTTGGATCGGGTAATCGACGCTCGCAGCGCTGCCCAGGAGGCGAACCATGAAAATACGGTTGCTTATTTTTCTGAGCGCTCTCCCCTTCATGCTGCTCGGAATGACAGCAAGTCTGCGAGCGCAGCAACAGGAGACGGGCCCGGCTGCACGACGAGTCATCATCTTCGTGTGGGATGGGCTTCGAGCTGACGACCTGACTCCGGAAATTGCGCCGAACTATTTCGCGCTTGCGCGATCCGGCGTCGTCTTTGCAGACCACCATGCCGTCTATCCGACCTTCACGATGATGAATTCCGCTTCCATCGCCACCGGCGCCTATCCGGGCGTGCACGGGTTCTACGGCAACGTGGTGTATGTGCCGTCTGCGAAGGGAAGGAACGCGAAGGGAGCCGATATCGATTTTTCCGCGCCGGCGTTCATCGAGGATTTCGGCGTGGTCGAAGCCGTGCGCGACTCATACCAGGGAAGGCTCACGCTGGTTTCGACGATGCTGCAGGCCGCGCAGGCTAAAGGGCTGACGACGGTGGCCATCGGCAAGTTCGGAGCCGCCTTCATCCAGGATTACAAGCGCGGCGGGATCATCCTCGATGAAGATGCCGCGATACCGCTCGGTTTCGCTAAGGAACTGCAACAGACCGGTTACCCGCTTCCGCGGAACAGCGGCAACGCATATGAGGCGGGTGCGTTGACGCTCGCGAACGACAACGGCGACCCCACCGCTCCAATTCCCATTCAGCGACTCAAGGATGGACAGACCGGCAATCCGCTCGACTGCAGCGGGGCGCTGTCCCGCCGCGGCTTCGCTTACCTGACCGGTGTGTTTGTGAATTACATCCTGCCCAACAAGAAGCCGGACCTGACGATCTTCTGGTCGAAGGAGCCGGACGCCACGAATCATGCGTACGGGCCGGGAACGTGCAACTCAATCGACGCGACCAGGATGAACGACGAGATCTTGGGCCGGGTCGTCGAAGAACTGCGCCAGCTCGGCTGGGAAGAGTCCACGGACATCATCATTACCCAGGATCACAATCACAGCACGGTGTCCGGTGACGTTGCTTATTATCCATTGCGGGCAATCGTTGATCGCGGCATCGGGGTGCATGATCCGCACGGCTACTCGGTTTCAGGCTTCGTGCGGACCGCCGAGCTGCTGACCCGCGATGGGTTGAAGGCTTATGATGGAGCGGGGTGCCGCGACATACCGATCTTGTCCGGCATCATGGCCGACGGCACACACCTTTACCCCGGCCAAGATGACCAGCACGGACACGTTTGCGGCCGGGCGCAAAAGTACACGTCGCCGAGCTATATAGTGCCGAAGCCAATTCCCGCGGGGGCCGTCGTGGTCGCCGCGAACGCGGGCAGCGACTATCTGTTCGTGCCCGACCGCAACATCGAGACGGTGAAGGCCGCCGTGGTGAGTCTGCAGAGCCGCCTGCAATTCGGCGCGATCTTCGTGAGCGACAAATATGGCGAGATCGCAGGGACGCTGCGCATGAGCCTCATCAAGACCGAGAACAGCGGAAACGGCCGAGCGCCGGACATCATCGTCAGCTTCAGCTACGATGAAAACGTTGCCGTGGCGGGAAGGTCCGGCGTCAGCTACGCCAGTTCGATCAACCGCAGGGGCGATCACGGCAGCTTCTCACCGACCGATACGCATATCTCGCTGATGGCTAGTGGCCCGGACTTCGAGTCCGGCCTTTACGATACGCTGCCTACGTCGAACGTGGACCTCGCGCCCACGGTCGCGCGTATCCTCCAGTTCAGCATGCCGGCTGTTCAGGGACGCGTGCTCGAGGAAGCGCTGCGGGGCGGCCCGCCAGTCGGCGAGTACGCGGTGCTGAACAAGACACACCGGTCTTCGACCAGGACCGGATTGACCGTAAAGCTGCCGACCGACCTGGATGGCCGGAGTGTCGATCCCAAGCTAAGCAGCTGTTCCGTCGAGCTGAAGACGAAGATCCTTACCCGCGGTGCGGCGAACTACACTTACTTCGATCAGGCCAAAGCCGTCCGCGAATGAATTTTCGCTAAACTCCGTGACGCTGGGTCACACGGTGCTTCGGTCAGCGTGCTTTCCTGGCGGGTGCAGCCGCTTGAAATTTCTTTCGCGGGCAATCTCCTCGAACAGTCCATCCACGATCTTCGCGGAAGCATTGTCCGCGTCAATTAGAACAGCGAGACGAGGCGAGCGGAGTTCAGTAGGCATGACGTATCGGCGTCGATACGTTCGGCATGGCCAGCGCGGCGCAATGCCTCCAGCCGGCGAACATGGCAGCGCACGTAGGCCTCCGGGTCGCCGCAGATCCGCTCCACTTTGGCACGGGCGGCTTCCAGATGGGCGCTGGGGTGATAGACACAAAAACCCGATCCGGGTTGTTGCCTTCAATACCGCAGAGGGCTGGTCGCGGGACGTTTCTTCCGAGATCGCGCACGGACTTCGCCACCGCCGTGATCTGCAACGGCGTGACGTTCCGTTCTTCCTTCACGACTTTGTCGACGGATACGAAGGTCGCTATCGCGATTACCAACTTCCGTTGCCGATCCGGTTGGTCTGATGATCATGGCCTACCCTCGGCCGAAGCCGCCAGCCGGTACCATCAAAGCCAACTATCCCGGCTTCATCGAACCGGCGTTGGCAACATCAATCGACAAGGTGCCGTCCGGCAAACGCTGGATTCACGAGATCAAGTTCGATGGTTATCGGGTCCAAGTCCATCTCAGGGATGCCGCCATCAAGGTGTTCACCCGGCGTGGTAACGACTGGACCAATCGTTTCAGAAAGATCGCAGCCGACGCATGGCACATCGGTGCCGGGTCGGCGATCATCGATGGCGAGGTAGTGATCCCGGCAAAGGACGGCACCACGGATTTCTCGGTGTAGCAGAACGAACTCAAAGGGGGCTCCAAGAGGATCGTGATGGTCGCCTTCATTTGCTTTACCTCAACGGTTACGACCTGCTGAAGCTGCCGCTGCTCGAACGTAAGGCCCTCCTCAAGAAAATCGTCTTCGAGACCGATATCCAGTCCAGCGAGAGCTTCGAGATCGATGGTCGCGAGATGTACAAGCACGCCTGCAAGACTGGTCTTGAAGGCGTCGTCTCAAAGGTCCGCGACAGCCGGTACGTTTCGGGTCGTGTCAATGATTGGGTGAAAAAAACCTGCGCGCAGCGGGAAACGCTGGCCATTGCGGGGTTCGCGCTCGACGGCGGAAAATGGGATGGCCTCTATCTCGGTGGGTATCATCTGATCGAGATGCTGCGGCAGTCTTGTTCGGTCTGCCGGATACAAGGATGTCAAAGACGCGGACGGGCTCGGTGGCGATCGCTACCCTATGCCTGTTGACCTAAGAAACAATCTAAGATTGAGTGGATATTTTGCGCTCGTGGGTCGCCACGAAACCGAGCACAGCGTTGCCCGGATACCTTCGTCTGCAGTGCACCTCGGACTGGAGGCGCCGCAAATTTCCCTCAATCCATCATGATGGTTCACATTGTGTCCTTTTGGATTTCTTGCGGCAATCTACTTTAACGTGTGGCGTCGCAAAGACGCCGCCTTTGAGCAGAACGAAACAATGGGGAGGGAGCCTTGATGTCCGTTCGATACTTGATCGCGGCCTGCTTTGCTTTGTGCGCGTTGGCGGACAGTGCAATGGCACAGACGGCTCCGCGTCCGCCTGTGGCGCGTCAGGCAGTGGTGCCGAACGTGGTTCGCAACACCAGCCCGGATGAGACGTGGACAATCCCCGACCGCAATCGCGTCAACGAAGGCACCGTGACGGTGATCACGGCGCCGGCGGGCGGCGCCACGTCGGTCTTCGGCTCGGACATGGCACGGGTAATCGATGATGACGCGACCGTTCGCGTGCTTCCCGTGCTCGGAAAGGGGCCGGTTCGAAACGTCCTCGACGTGCTCTATCTCAAGAGCATCGACATGGGAATCGTCACGACTGACGTGCCTGAATTCTACAAGCTGCAGTACAAGATCCCCGACGTCACGTCCCAGTTACGGTATATCGCCAAGCTCTACCATAACGAGCTCCACGTCATCGCGCGCACCTCGATCAAGTCGGTCTTCGACCTGGAGGGAAAGAAGATCGTCGCGCCGACCGATGTCGGATATTACGCCGCCAAGGTGATCTTTTCGCGCCTGAATATCAAGCCCGCGTCATTCGACATTCTGACCGATGACGCGCGCTCGATCCAGAAGATCGCCGATGGCGAGGCGGACGCCTACATCACCAGCACCGGCAAGGTCTTCTCGCTCGCGCGAAACATCATCAAGAATGAAGATCGCTCACTTCATCTGGTACCGATTCCCTACGATCCGAGACTGCAGGATTTGTACCTGCCGACGACGCTGTCGGGCGAGGAATATCCAAACCTGCTGGCGCCCGGCCAGACGATCGATACGATTGCCGCAAGCCAGTTACTGGTGAGCTTCAACTGGCCGGAGAACTCGGAGCGCTACAATAAGGTTGCCCGGTTCGTGGACGCGTTCTTTTCGAAGTTCGACGAATTCCGAAAGCCGCCCCGGCATCCCAAGTGGAAGGAGGCCAGTATCGTGGCCGCAATTCCCGGATGGCAGCGCTTCAAGGCATCCGAGGATTGGCTCACAGCGCACAACAAGATACCCGCGGCGCAATCCGGAGAAACCGAAAAGGCGAGGTTTGAGAGATTCCTGGTCGACAAGCCGGTCCCGGGCGCCGCCGGTCCGGAGGTGCTGTTTCGCCAGTTCCTGGAATGGCAGAAGCGAACCCGTCCTTCGCCTTAGCCTGGCCATGTCACGGCCCAGTGGTTCGCTTACAATCGGAATGCGGGACGAAGACGCATCAAGCAGACCAACCTCAGTCATGCTGGCAATGTAGAATTGGCCGAAATTGCCACGGGTCGCCTTTAGAAACTGCCCACTCATCCCTGGATGGTCTGTGTGCGGCCGGAGATCGATTGTACCAGCTGGAAGCTGTTGGCAGAGAGCGCCGGCCCAGAGATTACCCGCCAGCCCATCGCTTTGTTGCGGGTCTACAACGTTGGACGCCAAAGCATAGAGAGCTTCGGCGCGCCGTGCGATTGCAGCCCTGTTGCCGCACGATACAGGCGTGCTTGCGGCAACGACGGCATTCGGCAAAACGGTCTTAGCCATCCGGATGATGGCCGAACGCGGATTGAATACGTTGATCCTCGTTCACCGTCGTCAGCTGATGGATCAATGGATTGAGCGGCTCACGGCGTTCTCAAGCTTCCCGCGCGATGCGATCGGCATGATAAGGAGGCGGTCGGCGTAAGCCGAAGGGTCAGGTTGATGTCGCCCTGATCCAGAGCCTTGTTCGCAAAGGAGCGGTTGACGATATCGTCGGGAATTATGGGCATCTCGTGGTCGACGAATGCCACCGTCTGTCGGCCGTGAGCTTCGAAATGGTCGCGCGCCGCAGCAAGGCTCGTTACATCCTCGGCCTGTCAGCAACAGTGACGCGAAAAGACGGACATCACCCGATCATCGTTATGCAATGTGGTCCTGTCCGCCATCGCGTAGATGCGCGATCCGAGGCCGCCAAACGCCCATTTGATCACGTGGTGCGGATCAGGGACACTAGCTTCCAACTCCAAGCCACATTGAACGCCTCTTCTCCTTCCATCCAAGATGTTTTCAAGGCAATGGTCGTCGATGAAGCGCGCAATGGTTTGATATTTGATGATGTGTTGCATGCGCTCGAAGCAGGACGGTCACCTGTCGTGATCACCGAGCGGACCGCCCACTTGGAGATCCTTGCAAAGCGCCTCGAGCGTTTCGCGAGGCATGTGATCGTGCTGCGCGGTGGGCAAAGCGAGAAGCAACGCAGCGACATCGCCGCGCGTCTCGCCGCGATTCCCCAGACCGAGGAACGCGTCATTGTCGCGACCGGGCGCTATCTCGGCGAGGGTTTCGATGATTCCCGTCTCGATACCCTTTTCCTTACCATGCCGATCGCGTGGAAAGGCACGCTTGCCCAGTATGCCGGCCGGTTGCACCGTCTCCACGACGCCAAGCGCGAGGTGATCATCTACGACTACGTCGACATGAGCGTGCCGGTTCTGGCCCGAATGGCCGCAAAACGACGCGTCGGATATCAAACAATCGGCTATAGGATTCTCGGTACCGGTGATTTGTTTTCCGATCAGTCGGTCGCATCAGAGGCATCC
>Ga0137418_10001266_pt1 | contig 23205 bp, 17 predicted proteins | sample CZODoug3_1_2_16f_FD_122242 | JGI IMG/M metagenome (GOLD analysis project Ga0137418, IMG submission 122242) | Vadose zone soil fungal communities from Angelo Coast Range Reserve, California, USA - CZODoug3_1_2_16fungal (Hybrid Assembly) | ecosystem: Environmental > Terrestrial > Soil > Vadose...
CTGAACCCGATTAGAAACCCTTCGTCATCTGGATTAAGAGTCTTGAAGAATTCAACGGCCGCTTTCTTGGCGTAGCTAAATTTGTTGGCCATGCTGCCGCTGAGGTCAAAAATGACGCCGATCGAGACGGGGACGTCTTCCGACGACAAATTCACGACCTCCTGCTCGATGTTGTCTTCGAAGATGCGGAAGCTATCGCGTCCCAGAGATGTGACCGGCCGGTCGTGGGTGTCAGTGACAGAGACGTTGACGAGCGCCAAATCTACATCTGCATGGATACCCAGCCTAATTTGCTGGCCAGGTGTGTCATGCCTCCGATCACTGAGGACCGGAGATTGGGCAGACGCTGATGTGCCGACAGTGGAAGTGGCAAGGCCAAAGACTAGCGAGAGAAGTACTGGCACGAATAAGACCCGAGTCCCAATCGAGGCATTCTTCTTTGAGAACCATCTCGTCGTTGATGTGCGAACAGGTCTTCTTGTTGGCTTGCTACGTCTCATAGGGTTCATCTCTCGGAGAGCAATCAGAGTGATCTGCTAATAGCATAACAACGGTAATAAAAGATGACGTCGCCACCCGCACCGGAGCGGTTCGCAAGCAGGGACATGGGCGCATTGTGAAAGCCACTCTCGCCCACCAAATTAAGCATCGCGTCCAGAATCGCTTCTTCCTTATCTTTTTTTTGGCCATAGAACGATAGTTAATCCGAAAAGAGACTAGAACAAGAACATTTATTCTAACAAATCCGCTTCAAGCCCGATCAGGTTCAATATGCGGTCTAATCACCTTGACCCTGGACAGCGCCCTCGCAATGATCATGATCTCTTTCGTACTGGGCTCAAGCGGCCACCCCGCATGGACCAATGTTTCACGGCTTGGAGAGTAATGCCGGCTGAGGTGAGTCAAAGCCGGCGAACTATAGATGTGTCTAAAGGTGAAGAGGTTCGGTTCCGACAAAGCGAAAGTTTACATTCGTCATCTAGTCCCTGTGATTGATACATCTCTTTTGGGAATCGCTCGAAAAATGAGAATTTCTTAGGGGCAATAGGGAGCACTAAGAATTCCCTCCCTTTCAATACTTTAGAAGGCCTGGCCGCGTCGCAAAACTCCTTTGTTTCCAATAAAGTAGTACTTTCGATCCGCATTGCCTGTGACAGCTTTGCCTTTGTTTTCAATGCGCTACGAAATTTCTGAAGGGCACTAAAGGGGCACTAAGCCACCGTCGAACTCAATCGGTGTGGAATCTATTTGTCCGGTAAGCGCTGCGGGCTCAATGGGTCGGCGCAACACTTGCGCGAAGTTTACTCGCAGGAGAAATTCTAGCTTATTGCCATGCTTCGGCGTAGCTCCTGATCAGTCGGGTTACCGGACTTGTTGTAAAGGCGTTCAGCGTATCGCGGCGAACAGAAATTGACGCAGCTTGGGAGATGGCGCATTCAATGTGCGGCGACTTACTACCTCTTCTCGCCGAGGCTTTTCCTCAAATCCGTAAATCGGCTGGCCGAGCCTCTATCATGCGTTACGTCGGGAAATTCTCCCGCGAGAACGAAGCCGTGTTTGGTATGGGCATCGTGGCCGCACAAGACCGTTCCTATGCAGTTCGTCATTATGGCTGCGCCCTGCTAGCTTATTCGCTCTGCAATGAGGCACTCCCAACTCTTTCTATTTTGCTGAAGCATTCAGATCAGCGCACAGTGGCAGACGCACGCGCCGCAATGGACGCAATAAAAAGGAAAAATCACTACCTGTTCATGGATAGGGACCACAGCGGCAAAATTCGCTGGGACTACGCATCAATCTGAACAATTCGAGTTGCGGCCTGAAAGCTTCTAGTACCCACTTGATTGCATGCCTTCACGTTTATCCGCTTTCTGTTCTGACCACAGGTTGTTCGCCGAAATTTCATTTGCTATTCCAATTACGCCGAGGGCCGGAGTATCGATTGATGTCGCGAGCAGCAGATTGTGTAGCGCATCAGATTTTATGGACACCGCAGTTCTCTTTGGACTAGTCACCTACTCCTTTGGAGCCGTTACCAAGCGCTTGAGTAACCACACGCCGCTTCCAAGCACGACGTAGAGAGCAATGTTTGCGGCGACGGACATAAGTACGATTAGATAGGATCCGGGCGTCCCTTCGCTGCCGTCCGTCGCCATGAGCCAAATCGAAGATGGCCAGATCACTCGTATGACGCGCTCTAGCGGATAGCCTATTTTCCATTCTAGCTGTGTGTTGCCACCAATAAGCCCTTGGATCAAAAACCAACAGATGGGCGCCAGCAGTCCCAACGCTGCTGAAACAACTAGCCATCTGAAATAGGAAAGTTTCATGTTGGGCAATTCTGGTTTGCGTTGAATTTCTACGCTCGGTAGTTAGTTTATTCATGCAACGGCTCCAAGCGCAAGCACCGCTGCAAATTTGCGCTTCGCCGACCAGCGACCCCTGCCATCACGCCGCTCTTCGGGAGCCCTCTCCCCTCGCCCTCCGGGCTCCCTCCGTGGCTCCCGAAGCTGGTTCTCTCTCCTTGCTCATACACACCTCCTCGTGATTTCTGATTCATTTTCATCACAATTCGGTGTCCAAGAAAATCCTAGGGCGCGGGACGAGCAGCAGATTGTGACGATTCATTTCAGAACGGCGACCAGTGTTAGCGAGGGGCGCTAGTCACGGAATGGGACAAGTTTGTTCCCGAGCAGAAGCTTGCGGCGCTGCACAGGTGCGATCCGAAGTTGGTCGGGCGTCCGCCGTTTGGGCGATAAGGGCTTGCGGGACGCAGTACACAATCGCCAACACGACTACAACGATTAGTGCCGTCATCATTTCGCATGTCAGCTATCGAGCGGGAGAATTTCACCAGGTTTCTCACTGGAGCAGTACAGCGCTTCGACGAGGGCCATAGTTTGAAAGGCGTCTTCGAAGTGCGACGGCAAGACAGAAACCGAACCTTCGGCAAAACACTGCAGAGCGCCCATCGTTCCCATGAAAGCGTCGGGGAAATTGTTACCGCTGACCGGGACGGAGCGCCAGCGCGGGAAATCGGAGCCACGCTCGGCGTACTCGGCTGTATCTGGTTTTCCGTTGGGATAATCAAGGTTGACACCCATCGTGATGCGTGCTGCCCCGTTGAGTCCCTCCCATTGAACGAAGCTATGCTGGTGATCGGGGCCGAAGTTGTGATTGTGATTCGTGGCAACGAAGACGCGCTTCGAGTTGCCATAGTCGAGGATGGCGATGGTCTTAGTCGCGGCAAGATTGGCAGAGTGCGGGTTTTTTACGGTGCGTGCATAGACACTCTGCGGATTACCGAGCCACGAACGAACAAGATCGAAGTAGTGAATGCTGTGATAGAGGATTTCGAGCCTTGGGGCGGTGGCGAGAAAGGTCCAGAGATGCCACGGAGTGTACGTGCTGGTCTGGACTTCGATGTCATGGATTTCACCGAGGAGACCGCTGCTCACGAGTGCGGCCACAGCGAGATTATTGGGAGAGTAGCGCAGAGAAAAGTTTACGGCGGCAGTGAAGTTCTTCTCGCGGCAGAGGTCGCGGATGGTGCGAGCTTCCTTGAGGGTCTCCCCCATGGGCTTCTGGACGAGCAGTGTTGCGTTCTTGGGAAGCCGCGGGAGGATGTGGATAAGCTGAGAGGCGGGAACTGCCACATCGAAGACGGCGTCGGGGGGAGCGAAGCGAACGCCACGGTCGCAGCGCCCGCGTTCTAAGACTGACCGATGCCGCCATCATTCACACGTACCAGGTCCGAGGGGCGCTCGAAGGGTTGGCGGCGCGCATCATTGTCGAGCAAAACCTGTCGATTACGGATTTGGAAGCCGCCATGGTCGAGCTTCGGCTTGCTGTGGAAGCCAACGACGTGCGCAGCGTGATTGACCGCGTTCAGCGGTTCCACGTTTGCATCCTCACAAAACCTGGAAATCCGTTCTTGCTCGAGAATGGCCTGCGGCTGATAGTTCCACTATATGCCTTCACGCTGATGCGTGCTTTGGCTAAGGGCCTTGACGCCAGTCCTTGGGTGCCGCACGTCGCAAACCATCAGCGTATCGTCGATGCGATCCGCATGGGGAATCCGCAGCTCGCCGAGCAAGTCGTCATTCATGTGACAAATCGTTTTATGGAGCGATATCTCGAGGTGTGGGGCGAGTAGATGGGAGATAAGTAGAAAACTTTTCTAGAGAATGCAGCTCGACCGTTTTAATCTTGCTGTCGTACGATTTTACTTGGGGGACCGCCAAATGCCTCTTTCTCGTTTCGACCGGAAATTCAGAAGCATTCTGCTCGTAATTGCGTCTCTCTTTGTCCTTGCGCCGATCACCGCGCAAGCTCCCCCGCACTATGAGCCGACCATCGAGTCGCTCGATCGCCATCCGCTTCCGCAGTGGTATGCCGACGCGAAGCTTGGAATATTTGTCCACTGGGGCCTCTACTCTGTCCCCGGCTGGGCTCCGACAGTGCACTCCGAGCACGATTTCGAATCATTGGACTACATCACTCACAATCCGTACGCCGAGTGGTACCTAAACAGCATGCGCCTCGATGGCTCGCCGACGCAGGCCTATCACATGGAACACTTCGGCGCAGACTATGACTATTACAACTTCGCCCCCATTTTCAATCGTGAGATTCAGAAGTGGCACGCGGAAGACTGGGCCAAAGTCTTTCACGACGCCGGCGCCAAGTACGTGGTGCTAACCGCCAAGCACCACGATGGTTTTACGCTCTGGCCGAGTTCAACACCGAATCCTTCCTTACCTGCTGACCGCCAGCACGCCTCTCGCGATATAGTTGGCGAACTCACCGCGGCCGTCAATCAACAAGGTTTGCGCATGGGTCTTTACTATTCTGGCGGGTACGACTGGACATTCGTTCCCGGACCCATTCGTGTGTCGGCGGACTACCAAAAGGTGAAGCCTCAGAGCGAAGCCTACGGAAAGTATGCGGACGCTCACGTGCGCGAAATTATCGCGCGCTATAAGCCGGCCGTCCTTTGGAACGATATTGACTACCCGAAGTCCGGCCATCCTTTGCAAATAATGGCCGAATACTATCAGGCCAACCCAGATGGCGTGATCGACGACCGGTTCGGCGTGAAGCACTCCGATTTCATTTCACCGGAATATCAGACGTTGGACAAAATCAATCCCAAGAAATGGGAGGAATGCCGAGGCCTGGGACGCTCGTTTGGTTACAATCGTGCCGAAGGTGAGGCGGAAACGATTGCGCCGGATGAACTCATTTATCTGCTGGTCGACATCGTCAGTAAAAACGGAAATCTCCTCCTCGATGTTGGCCCCGAAGCCGATGGCACCATCCCCGATGTCCAAATGAAGCGACTCAAAGCACTCGGTGCGTGGTTGCAAGTGAACGGCGAAGCCATCTATGCAACTCATCCCTGGAAGCGCGCTGCCGGCGAGACTGCTGAAGGTATTCCTGTCCGGTTCACGCAAAAAGAGTCTGCAACGTACGCGATCCTCCTGGGACAGCCCAAAGCATCCACGGCCACGTTCAAATCCCTTTCCGTGAAGCCCGGCACGAAGATTTTCCTGTTGGGAAATGCGAGTCCGCTTGTTTGGTCCCAACAGGGTGACAACTTGCGCATCGATTTGCCGGGCGCGCTCACCGGTTACTACGCGTACTCCTTCCGCATGGCGGGCCCGGTTTCTTGATTCAGGACACTCCGGCTTGATGACAAACCAGTCGCTCCACTGGCCAGCGAAAGCGCATCGCAGTCGAAGCGGCCAAAAACCTTAATCGAATCATGACAAGCATCCGCCATCACCTCGCACTAAAGGCGCAATTACGTCATTCCCTAGCGAAGGGTTTTGGCCCAATGCCTGATTTACCGTTTATCGGACATTCAGGAGGTAACCGTCACCCATCTCGGTGGCATCGGTGAGGACCACGACGCGCAGCAGATAGCTTTGGGCCTGATTTCTTACATTGTCAGGAGAACTGTTTTCAAAGTATTCGAGGAAACCCCAGACCGGGCCGCACCTTTGGACTGTCGTAGACAATGAGGGCACTCGGAATCCGGCATACTCTGGGGCCGGTGTTGAATTTCAATATACAGCGGTAACTGTACGGTGCGCGAACCCAACGGCAGCGGACTGAGTTGGGATGACGCCAGACCTCGTTCTCTTGGACCTGCTAATGCCAAAAATGAACGGGATTGAGACCGCAGCGGCGCCAAAGCGCAAGCTGCCGAAAACCCAGATTATCCTGTTCTCCAACTACACCGATGATTTCGATGGCACACTAATATCTCAATAGTCGTTCCCGCGATTTGAAGCATTCATTTTTTTGCTTGACAATTGAAGCGGGTCTCATAATATGGCACGCGTGCCACGATCTAAGACAACGACCGTCTCTCCGTACCGAGTGCAGGTTCTCGATCGCGCTTTAGCGGCCCTAGCGATTTTGGCGGATCGCTCAAGCGAGTGCAGCCTAGCGGAATTGTGTATCGAACTGAAGCTGCACAAGAGTACCGTGCATCGGCTCATGATGGTGCTGGAACAGCACCGCCTGGTGGTCAAGAACCCGGACACGGGTCGCTATCGCTTAGGGCTAAAGCTGTTCGAATTGGGTTCCAAAGCTATCGAGGGGCTGGATCTTCGCGCAGGCGCACGGCCGTATCTCGATCGTCTACAAAACGAGTTTAGCGAAACAGTATTTTTTTGCATTCTCGATGACGGCCAGGTTTTTTATATGGAGAAGGTAGAGTCGCAACAGAGCGTGCGCACAGCATGCACGGTGGGGAGCCGCGCGCCCGCGTATTGTACGGCCGTCGGCAAAGCGATGCTTGCAGAGCTTACGGAGAAAGAAGTCGATGACGTGATACGCCGCTGGGGGTTGAAGCCGATCACCAAAAATACGATCAGAACGGCCACGGCGCTAAGAGCCGAGTTAAAGGCCGTGCGCTCGCGCGGCTACGCCATCGACGATGAAGAAAAGGAGGAAGGGCTTCGCTGCGTCAGCGCTGCAGTACGTGGACATTCGGGAAAACTGGTTGCGGCGATGAGTGTTTCAGGGCCGGCGTTCCGCATCACTAAGGAGCGGATTCCGGAGATCGGCCGGGTCATGATGCAGGCCGCTGGTGAGCTGTCCAAGGAGTTGGGCTACGAGGGTGCGCCGCTCGAAGTGGTGCGCAAAGCAGCGGGATAAGCGGATCTGCTAACCGCCCGGCGAAAGCCGGGCTTTTTTCAGTGCCGGAATGCGAGTGAGATGGGGTCTCGTAATGTGGTACGCAAGGCTTCGGATTCTATTTTTACGAAGGGGGTGTCCTCGTGAGAAGTAAACCGTCCAATTCAAATCAAGTTGTTCGGGCCCATCAGGTTCTCAGGTTTGTATTAAAGACGGCAGTATTTGCTTTCGCCGTTTTGTTGACGACGTGGCTGGTCGGTCCGGCAGCAGCCCAGAGCATCTTCGGGCGTATCACTGGAACCGTCACAGATTCCCAAGGCGGCGCAGTCTCCGGAGTAAAGATCACAATCATCAACGATGAGACGAAGCTCGACCGGCACACGACGACGGATCCTAACGGCTACTACGTGGCCAGCGACCTGCCGGTTGGCGTATACAGTGTGATTGCAGAGCAACCCGGCTTCAAGACAGTCAAGAAAACTGGGAATGATTTGGTGGCTGGCGCCCGCCTCACCATAGATGTCGCCCTGCAAATTGGCGCCGTATCGCAACTGGTAGAAGTGGCGGCGGTCGCAGAAAGCATCAATACAACTTCCGGTGAACTGGCGCGAACCATTGATTCGAAGCAGGTGCAAAGCGTCGCGTTGAACGCGCGGAACTACATGCAGTTACTTTCTCTTACACCCGGTACGGCCCTCACTGTCGATGACCAACTTAGTTTGACCACCAGCTTGGCCATCAACAATCAGTCCGTCAACGGCAATCGCCCCGACTCGAACGCTCTGTCCGTTGATGGCGGTTTCAACATGGATTCAGGCTCGAACGCCAGCCAAGTCAACAACGTCGGCATTGATTTTATTCGTGAAGTCGCCATCAAGTCGTCGAATTTTTCGTCAGAATACGGGCGCAACTCCGGCGCCTCGATCAACGTCGTGACGCGGAGCGGAGGTGATAGCTACCATGGCAGCGTTTTTGAATTTATTCGCAACGACAAACTTGATGCGCGGAACCCTGCCCCTGGCGCGCTGAAGGGCCCGCTGCGATTCAACGACTTCGGATGGGATGTTGGCGGGCCCATAAAGCGCGGCAAGTTGTTCTTCTTTGCGGGGGAGGAATGGAAGAGGATACGCGTCACTGCGTCCCCGCAAACAAGGACTGTTCCCACGGTCGCGGAGCTCGGCGGAGACTTTAGCGCACTACTCAATCCCGCATTGCCAGCGGCTAGCCGCGTGCAACTCCACGAGCCGGGCAAACCCACTGTCCCCATTCCCGGCAACCGTCTCGATCTTGATCCCAACACGCCAATTACAATCGATGGCCAGGCGATTGCCAAGATCTACTCGACGATGACGGCGCTGGCCAGTGGTTTATCCCCAATCAAGAATGCCGCGGGTGACACGATCGGCTTTACGGCGACCTTCCAGCCTAACAACCCATTCAACTGGAGACAGGACATCGTCCGTCTCGATTATCACCTCAACGATAAGCACAATCTCTACGGGCGCTACTTGCACGACAACTTCGACCTCGTTGATGGTTTCGGGACCTTTGTCGACGCTGGCGTTCTGCCTACCACTCCTACTCACCGGTTTCGTCCGGGGTATGGCATTCAACTCGGTGAGGTGTGGTTCATCACCCCACAAATCGTAAACACAGCGAAGATTAACGCCTCTTGGAACGGTCAGCGTATTCCTCCGGCGGGTGTCAACTGGCAGCGAGCCACCTATGGCTTTGCTTTCCCCCAACTGTTCCCGGGAGGACGATTCCCCGATGGAATTCCTGACCTCAGTTTTGCGGCCGGAGGCGGGCTACCAGGATTTTCCGGCACACAGGGTCCCGATTTTTCACTCTTGTCCCCCACGGTAGATATCGCGCCAGCGGACGACATCACGTGGCAGAAAGGACCTCATACTTTCAAAGCGGGAGTTTTGGTGGTTCGTAACCGTAAGGACCAGAACGGCCGTTCCAGATATAACGGCCAAGTTGCTTTTAACAACAGCGCAGCGAACGCAAACACGACAGGCACAGCCTTTGCGGACGCCTTGCTGGGAAACTTTCAATCGTACGCAGAGGCGTCCGATGATCCGATCGGACACTTCCGGTTCACGGACGTGGAAGCGTATGTCTACGACTCGTGGAAAGCTACTCGCCGGCTCAGCCTCGAGTTCGGCCTTAGATATCAACACGCCGGACCGACCTACACGCAGGCAAACAACATTGTTAGCTTTGACCCGAGCCTATTCGACCCGGCGCAGGAGGTCACCCTTACCGCGAACGGGAACGGCATCGATACGACGAAAGGCGGCAATCGCCTTAATGGCTTAGTGCGTGCAGGCGACGGCGTGCCCGGAGACCAGTTGGGCCGGGTGCCTAACGGAAACAGCCCCGGCGTGCTCGCTGTGCCGGCCGGTGCGCCGCGCGGCTTCTATGACGTGGAGCATCTATTCGCGCCGCGCTTCGGTTTTTCCTACTCGCCATTCGCGAACGACCGGACAGCGATTCGCGGCGGCATCGGTCTCTTCTACGACAAACCTGAGGGGAATATCATTTTCTCCCAGCTCAACATCCCGCCGTTTATCCAATCCTCGACTTTTCAAAGCGGCAATTTGTCGAACCCCTCGGGTGGTACACCCGGTGCTGCTTCCCTGTTATCCGTGACGGCGATTGATCCTCATTTGACGCTTGCACGGACCACCAGCTACAGCCTGGGCGTACAACGCGAGATGCCGTGGGGTGTTCTCTTAGAAGTGTCGTATGTAGGCAACGAGCAGCGTCACATACTGCGTCAGCCGGATATTAATCTTCCGACCTTCGCGCAGCTTCAGGCCAATGCGGCGCTTCCTACTCCGCTGGCCCTAAACCGGCTGCGTCCATTTACGGGATATACACCCATTCGGATGTACCTCAGCGACAGCACTGCCAACTACAACGGCCTGCAGGTTTACGCAACGAAGCGAAAGGGAGACTTCATGGGCACGGTCAGTTACACGTGGTCGAAGACCCTGACCGACTCTAGCTCTCTGACCGCGAACCCCGACAATTGGCGCGATCGACGCTACAACTACGGTGTTGCGGACTTTGACCGCCGGCATGTTGTCGCGGCCACTTACGTCTATGCATCTCCCTTGTTCCGCCGTCGGGGTGGGTTTGTCGGCACTGCACTGGGCGGCTGGGAATTTAGCGGCATAACGCGGGCCCAATCTGGACCACCTATTACCATCCTAGCGAACTCCTCGCTTGGCGGAACCACAGTGAACGGGAGGCGCGCTAATAGGGTCGCGGGCGCACCACTGGACCCAACCGCGCCGGGCCAATGGTTCAATCCCGCGGCTTTCGCGAACCCTTCTGCAATCAGCCCCGGCACGAGCGGGGTGGGCGCCTTCACGGGGCCCTATATTTTCGTAACGGACCTATCGTTGCGTAAGACCTTCAAATTGCCGAGAGAAAATATGGGACTCACGTTCCAGTCGGACTTCTTCAACATCTTTAATCGAGCAAATTATTCGCTGGGTAGCCTCGGTAACGCGACCTTGACTGTCGGCTCCGGCAACTTCGGAAGCTTCGGAAGTGCCAGCAACCCGCGGAACGTTCAGTTCGGTTTAAGGTTCAATTTCTGATGGAAACGTCCGGAGCGGAAACCCGATTTCCGCTCCGGCTTTCACCGTGGCGGTTACATCCTCCCTAAGCCCGAGCCAGTGGTGTCGACAAGCCCGCAATGCACTCAAAAGGAGTAACTCATGAGCACGCAAATTGAGGTGGCTATGGAAAAGATGGTTTTTCGTAAAACGAATGGCCAAACGGGACGTCACCTCGCGGTCACTCCCGAGAACAGCACGATGCGCCACCTGTGCTACGGCCGTATCATTCTGAATTCCTCCAAGCCTTCGGTTACGTTTTCCAATGGCAACCGCGAGACTGGGCTGCTTTGTTTATCAGGGAATGCCACCGTGAAGGTGGGAGGGAAGGCATTCGAGATTGGTAAATTCGATGCGATTTACATTCCGCGCGACTCGTCGATTGAAATATCGACGAGCAATTCCGTGGACCTCGCTGAATTTTCCTCGGATGTCACGGGGACATACCCCTTGAAGGTGGTGCGGTACGCTGAGGTTCAAAAAGATCCCGGTTTAAAGTTTGTGACCGGTGGCCCTGGTTCATCACGCGAATTGAGCATGCTCATCGCCAAAAACGTGGAAGCTGGCCGGCTCGTGGCCGGTTTCACCTACTCCGATCCCGGGAACTGGACTAGTTGGCCGCCGCATGAGCACGCGAAAATGCTGGAAGAAATTTACGTGTACTTCGACATGCCGGAGCCGGCTTATGGCATTCAACTTGTGTACAACGATACCGAGTACCCGGAGTTGATAACGGCAGTGCGCGACGGCGACGCCGTGTTGATGCCAAGCGGTTATCATCCCAACGTTTCTGTGCCCGGGCATCGTATCGCGTTTCTATGGGCCATGGCGGCACATCGCGAAGTCGAGGACCGGCAGTTCGGGGTGGTAAACGTCCAGCCAGGATTCGCTGTAGGTGGTTCAGGACTGGATGCTGGAAAAGCGAAATAGGCGCGACTTTGATGCCAGCCTGTATACATGGACCAGCAAATCCCCAAGATCGGCGCCGAATTAGACGGATCGTCGCGTTGTGGTGTTCTCAAACTCCGGCGCGCTAGCGTCCCGCTCAAGTGAGCGCATCACGATGAGCTTCGACGCTTTCCACTTGAACGGCAAGAGTGCCTTGGTCACCGGCTCGCACAAAGGGCTCGGCGCAGCTATTGCCATTGCGTTGGCGCAAGCCGGAGCGAATGTCGGCTGCCACGGCCGCGACCCGAAACCGGGAAACGCCTGCGACGAGATCCGCGCACTGGGTAGAAAGACGTTTTATTTTGCGGGCGACGTCACAGATTCAGCGGTTTGCGTTGGACTGATCGAACAAACCGTTGCCCAGTTTGGGTCCATCGACATCCTCGTCAATAACGCAGGCACGATCCGGCGTGCACCTGCCGCGGAGTTCTCCGCTGATTATTGGAACGAAGTGATTGCCGTCAACCTTACCGCCGTCTTTTGTCTCTCGCAGCTTGCTGGCCGGCAGATGCTGAAGCAAGGGACACCGGGAAAAATCGTGAACATTGCCTCTTTGCTTTCATTTCAGGGCGGTATCCTTGTGCCCGCCTACGCCGCAGCCAAGGGTGGCGTCGCCCAGCTTACGAAGGCGCTCTCGAACGAATGGGCAGCCAAACGGATCAACGTGAACGCGATTGCTCCCGGCTACATGGCCACGGACAATACATCCGCGCTCCGCAGCGACCCCGTTCGCAGCCGCCAGATTCTCGAGCGGATTCCCGCGGGCCGCTGGGGCAATGCGGAAGATCTCGCCGGCGCGGCGGTATTTCTTTCTTCCGCGGCAAGCGATTACGTTCACGGGCATGTCTTGGTGGTTGATGGCGGCTGGTTGGCTCGGTGAAGCAGTCGCATTGCGGTGAGCGAATCGGAGGATTGCAATGAGTCTACAAGCGGAGATGTTTCCCGATCTGGTGGTGGTGCAACATGAGGCAGCGCGAGAGTCACGGCCCGAGCCGGGTCTGACACGGAAGGTGATGGCCTACAACGATAAACTCTTCCTCGCCGAGCACCGAATGTCACAAGGCTGGGCGGGCAGTGCTCACAGCCACCCCCACGACCAGATTGTCTACGTGGTTCGCGGACGCTTGAAAGTGGCTTGCCAGGGGAAAACATTCGATGTTAGGGCCGGTGACAGTTTTGTGGTTCGTGGCGGAGTCGAACACGGCGCTTCCGCGTTGGAAGACTCGCTCGTTATCGATGTTTTCACACCCTGCCGTGAAGATTACATCGCTTGACCGAGTAAATGCTGGCTCGCTGCGTTTCTTTGCCGCTGAAGACCCGGGAGTTTTGCCAGAGCGTTTGAGAAGGAGACTTTGGTGCGCGCCAAGAAAACGGACATTATTCGAATCATTGCGCTTGGCGCGACGGGACTGTTGGGCGTTCCGGGCCTGGGCTTGGGTCAATCATCTCAGAATTCTGCTTTGATCAAGACGGTAGACCTGGACAAAGAAATTCGCGAGTTTCTCTCACGCGAAATTGCCGCACACGTAGAGGACATCAAGACACTCAATCCGCCCCCGGACCGCGTTGTCGGGGCGCTAACAATCGGGGAGTTTTCTTGGGGAACATTTACACGGACGCTCGCCGCGTATTCAGATTTTGCCGGGACGCGAACAGTTGCGGGGCGCGATGTCGTTCCCATGATTGCCCAAATGGGCCTCATCGAGTTGCGTCAAGGCGGCAAAACTTGGGCGCAGCTTTACGCTGCCCTCGCGCTGCAGCACTTTGGAAGGGATCTCAATCACAATGCATTGTGGCAAAGCCTGTCGCCGGCTGAGAGGTTGGCGTGGAAGTCTCTTCTTGACCCCGGCCGCTTTTACGATCTCAAGACACACAGAGTAATCCACCTTCCAGAAAACTATTTTGGAGTGGCTGCGCGGATTGCAGCCATCGATTTCCAGGTGGGCTTAATTACGGATCGCGCCTACGTGGATGACTTACTGGGCCGCGCCGCCCAGCAATTCACCAGTGGAGCGCTCTTTGCCGACGATGCTCTTCCCACCGGAAGGTATGACAGATATTCAAACGAGTACGCGAGAGCTATCTATGAAGCCGCCGAGACAGCGGGTCGCTTCGACATTATGAAGGCCATCGAGCCCTCGCTCAGAGAACAGATGCGGCTTTGGTGGGACCTTCTGACTCCGGATGGTTATGGTTACTCCTGGGGACGCAGCCTCGGGGCGATCAGCTATATGGATACGATGGAGATAGCCGCGTTCGTCGGCAAATATCCACGGTTCCGCCCGGCGCCCCTCCCGCAGATTGCTTCGGCATACTACGCCGCGTGGCGCTGGCTGCGTAATGATTTCAAGGACGAGACGCACCTTCTCTCTGTCTTTGCGTTTGGCCGAGGCGATTACAGCTACATCACCAAAGAGCGCGAGTGGCAGCAAACCACCACGTTTCTTGCGAAGGTCATCGGCGCTCATAAAGAATTTATGAATGTGCTTGCGAAGGAAAATATTGTCACCTTTTCTTCGCACCCGACTCTGGGCGACGTCGCGCGCTTCGTCTATTTCCGCAATGACTCAACGCGAAAGCTTGGCGTATGGGTAGTTCGCCAAGGAGAACTGCATTTTGCTTTGCCGTTCGCAACAGGGCCGCGCGGCGCCACGTCCGACTATGAGCCAGCTCCGCACGGCCTGCTCGGTTTTGCGGCGCCGGTCGAGAAAATCTATCCCTGCCTCCTTCCATTCGTTACGCTGGACGACGGAACCACAATCGCTGCAGCGGATGGCGCAGACGAAATTCATCCATCCTCGAGTGGGAAAAGTGTCACTGCCCTATGGAAGCGATGGGTTGTGGTCGGAGCAAAAGCGGGTGAAACCTTCGACCCGGGTTTGGTGACGGCAGTTACCTGGTTGCTCACAAAGAACGGTCTTCGTCGGTCGGAAGTCATCACGCCATCCAAAGCAGTGATGGTTCGCCGTCTGTGGATGGCGGTGCCAACCTCGTCGGATCGCATCGAGACCTCCGAGGCAAGCAATGTGAGGAGCGATCGGCTGATAACAAGGCAAGGCACACTAGAAATTCGCGTTCTTCGATCCGATTGGCCGGTTCAAATCTCTGCCATTGCTACGGGTGATGATCCGTTGGGCCGCGGGGATCGCGGGCCGATTCCCATGCATCTGATCCTGGAGGCAACGCACGGTCTGTCTTTCGCACCTGGCGCTCCGCAGCAGTGGGATATCGAGTTTTCAGTCGTCGGCCATCCACATGCCCAAGATTGAACAAAATCTAAGAAAATTCTTCGGCGACGGCGCAAGATGCTGTCCCCTGCTCGGAAAAAGTCCGCTTGGACCATTAACGGGCGGGGTGAGCAAGTCAATCCCCAGCGTAGCGCCGGAAGAACGACTTCGCCTTCCACTGCGGCCGCGCGGAAGCGTTAGCCGTTTCGAGCAGTAGCCGCCGCGTGAATTCCTCATACAGCGCCTCGGATTGCAGAATCGACCGGTTGGTTCACGTCATCGGAAGATACGTGATCGGTGAACATCTTCGAGATGATCGTTCCCCCAAGTCTGCGGAAGCTTCAAAAGCTCAGCGGATAATACATCCGATCATTTACCGGCGGCAGGGATGAAGTCCGCTGGCGTGGGAACTCTCCCTTCACAAGCCTCATCTTCCGAAATCATTACTGGAGCGCTGCCGACCAGCCGCTTGGAGCAAATTTTGGCGAACAACCATGCCTTAGCTGGCAGCAACGCGCAAACGCAAGCAGAGAGTTTTGCCATAACCAATAACGTTTGCACAATCGACGGAATCAAAAACGTTGGCCTGACAGGAATCAACCGTTGTAACCGCCGGTTCACACGAGTGAGCGTTCCTGGCATCACGTTTATCCCATCGAACACCACAAGGACATCTCTTTGGAGCAAGCCGCCAAACGGTGCCTTGGTCTTGGATACGCGATTTGTGAATGATCAGGGATTTATGGAAGGCGCAATCGCGTTCCAACATAGTCATGTTTATATGGGCTTCCATGCCGGGGCGAATGACAGCTACGAATCGAACAATTTCAGCGGACCGATAGGGCTCTCGATTAATGCTTTTGCTGATTCTGGCGGGACAGTTGGGCAGAATGCTAAGGCGAACGTAGTTGCGGCCCAATTCGGTGCAACCCGCTCGGCTGGAAGCGACCGGCCAGTCTGGAGTATGGATCTAAACACTACGTACAGCTCCTACAAAAATAATGCCTTCGGTTTAGAAATTGACCTGAACAGTGTTGCTGCTCACATCTCGCAGATGGCGACGTAATCCGTTGGCGCAATCACAGCAATTGCGGAAACTTGGACCTGTCCAAAACCACCAGCGACATCCTGCTGTTCAATGGTAATGCGCTGCTGAACACCGGGACATTGGACTCAGGTGTGCAAGCTAGGCGTGGCGTGTCCGGGACTAGCATCACATCTGGTGTTCCGGTGATTCAGGGTGTCACAGAAAAGACAGCGAGTTCGGTGACTGTACAGACGATTGCACTGACCGCGGCGGCCGCGCAATTCGCAGCGATTGAATGCGGTGCGGTTCACGACTAATCCGCATCTATCAAAATGCCGTGTCGTCTATTCGTTTCAGTTGCCCGTCCGAATCAAAGTGGCGGCTTCGTGGCGGTCCTGTGCGTCCACTTGCTTCATTATTCGGTAGATGTGGTTCTTGACGGTAAATTCCGACAAGTTCAGGTTTGCAGCGATTTCCTTGTTGCTTAGGCCCATTGCGACCAGGGACATTAGCTGTCGTTGGCGCTGGGTGAGGTCGAATTGGGTTGTGGCGCGTCCGTCCTCAGCTTTGGTAGTCGCAGCCGCTACGCTTTTGAACAATACCTTACAGAATTTGGGGGGGCAGGCGGCTTCGCCCTGAGCCACGGTGCGGATTGCATCCAGCAAGTCGGCTGCGGAGGCGCTTTTTAAGACATAGCCTGCTATACCTCGGCGGACGGCTCGCAGGAAGAAGTCGGGATCTTCATTCATCCCGAACAAGACAATCTTGATCTCGGGAATGGATTCTTGAAGGCTAGCCAGCCAATCTTCCGACGTGTGGTTTGTGTCGAAGCAATCCAGGAGGAGAAGGTCAGACTTGGCAGAAACAATGTCTTCGACTGCGGAGTCGGAGCAGCAGGCGTCACCTACAACTTCAATATCGCTTCGCTTGCGGAACAGGCGCACCAGCGTCTGGCGCAGGAGCCGGTTTTCAGCTAAAACGTAAACTTTGGTCGGTGAAGACAATTGTCTGTCGCTGATCTGCATAGGGCGAGAGCCCCCCTCTGCTCTCGTGGCGCACTTCTAGGTGAAAGGATAACCGTCAATCTTGACAGTTCTCCTGGCCGTACGATGATCTACGCTAGCCTCAAATTGACCGAACAAATAGATGGGTAAGAGTTTATTCCTAGTCACTTGTCCTGTCAACGAATACCGCTGATGTATAGGTTCGTCGCAAGGGCGCTGTGTCCTTCTTCAAAACACCTCCGAGAAAGACATTGGTACCGTATAGGTACTTTCGCCGCTGCTATTTAGTGCTACCTGCCTTAGTGCACTAGCTTCCCCGGCAGTGCCTTATTGAGCCTTCATTTTTTTTTCACATTCCAGGAGAATTGTCCGCACTGAGGGGTACGTGCGCCATGCCCAGGTCGGTTCGCGTTCTTGTGGCTAATCGCCCGAAGCTCATGCGAGAGCTGATTGTTTCAACTCTGGCCGATGAGCCCGGTATTGAGATCGTCGGCGAAGTTGCTGACGAGGCGGAGATAGCGGAGCGGGTGCGTCAAATTGCGCCGGACCTGTTGGTGATTGCGCTGGATGAGCCCTCGAAGCGTCCGCAACTTTGCGACACGCTTCTCCGGGATCACCCCGAGTTGCGGATTATCGCCGTAGCGTCGCAAGAGAATTGCAGTGTGTTTTACTGGGCATCGTTTGATATTCACTCGAGTGAAATAGAACCGTCGGAGCAGGGAATTCTGAACGCAGTACGAAATATCGCTACCATGGGGGCCGGGGAACCAGTTTAAAAATCGAAATGCTTTAGCGGACAACGGAGTGGTCTGTGACGACAGAACAAGCGATGAAACCCATACGAGTGCTGGTAGCCAATCGGCCCCGACTGATGCGGGAACTGATGGTCGCGACTATTTCAGAGCAGCCGGACATCGAGATTGTCGGCGAAGTGCAAGACGAGGCCGAGCTGGCGAGCGCTGTGGAGAAAACGCGGCCGGACTTTTTGATCGTGGCACTCGAGAAATTCAATCGCTTGCCGCAAGCCTGCCACTCGATTCTGCAAAGCTACCCGCAAATGAAGGTCATTGCCGTGTCTTCAGACCGCAACAGTTCCATGTTCTATTGGGCGTCGCTGAAGGTGCAATCAAACGAGATTGAGGCTTCTGAAGCCGGCGTGTTGGGCGCGCTTCGTGGGAAGACGCAGCTCACGCCGAGGTGGCAACAATGAGAGTTTGTGGTTTGCGAAATGTGCCAACTAAGTTTGGCTTTCGGTCTGCGCGGGGCGTGATGCTACTCGGTCTGGCTCTCATTTCCGCATTCGCCTGCGTGCCCATGCGTTCGCAAGAGCGCCCTTCGACCTCTTCCGGCGTGGTCCAGAGCTCGGAACTCGGGCGTGAAAATCTGAGTCGCGTGGCGGCTTCGGCAGCGGATATCAAGGCGGTCTTGCTGAAAGACACGGGGCTACTTGTCGAGCTGAAGAGGTGGGTAGCAAAGGATGCGACGGGACATGGGCAGATCATCAGCGACGGCGATCTGACCGACGACGCCATTTTCGATCGGCTCGAAACCGATACTCAGTTCCGCTCGGTCGCAACGCTCTTGGTTCAGAAATACGGATACCTAGTCCCCAAGCTGAATCCGGAATCCCAAGCCGCGAAGGAACACGAACTGCTGGTGCAAGAGCGGACGAAATGGTTAGCGCAGGCTCAGGAGGAAGAGCTTGCGGCGGCGAGGCAGAAGCGCAATCGGAACATGCAGAACGCAAGCGTGTGCGATCCGCAGTCCGAAAGAGGATGCAATGTTTTGCAAACGCCGGACAGCGAAGAAGAAGGAGCGCCGGGGCCGCAGCGTGGGCCAGGAGTACGGCCTTCTCCAGCACCCGATGAGCTGAACGCCCCGAGTGGACCGCGGCGGGGCGGCGCCGGTGTGGTGCAGCGCGCACAGCTTTCTCAAATGGAAGAAGATTTCTCAAGCGGCGCGTCGCAACTCCCGCTGGGAAGCCCAGACGAACTCGCACAGTCACTCAGCGCTGGCGGCTTGGGGAATGTTGGTGCCATTGGCGGTGACAGCAGCGCCGCCGACGGCCAAGTTCCAGGCCTTTTGCCAGTGGCAAATTCGGAAAGCCGGAACGTCGTGGATGTCATGGCAACGTACGGCGTCGGTACGGCGCGGCCGAACTCTGACCCGCGAGACGTGAGTCGTTCATCGAGGCGCGACCCGAGCGCCTCTGCGTCTCTTGGTTCGTCGACTCTTAACACCGCGTTTCAGCCTCTCAGCCGCGGCTTCCAGCCGAAAGCGCAACCGCCTGCGCCGGAGCTTGTGCGCGCGCCAAATCCCTATAAGGACATTCCGTCTCTGTACGACATGTACGTGCAGGCCATCCCCCGGCCGACGATTCCAAAGCGGTTCGGCGCGGAAGTTTTTGAAAATGGAACTCGTGATTCGCAGTTGATTCCAATGGACGTTCCCGCCGGTCCGGACTATGTGGTTGGCCCCGGAGACGGCTTGTCCATTGATCTGTGGGGCGGAACGACGCAGCGCATCTATCGTGTTGTTGACCGCGAGGGACGAGTCAGTCTTCCCGAAGTTGGTCCGCTACTTGTCAGTGGCAAGAGCCTGGCCGACGTCCAGCAGAGTTTGCAGCAGCTTTTGCGCACCGAATTCCGCCGTGTATCTGCCGATGTTTCATTGGCGCGCCTCCGAACGATCCGTGTCTACGAGGTCGGGGACATCGCTAATCCTGGCGCTTACGATGTGAGTTCGCTGTCTACGCCTTTGAACGCCTTGTTTGTCGGAGGCGGTCCCACGCAAAAGGGTTCGCTGCGCATCGTGAAGCACTATCGAGGCAGCCAGTTAGTTGAAATTGTCGATCTCTACGATCTCTTGCTGCACGGAGTGAAATCCGATCTCAAGCGGCTTGAAAATGGCGACACGGTTTTGGTTCCGCCGATTGGGCCGCAAGTAACTGTCGACGGGATGGTGCGTCGCCCGGCGATCTATGAATTGAAAGACGAAAAGAATCTGGCGAGCGTGCTGGAACTCGCTGGTGGACTGCTTCCAACGGCGACGCTACGGCATATCGAAGTACAGCGGCTGGTCGCGCACGAGAAGCAAACCATGTTGAGTTTCGATCTGCCGGAAGTCGATAGCGATGCGGAGATCACAAAGAAGCTCGTCGCGTTCGAAATTCAGGATGGCGATCGCATCCGCGTGTTTCCCATCGCGCCGGGGAACCAGGACACCGTTTACCTCGAAGGCCACGTTATTCGGCCGGGGCGCTATTCCTATCGTCCCAATATGAAGGTCACGGATGTCATCGCTTCTTACAAAGATCTCTTGCCGGAGCCAGCGAATCAATACGCGGAAATCGTTCGGCTCAACGCGCCTGATTTTCACCCGACTGTTGAAAGTTTTGATCTGGCGGGAGCTTTAGCGAATCCGGACCAGGCGCCCGTGCTGCACGCTATGGACACGGTTCGAGTGTTCAGCAAGTTTGATTTTGAAAACCCGCCGACAGTTTCGGTGTGGGGTGACGTGCGGGGCCCTGGAACGTACCGCACTTCGGGGCAAATCCATCTGAGCGATGCCGTGCATCTGGCCGGCGGTTTGGCTCCAGATGCGAAGGTTTCAGATGCCCAGGTGTTTCGGTATTTGCCGGACGGCAAAACCAAAATCTTCAGCGTCAGTCTGAATCTGGCGCTCGAAGGCGATCCGACAGCAAACATTTTGCTGCAACCACGCGACCGCTTGCTGATTCATCGCAGCCCGGATGCGATACAACCGGCCAGCGTGTATGTGCAGGGTGAGGTAGGGAAGCCGGGACGTTATCCGCTCACAACCAACATGACGATAGCGGAGCTCATTCGCGTCGGCGGCGGATTAAAGCCGAGCGCCAACGCGCAAACGGCTGACCTGACTCACTACGAGTGGACAAACCCTGAAAAGCTTAGTGGTGAGCATCAGCCGATTGCCATTTCTGCGGCATTGGCCGGTGAACCCGCGGCCAACTTGCCTCTCAGCAATGGCGATGTGCTCACGATTCGGCAGCTTCCCGGGTGGAATGATCTTGGCGCTTCTATCTCGGTGAAAGGTGAAGTCAAGAATCCCGGCACATACGGCATTCGCCCCGGCGAGCGGCTCAGCTCGGTTCTGCAGCGTGCAGGTGGTTTTCAACCTGACGGCTACGTCTACGGGGCCATTCTGCAGAGGCCACAAGTCCGTGAGCTCCAGGCAAAAGAACAAATCCAGATGGTCTTACGCGTGAAGGATTTGCAGAACAATCTCGTACTCTTACCGGAGACCGATCCAAGGCAGAAGCAAGCCAAAGAGATGGCTCTGCAGCAGTACCAGAACACAATCACCCAATTGAGTTCGACTGCTCCTCTTGGGCGTGTTGCCATCCGGATCTCACCCGATATCAATCGCTGGAAAAACACGTCGGCGGACTTGGAAGTTAGAGCCGGAGATACCCTCGTGATCCCGAAGAGGCCTGGTTTCGTCATGGTCTCGGGCCAGGTTTTCAATCCCACCGCAGTGACTTATAGGCCGGGTAAGAGCGCGAAATGGTACCTCAACCAGGGAGGGGGACCAACTAAGTTGGCCGATAAGAAATCCATTTTTGTAATCCGTGCGGATGGGTCTGTCATCGGAGCGAAGGAGAGTTTGTGGTCAGGTAATTCACTGAACGCGGTGCTGCAGCCGGGAGATACGGTCGTCGTCCCCGAAAAGGCGGTAGGTGGCGGCGTTCAGTGGTCGACCGTGTTCTTGGCCGCACAGGTGGCGTCATCGGTTGCCAGCAGCATATTTATTGCGTTGCGTTACTAATTGGAATTCTTTCATGAATCGTTGGTGGACTGGTTTGGGGCTTGGATTTAGTTTGCTTGGGACCTTGGTGCTGGGCGGGATTTGTTACGCGATGCCGCAGGGCCAGCAAGCGATCGCTGGGGCAGACAAGGTTGCGAATGAAAGCGCAAGCTCGAGCTCAAGCGACAAAGCTGGTAAGCCAGAGAAATCCGTGGAACCGGCTGCGCAATGGGAAGATCGCGAAAATAGCGTGGGGTTGCATTTGCTGAAGAACATCGCAGAAGACCAGAAAGCAGTCTGGATCGGCCCAAAGAATGTGCGCTTGGTCGATGCGGACTGGCTCGTGCCGCTGGGCGGTGCGGCTGCGGCGATGTTTGCTACGGATTCGAGTTACAGCAGGCATTTGTCGAACTCGCCGAATCGCATCAAGTACAGCAAGGATCTGTCGAACTACGGCATCGCCTCAATGATTGGTCTCGGCGGGGGGCTATACCTGTGGGGCCACATCACGCATGACGATCACAAGATTGAAACCGGAATCCTGGCGGGAGAAGCCGCAATCGACAGCTTCGGTCCACGCGGGATCGATGAGGACTGCGGCGGAGTATTCCCCTACCAGACGGCAGATGGCTACGCGGCGCTGCGTTATTTGACGACCAAGCCCTTTGTTCATGCATCCCATGTCGCCGTCATGGGGTTTTCACAGGGAGGCGGATCCGTTCTGGCCGCTTTGGAAAAGGGCTTTATGGAACAGCGCTACCCGGAGAAATTCCGCGCCGGCGTCGCCTTCTATCCCGACTGTCGGTACGCCTCGGGGATCGCGACGGGCCCAGTGCTTGTCCTGGTCGGCGACGCGGATGAGTGGACGCCTTCGTCTTCCTGTGAAGCCATGGTCGCTGGCCGAACCGAATTGGGCGCGCCGCGCACGCCCGGTGACCGTTCGTCGATCGAGCTGGTCATTTATCCTGGAGCGCATCACAGCTTTGATGTGGTGGAACTAGCCCTCGTCCCTACCCGTGGCGTAACGTTTCACGGACATCGTGTAGAATATAACGAGGAAGCCACAAAGAACTCCATTGCGAGGGTGCGCGACTTCCTGCAGCGAACAATTGGAATGCAGCAATAGGCACCGGCCGCCACGGCGACGGCGTCGGGCGGTTTGGAGCGGGATGATTCTTGCTCGAATCATCTCGTACGACTGGTCGTGGAGCTGCGCCGCGTGGCCCGCGCTTGCCGCAGTGCCTGCGCCTGATAGGCTGGCCGACGGGGAGCCACGTCATGCAAATCATCGACCTGCATTCGCATTGGGGCACGCGACGCGGCTACCCGCTGCAGACCGAGACGGAGCTCGCCCAGCAGCGCGCCACCTGGAACTCGGCGCCCACCTATCATACCGAGAGTGAGATGGCCGAGCATTTTCGCGCCAACAA
>Ga0137418_10001268_pt1 | contig 23204 bp, 21 predicted proteins | sample CZODoug3_1_2_16f_FD_122242 | JGI IMG/M metagenome (GOLD analysis project Ga0137418, IMG submission 122242) | Vadose zone soil fungal communities from Angelo Coast Range Reserve, California, USA - CZODoug3_1_2_16fungal (Hybrid Assembly) | ecosystem: Environmental > Terrestrial > Soil > Vadose...
ACATCAGGCGAATCATAAAATATGCGTGTCATACTGTCAAGTATAAAATACGTTTCCCTAAAATCACTGTAATACGTTGCTTATCAATAAGATAAGAAACACAAAGCGGCAGTCTTTATGCTTTTCGTTCAGCGGCGGCGTTGGGCAAAAGCGTGCCAAAGAGTTCAGCGAAGACCACCAGGATCCACTCAGTCTGTTGGGACCTCTCTTTAGGCTACACTTCCGGTACATGCGAACTGACGATTTCGCTTACAGCCTCCCGGAAACGCAAATTGCCCAGCGTCCGCTCGCACAACGTGACGCTGCAAGGCTGCTCTTGCTCGATCGCTCTTCGGGCGACATAGCCGAGGCAAGTTTTGCTCAGTTGCCCGACCTCCTACGCGGCGACGAACTATTGGTCTTTAACAATGCCCGGGTGATTCCCGCGAGACTCTTTGGCAAGCGAGGCGGGGTCCGTTCCCAATCACCATCCCGCGCAACTGCTCGCGAACATCTCACTGCAACCGTGGAAGTGTTTCTGACGCGCCAGCTCTCGCCCGAGCTCGGTCCCGTCCCGGACGACCAGGGCGGCGCCCGCTGACTCGAGAAGCGCCGCCGCCTCGCGGAAGTTCGTCGTGTGCGGGCCCATCAGCACCGGCTTCCGGCGGAGGGCCGCCTCGAGCATGTTGTGACCCCCCGTCGGGACGAGACTCCCGCCGACGAAGACGACGTCAGCGACCGAGTATAGCGGCGCGAGCTCTCCGACGGTGTCGAGCACGAGGATCGCCCGCCGATCGCGCGCGCGCGGCAGCGCGCTCCGTCGGACCGCGAGCCAGCCGCCCGCAGTCACGAGGTCCGTGACCTCATCGGCCCGCTCGGGATGGCGCGGCGCCAGGACGAGCATGAGGTTCGGGCACTCGGCGAGCGCCTTCCGATGGGCCTCCAGCACCATCTCCTCCTCGCCGTGATGCGTGCTGCCGGCGACCCAGACGAGTCGGCCCGGCTCGAGTCCGAGGAGTCTGCGCCAGAGATCCACCGAGCCCGAGGCGTCGGGAAGCGGCTCGGTCTTGATGTTCCCCGTCACCACGACGCGCTCGGGCTGAGCTCCGAGCGCGATGACCCGTCGGGCATCCTCGGCCGACTGCATCGCGAAGACGCGAACGCCGGCCAGTACCCGCGCCATGAACGGGCGGATCAGGCTATAGCGTCGGTACGCGCGGTCGGAGATCCTCCCGTTGGCGATCATCACCGGGACGCCGCGCGCCGCGAGCGCCCGGAGCATGTTGGGCCAAAGCTCGGTCTCCATGCACACGAGGAACGCCGGCCGGAGCGCGTCCACGAAGCGCCGCACCGCCGACGGCAGGTCGATCGGGAAGAATCGGTGGGTGGCGACGCGCGCGTAGCGCTCGACGACGACCCCGGCGCCGGTCGCCGTCACGGTCGTCACGACCAACGGCAGCCCCGGACAGAGGCGGCGCAGGCCCTCGACGAGCGGCGCGGCGGCGATCGCCTCGCCCACCGAGACCGCGTGAAGCCAGCCGGGGCGCGCGTCCGGCTCCACCCGTGACGCGCCGAGGGCGAGCCGGTCGCGGAGGTGGAGGGGCACGCGACGTCGAAGCCAGCGCAGCAGCGCCGACGGCGCGTACACGAGGACCAGGGCCGCGCCGGCGAGGACCGTGTAGACGGCGTACATCACGCGCCCACCAGCCGGTCGGCGGCCGCTGTCACCTCGTCGAGACCCCGTGCCACGTCCTTCGCCGCACGCTCGCGGTCGGCGTCGCGAGCGAGGCGCAGGGGCGCCCCGAAGACGAGTGCGCAGCGCGCGAACGGCAGCGGGACCACAAGCTCGTCCCAGCTCGCGAGCCGGTACGCCGGCTTCGCCGCCACGGCGAACGGGACGATGGGCGCGCCCGTGAGAGCCGCGAGGCCGACGACTCCGGGCTGAAGCTGGCCGCGCGGCCCGCGCGGCCCATCCGGGACGACGGCGATGTCGCGGCGTCGGCGAAGCCGTCCGATCAACGCGCGTGCCGCGTCCCCGCCCCCACGCGAGGAGGATCCGCGCACCGACTCGAGTCCGAAGCGCTGGACGTACCGGGCGACCAGCTCGCCGTCCTCGGACCGGCTGGCGAGCACGGTGACGGGCCGGGCACCGTGGGCCGCGGCCAGGCGCGCGTGGAGCCACGGGACCATCAGGATGCGGCCATGCCAGACCGCGTAGATGAGCGGCTCCGCCGCCGCCCAGTGATGCTGGAGCCCGTCGGCGCCCGCGACGGTCACGCGCAGCGTGACGCCGAGCAGCCGTACCACCGCGGCCGCAAGCGGCGGCGCGAACGCCCGCAAGGCGCGACTCATCGTCCGGCCTCGGCCAGCACGAGCCGCGCGGCCCGGGCGCCGACGCCCGGCTCGCCGAGTTCGCGCGCGAGCTGGCCGAGGGCCGCGCGCTGGGCCGCGAGGGCCCCCGGCGTTTCGAGAAGCCGGTGCGCCAGGCACCCGAGCGTCTCCCCCGACAGAGCCTCCTGGAAGAGCTCGGGGACCACGGCGCGGCCGAGCGTGAGGTTTGGAAGGCTGAACCACGGGACGCGGATGAGGAGGCGGGCCACGAGCGCCGAGAGACGCGAAAGCCGATAACAGACGACCATCGGGGTGCCGAGCACTCCCGCCTCGAGCGTCGCGGTGCCCGAGGTCACGAGCAAGAGATCGCACGCGCGCATGACGGCGTAGGTGCTGTCGCTCACGACCTCGATCCGCGGCACCGCGCCGACATGTTGCCTGACGTCTGCCGCGCCCACGGTCGGCGCGAGCGCGAGCAAGAAGCGAACATCCGGCCGCACCGCGGCCACGACGGCCGCCGCGGCGCGCATGAGCGGGAGCGTGCGCGCCACCTCTTCGCGCCGGCTGCCCGGTAGGAACCCGATCACGCGCGCGTGCTCGTCGAGGCCGAGCTCGCGCCGCGCCGTCGCCCGGTCGGGCGCGTCCACGACGGCGTCGAGGACCGGATGGCCGACGAACTCGACGGGCACACCCGCGCGCCGGTAGATCGCGGTCTCGAAGGGGAAGACGGCGAGCACCAGCGAGACGCGCCGACGGATCGTGCTCACGCGCCCACCACGCCACGCCCAGATCTGCGGCGGGATGAAGTAGACGACCGGCACGCCCGCACGGCGCGCGGTGCGCGCGAGGCGCAGGTTGAACTCGGGGAAGTCGATGACGACGAGGACCCGCGGCCGACCGTCGCCCTGGAGGACGGCGCGGAGGCGCCGGTACGCACGGTACAGCATGGGCACGCGGCCCGCCGCCTCGCTCGCGCCGGTCGCGGCGGCCGCGGTCACGTCGACGAGCAGCTCCATCCCCGCCGAGGCCATCCGCGCGCCTCCCATTCCGAAGAGCCGGCAGCCCGGCCGCTCCGCCCGGAGGGCCCGGCAGAGTGCGGCGCCGTGGAGGTCGCCGGACGCCTCGCCCGCGACCAGCATGATGGCCGGAGCGGCGGCGCTCACATCAGACACCGAGGAGCGCGATGCCGGCCGCGTTCGCGCGCGCCACGCTCTCCTCGCGGTCGACGAGCAGCACGCGTCCCGCCTCCACGGCCACCACGGCGGCCGCGCCCGCCGCCGCCGCCTCGAGACTCTCGGGACCGATCGTGGGCGTGTCGAATCGGTAGTCATGGTCGCGCGCGACGGCCTTGACGACCACCGCGCCGGGGCCTGCCAGTGCGGTGCCGCGGCGTATCGCCTCCGTCGTGCCCTCGATCCCCTCGACGGCCGTCACGGCACCGCGCCGCACGACGACCGTCTGGCCCACGTGCGCATCCGCGAGGAGCCTGGCAACCGCGAGCCCGCGCTCGACATCCTGGCGCTCCTCCTCCCTCGCCTCCCGCGCCGACCAGCAGCCCGAGGCCGCCAGGCCGCCGCCGAGGAACGGCCGCTGGTCGAGGACCGTAATACCCATCTCTGTGAAGGTCGCGACGACCACCTCGATGAGTCGCACGTCCATCCGCGAGCCGGCGCGGGCCTCCATCGCGTGCGCCGCCGCATCGCCCGGGCGGGCGCCGAGCGCGTCCCGCGCCGAGAACTTTCCGGAGAAGAGCGCCGCGCTCACGCCCGCATCACGGAGTCCTGCCAAGACCGCGCCGGGCTCGGCGAGCCGGCTCGGGACCGTGCGCTCGGCGTGCCGCTCCACGCCGGGCGCCGCGCCGAAGGTGAAGGCCACGACGCGCCAGCCCTGGCGCCGGGCCTCCGCCGCCATGCGCGCCGGCAAGACGCCGGCGCCGCACATCAGGCCGAGCGCCCGCTCCACGGGGGGGGCGCGGCGTACGCGGCCTCGGAGCGCCCGTCGCGGATCATCCGTTCGATCTCGAGCGCCATCGCGAGTGAGCGGATGTCCTCGCCCTCGGCGAGCACCAGCGGCTCGCCCGCCCGTATGCTCCGCACGGCCCGGGCCAGGTGCTGGATCTCCAGCTTCAGCGGATTGTCCCGGTGGACCTGGACGTGCTCGACGAACGAGGCGCGGCGGTACCGGATGGACTCGCGGTTGAGCGTGTACTCCTGGGCGGCGCGCCGGTGGACGCGGATGTCCTGCTCGGCGTAGTCGAGAACGATGAAGGCGTCGGGTTGCGTCACGGCGAGCGTGCGGATCTTCTCCTCCGTGGCGCGACTCGCGGTGATGATGGCGATCGTCCCGGACTCGAATCCGATCTGCACGGTGGCGACGTCCGTGACCGGCGAGTGCACGCACGAGCCCATCGCCGTGAGCCGCCGCGCCGGCGAGTCGACCAGCCCGAGGACGATGTCCAGATCGTGGATCATCAGGTCCATCACGACGGTGTCCTTCTGGACGCGGGGCGCGAAGGGGCCGAGGCGGCGCGACTCGACCAGAATCGGCCGCTCGACGATCTTCTTCAGCTCTTGCACCGCGCCGTTGAACCTCTCGACATGCCCGACGTGCAAGACCGCGCCCCGCCGGCGGGCGAGTGCAAAGAGCTCGCGCGCTTCCTCGAGGGACGGCGCGATCGGCTTCTCGACCAGCACCCCGACGCCGGCCTCCAGGAAGTCGCTGCCGATCGCGAAGTGCTGCTCGGTCGGCACCGCCACGCTGACGAGATCCACCTGCCCGAGCAGGTCGCGGTGATCCGTGAACGCGCGTGTGCCGTAGTGCGCGGCGACCGCGGCCGCGCGCTCGCGGTCCACATCCACGACGCCGGCCAGCTCGATGTCCCACAGCTCGGCATAGACGAGCATGTGGTACTGGCCCATGTGACCGGCGCCGACCACACCCGCGCGCAGCCTGGGCGAAGCGCTCGCCATCACACGGGCTCGCTCTCGGGCGCCGCCGGCACGTCGCCCGGCTCATGGCTCGGCGCGCCGCAGATGCCGTGGCGCGCGCCTGCGATGAACTCGAGCAGGCGCGTGATCGAGGGGAGCGGCGGAAGGTCGCGACGGATCCGCTCGACCGCGCCCTGCGGCGCGAGGCCCGAGCGATAGAGGATCCGATAGGCGTCCTGGATGACGCGGCGGTCGCCCGCCGGCATGCCGGCGCGCCGGAGTCCGACGACGTTCACCCCGCGCGCCACCGCCGGGCTCCCCTCGGCCAGGAGGAAGGGCGGCACATCCTGCGTCACTTTGGACAGCCCCCCGACGTAGGCGAAGGCGCCGACGCGTGTGAACGGCACGATGCCGGTGAGTCCGCCGATCGTGGCGCACTCGCCGATCTCGCAGTGTCCGGTGAGGCCGGAGTAGTTGATCAGGATCACGCCGCGGCCCACGCGGCAATCGTGGGCGATGTGGCTCAGCGCCATGATCAGGCAGCCCTCGCCGATCTCGGTCCAGCCATCCGGACGCGTCGCGCGGTGGATCGTGACGTACTCACGGATCACCGTGTCCGCCCCGATCCGCACGCCCGACGGCGTCCCGTCCTTGTACTTGAGGTCTTGCGGCTTGCCGCCCAGCACGGAGCCGTGGCCGACCTTCGCGCGCGCCCCGATCTCGACGCGTCCCTCGAGCACGACATGATGGCCGACCTCCGCGTCCGGGCCGAGCATGACCTCGGGGCCGATGATCGAGAAGGCGCCGTTCCGCGGGGCCGCGTGGATGGGGGCGGCGGGGTCCACGAGCGCCGTCGGATGGGTCCGCTCAGCGCTCGTCATCGTCCGCCGTTGTCTCGGGCGGGGCGAGCCCGAGTTGGCGCTCGAGGCGCTGGAGCCGCTGCTCCGCCTTGCGCAGGCGCTGCACGATCTCGGGCAGCTGCTCCTCGAGCGTGTGCAGGCGCTTGGCGCGGAGCACCGGCCGCGCTGGCGTGCCGAAGACCTTCTCGCCGGGCGCCACATCGCGGGCGAGCCCCGACTGCGCAAGCACGACGGCACCGTCGCCGACCGTCAGGTGGTCCGCGACGCCCACCTGGCCGGCGAGGACCACGCCGCGCCCGATCCGGCTCGAGCCCGCGATGCCGACCTGGGCGACGACGATCGAGTGCTCCCCGATCTCGACGTTGTGCGCGATCTGCACGAGATTGTCGATCTTGGTGCCGCGCCGGACGAGCGTGTAACCGAGCATCGCGCGATCGATCGTCGTGTTGGCACCGATCTCCACGTCGTCCTCGATGAGAACCCCGCCCACCTGCGGGATCTTGCGGTGGGCCTCCCCGTCGAACGCGTAGCCGAAGCCGTCGGCGCCGACCACCGCGCCCGGATGGACGACGACCCTTCGGCCGAGCTTGACGCCGGCGCAGAGCACGACGCGTTGATAGAGCACCGAGTCCTCCCCCACCTCGGCGCGCGCACCGACGAACGCGAAGGCGTGGACCCGCACGCGCGGGCCGAGAACCGCACCCGACTCGACCACGGCAAGCGGGCCGATCGCAGCGGTCGGGTCGACCCGCGCGTCCGCCGCGACCATCGCGGTGGGGTCGACGCCGGCCGCAGCGGGCGCCGGGGGGTGGAAGAGGGTCAGCAGCCGGATGAGCGCCTGCTGGGGCTTCGGCGTCCGCAGCAGCGGCGCCATAAGGCCAGAGGTGTCATGGCCGGTCAGGAACGCGCCGGCGCGCGAGGCCGCCGCGGCCGCGGCGTAGCGGCGATCGATCAGGAAGGAGATGTGCTCGGGACCGGCCGCGTCGAGGGACTCCACACCGGTGACGATCCGGGCCGGGTCGCCCTCCAGCGTCGCCTGGAGGGCCTCGGCGAGCTCACCGAGGGTGAACCCGGCTCTGTTGCCCATCGGCGGCGCTACTTCTTGCCTTTGTTCACGGCCTGCTGATCGTACGCCTTGATGATCTCCTCCGTGAGGTCGGCTTCCGGCGAGGCGTAGAGGACGGCCGCGCGCTGCCGCTCGATGATGAGCTCATAGCCGCGCTCCTTGCCGACCTTCTCGATGACGCCCGAGACGTCTTGGAGCACTTTCTGGAGAAGGACCGACTCCTTCTTCTCGAGCTCCTTCTGGAAATCGTCGGCGAGTCGTGCAGCGTCGCGCCGCTTGCGCTCGAACTGGTCCTGCTTGTCGCGCCGGGCGTCCGCCGTCATGAGCGGTCCCTTCTTCTCCAGCTCGTCGCGCAGCGTCTCGAGCTCCTTGCGCTTGACCTCGATATCCTTCTGCATCCCGGCCTTGTCGCGCTCGAGCTGCTCGCGCGCGGCGACGCCGGCCGCGGAGCGCGCCAGAACGCGCTGGAGATCGATGTAGGCGACCCTGGACCCGGGCACGGGCGTTTGCGCCCGCACGGGCGCGGCGACCGCGAGCAGGGCGACGATCGTGACGCTCAGTGCGCTTCTCAATACCTTCAATCGCACCCTCCTAGAACGGCGTGCCGACCGAGAATTGGAGCGCGCCGAACTTTTCGCCCGGTCGGCGGTCGAGGTTGATGCCGTAGTCGACGCGGATCGGCCCGAACGGCGACTGCCAGCGGAAGCCGGCCCCGCCCGCCTTTCGGAGGTCCGCAAGGTCGAAGTTGTTTCCGAAGCCGTAGACCTGCCCGATGTCGAAGAAGGCGGCGAGCCGGAAGCCGAAGGGCAGCGGCACGAGGTACTCGAGGTTCCCGAGCACTTCACTGTTACCGCCGATGCGGTTCCCGCTCTCGTCGACCGGCGAGATCTCACGGAACTTGAAGCTCCGAACTGAGTTCGGACCGCCGAGATAGTAGCGCTCGAACAGCGGCAACGGGTCGCTGGACCAGCCGAAGCCGTAGCCGGCCTCGGCGCGCCCGGCGAGGACGTGACCGAGCCAGAGCGGCTGGAACGTCGTGACGAACATTCCGGTCTTCACGTAGCGCGAATCGCCGCCGAGCCCGGCGACATCGATCAATGCGCTGGCCTGGCCGCCTCTCGTGGGCGCCACCACGTTGTCCCGGCTGTCGCGCCCCACGCCGGCGGAGACCAGCGAGGTCACGCGTGTCCCCCGCTGCTCCACGAGCGTCGGAGACAGAGCGGCGACGTCTGAGAGGTCGCTGATTCTGTCCTGCGAGGCACGATAGCCGAGGCTCCAGCGCCAGTAGTCGAGGAACGGGTGCCCCAGCCGAAGGCCCGCGCCGATGGAGCGATATCGGTACTCGGTGAACGTGCGGTCCGAGCTGAAGAGGTCGAAACCCGCCGAGAGCGGCTGGTCGAGGAACCACGGATCGGTGAAACTGATCACGCCTTGCGTGGTCCTGCCGCCCACGCGGAGCCGAGCCGCCGCCTCGAAACCTCGCCCGAGGAAGTTGCGCTGCGCCAGGTCGATCGTGCCGACGAAGCTGTCGACCGAGGAGTAGCCGCCCCCGAGGCTGAAGAGCCCGGTCGGTTTCTCGGTCACGTCCACGTTGACGATGATCTTGGTCTTGTCCGAACCCGGCTGCGTCGTCACGTCCACTTTCTCGAAGTAGCCGAGGTTCACGAGCTTCTGGCGGGCCCGCTCCCGCTTCTGGAGCGTGTAGAGGTCTCCCTCGTGCAACGGGATCTCGCGACGTAAGATCTTGTCCTGGCTCCGGACGTTGCCCGCGATGTTGATCCGTTCGACGTACACCTCCGGTCCTTCGGTGACCTCGAAGGTGATATTGAAGGCATTCTCCCCGGGGACCGGGTCGCTCTTCGTCGCCACCTCGGCCGAGGCCCGACCGATCGTGCTGTAGAGGGCCTCGATGGCCTTGGCGCTCTCCCGGATGGCCGACCGGTTGAAGACGTCGCCGGGCTTGATGCTGATCTGCCGCATGACCTCCTTCTCCGGCAGGAGGGTGACGCCCGACACCTTCACCTCGCCGACGTGGAACTGCGGCCCCTCGACGACGGCGAACGTGATCGTCACGAGCGCCCGCTCGCGGTCCACCTGGACGTCCGTCGACTCCACGCGCGCCTGGACATAGCCGTGATCGTTGTAGAGCAGGATGATCCGTTCGACGTCCTCGTCGAGTCGCTGCCGCTGGACCTTGCCGCGGAGAATGAAGTACTGCCGCTCGCGCGTCGCCAGGTTCTCCTTGATCAGCTGCTCGCTGAGCCCCGAGTTGCCCTTGATGACGATCTTGTCGATCTTCATCTGGCGCCCCTCGGCGACGCTGAACACCACGCGCACATCGCCGTCGGCGAATTTCTCGACGTTCGGCGTGATCTGCACCTCGAAGTAGCCCTCGTCCTCGTAGAAGTCGCGCAGCTTCTCGACCGCGCGCTGGACGTCCACCGGGTTGTAGACCCGGCCCAGCTTCAGGTCGATCTTCTCCTGGAGGTCCTCGGTCTTGACCTCCTTGTTGCCCGTGAAGCTGACGTCACGCACGAACGGCCGCTCCGTCACGACGAAGGTGACCTTGACGCCGCCCTCGAAGTCCTCGACCCGCAACCGCACATCGTCGAAGAAGCCGAGGCCGAAGATCGCGCGGATGTCCTCCGACAGGAGGCTCGGGTTGAAGGGGGTCCCGATGGCGCTCTTCACGCGCCCGAGCACGACGGCCTCCTGGACGCGCTTGGTGCCTTCGACCGCGAGTTCCTTGATGAGGATGGGCGGTTGCCGCTGCGCTGGCCCCTGAGCCGCTGCAAGCCGGGCGATTCCGAGTACGGCCACGACGACGACAATGGTCAGACGGACTCGACCCGTTGTCGACACCGGACCCTCAGGAGTGTGGGAACGGCGTCCTAGTGCTCTGCAAGCTCGAGGGGCGCTTCGACCACGGGCGCCTCGCGGAACGTGAAGGTCGCCCCGACGACGTCCACCTCGATCCGGGCGTGTTCCGCGACCTCACCCCGCACGATCTTTTCGGCCAGAGGGTCCTCGATCTCTTTCTGGATCGTGCGCCGCAGCTGCCGCGCGCCGTACGTCGCATCGTACCCCTTATCGACAAGCGTGGCCTCGGCCACGGGCGAGAGAACGAGCTCGATGCCCTTATCGGCCAGCTGTTTGTTGATCCGGGCGATCATGAGCCGGATGATCTGCTGGATGTGGTCCAGCGACAGCGCGTGGAACACGATGATGTCGTCGATCCGGTTGAGGAACTCCGGCCGGAACGCGCGCTTGAGCTCTTCCAACACCCGGTCCTTCATCTTGTCGTAGGACGCCTCGTCGGATTCCTGCAGGAAACCGGGGGATATCCGCTTGCCGATCAGGCTCGTACCGAGGTTCGACGTCATGATGAGGATCGTGTTCTTGAAGTCCACGACGTGGCCGAGCGAGTCGGTGAGGCGCCCGTCGTCGAGCACCTGGAGCATCATGTTGAACACATCGGGGTGAGCCTTCTCGATCTCGTCGAAGAGCACGACGGAGTACGGGCGCCGCCGGACCTTCTCGGTCAGGAAACCGCCCTCCTCGTAGCCCACGTAGCCCGGAGGCGCCCCGAGCAGCCGCGAGACGGAGAACTTCTCCATGTACTCGGACATGTCCACACGGATCAGCGCATTCTCGTCGCCGAACAGATACTCGGCGAGCGCCCGCGCGAGCTCGGTCTTGCCCACGCCGGTCGGGCCGAGGAAGACGAAGGATCCGACCGGACGCTTGGCGTCCTTCAGGCCGGCGCGCGAGCGGCGGATCGCCCGCGAGACCGCGGCGACCGCGGCGTCCTGGCCGACGATCCGGCCGTGGAGCGCCTCCTCCATCCGCGCGAGCTTCTCGGACTCTTTCTCCTCGAGCTTCGAGAGCGGGATCCCCGTCCAGCGCGAGACGATGAACTCGATGTCCACCTCCTCGACCGACTGGGTGCCCTTGCCCTTGTTCTTCTCCCACTCGCGCTTGAGCTCCTCCTCGCGGTGGCGCAGCACCTTCTCCTTCTCGCGCAGCGAGGCGGCCTTCTCGAACTCCTGGGCCTCGAGGTACATGTCCTTCTCGCGAATCACGCGCTCGAGTTCCTTTTCGAGCTCCTTGAGCTCGGGCGGCGGCGTGAGCGCCATGAGCCGCGTGCGCGACGACGCCTCGTCGATCACGTCGATCGCCTTGTCCGGGAGCTGGCGATCGGTGATGTAGCGGTCCGCGAGGTGCACGGCGGCGTTGATCGCCTGCTCGGTGATCTTGACGCGGTGGTGCGCCTCGTACTTGTGGCGGAGCCCGCGGATGATCTCGATCGCCTGCGGCACCGTCGGCGCCTTGACGATCACCGGCTGGAAGCGCCGCTCGAGCGCGCCGTCCTTCTCGATGTACTTGCGGTACTCGTCGAGCGTCGTCGCTCCGATCGTCTGGATCTCGCCGCGTGAGAGCGCCGGCTTGAGCATGTTCGACGCGTCGATTGCGCCTTCGGCCGCGCCCGCGCCGATCAGCGTGTGCAACTCGTCGAGGAACAGCACGACGTTCTCCGACTGCCGGATCTCCTTCATGACCGCCTTGAGCCGCTCCTCGAACTGCCCACGGTACTTCGTGCCTGCGACGAGGGCGCCCAGGTCGAGCTGGAGGAGGCGCTTGTTGACGAGGACGTCTGGCACGTCGTGGCTGACGATCTTCTGCGCGAGTCCCTCGACGATCGCCGTCTTGCCGACGCCGGGCTCGCCGATGAGGACCGGGTTGTTCTTCGTCCGGCGGGCGAGGATCTGGATGACCCGCTCGATCTCCGGCTCGCGGCCGATGACCGGATCGAGCTTGCTCTCGCGCGCCAGCTGCGTGAGGTCGCGCGCGAACTCGTCGAGCACGGGAGTCTGCGAGCGCTTTTTCGGTCGCGGATAGTACTGGTCACCGAGCAGCGCCAGCGTCTCCTGCCGCACCTCGTCGAGGCGCGCGCCGAGCGACTCGAGGATCTTGGCCGCGATCGACTGGCCTTCCTTCATGAGGCCGAGCAGAAGGTGCTCGGTACCGATGTAATTGTGGCCGAGCTGCCGCGCCTCCTCGATGGAGAGCTCGAGAACGCGCTTGGCCTGGGGCGTGAAGGGAACCTCACCGAACGTCAGTGTCTTTGGGAAGCCCGCCAAGGCTCGCTCAACCTCCGCCTTCACCGTCTCGAGCCTGAGCCCGAGCCGCTGGAGGACCGCGGTCGCGATGCCCTCGCCGTCGCGAATCAGGCCGAGGAGGACGTGCTCCGTCCCGACAAAATCGTGGCGAAAGCGACCGGCTTCTTCCCTGGCGAGAATGATGACCCGTCGTGCACGCTCGGTGAATCGTTCAAACACTGGCCTTGCCCCACCCCTTCCCCAGGCCGTCGAACGGCAAATTTTCTTTGGACGACGGCTAGTTAGTGAGCCACGCGACCAGTATAGCCCACGGCCCAGGTACCCGCTAGCCTTTTTCTTCCGTCCGAGTAAATCCGCGAAACCCTTACTCGATCTCCCGCGCTCTTCCCTCGACGAGACGGTAGCCGCGCTCGGCCCGCCGCGCGAGGTCGGGATTGTGCGTCGCAACGAGGAACGCGATCCCCCGCTCCGCCTGGAGCCGGAGGAATAGGTCGTAGATGACCTCGCTGGTCTTCGGATCGAGGTTGCCGGTGGGCTCGTCTGCCAGGATGAGCTTGGGTGCGTTGACGAGGGCACGCGCGATCGCGACCCGCTGCTGCTCGCCGCCCGAGAGCTCGCCCGGCCGGTGGTTGAGTCGGTCGCCGAGCCCGACCTCAACGAGCGCCGCCGTGGCCAGCTCCCGCGCCTTCTCCGCCGGCCGTCGCAGCAGGAGCGCTGGGATCATCGCGTTCTCGAGGGCGCTCATCTCGCCCAGCAGGTTGTAGAACTGGAACACGAATCCCACGTGCTGCCGCCGGTACCGCACGAGGTCTGCCTCGGCCCGACTGAAGAGATCCTCGCCCTCCCACAGCACGCGCCCCGCCGTCGGCCGGTCGAGCGCGCCGAGGAGATGCAGGAGCGTGGACTTGCCGACGCCCGAGGCGCCGACGAGGGCCACCGTCTCGCCGGGACGGATCGCGAGGCTCGCACCCCTCAGCACGCGAACGACCTCGGGGCCGGACCGGTACTCCTTGTCAAGGTCCTCCGCGGCCAGGAGCGCCGGCGCGCTCATTTCTCGATCCATGGCACGACCCAGTCCGTCCTACTCATATCGCAATACGTCCACCGGCTCGAGGGCGCCCGCGCGACGCGCGGGGATGATCGTCGCGAGGAAGGAGAGGAAGAGCGTGGCGCCGATGACCATGAGGCCGTCGCCCACCGTGAGCTTCATCGGAAGATAGCTGATCTGGTAGACGTCGCTCGCCAGCCTGATGATCTTGTAGGTGTTCTGCGCCCAGATGAGGCCGAGCCCCAGGGCACTCCCCGCGAGCGTGCCGGCGACGCCGATGGTCATCCCGACAGTGAAAAACACGACGGTGATGCTCCGACTCGAGGCGCCGAGCGCCTTGAGGACGCCGATCTCCTTGCGCTTCTCGGCCACGAGCAGGACGAGGTGGCCGATGATCGCGAACGCGGCGACGAGAACGATGATCGTCACGATGACGAAGAGCGCGAGCTTCTCGAGCTGGAGGGCGGCGAAGAGACTCCGGTTCATGTCCATCCAGTCGCGCACCCAGTAGGGATAGCCGAGCGCGGCGCCGACGGCACGCCCCACACGCTTGGCGTCGAACGGGTCCTTGAGCTTCACCTCGATGCCGCTCGCGCCCTCCTGCCCGGCGAACTCACGGGCCGCGGGGAGCGACAGATAGGCGAGCGAGGCGTCGAGCTCGTACATGCCGAGCTCGAACGTCCCCGCGACGGTATAGCGGCGCATCCGCGGAACCATACCGACCGCCGTCAGGGCGCCCTCCGGCGAGATCACGGTGACCTCGTCGCCGACCGTGACGCCGAGCGTCCGCGCGAGCTCGCGCCCAAGCAGGATGCCCGCCTCGCCGTCGGCGACGGAGCGGACGCTGCCGCTACGGAGCTGCCCCTGGACGTCCTTCAGAACCGCGGGCGCCTGGAGGTCGATGCCGCGGATCAACCCGCCGTGGGCGCCACCCCCCGGCCTGGTGAAGAGCGCCTGCTGGTGCACGAACGGCGTCGCCGAGCGCACGCCCGGGATCTCGCCGATCCGAGCCGCCACCCTTCCCGTATCCGCGAGGCTCGGGCGGCCCGGATGGTAGACGAGCAGGTGCGGGTTGGCCGCGATGATCCGGTCGCGGATCCCCTCCTGGAAGCCGGTCATCGTCGCCAGCACGACGATCAGCGCCGCGACGCCGAGGAAGACGCCACCGACGCCGATCCACACAAACAGCGACAGATTGGTGCGCTGGCCATGCGCCCGCAGATAGCGGAGCCCCATGAAGACCTCGAAGGGCATCCCCCGCCTCACGGCGCCCCGCGCTCTTCCGCGTCGCCCGCGCGCCCGCCTTCCGGGCGGAGGTGCGGGAACAGGATCACCTCGCGGATGGACGGCTGGTCGGCGAAGAGCATCGTCAGCCGGTCGATGCCGATCCCCTCGCCCGCCGCGGGCGGCATGCCGAACTCTAGCGCGCGCACGTAGTCCTCGTCGAGCCAGTGCGCTTCGTCGTCGCCCCGCGCGGCGAGCTGCGCCTGCTCGCGAAACCGCGCGAGCTGGTCGATCGGGTCGTTCAGCTCGCTGTAGGCGTTGGCCATCTCGCGCCGCCCGACGAAGAGCTCGAAGCGGTCCACGAGCGCCGGGTTTTCGCGCTTTCGCTTGGCGAGCGGCGAGAGCTCGATCGGGAAGTCGACGACGAACGTCGGCTGGACCAGCGTCGGCTCGACGAGCTGCTCGAAGACCTCCTTCCAGAGCTTCCACGCAGGCCCGTCCGGCAGCCTGATCCCCTTCGCGCGGGCCGCCTTCGCGAGCGTCGCCGCCTCGGTCTCGGGGGTCACGCGCGTGCCCAGCGTCGCCGAGAGCCCCTCGAAGAAGGGCAGCCGTCGCCACGGCGGCGTGAGGTCGATGCGGTGCTCGCCCCAGCGCAGGGTGAGGCCCCCCCGGAGCGTCTGGGCGAGCTCGACGAAGAGTGCCTCCGTCAGCTCCATGAGGTCGGTGTAGTCGGCGTACGCCTGGTAGAACTCGAGCATCGTGAATTCGGGATTGTGCTGGGTCGAGATCCCCTCGTTCCGGAAGTTGCGGTTGATCTCGTACACGCGCTCGAACCCACCGACGACGAGCCGCTTGAGGTAGAGCTCCGGTGCGATCCTGAGATACAGATCGATGTCGAGCGCGTGGTGGTGCGTCTTGAATGGCCGGGCGATGGCGCCGCCCGGGATCGGCTGCATCATCGGCGTCTCGACCTCCAGGAAGCCGCGCGCCTCGAGGAATTGCCGGAGCGCCGCGACGAGCCGCGCGCGGAGCAGGAAGATCGCGCGCACGTCGGCGTTCACGACGAGGTCCACGTAGCGCTGCCGATAACGCGTCTCGACGTCCTTGAGGCCGTGCCACTTCTCGGGCAGCGGCCGCAGTGCCTTCGTGAGGAAGCTGAACGACTTGACGTTGACCGTCAACTCTCCCGTGCGCGTGCGGAACATCTCGCCCGTCACACCGATGAAGTCGCCCAGGTCGAGGTCGGTGAAGCGCGCGTAATCGTCGCCGAGCCGGTCGGCGCGCGCGTAGAGCTGGATCCTTCCCGTGTAGTCCATGAGGTGCGCAAAACACGACTTCCCGTGGTCGCGGAGCGCCACGACGCGACCCGCGAGACTCACGGGCTCGACCCCCTTCAGTTCGTCCTCGCCGGCGCTCCGCAGCCGGTCGGCGAGCGGCTGCGCCCAGTGGGTCACCGGGAAGCGGCCGCCGAAAGGGTCGAGGCCCTGCGCGCGCAGGGCCTCGAGCTTGTCGCGACGCTGGCGCATCAGGTCGTTGGCGTCTTCGGTCACAGGCTCGCCTCGCCGTCGGCTGCGGCTCGCACTCCCACGCTCACAGGCTCGCCTCGCCGTCGGCTGCGGCTCTCGCGGCCGGGCTCACGCCTGGCTCCCGCGGGACCAGAGCAGGTAGGCCTTGATAAGCGCGTCGAGATCGCCGTCCAGGACCGCCTCGACGTTGCCGATCTCGAGCCCCGTCCGATGGTCTTTGATCAGCTGATAGGGCTGAAACGTGTACGAACGGATCTGGCTGCCGAACGCGATCTCCTTCTTCTCGCCCGTGAGCTCCGCGAGCTCCTCGCGCTGCTTCTTCTGGGCGAGCTCGTAGAGGCGCGCCTTGAGAATCCGCAGGGCCGTGTCGCGGTTGCGGAGCTGTGAGCGCTCGTTCTGGCACTGGACGACGATTCCCGACGGCAGGTGGGTGACGCGCACGGCGGAGTCGGCGGTGTTGACCCCCTGCCCGCCCGGTCCCGACGCGCGGAAGACGTCCACGCGGATCTCGTCCTCGCGCACGCTCACCTCGACGTCGTCCACCTCCGGCACGACGGCCACCGAGGCGAAGCTCGTCTGCCGCCGCCGCGAGGCGTCGAAGGGCGAGATTCGCACCAGCCGGTGAACGCCGGTCTCGCCGCGCAGATAGCCGTAGGCGTATTCGCCCGTGATCTCGACCGTCGCCGACTTGATCCCCGCCTCGTCCCCGGGCAAGAGGTCCACGACCTCCGCCTTGAGGCCGTGGCGCTCGCACCAGCGGAGATACATCCGGAGGAGCATCTGCGCCCAGTCCTGGGACTCCGTGCCGCCGGCACCGGGGTGGATCGAGAGGATGGCCGCCTTCGTGTCGTGCGGGCCCGAGAGCATGACCTTCAGCTCGAACTCGTCGACCTCGGCGCGGAGCTTCGCGACGCCCTCGGCGATCTCGGTGTCGAGGCTCGAGTCGGCCGCCTCGTCGGCGAGCTCGAGCATCACGCCGAGATCCTCGGCCGCCCTCGTGAGCTCCCGCACGCGGGTCACCGTGCGGGCGAGCTCGGTGCGCTCCCGGACGAGCTCCTGGGCGCGCCGGTTATCCTCCCAGAAGGCGGGCGATGCCATCTCGCCGTCGAGCGCGGCGAGACGCTGCTCCTTGGCGGGGATGTCAAAGATGCCCCCGGAGCTCACTGACGCGGCTGACGAGATCGGCGACATCGCGCTTGAGCTCGCCGAGCATCAGGCGCTCCGGGGGCGTAGGCCGGCGCCGAGCGAGCCCGCGCAGACGGCGAGCGACAGGTATGCGAGCCACTCACCGAGGCGGGTGTAGAGCGTCTGCCCCGAGCGCAGCGAGACCACCTCCGACGTCGTGCCACGACGGAAGAGCGTAAGTCGCCGGACGATCTGGCCGTTCGGCGCGATGACCGCCGACACGCCGGTGTTCGCCGCGCGGACGACCGCCGTGCGGTGCTCCACGGCACGGAAGGGGTACATGGCGAGGTGCTGCCACGGCCCGTCCGTACGGCCGAACCAGGCGTCGTTCGTCATGTTCACGATCAGCTGAGCTCCACCGTTCACGAATTCGCGCACGAGCTCTGGAAAGATCCCTTCGTAACAGATTACGACACCGAGTGGCGCCGGCGGACCAGGGAATACCACAGTGCGTGCGCCGGGCTCGAGCTCGGCGATGAACTCGCCCCAGCTCCGCACGAAGCCGATGACTCCCGACAGCGGCACGAACTCCCCGAACGGGACCAGATGAATCTTATCATAGCGTCCAGAGATACCATTCTCCGTCAACAGAAACGCGGTGTTGTATAGCTTCGTCGGAGACTTGAGATCAGCATCGATCGCGCCCACGAGGAGAGGCGCCCGAATCTCATGCGAGAGTGCCTCGAGGCTCCCAAGCAGCGCAGGCTCCCGCCGGAGCATCGCCGGCACGGAGGTCTCCGGCCAAACGATCAGGTCCGGGCGCTCGGCGCCGGCCCGGCGGGTGAGCGACATCGCGATGCCGAGCGCGGTCGCCGCGTAATCCGGATCGCCCTTGAGCGGCTGGGCGATGGACGGCTGGATCACCGTGACCCGCAGCTCGCCCGGAGGCACCGGCTCAGCGAGCCGGCTTGACCCGAAGGCGAGCGTCGCGCCGACCAGCGCCGCGGCCATGCCCACGCCGGTGAGTGCTCGGCGCCAGGACTGCACGAGACATCCCGCGACCGCGGCGTTCACCGCGAGTAGGACGAACGACACGGCGTGCACGCCGCCGAGCTCTGCGATCTGGATGACTTGAAGGCGTAGGTACTGCGAGTAGCCGAGGGCGCCCCAGGGGAAGCCGCCCATGAGGCGCCCCCGCACCCACTCGCCCGCGACCCAGAGGAACGGGCAGACCACGAGCGCCAGCGCCGGCGAACGGCGCCGGCCGATCCAGGAGATGGCCGCGGCGAAGAGGCCGACGTAGAGGCCGCAGTACGCGGCGAGCAGGAGGATCGGCCCCCAGGTGAGCGGCCACGGGATAGCGCTGTAGACCTGAAACGTGAAGTCGAGCCAACGGAGGAGTATCAGAAAGAAGATTCCGCCGAAGAGCCAGCCCCAGCCCAGCGCCGAGCGTGGTCCGCGGGCGAGCGCCACCACGATGACCGGCGCCACGAGCACCCATGCCACGGCGCTCCAGTCGGTACGCGGGAACGCCAGGGCGAGGCCGAGCGCGCTCGCCGACAAGAGGGCCGCCAGCGTCAAGTGCTCCCGCAACGCCTGGATGCCGATCAGGCGCCCCTCGCGAGCCGATCCGACAGCAGACGCGGGAGGCCCCCAGCGACGATCTTGCGCTGGGCGCGCTCGACCTCGTACGGCACGCGCCGGATCCCAAGCCGGCCGCGCTCGACGTCCCAGAGCGCGTACGCCGCGCGCGGGTCGCGATCGCGAGGCTGGCCGACGCTTCCGACGTTCGCCAGGTAGCGACGGCCGTGCTCGAACGTCACCTCGACCGTCCCGGGCAGGTACTCGGGACCGGTCGAGCCGAGCGACCAGATACCCGGCATGTGGGAATGGCCGACGAAGCACAGGCGCGTCGAGAAAGCGGCGAAGGCGCCCAAGCCGTCCTCGGCCGAGATCAGGTAGTCCCATTCCTCCGGGTGGCGCGGCGACGCGTGGACGAGCGTCGCGTCGGCCACCTCGGCCGTGAGCGGCAGCGCCGCGAGGTAGCTCACGTGGTCTCTGTCCAGACGCTCGCGTGTCCACTCCGCCGCCGCGCGCGCGTACGGGTTGAACCAGTCGAGGTCGAGCAGGCCCGCCACCCCGTGCTCGTGGTTGCCCGCGACGGTCGTCGCCGCGCGCGCTGCGACGAGCTCGACGCACGCGACGGGATCGGCGCCGTAGCCGACGACGTCGCCGAGGCAGAGGACGGCGTCGGACTCGGCGGAGGCATCCGCCAGCACCGCCTCGAGCGCTTCGAGGTTGCCGTGGATATCCGAGAGGACGGCGTACCGCACGGGGCGCAGCTCAGGCCGTGGAGCGAAGGTCGCGATGGATCTTGTCGAGGACGCCGTTGATGAAGCGACTCGATTCCTTGGTGCCGAACTTCTTCGCTATCTCGATCGCCTCGTTGATCGCCACCTTCGGCGGCACTTCGACGCCGCACAGGAGCTCGTACACCGCGAGGCGCAGGATGTTCCGGTCCACGACGGCCATGCGGTCGAGATCCCAGTGCTCCGCGCACTGCTCGATCATCTGATCGATCTTCGTCTGGTTGCCCTTCGTGCCGCGGACGAGCGCCTCCGCGAATGCGCGCCCGTCCGCCACGAGCGGGTGCCTCGCCCAGAAGTCACGTTCGCGGGCCGTCGGGTCGTCTTCGGTGTTCAGGTCAAGCTCGTAGAGAAACTGCAGGGCGATCTCCCGGGCCTTCCGACGCTTGCCCATCTTACCGGCGTCCGCGAGCCCGCGGCGACCGCGGGTGGCCTGAAAGCGGCGCACGGGCCCCCGCTCGCGCGGACCCGCCGCGGCGCACCGGGCTCCGCCCCGCCCCATTCCGGCGCATTTCGTCGATCCACTCGGCCATCGCAAGCGCCGCTTCCGCGGCCTCGCCGCCGCGGTTGCCCGCCGCTCCGCCCGCCCGCTCCCACGCCTGCTCCTCGCTGAACGCCGTGACGACACCGAACGTCGCGGGGACGCCGGTCGAGAGGGCGACCTCACGGATCCCCGCGGCCGCCTCGCGCGCGACGTGCTCGAAGTGGGGCGTCTGGCCACGGATGACCACGCCCACGCACACGATGCCGGCGTAGCGTCGGGTCGCGGCCAGGAACGCTGCCGCCTGGGGAAGCTCGAAGGAGCCCGGCACCCAGTGGACCTCCAGTCGGTCGGCCCCGAGGCCCGCGCCGCTGAATGCCGCGCGCGCGCCGTCCACGAGGCGCTGGGTGATGCGCTCGTTGAACCGGGCGGCGACGATCGCGAAGCGCCGGGAGCGGAGCGCCGCGCGTGGGCGGCGGGCCTTCGGCGCGCGGCCGGCCATCTCAGTCGGGGAGCGAGGAGAGCAGATGGCCGAGCTTGTCGCGCTTCGTGCTCAAGTACTTCCGGTTCGCCTCGTTGGCGGGAACCTCGATCGGCACGCGCTCGGCGATGTGCAGCCCGTAGCCCTCGAGGCCGACGATTTTCTTCGGGTTGTTGGTGAGGAGCCGGAGGTTCTTCACGCCGAGGTCCACGAGGATCTGGGCCCCGATGCCGTAGTCGCGGAGGTCGGCCTTGAAACCGAGCGCCTGGTTCGCCTCGACGGTGTCCTTGCCCAGATCTTGAAGCTCGTAGGCGCGCATCTTGTTCACGAGGCCGATCCCCCGCCCTTCCTGGCGCATGTAAACGAACACGCCCCGCCTCTCGCCCTGGATGATCGCCAGCGCCTTTTCGAGCTGGGGGCCGCAGTCGCAGCGGCGCGAGTGGAAGACGTCGCCGATCAGACACTCGGAGTGGACGCGGACCAGCACCGGCTCGTCGCTCGCCACCTGCCCCATGACGAGCGCCACGGGTACGCGCGCGTCCACCGAGGTGTCGTAGGCGATCGCGGTGAATTCACCGAAATCGGTCGGCAGCTTGTGGGTGGCGATCCGCCGGACCAGCTTCTCCTTCAGGATCCGGTACTCGATGAGGTCCTTGATCGTGATCATCCTGAGCCCGTGCGCCTGCGCCAGCTCCACGAGCTGCGGCACGCGCGCCATGCCCCCGTCCTCGTCGAGCACCTCACAGATCACGCCTGCCGGCGAGCAGCCCGCGAGCCGCGCCAGGTCCACCGCGGCCTCGGTGTGCCCCGCACGGCGCAGAACGCCGCCCGGCATCGCCCGGAGCGGCAGGATATGACCCGGGCGCGTGAGGTCCTCCGCACGCATCTGCGGGTCCACCAGCGTGCGGATCGTGACCGCGCGGTCGTACGCCGACGTGCCCGTGGTGACGCCGCGCCGCGCATCCACGGTGACCGTGAACGCGGTGCCCATCGGGGCCGTGTTGTCCGAGACCATCATCGAGATCTTCAGCTCGTCCAGGCGGTCGCCCGTCATCGGGACACAGATGAGGCCCCGCCCGTACTTAGCCATGAAGTTGACCGCCTCCGGTGTCACCATGTCGGCGGCCATGACGAGGTCGCCTTCGTTCTCGCGGTCCTCGTCGTCGACCACGAGGAGGACGCGCCCTCGGCGGAGCTCCTCGATGGCCTCCTCGACTCTCGAAAACGTGGTCATGTCGTCCCCCTGAGGGCCAGCGATCGCATCAGGTACTTTCCGATCACGTCGGCCTCGATGTTCACCGCCTGCCCTGGCGCTAGCCGTCCGAGGGACGTCACGGCGAGGGTGTGCGGGATGAGCATAACCTCAAACCACCGGTCGCCCAGCGCGGCGACCGTCAGGCTCACCCCGTCCACCGCCACCGACCCCTGCGGGATCAGGAGCGGCTCGAGCTCCCGGCCGGGCAATGCAATATGCACCCGTGTGGTTGATTCTACACGCGTTGCGTCCTCCACGGTCCCGACTCCGTCGACGTGGCCGAGGACCAGGTGGCCGCCCAGCGCGCCACCGAACCGCAGCGGCCGTTCGAGGTTGACCGGATCGCCCGCGCGCAGGTGACCGAGCGTCGTGCGGGCGAGCGTCTCAGGGCCGAGCTCGAAGACGAAGCCGTCGGGCCGTCGCTCGACAATCGTCAGGCACGCGCCGTTGACCGCGATGCTTCCGCCGACCGCGGTCTCCTCCAGCGTCGCCCTCGCCCGAACCTCGAGCCGGGCGACTCGCCCGCCGCGGGCCGGCACCACGATCGTCCCGAGCTCCTCGACGATTCCGGTGAACATCCTAGGTGTCCCGCGTCTCGCGGCGCACGTCCGCTTCAATCAGGAGGTCGTCCCCCAGCGGCGTGACGGTGACGGCGCCCAGCCGCACCGCGCTCTTGAGCTCTCGCCCCGCGCCGCCGACCGCCGTGGGCGCCGCCCGGCCGCCGACGAGGAGCGGCGCAATGAGCATGACCACGCGGTCCACAAGCCCGGCGTCGAGGAACGCCGCGTTGACCTCGCCGCCGCCCTCGACGAGGACACCGCGCACCTCGCGGGCGTAAAGCTCGGCGAGCAACGCGCCGGGATCCACGCGACCATCGCGAGTCGCGCAGCGAACCACCGTGGCGCCGCTGACCGCCAGACGCCCGGACCGGTCGGCGGGTACCCCGTCGCCCACGACGATGAGGGCCCGCCCGGGATCGCCCGCACGAATCAGCCGTGCGCCGGGGGGCGTCCGACCGGCGGTATCGAGCACGACTCGGTAGGGCTCGCGCGGCCAGGCGTGGTCGAGCCGCACGGTGAGCTCCGGATCGTCACGGAGAACCGTCGTGACGCCGACGACGATCGCGTCGGACTCGCTGCGCAGACGGTGCGCGTGGGCCCGCGCGGGCTCGCCGGTGATCCAGCGCGAGGCGCCCGAAGTGTCGGCGATCTTCCCGTCCAGCGTCATCGCCGCCTTGAGCGTCACGTGCGGCCGCCGCTGGGTCATGGCGGTGAGGAACACGCGGTTCTGGCGCTGAGCTTCCCCGGCCAGCACCCCCTGGACCACCGCAACCCCCGCGCGCTCGAGAAGCGCGAAGCCGCTTCCCGCGACGAGCGGGTTCGGGTCGCCGATCGCCGCCACCACGCGGGCGATCC
>Ga0137418_10001269_pt1 | contig 23196 bp, 21 predicted proteins | sample CZODoug3_1_2_16f_FD_122242 | JGI IMG/M metagenome (GOLD analysis project Ga0137418, IMG submission 122242) | Vadose zone soil fungal communities from Angelo Coast Range Reserve, California, USA - CZODoug3_1_2_16fungal (Hybrid Assembly) | ecosystem: Environmental > Terrestrial > Soil > Vadose...
GTGCACTTCGAGTAGGTATAGGAGAGTTGCGCGGCAAGATTACGACTCATCCGACGATTGATCCCCGATTGGAACGCGTGATACCGCGAGTCAAGGTCCGTCACGCCGGCCGTAAAGTTCCCGAAGTTGGGGTTCCAGCGGTTGTTCGCCAGGGCAGCGAACGCCGTACCCGTCTTCACGAGATGCGTATACGACAGCTCGCCGGTCGCCGGATTGACGATGGGTTGCCCGTCCGCGGTGGCGAGCGTGCACGTCGCGGTTCGGCATTCGAGGCCGTCGGCGGTCCGTACGCCTGATCCCGTTACGAACACGAGACGATCGAGGTATCCGGGGAAGTTGGCCGCCAGCGTTTGATTCTGGTTGAGGGCTATCGCGCCGGTATTGAAATACGGCGCCAGCGTCCCGCTCGCCAGCGGCGGATTCACATCCCGCTGCCCGACCATGCTCACGCCGCCGGACCCGACATACGCCAGCACCACCACGGTGTTGGCCATGATCTCGTGCTGCAGGCTCACGTTCCACTGCTGCATCCAGGGCGTGGTCTGGAAAGGATTGGTCCCCCACGAGGCGCTCGTGGGCGTCTCGACGAGGGTTTGAAACGGCCGCGGAAACGTGGTCAGCGCGGCTGGGTCCGTGATCGTCTTGACCGTCCACGGCTGGGTGAACCACGCGCCGTAACAGTAGTCGCGGCACTGCAGCGTCGCGTGGAAGATGCCGTACCCGGCTCGGATGGCGGTCTTCCCGGTGCCTGACGGATCCCATGCGAGGCCGACGCGGGGATCGAACGAGTGCAGCGACGGATTCCTCAGGAAGAAGTTGCGCATGGGCGTCAACTGTGCCGGAGGGGGCGTCGCCACGCGCGGCGCCTGGCGATCGTCGCCATTGGGGCCGAATGGCACGGGCAGGAGGCCATAGGTCTGATTCGTCGTGTCGTAGGGGTTCGTCGTCGGGGCGTACCGCAGACCAAGATTCAGGCTCAGCCTGGAGGTCATCTTCCAGTCGTCCTGGACGTACATCGTGAAATCCCAGGACCGTGCGGCGCGCGCGTCGTTCGGGAAGAGAAGAGGGGAACCATCCGGGAACACGCACCCTGGACTGCCGTTGGAGAAGTTACAGGGGCCGGCGTACTGCGTGGGAACGGCGCGCAGGAAATTCGACAGGTTCGCGAACGTCCATGTGCCGCCGCCCGGGAACGTATGAATGCCCTCCGTGTCGTTTTTCGTGATGCTGCCCCCGAACCGAAGACCGTGGGCGCCTTTGTTCAGGAACAGGTCTTCGGTGACGCTGTGCCGGACCTGGGCCTTGCGGATGGGCGAGATCTGGCCCGGGCCAATTGCGCTGATGCCTGAGCCGGGGGCGACCGTCCCGTCCATGACCGGCTCTCCAAACATCGTGAAGATGTCCCCCGACCAGTTCAAGCTGCCCTGGGGCAACACGCCGGGAGTCACGGTCGGGTTGATGCTCTGGCTGCGGATGTCGAAAAAGGTCCTGGTATAGCCGTATTGAAGCGAGTTCACCACCGTGCCGGAGAAAACCTTTTTTTCTCCAACTGTGAGGTACTGGTTGCGTGAATCTTCCAGCTCCGGCCACGCCGGGAAGGTGCCGTAGAAGGGCTCTGTCGTGTAGGCCTTGTCGAACAGATACCGCGTGAACAGCGTGTCCCTTTGTGAGATGTTCCAGTCAAAACGACCGACCGTAAAGTATTCGGTTCCGGGCGACGCCGCGTTGACGAGGATCTGTGCGGTGCCATTCCCCTGGTCCTGCGGATCGCCGAAGTCGGCTCTCTCGTACCCCGGTAGCTGTCCTACCGCGGGCACGTTTCCGGGTTGGTTCGGACCGAGCGGGTAGAGATCCAGGTACGGCTTCACCCGCAGGAAGTTCGCCTGATTCGGGGTGCCCATGCCGCAGTTCTGGTGTCCTGCAATCGACCCGACGACACAACCGCCGGCGGGAACGCCGTTGGCCGGCAGCGGAATGATGCCCTGGCGCGCCAGCGCGTTGGGAACGACCCTGATCTGGCTTTGCGATTCGTTCTGCCTGATGTATTCGACGTTCCCGAAGAAGAACATCTTGTTGCGCCTGAGCGGCCCGCCAAGCGTGCCGCCATTCTGATGCTTCCAGAACGGCTGCTTCCGGGTGGCCGGCCACTGCACCTCGTCAAACCTGGAGTTGCGGTAGAACTCGTACAGCGAGCCATGAAGGGCGTTCGTGCCCGACCGGGTCACCGAGTTCAGCACCGAGCCATTGCCCCCGTACTGTGCCCCGTATGTGTTGGTCAACACCTGGAATTCACCGATCGCATCCACCCCCAGGCTGGTGCCCAGGATGCCCGTGCCCGTTCCGCGATTCTGGTAGGTCTGAATGCTGGTGCCATCCATCAGAATCTCCTGCCCGTTGGGGCGCGAGCCGGAGACGGTCCAATACTCCTGCTTGCCGGTGAACGCGTTCCGAACGGCGCCGGATCCCCTCGAGACGTTGACACCCGGTGACAGCAGCACCAGTTCCTCGAAGTTACGCCCGTTCAGCGGCAGCTCACGTATCTGCGTGGGATCGACCACCGTGCCCAGTGACGACGATGTCGTATTCACCAGTGGAACTTCCGCCGTCACGGTGAGCAGCTCGCTGATCTGCCCGATCGGCAATTTGAAGTCCACGACCACGTCAGCGCCTGCGCTCAGCCTGATTCCCGGACGGACAACAGTCTGAAAGCCCGAGAGCTCTGTCTGAACTTCGTAATCGCCGACAGGGAGCGCCGGAATCCGGTACCGCCCCTGCGTGTCGGTTGTTGTGACCTGGACGGCGCCGGTTCCCGTGTTTCGTGCCGTCACGGTGGCGCCAGGGATGAGGGAACCGCTCGAGTCTGCCACGGTTCCGAGGATGCTGCCGATGGTGCCTTGAGCGGCCGGACGTGAATCCGCCACTGCGATGAAGAGTGCTGTGCCGAAGGCGAGCGCGAGGACGAAGCGATGCCTGCGCATTGGATCCTCCCTGTGATGGTGGGCGGAAGATATTACCCGTGCCGTGAGGCAGTCAAGCGCCCGTGCGCGTCTTCTTCTCGCGCGCCTTGTCCTTCTCCTCGCGGAGCCTGGCCTTTTCCTCGCGCGATCGCCGGCCTTGCTCCTGATCGCGCTGCCGCCGTTTCTCGGCAATCATCGCGTCGCGCGCCGCCTCTCGCTCGTCCAGAAACCAGGGATGCCACCTGGGATCGCGCTCGAGCGCCGCGAGCGCGCGCAGCCCTCGCCTGCCAACGGCGTTTGCACGGCGCGGCCGGACGCGGGACGGACCGACGGCGATCTCCTCGAGCCTTCCGACGACGAGATCCGTCGCCGGAACGCCGGTGCCATGGGGCCGCACGAACGCGTCGACGAAACGGCGCTGCCGCTCGAGGACGTCGCGCGGCGGCCCTTCGATCATCGACGCGAGCTGGGTTGCATGCTCCTCCAGCGTCGATGCCGTCGTCATCAGGCCGCCTGCGAAGTTCAGGAGGAGCTGGAAGTGGAGGGAGCCCTCGTGCTCCTGCCGCACGTCGTCGAGGAAGATCGTCATGACCGGCCGATCGACGATGGCCGCCTCCAAGAAGGCGCTCGTGGTGATGCCGACCACCGCGGCGCTGTGATACAGCGAGTCGAAGTAGTCGTCGCGGGCGTCTTCGTCAATCGGGTTGTCGCCGAACAGCGTGACGTGTCCAATGCGCCGCCAGTCAACCGCTTCCCAGTCCGCAACGCGGGATGGATGCGGCCGGATCATGATCGGCAGATCGCGAACGCGCGGATCCGGCGACTGCCGGAGGTGGGTCGCCCATTTGATGACGAGCTCGGGTTCGCGGGGGCTCCCCGGCAGCAGCGCCGAACAGACCCACAGCACGTATGGACGGTCGGCCGGTAGACCGACCCGGCGCTGGAACTCGGGGCGCGGCCGTGCGGGACTGCGGCCGAACCACTTGTCGAAGCACTGTGCGCCGGTGACGACGACATGTTCCCGCGGAAAGCGATGCATGCGCACCGCCTCGTTCACCTGCGCGTGGTTCCAGACGAAGAGGCCGTCCACCACGTCGCGGATGATCGCCTTGCTCGACAGGTGATCCCAGCTCCAGACCAGCACCACGGTCGGGATGCCGCGCGCCTGGGCGCTGCGCAGCAGATCGAGCTGCCACGTCGCACCCACCGCCATCAGCGGTGTGATCGCAACCAGATCCGGCTTCTGCTCGTCGAGAAAGCGCTCGATCGCCGGGCTCGGTGGAACGGCGCGGTCGATCGCGTCGAGCCACCATCCGAGCGCGCGCTGCGACACGCGAAATCGCATCAGCGGCGAGCGCGCCAGGCGAAGCATGCCGCGCGGGGTGCGGAATTCCGCTCTCGGCCGCAACCCCGACGCCGCGGTGTACATCGGGTGCAGATAGCGCACGTAGTCCAATGTCAGGCGCACCTTCGAGGTGAGAAAGGCGAGCTCGGGCTCTCGTTCGGGGACGCGTCCGTGGCGGACGTTGGGAAGGCGGGAGAGCCGATCGATGATCGCCTGCCCGCCAATCGCCGAATCGGGCTTCTCGTGCCCCAGATACAGCTGGTGGCCTCTCTGGGCGAGCTGGTCCACGACGGATTCGATATTGCGGTAATACCCCTGGGTCAGCGCCGCAAACAGGATTTTCATCGCCGCACCGCCCTTCAATCCGCGGTGAAGAGTGCCTGCAGTGAGTGAGCGACGAGGTTCCCGTCGCCATCGAACACATCACGGCAGTCGAACCGCGGGATCTCCCAGCGGGCCGCCACGTCCGAGGGCCTCACGATCGTACGGACCTTCGTGACGGCGCCCGCGAAGCCGAGCGACTGAAGGATCGACTTCGTCTCCTCCGTCCACGTGCCGACCGCCCCGTAGGGATAGGAGAAGTGGAGCGTGTCGAGGCCGAAGGTCTGGCTGAAATAGTTCGCCGCCCGCTCGATTTCGATTCGCTGCTCCTGGACGGTGAGCCTGCTGAGCGTGAGGTGCTGCTCGCCGTGAATGCCAACCTCCAACCCCGCGTCCTGGCATCGACGCACGTCGTCCGGCGACAGGTACAGGTGTTCCACGAATTCGCGTTCGTCGCCGAGAGTCCTGGCGAAGATCTCTCCGAGGATCGTCCGCGCCGTCGGGTACGGCACGTCGAAGTTCAGAAACCTCTTGAACCGCCGCGTCGCGTCATCGTCGTACGGGTACAGGTTTTCGAGGTGAAGGTTCGCGGTCGGCTCGATGCGCAGCGTGGGATGCTCCTCGACGGCGCGGCGGAACGCGGCGCGAAACGCCTCGATCCCGAGCCGCGCCTGCAGGAGGTGCACGCGGTGGACATCGAGGAGACGCCGCTCGGCGAGCGGCGCGGAGTTGCAGTACATCGTCGCTGGCACGCCCCACCGTTGCAGAACGGGCAGCGCGTACTCCGCGACATCCTTGAAGCCGTCGTCAAACGTGACGACCGCCACCGTCTCCGGAAGGTCGCTTTCCGGATTCATCAGCTCACCGACCGTCGTGCACGTGAAGTTCTGCCTGAGGATGCGAAGCTCGTGATCGAGTTGCTCCGGCGTAATCGACTTGGTGCCTTTCAAGAAGCTGTCCGGCGGATGACAGTAGTGATAGCTGACGATCAGCGCATAGCGGTCGCGCAGCCTCGGGGGCGCGGGCTGCGACTCGAAGTCGAACGCTACCGCCGGCGGCGTCGAAGGGATCGCGTCCAGCGCGCCGGGCACCTCGCGCACGACTGGCCAGCGTCCGGGCAACACGTGCAACAGGCTGTCACCGGCGTCGTCGTAGATCGTGACGACGGACATGTCCGCGGGCGCCGCCATCCTCGCACGTGCGCTGGCCAGGTGCTGGTATTCATGCGTCGAAACGAGGACAGCGTCAACGGTCCCCCAATCCACTTCCTCGAGCGTTGTCTCGGGGTAGAACCGGAACTCGCCGCGTTCGCCGGGAAGATAGTCCAGCGACACGAACGCGGCAATACGAACGTCGGCAAACCGATCGAGGTGTCGATAGAGGCACCGCGTGTGTGCGCGGGTGCCGACGATCAGCACTCGCGCGTGCGTGCGGCACCACGCGTCGACCTGGACCTCGAGCTCGTACTTGGACCGGTAGTTCCGGTGCCACTCGGCGATGGTGTTGGCCTCGGCCAGGTACGCGTCGCGTTCGGCGGTGTCGTACTTCGTCAGGTACTTCGCCGTGATGAGGCCCCATTCGTCATCCAGCACGCCAGCGCGCTCGGCGGTGAGGCGCTTCACCATCTCGGGCGTGGCGTATTGCGCGCATTCGACGAGCAGCCCCTCGATGTACAGCACGTCGATCGCGGTGCCGAACGCGCAAATGAGCGCGTCGATCGGCGTCTCCACGATCGGCTCGCGGTTCACGTTCAACGACGTGTTGAGCACCATCGGGACGCCGGTCAGGCGGTGAAACTCGCGGAGCATCCGATGGTACGTCGGGTTTGCCGCGGCCGTGACGGTCTGCGGGCGTGTGGTGTCGTCCACGTGGGTGATGGCGGACACCAGCTCGCGCTTCCCTTCACGCACTTTCACCACGTACAGCATGAAAGCGTCCGGCGCGGCACCAGGCGTCAACGACGGCGAGTCGAGCTCGAGCCATTCGGCGGCGTGTTCCGCGAGCACGCTCGGCGCGTAGGGACGATAGCCCTCGCGGAACTTGACGCGGCGGTTGAGGGTGTCCTTCATCGACGGATCGCGGGGGTCCGCGAGAATCGACCGGTGACCAAGCGCGCGGGGACCCGATTCCGAGCCACCTTCGAACCAGCCGATCACTTTCCCTTCCGCGATCAGCGCCGCGATCGCTTCAGGTTCGCCGCGCCGATACGCGACGCCAAATTTCTCCAGGAGAGCGGCCACGGCGGCGCGCGGATACGCGCGCCCGCTGTAGGCCGTCGGCATCGAAAAGGTCGCCTTCGGGCTCGCCGAGTTGGCGACCTCCTGGTAGTAGCCCCACAGCGCGAGCCCGAGCGAGAGTCCCGTGTCGGAGCAGCCGGGCGGCACCCAGACCCTGTCAAACGGACCCTCCTGCATGACGCGGGCGTTGGCCAGGCCGTTCAGTGCGACGCCGCCGGCGATGCACAGATTGCGGCTGCCGGTTCGCTCGTGCGCGTACCTCGCCATCCGCAGCATCTGCCGCTCGCATTCCTGCTGCACGTCGTAGGCCGCGCGCGCGAAGTACGGATCGAGCACGCGCTCGCGATCCTCGCAGCGGCGAACGCCTGGCGAGACGATACGAGGCAGCGGAGGGCGCGACGCGAACGCGCTGTAATCCGAGCTCATTCCGTCGTCTCGCGCGTTGAACTCGAGCACCGGTCCGGGATGCACGCGTCCATACGGCGCGAGCCCCATCGTCTTGCCGAATCCCTTCTCCGGTCCGTACGGAAGCACCGAGCCCGTCACCAGCGAATAGATGCGGCCGATCCCCCAGTAATCGCCGCGCTCGAGCGCGCGTCCCGAGGGACCTTTGAAGTGGTAGAGCGTCTGCGTGTTGAGCCTGGACCCGAGCGAGTCGACGACCAGAACGGCCGCCTCGTCGAACGGCGACGGAAAGAACGCGCTCGCCGCGTGCCCGTCGTGATGGTCCACGACGCGGACGCGATCGACCGGATAGTCGAGACGCAGCTTGAGGTAATCGTGCTCGAGCTTGCGATAGCCGGGGCCGCTGTTGAGCCACCGCGGCAGCCGCGCGTAGTCCGTATAGAGGTAGTCAATTTCCTCGAGCGACTCGAGGCCGAACGCCTGCAGGCAGTAATGAATGCCGCGGAGCGGAAACGCGTAGGTGTGCTTGACGCGCGCGAGACGTTCCTCGCCGACCGACACGTAATCGATGGCGCCGCCGGCGCGGGGGACGCGGACCAGCGACGCGGTCGATTCGTAGTTCGCGAAGTTCGGAACTCCGAGGATGTACCAGTACGCGCCCATTAATTTATGAAAGGGCGCCATTCTAACCTCAGCCACTCTTAATATCGATGGCACGAAGGGCTGGGTAGTACGCGGCGTTCGAGTTGCAACGGTGTCCACAGACGCTATGACGGGGAAGAAAAGACCTCATCGGCAGCACTGGGCGCGGCACCATCGAATCCTCGCCGGGGTCCTGATTGCGTTTCTCGTGGTCGCGGTGGGCCTCCTCTTCGCGCAGGACCAGGAGACCATCCGCATCAAGAGCCCGCTCGCCGTCGATGACGCGCGCTTCCCCCAGTACGTGGCGAACCTGCTCGGCCACCGCCTGACGTCGAACGACTCGTACGTCGTGCTCACCGACGGCACCCAGGCGTTCCCCGCGATGCTTGCGGCAATCGGACGCGCGACCGATCGCATCGCGCTCGAAACGTATATCTACGCCAAGGGTGACGTCGGCACGCAGTTCACCGACGCCCTCGTGGCGGCGGCCATGCGCGGCGTTCGCGTGCACATCGTGCTCGACTCGATCGGCTCGAAGAAGATGTCCGGCGACGACGAGAAACGGCTCAAGGCCGCCGGCGTGCAGGTCCGATGGGTCAACCCGCTCTTCAGCTTCCAGATCGAAGAAATCAACTACCGCACGCACCGCAAGGCGCTGGTCGTGGACGGCGACGTCGCGTTCGTCGGCGGCATGGGCATCGCCGATCAATGGGCGCACGACGAGAAGGATTTCCCGATGTGGCGCGACACCGTGGTGGAGATCCACGGGCCCGCCGTCGACGACGTCGAGGCCGCGTTCAATCAGAACTGGATCGTCGTCGCCGGCGAAGTCGAGCCGGAGGTCGAGCCGGTCAGCGCGCCGCCGTCGGGCCCCGGCCGCTCGGTGGTCGTCTGGAGCGCGCCACAGACCGGCGTCAACGAGCTGAAGATCCTCTACCTGCTCGCAATCGCCGCGGCGAGGCATTCAATCGACATCGAATCGCCGTACTTGATCCTCGACGAGTCGTCCCGGTGGAGCCTCGAGGAGGCGCGGCGGCGCGGTGTCCACATCCGCCTGCTCGTCGAAGGCGACAAGACCGACGCCAGGAGCGTGAAATACGCCAGCCGCAGCGACTACTCGTGGATGCTCGAGGACGGCTTCGAGATTGCCGAATACCAGCCGACGATGCTCCACACGAAGGCGCTAATCGTCGACGGCCTGCTCAGCATCGTCGGCTCGGCCAACTTCGACAACCGGTCACTGGAGCTGAACGACGAGCTGAACGTCGCGGTGTTCGACCGCGGCCTCGCGGCGCGGCTGCTCCAGGACTTCGAGGCCGACCTGAAGAAATCGAAGAAGCTGGACCTGGAAAGCTGGCAGTCGCGCCCGCTGCCGGAGCGCGCCCGCGAGTGGGCGTGGAGCTACTTCGGCGAAGTATTCTGAGGCGTCTCCGCGAATCTCCAGCGCCCGGTCAGGGGCGCCTCACGATGTGGAACAACTCGATCGAGGCCCACACCAGGATGCCGATCGAGATGAAGAACGGGATCAGCGACCACCCGAGCTCGAGCGGCATCCATCCAGTGATGGGCGCGCCCACCGTGTCCCCCGTGTCGTCGCGGTGCTTGATCGCGAAGTAGGCGACGAAGACGACGACGACCAGCGCGAAGAACGCGGTGATCGCCAGCACGCCGAAATAGAGGGTGTTCACCGATGCGCTCGCATCTTATAGTGGGCGGCATGGAGCACCCTCCCGAGGGCCCGCCGCCACGCCGCGGCCCCTCCGTCGACCTCGACCCGACCGGGATCGTCACGGGCAAGGGCCCGGACAGGCAACGCCGCCAGTTCCTGAACTATTCGTTCTACCGGCTCGACCCGGTGTTCCGGCGGCTCCCCGCGGACGAGCGGCAGGCGGCGGGGACCGACTTCATCGACATGGTGCGGAAGTGGGAGTCGCTGGACGACGTGATCCTCCGCACGTACTCGCTCGTGGGCCTTCGCGCGGACGTCGACTTCATGCTCTGGCGGATCGCGTTCGACCCGCTCTGCTTCCAGTCGATGGAAGCGGCGATCAGGCGGTCGCAGCTGGGCGCCTATTTGTCGCAGGTGCACAGCTTCCTTTCGGTGCAGCACCGGTCGCCGTACGTCAACCGGAGCAAGAGTCCCGGGGAGGGTGTCGAGCTGCTGCCGGGCGAGGGGAAGTACCTGTTCGTCTACCCCTTCACGAAGACGCGGGCGTGGTACCGCCTTTCGCCCCACGCGCGGCAGGGGATGATGGACGAGCATATCGCCGCTTCCGCGCCGTTCAAGGGTGTCCGCCTGAACACGAGCTACAGCTACGGCATCGACGATCAGGACTTCGTGGTCGCGTTCGACTCGGATTACCCGCAGGAATTCGTCGATCTGGTGGGGCGGCTCCGTTATACGGAGGCGAGCCTCTATACACAACGGGACACGCCGATGTTCGCGTGCGCGAAGGCACCCATCGACACGATCCTCGCGCAGCTCGCGAACATGGATTAGCATCGCCGCATCTGGAGGCGAGCGTGTCCACTGTCACTCACTCGATGGAACCTGAGACTGCGGATGGAGTGCGACGACCGGCCGGACTCTGGCTGCTGACCGTCGTGCTGCTGGCCAGCCCGGTGATTCATCTCCTGGCGTTGTTCTTCGACACGCGCTGGCTCAACTTCGGCAGCCGCCAGCCCTGGGACGCGTTCGTCTACTTCGCCATTGCGCCGGTGGTCGGCGCGCTGATGCTGCGCCGCCACGAGCGGGCGCGATTCTCGGTTTACGTTTTCCTGTCTTGCGAGATCCTGCGCGCCATCCGAATCCACTCGTGGCCTCTGGGACTGCTGGCGGCTGGCGCCATCCTGTACCTGCAGCTTCCCGCGCCGCGGCGGTTCCATCCAGCCGTGGACCCGCGCAAGGTGATGGCGCGGCTGCGCCTCCGGCGTTCCACTTCGTGAAGGCTCCATCCAGCCCTGGGCGGAGGCGGACGCTTGACTCACGCGATCCGCCGATGGTAGGTACAACCGCCACTCTTCAAATTACCCGGCCACCCTTCAAACTCACATCGGGGGAACAGGCTTGGCCCAAACAGAAGCAGAACTGCTCGACAACCCTGTCGAGGGCAATCCTACGCTCATCCTGCGCTCGCCGGATTTCCACTCCATCACCGAGGTCGTGGCGGAGACCGTCGAGCGGCCAACACCGATCGGCTGGTGGTTCTTCTTCATCCCTTCCGTCGCGCTTCTCGGCCTTCTCGGTGTTGCGGTCTCGTGGCTCTTCTGGGAGGGGATCGGCGTCTGGGGTCTCAACATCCCCGTCGGCTGGGCCTGGGACATCACGAACTTCGTGTTCTGGGTCGGGATAGGGCACGCCGGGACGCTCATTTCGGCGATCCTCTTCCTCTTCCGCCAGAAATGGCGCACCTCGATCAACCGCTCGGCGGAGGCGATGACCATCTTTGCGGTCATGTGCGCCATGCTGTTCCCGGGGATCCACGTGGGACGCGTCTGGGTCATCTACTGGGTGTTCCCGGTCCCGAACCAGATGGGCGTGTGGCCCAACTTCAGGAGCCCTCTTCTCTGGGACGTCTTTGCGGTCAGCGTGTACGGAACCGTCTCGATCCTGTTCTGGTACGTCGGGCTGATCCCGGACCTGGCGACGATGCGCGATCGGGCGAAAACGCGCGTCCGCCAGGCCGTCTACGGTTTCTTCGCGCTCGGATGGCGAGGCTCCGTGCGGCAATGGAACCACTACGAGAGCGCCTATCTCGTGCTCGCGGCCATTGCGACGCCGCTGGTCCTCTCGGTTCACTCGGTCGTCTCGATGGATTTCGCGGTCTCCCTGCTGCCCGGATGGCATACGACCATCTTCCCGCCCTACTTCGTCGCGGGCGCGATCTTCTCCGGCTTCGCCATGGTGGTGACGCTCATGGTGATCTGCCGCACGGCGTTTGGCCTCGAGCACATCATCACGCTCCGCCACTTCGACTACATGGCGAAGATCATGCTCGTCACCGGGTCGATGGTCGGCTACGCCTACGCCACCGAGTTCTTCACGTCGTGGTACAGCGGCAACCCGTACGAGTTCTTCACGTTCATGAACCGCGCGCTCGGGCCGTACGCGTGGGCGTACTGGATCATGATCACGTGCAACGTGATCAGCCCGCAGATCTTCTGGATCAAGAAGGCGCGCACGAACATCCCGTACCTGTTCGTGGCGTCGATCGTCGTCAACATCGGCATGTGGTTCGAGCGGTTCGTGATCATCGTCACGTCGCTGCACCGTGATTTCCTCCCGTCCTCCTGGGGCTACTTCAGGCCCACGATCTGGGACGTGTCGTGTCTGCTCGGGAGCTTCGGGCTCTTCTTCACGATGTTCTGCCTGTTCGTGCGTTTCCTGCCGATGGTGGCAACGTCCGAGGTCAAGACGGTGCTGCCGCAGGCCGATCCGCATTACAAGCCCGGCCACGAACGCGGGAGCCAGGACCATCGGGCTGCGTGGCCGTCTCATCGAGGGCCCGAGCCCGCTCCCGGGGGCGCCTCCTGATGGCTTTCATGTTCGTGAACCAGCTCCCGCCGGGGCCCTACTGGGGAATCCTCGCCGAATTCGCGACGCCGGCGGATCTCTATCACGCATGCGAGCGGGTGCGCGATTCGGGCTTCACACGGTGGGACGCCCACACGCCGTTCCCCGTCCACGGCCTCGAGAAAGCGATGGGAATCCGGCGTTCCCCGCTTCCTTGGATCGTCCTCGTCGCGGGATTGACCGGCGCCGCTGGCGGGTTCGGCCTGCAGTGGTGGGTCCACGCCAGCGCGTACCCGCTCGTGATCAGCGGCAAGCCGTACTTCTCCTGGCCCGCCTTCATCCCGATCACGTTCGAGCTGGGAGTGCTCTTTGCGGCGTTCGGTGCCGTCCTCGGCATGCTCGGCCTGAACCGGCTCCCGATGCACCATCACCCGCTTTTCAGATCCAAACACTTCGAGCGGGTGACCGACGACGCCTTCTTCATCTCGATCGAATCGTGGGATCCCCGGTTCGATCCGTCGGCCACCGGGAAGCTGCTGGAGTCGCTGGGCGCACGAACTGTCGAGCTCCTGGAGTCCTGAATGACGTCCGAACCCGATCGTGTGGCGCTGCGGCCTGAACAGGCCACGATCCCGCCTGGACATTCGTGGAACCGCATTCCAGCCATTGGCGCCGCGTGCGCCGTGCTCGGTGGGATCGTCTGCGCGATTCTCGGGGCGGCCAATCCGAAGCAGTTCTTCTTCTCGTGGCTCGTCTCGTTCCTGTTCTTTCTGAGCCTGGCCCTCGGCGCGCTCTTCTTCGTGCTGTTCCAGTATGCGTGTCAGGGAGGATGGGGGATCGTGGTGCGGCGGATCGGGGAGACCGTGTTCGCAACGGTCCCCGTGATGGCGGCCCTCTTCGTCCCGTTGCTCTTCGGCCTGCAGGATCTCTACCCGTGGTCGGTCCCGGGCGCGGCCGAACACGATGCGCTGCTGCGCTGGAAGGCGCCGTTCCTCAACGTGCCGTTCTTCCTGATCCGGGCGGCGATCTACTTCGGATGCTGGTCCTTCTTGACGCTCCTCTATTACCGCCTCTCGCGCGGTCAGGACGTCACGGGGGATCCCGCGGTCTCCGCGCGCCTGCGGAAGTTCGCCGGTCCCGCCATCATCGTGCTCGCCCTGACCCAGACGTTCGCCTCGATCGACTGGATCGTGTCGCTCACGCCGCACTGGTACTCGACCATGTTCGGCGTCTATTTCTTCGCGGGCTCCTTCGTCGGGTTCATCGCGCTGCTCTCGGTCGTTGCGGCGGCGATGCGCGGGGCGGGGCTGCTCGAGACGGTGATCACCCCCGAGCACCTGCAGGATCTCGGAAAGTTCCTCTTCGCGTTCTCGGCGTTCTGGGCCTACATCGGCTTCTCCCAGTTCTTCCTTATCTGGTACGCGAACCTCCCGGAGGAGTCGTTCTGGTTCAGGGCGCGGCTCGAGGGGTCCTGGGAGTTCGTCTCGCTCCTCCTCATGGCGGGACACTTCGGGGTTCCGTTTTTCTACTTGATGGGTCGCGCCGTCAAGCGGAGGGGATGGACCCTCGCGGTTGGGGGCATGTGGCTCCTCGCGATGCACTTCGTGGACATCTACTGGCAGGTCATGCCGACGCTCCACCCCGAAGGAGTCCGTCCGTCGGTCCTGGACGTGGCCGCGTTCGTCGCCGTCGGCGGGTGCTTCGTGGCGGCGGCGGGCTGGCTGATGCGGCGGCAGGCGCTCGTGCCGCTACGCGACCCGAGGCTGGCCGAGTCGCTCGCGTTCGAGAACGTCTGAGGTCGAAAGCGTCGTCGAAAACGCGGGCGGTCCGATTGCCGCGCGAGTGTTGCCCGTATGGCGAGTTTCGTTGTAGAGTCGCGAGATCGAGCAAGATCGAATGGCTGCACCGGCTGCCCGCTTTTGATGACGGTCGGAAGGCAGCGTCAATGGTGACGACGGACGGGAGGTTGCGATGACCAAGGAGCCGAGCATGCGCGGAACAGGGAACTGGTTGTGGCTGGCGGCTGTGCTGATCGCCATGTCGTTCTGGCCGGGCGTTGCCTTCGCCGCTTCGACCATCACCGGAACCGTCACCTTCGAGGGGAAAGCCCCCGTGCTCAGGCCGATCGCCATGGACGCCGAGCCCGTCTGCCTCAAGAAGCACGCGGGACACGCCGTACAGCCCGAGATGCTGACGCTCGGCACCGGCAACACCATGGGAAACATCCTGGTCTGGGTCTCGAAGGGTCTGCCGGCGGGGAAGACGTACCCCGTTCCCACGACTCCAGTGGTGCTGGATCAGAATGGCTGCATGTACACGCCGCACGTGATGGGGATCATGGTCGGCCAGGCCTACAGGATCCTCAACTCCGACGGCATCCTCCACAACATCCACACGCTTCCCAAGATCAACGCGTCATTCAACCGGGGGCAGCCGGCGACGGTCAAGGAGATGACCACGACGTTCCCCAAGCCTGAGACGGTCTTCCAGATCAAGTGCGACGTCCACCCATGGATGAACGCCTACATGGCCGTCTTTACCCATCCCTTCTACTCGGTGACGAAGACGGACGGGAAGTTCACGATCTCGGGCCTCGATCCGGGGACCTACGAGATCACCGCGTGGCACGAGAGGCTGGGGATGCAGATGGCCTCGATCACGGTCGGCGCCAACGATACGAAGACCCAGGCCTTCAAGTTCGCCGTCCCCGCCGCAACGAAATAGCGCAATCGGGAGAGCTGCCGCATGAGTGACCCAGGAGCCATCGCCGCGCACCCATCGCACGTCGCGCACGAAGTCCATCACGAGGAGCTCGGCTTCTGGCGCAAGTACGTCTTCTCGACCGACCACAAGGTCATCGGCATCCAGTACGCCGTCACCGGTCTCCTGTTCCTGCTCTTTGGCTTTTCGCTGATGATGCTCATGCGCTGGCAGCTGGCCTACCCGGGCGTCCCGCTGCCGCTGCTCGGCCAGCTCCTCGGCGACGCACGCATGCCGGGCGGGACGATGCTCCCCGAGTTCTATAACGAGCTCGGGGCGATGCACGGCACCATCATGGTCTTCCTCGGGGTGGTGCCCCTCGCCGTCGGAGGTTTCGGGAACTTCGTGCTCCCGCTCCAGATAGGAGCCCCGGACATGGCGTTCCCCAAGATCAACATGGTGAGCTACTGGTGCCTCTTCCTCGGCGGCATCACGATGCTCGGCAGCTTTGTCATCCCCGCCGGAGGGGCCGCGCAATCCGGATGGACCTCCTACGTGCCCCTTGCCGTCATCGCGGGCACGGGTCAGACGTGGTGGCTCATCGGGATGATCTTCCTGATCACCTCGTCGCTGCTCGGAGCGCTCAACTTCATCACGACCACGATTCAGCTCCGCGCCAAGGGGCTGACGTTCATGCGGTTCCCGTTCTTCTGCTGGGCCCAGTTCGTCACGGCCTTCCTCCTGCTCCTGGCCTTCCCGCCGCTCGAGGCCGCAGGGGTCATGCAGTTGATGGATCGTGTGGCCGGGACGAGCTTCTTCCTCCCGAGCGGCCTCGTGGTCAGCGGCCAGGCCCTCACCAACGCCGGCGGCGGCAACCCGCTCCTCTGGCAGCACCTGTTCTGGTTCCTGGCGCACCCCGAGGTCTACGTCCTGATCCTTCCCGGGATGGGAATCGTGGCCGAGATCATCGCGAACAACACGCGGAAGCCGCTGTGGGGCTATCGTTCGATGGTCTACTCGCTCATCTTCCTCGGCTTCATGTCGTTCATCGTCTGGGCCCACCACATGTTCATGACCGGCATGGGGACGACGATGGCGGCGTTCTTCCAGACGACCACGATGATCATTTCGATCCCGTCGGTCGTGATTCTCACGGCCCTGATCATGTCGCTCTGGGGCGGATCGATACGCTTCAACACGCCCATGCTCTTCGCGGTCGCCTTCCTCCCGATGTTCGGCATCGGCGGCCTCACGGGGCTTCCGCTGGGCCTGAACATCGCGGACATCCCGCTGCACGACACGTACTACGTCATCGCCCACTTCCACTACGTCGTCGCTCCGGGAACGATCTTCGCCCTCATGGCGGGAATCTACTACTGGTACCCGAAGGCGACCGGGCGGATGATGAATGAGACGCTCGGCAAGATCCACTTCGCCGGCTCGCTCGTCTGCATGAACGTCGTCTTCATGCCGATGTTCATCATCGGGCTGGCGGGCGTCTCGCGGCGCCTGTTCGACGCCGGGACCGCCTACAACTTTGCGCAGCCGACCATGCATTGGAACGCCGTATCGTCGTGGGGCGCATGGACCCTGGCGCTCTTCCAGCTTCCCTTCATCTTCAACTTCTTCTGGAGCATCTGGAAGGGGGAGAAGGTCGGGGAGAACCCATGGGACGCCACGACGATTGAGTGGTCGGCTCCCTCGCCTCCTCCGCACGGCAATTTCCTCGGCACGCCGGAAGCGTACCGGGGGCCGTATGAGTACAGCGTTCCCGGCGCGGCCAGGGACTTCGTGCCGCAGTACGAGGCCTGATTCGAGATGGACATCCCCTACACCGTCGAGGTTCGGCGCGATACCGGTCTGACCAACGGCAAGATCGGCATCTGGCTGTTCCTCGCCTCGGAGGTCATGCTGTTCGGAGCGCTGTTCGCGAGCTACATCCTGATCCGGACGGGGGCGCCGAGCTGGCCGCGGGGCGACACGATGCTGAACGTCCCGCTCGCCACGGTGAACACGATCGTCCTGATTTCGTCGTCCGTGACCATGGTGATGGCCTGGGCGTCGCTGATGCGCGGCCAATTCGGGACCTTTCGGCTCTACATGGGTGGGACGATCCTGTTTGGGCTCGCCTTCCTGGTCATCAAATACTTCGAATACAGCGCCCATTTCCACGAGGGCGCCTTTCCCAGCACCAACAACTTCCTCGCCATCTACTACACCCTGACCGGACTGCACGGGCTCCACGTGCTGGGCGGGATGGCGGTGAACGCGTATTTCTGGGGTCCCGGCGCCAAGCTCTGGAAGACGAATCCGGTATGGTTCACCAACCGGGTCGAGCACGCGGGGCTCTTCTGGCATTTCGTGGATCTGGTCTGGATTTTTCTCTTCCCGACGCTGTACCTTCTCTAGGCGGCATCCATGACGAGCGACCACGCAGCGGCATCCGCGACGGGCAACCACCCGGCGACAGCCATGACGGGCGACCACGCCGTCGACATCGACAAACACGTCAGGATCTACATCAGCGTCTTCGTCGCGCTCATGGTCCTGACCATCGTCACGGTGACGGTGTCTCGCTTCCATCTTCCCGTTCCGATCGCCGTGACCGTGGCGCTGATCGTCGCGACCATCAAGGGATCGCTGGTGGCGTGCTACTTCATGCACCTGATCTCCGAGAAGAAGCTGATCTACGCGGTCCTCGCGCTGACCGCGGTCTTCTTCATCGTGCTCATCGCCCTTCCCAACTTCACCGTCAGCGACGGCTACTGGATTCACTGATGAACCTCCGGTTGGTCCATGCCGTGCTGATCTTTCTCTCCGCGGCGCTCGCGGTGCTGTTCGGTCTCTGGTGTCTGGAGCTGTACGGGCGGGAGGATGGGGTCGCACGCCTGCTCGCGGCTATCGGGGCTTTCGCCACGTCCTTCGGCCTGATCGTCTACGACCGGTGGTTCCTGCGCAAGACGAGGTCGCTGCGATGAACATGAAGTTGATCCGTCGCGGAATCGTACGGGCTCTCACGGCGGCGGCCATGACGATCGGGGGCAGCTCGAGCGTCTTCGCCTGTCCTGTGTGTTTCGGGGCGCTGGAGACCCCGATGATCGACGGGGCGAAGCTCGGCGTCCTGGTGCTGCTGGCCATCACCCTCGCGGTGCAGGGTGGGTTCGTGGGCTTCTTTCTTTATCTCCGCAAACGCGCGAAGCGCATCGCGGACATCGACCTCGACACTGAATGGTCGAAGCTCCAGGGAGGAGCGTCGAGAACATGACCGAATGGCTGGGAATGCCGCCGCTCGCGACGGCTCACGGCGCGCAGATCGACAACCTGATCGGCTGGATTCACATCTTCATGCTCATCCTGTTCGTGGGCTGGGGAGGGTTCTTCCTCTACGCCATCGTCCGCTTCCGGAAGTCCCGGAATCCGGTGGCGGACTACAGGGGGGTCACGTCGCACAGGTCGACCTATTTCGAGGTCGCCGTGGCCGTGATCGAAGCTGTTCTTCTGATCGGATTCGCAATCCCGTTATGGGCCGCGAGGGTCGAAGCCCTGCCCCCTGAGAACGAAGCGCTGGTCGTTCAGGTGACCGGCGAGCAGTTCGCCTGGAACGTTCACTATCCCGGCGCCGACCGGGTATTCGGCCGTACGGACATCAAGCTGCTCGACCTCCAGTCGAACCCGCTGGGACTCGATCGCGCCGATCCAGCCGCGAAGGACGACATCACGACAGTCAATCAGCTCTATCTGCCCGTGGGCAGGCCGATCATCGTGAGGCTCCGGAGCAAGGACGTCATCCACAGCTTCGGCGTGCCCGAGTTTCGAGTGAAGCAGGACGCGATCCCCGGGTTGACGATCCCCATCTGGTTCATCCCCACGATCACGACCGCGGACATGCGGACTCAGTTGGGGAATCCCGAGTTCCAGTACGAGATCGCCTGCGCGCAGCTCTGCGGTCTGGGCCATGCCCGGATGCGTGGCTTCGTCACCGTCCAGAGCGCCGAGGAATTCCAGAAGTGGATGGACGACACCGTCGCGGAGCAGGCGGGATCGGCGAATAACCCCTTCCAGTAGGCTACCCGAAGAATTTCGGCGTTGGCATCCGCGCGCGGATCCGCTCCAGTTCCTCTGCCGTGACGCGGCTGATGCCGTTCTTTCGACAGGAATCCTCGACCGCCCTGACGACCATCCCTCGGACGAACGCAGGGATCTTCTTCATGCGTGTGGCAGCCGCATCGTCCCACGCAATCGTCGCCGGCGATTCAGGGCCGTACTGGATCGAACGAACGGCGACCGACTCGGGAGAGCCTGCCTCGGCGAAGCCCTGAAGGGGCGACGACCGCGGGGCGAGCAGGGGAGACCCCGCGAACGTCCCCGGCGTGTGGGTGCAGAGCGGATCCTCGGCCATCAGGTCGCCGGTCATCCCGTAGGCCCTGGCGCGACAGCCCCCGCAGTGGCCGTTCATCTCGCACGCTCCGCACCGGCCTCCGAGCGAGGAGCGGCGGCGAATGTCGGTGAACAGCTCAGAGGACGTCCAGAGGTCCGTGAGAGCCGCCCTGCGAAGGTTCCCCGCGAAGACCGGCAGGTAGGGGCAAGGGGTGACATCCCCGTTCGGCCGGATCCCCATGTAGTGCGTCCCCGCCGGACACCCTCCAGCTCCTCCGGAGTAGGTCCTGATCTTCGAATCGGTCTCGGTGGGGGCATTCTCCAGGACGGTCTTGATGTAATGCGGAGCGCACTTCGCGTTCACGAGCATCCGGCGGTCGTACTTCCGCTGGATCCGGTAGAGCGAGGCGAGCACCTCGTCGTACTGCGCGGGGGTCATGTCCGACACGAACTGCCCGCGCCCCGTCGGCACCAGGAAGTAGAGATTCCAGACCTTGGCAGCGAGGCGATCGTGCGCGAAGTCGGCGATCGCCTCGAGATCGCCGCGATTGTGCGAGCCCGCGGTCGTCTGCACGATGAAGGGGAGCCCGGTCCTGTTGAGGATCTCCGCTCCGTCCACCGTGTTTCTCCAGGCGCCACGCACCATCCTGAAGCGGTCGTGACGGTCGGGATCGAGCGCATCGAGGGAGAGCGACAGCCCTCGTGCTCCGGCCTCCGCCAGGCGCCGCGCCAGGTTCTCCGTGATGGACACGCCGTTGGTACCGACGACGACCCAGAGTCCACGCTCCGCCGCGCGCCGCACGATCTCGAGGATGTCGCGCCGCAAGAGCGGCTCGCCGCCGGTCAGGATCGTCAGGCATTCAGGCGCGAACGCGGCTATCTCGTCGATGACCTTGAAGCATTCCTCGGTGCCGAGCTCGCTCCGGTCGGCGAAGTTCTCCGTACCGACCAGGGGTGTGCCGCCGGCGTCGAGATAGCAGTGCTCGCAGGCGAGGTTGCAGCGGTAGGTGAGGTTCCAGGAGACGACGTAGGGCCGGTCGAAGTCGCTCATTACATGCCAAAGAACTCGCGGGCGGCCTCGAGGATCTTCTCGTCTACCTCGAACAAGCCTCTCTCCCGGGCGAATCTCTCGATGCCCGTCCTCGCCATGGGGCGGACGAACGCGGGAATGTTCGCCAGCCGTACTTCGGCGGCGGCAGTCCACCGAACGGGGATCGGGTCGCCGGCCTGGCCGGGCATGGCCTGAGCCAGGTCGAAGGGCCTGCCCTGAGCGGAGTCGAAGGGTCGCGTCTCACCTTCGGTCGGGATCATCCCGGTGAACGGACACTTGCTTTCCGGCGCGCTGGTACTCCCGGTGCTGGATGCGCCCGCGCCCATGTCGGGACCGATCCGCACGCCGAGAGACTGGACGACCTGTGTCTCATACGCGTTCGTGAGCATCGCTATCTCGTAGCCGCACTCAGGGCACGAGTAGACGATGGACAACGAGCCGCGCTCTGGCGGCGCCACGGTTTGCAGCTTCATCGGGCTGTCGCAGGGGACGCAGAGGAATTTCATGTGAGGCTTTCCAGAAGTTGCTGCGCAACATGATCCAGGGCGCGGCCGACGGGTGTGTCGGGCAGTTCCGCGAGAGGGAACCCCCGATCGCAGTGCTGGGCAAGCTCGGGATCGAATGGAACGGTCCCGAGGCAGGGGATCCCCATCCCGGGCGACGCCGAGGGATGAGCCGGGTCGAAGGGCTTGGGTGAGGCAAAGAGCGGCTTGATGGCGTCGCAGTCGCGGCAGTAGTAGCCGCTCATGTTCTCGACGTACCCAAGCAGGCGATTGGGTGCCTTCGACAGGGCTGCGACCGAGCGCGCGACCACGCCGCGTGCCACCTCGGAAGGGATCGTCACGAGCAGGAACGAGGTCTGCGGCCCGAGAAAATCGGCGTACTGGACGGTCCGCTCGGCTCCCGGCGGCAGATCGAACATCAGCAGATCGAGCGCTCCCCACTCGAAGGACCCGAGAATCTCGCCGAGGAGGGCGAACTCCCTCGTGGCGCGCCACGTGTGGGACTCTCCCTGCGCTGCGCTCTCGAACTCGAGCGCCTCCGACTCCGGGATCACCGAGCCCATCGAGAAGACCGCAATCCCGTTCGTGGTCCGCGGGAGCGAGACCTTGTGACTGCCGGGAACGAACAGCGCTCCCTGGACACCTGCCATGCGCGCCTGTGAAGGACCGTTGAAGTCGGCGTCCAGGATCGCAATCCGAAGCCCCCGGGCGCGCAGGGCGCCCGCGAGATGCAGCGTCAACGTGCTCTTGCCGACCCCGCCCTTGCCGGAGCCGACGGCCACGAGATGACGCACCCCGGCGAGCCCATCGGCGATACGGGCGCGCTGCTCGGCAACCTGCTCGAGAATTCCGGACCCTCCGTCACCGACGATGTCGTGGTAGCGCTTCATTTTTTGCGGGTGTTGCGAGGGTTGATAGCTTACACCGCCGGCTGCCCAGGAAGAGCTCGCGGCCCGCCGCCGCCGAAGCGCCTCCGCGAAGGCGGTCAGGACCGCAGGTTGCATTTGAAATTCGCAAGCGGAAGGAGCTGAGCCATGGAGACCTCGACTGCCATCGTGCTCGCTGTTGTGCTCTTGATCGGGCTGTGGGTTCCTTACTACATCTGGTACATCCGTCGCGGGAGAGCGCACGGACACACCTGGTTCACGTGGTGGAAGCCCCGGGGCCACTCCGACATTGGCCCGGACGTTGGCGGGTTCCGGCAGACCCGACCCGGCACGGACGACGCGCGGGGGGCTCGCTACTGATTTTGGGGCGATAGTCGCGGGATTGGCGCGAAGACCCGTCGAAGGTCATCGTGGTTTTTGACGCCAAAACCCCAGAACGCCCGTCCCAACTACAGGCAGAAAATGCGCTGGCGATCACCCCCCAGCCGGGGTTATCCTTCGGCTCCAATCGAGGAGGAGCTTCCATGTTCAGCCTGACCAACAGGGTTCTGGGTGTGATCGACGATGCTCGCGAAGCCGACAAAACGGTACAAGACCTCGACAAGTCCGGCGTGCCTGATGGCGCCGTGGAAACGCTCTGCGGCGGCACGGGGGTACAGCGCATCGACGTAACCGGGAATGGCAGCCGGATCGCGCGGCTGATCCGCGCAGTGGAGAGCATCAACCCGGAAGGTGAGCAACTGCGGCACTACAAGGACGAGCTCGAGCAGGGGCACTGCGTCATCGACGTGCCCGTGTACGACGAGGCCAGGCGGAACCAGGCCGTCCAGATCCTGCAGGCGCACGGCGCGCATTACATCAACGCCTACGGTCAGTGGACGGTTGAGACGAAGGTGGGCTGACGAGAGCGTTTTCATAGCTCCATAAGGGCGCGGTAGCCGCTAATCAGGCAGACCGCGCCCTCGCTGCGTACAGTAGCTGCCCGCCGGCAAATTCATCTCTTCCTGCGCTGGCCCAGCCAACGCTCGATCTTCCATCTCGAATTCACGTTCCGGCTGGAGTGCCTGCTCGACGGCATCCCACGCTCAGACGCCGAACTGACGCAAGTGGTGATCCGTGAGCGGGATCGAGGGTGTTCGGAGCGGCCTTCGCGATCCCCTCGAGCCGTTGTATCACTGACCCTAGGACGTCAGGGTCGGCTACGGTCTTCACGCCCGTCTCCTAAAGACCCATCGTCATTGTTTAACCGAATGTCTGT
>Ga0137418_10001270_pt1 | contig 23187 bp, 22 predicted proteins | sample CZODoug3_1_2_16f_FD_122242 | JGI IMG/M metagenome (GOLD analysis project Ga0137418, IMG submission 122242) | Vadose zone soil fungal communities from Angelo Coast Range Reserve, California, USA - CZODoug3_1_2_16fungal (Hybrid Assembly) | ecosystem: Environmental > Terrestrial > Soil > Vadose...
CGCGCCTGCGCCAGTCGACAGCCCCTCAAGACAACCGACGGCGGTGATGGTGATGCCAAACATCACGCTCTTCACCAATCCCGTCGTGATATCCCGCAGAAGCAAAGAGTCGATAGAAGCCTGGATGTAGCGCCCAAATGTGAAATCTGCTTGAGCGACGCCGAACAACGAACCTCCGAGAATGCCCATGGCGTTGGCCCAGATGGTCAGGCATGGCAACATGACCATCATGGCCAGGAACTTTGGGGCAACGAGAAAACGGATCGGACTGATCGCCATGGTTTCCAGTGCGTCGATTTCCTCGCTCACTTTCATAGTTCCAAGCTCGGCTGCGAAGGCAGAACCAGAACGTCCGATTACAACGATGGCGGTGATTAAGGGGCCGAGTTCGCGGGACATCGAAACGGCGACGGCCGTCGCAACGGCGCTGATCGCGCCAAAGCGGCGAAGTTCGTAGGCCGCCTGAAGCGCCAGGATCAACCCAATGAAGAAGGTAATCAGGGAAAGTATCGGCAAAGCGCGGACGCCCGTGTTCATGGCTTGCGATACTGCGCGCTGGAGGCGCAAAGGCTTTCCCTTAAACGGGGCCACCAAAGTGTAATAGGCCGCGCGGGCTCCAAGAGATGCAAGGGAGCCGAGATAGCTCAGGGCGTCGAGGGTGCTGCTGCCGAGCTGAGAGACGAATTCCATATCAGGAAGCCATTGCCTGATCTTCGTTGTCGTAGACTTCAAAGACCTTGATGAGGCGGGAGAGTTGCAGAGTCTCGCGGGCGGCAGTGCTGAGCCCGAACAAACCGAAGCGCGAACCAAGATCGCGGGACGCTTTCAATCCCTCGACCAAGGAAGCGACACCTGAGCTATCGATGTAACGCACTTGGCTGAGATTCACCACCACACGCGGGGTGCGATTTTCCCGGATTTCACTCAACAGCGATTGGCGTACTTCCGGGGAATTCGCAAAGTCGATATCTCCCGAGAGATCGAAGATGGTCGTTTTGTCGTGGCGCCGGGCGGAAATCTGCATGGTGTCTTCTCCCTTAAGAAGCGTCGCTCGCCGACGCTAGGTACTTGACGAGTCGCAGGCGGTTCGTTGGGCCCTTGCGAGTGAACTCCACGGTGTCCATGGCTTGGCGGATGAAGTGCAATCCCAATCCGCCTGGCCGTATTTCTTCGAGTGGCCGCCCTCTCAGCTTGCTCGGGTCAACTCCGGGACCATGGTCACAAAGGAGTATTTCGAGCCCGTGTTGGACTTCCCCTTCGTGTCGGCGCTGCGTCCTTCGAAAGTACATGGCGATAGGTTTGTCGAGGCGATTACCGTAGGAGTGCCGCACGATGTTGGTGAGAGCTTCGTCGACCGCGCGAGTGATCGACCTGCACTCGACTGCCGGGAATCCCAGTGTCTCGGTCAGACGTTCCACCGCTCCGCGTACCACCGAGAGCAACCTGGGATTGCTGTACAGCGCTAGCATCAACAACAGACCTCCTCGTTGCCCGGACGTTCGTTCCTGGTCATTACTCACCGGTGGGCGAGGAAAAATTTTCATGCGCAACATTGGCGGCCTTCTTGGCGAAGTCGTAGGTGGCTCTGAGATTTCCGCCAAAGAACCGGACCTTGCCGTTTACATCCCGCTCGAGGAGCGACGTTCCGTCGGGCCTCGTGAACTGACAATGAACCGTGATGGACGTGGCCCCGGAAACGGTTGTTACCTGCCGGGCCTTCTCGCTGCCTGCCTTGAATCCCCGAACTGTGCTACGAAGAACTACGAGGTCGGCGACACTCGCGGCGTTGCGGTCGCCGTCGCGATACACATGCGAAAATCCCTGTTTCTCGAGTTGATGAATCAGGTTTTCGTACAGTGCGACCTGGAACTCCGCGGGCAGCTTGATTTCGTCAGACTGGATCATCTCAACTTGGATCGCCGCCACCTTGATCTTGGCGGATTGGTTTTTCCGAGCGAGCAGAGGACCGGCAGCGAAAAGCAGGGCGAACACAGACAGCCAAATACCCGGACTTGGAAAGCGTTTCATTGGTTTTCCTCCTTGTTGGGCGAGGTGCTGGAGGGGGAGGGAACTGCAGTTGGCTCTCCCGTAGCGGAGGTATGAGCGCCTTGTGCCACAAGCCCTTTCTTGATGGCATCGGCGGCCCCCGCGGACATCGTAAAAATGACGCCGTGCAGGCCCCCGTCAGGATCGCGATACTCAACGGTCAGCGTATCGATTTTTGTGCGGAATAAACTCAGGACGCGGCCGCCGCCGTAAGGTGCAGCCATACCCATGATGCCCACCGTCTTGCCGACAGACTCTCGACTGTCGCCGCCGGTGACGACATCTTGAATCGATGTAGCGCTTACGTCGGAGTTTTCCTTACCGTGGACAAAATGCAGGTTTCCGCTTTCAACACTCAGAGTCCCTTTTGTATTGTCTTTGACGCCTTTGAGACCCGTAAGCTGGACGGCCTTAACAGATCCTGAGGTCTCTTGGGCGTTCCCGATGGCACCTAGGAACCCGAAGAAGAGCAAACCAACAGCAAGATAAACCGTCGTCCTTCTGGGTGTCATGCATGTCTCCCTAGTCATGAAATTCAGTCCCTTTCAGCGAACGTGCACCAGCATAAGAGAAACGTCATCAGTCGGCGGGCCCTCCCGCCAGGCAGCCACGCGATCGAGGATGCCCTGTTTCATTTCGCGAGCAGGAAGGGACGACGTCTGCCGAACGATTTCCTGAACGCCTGCGATGCCGAGCATCTCTCCGCGGGAATTGAACACTTCGGTAATCCCGTCGGTATACAGGAGGATGCGGTCGTCCGGCTCGAGCTGCACCTCCAGGCTGGTCGTGAGGTCCACTGCGTCAGGCAGCGCTCCGAGAATCATGCTGCGAGATTCGAGCAGCACCGGATTCTGGCCACGACGCGCTACCATTGCGGGAGGATGACCGGCTCCTGCAAATACCATTCGGCGTCGATCAACATCGATCCGCGCGGCGGCCAGAGTGACAAACATTCCGGAGCCCGCGATGTCTTCGATGAGGAAGCGGTTCAACTCCCCGAACATGTCGAGGAACGGCATGCCACTTCGCAAGTGCGTAGTCGTCTCGGAGTAGATTCGGTTCGCCACCAGCGCGGAACCAATGCCGTGACCGGAAACATCACACACAAGCAAGCTGAGATGCTCGTGGTCCGTCGAGTTCACCAGCGCAAAGTCGCCTCCGATCGAGTGCACGGGATGGTAAAAGGCGTCCACGCTCATGGTGTCCCAGACCAGCGATCTTGGTGCGAGGCTGTTCTGCACGCGCGCGGCGAGGCGCAGATCTTCCTCGATTTCCATCTGACGCTTTTGAAGCGCAACGTTGACGGAGCGGAGTTCCTGTTCGGCTCGCACCTGTTCCGAAATGTCCGTGAATGTCACGATTCCAAACCGGCTGCCGGAATTCTGGAGTGTCCGGGAACTGATGATGACGGGCAAACGACCGCCGCCCTTTCGAGGCAGGACAAAGGCATAACGGTTGTGTCCGGCTCGGAACGCAACGTCAATCTGCTGCCTCAGAAATTCCATTTCCTGGGAGGAATAGAAGCAAGAAGGGGCAAATCCGATCAGGTCTTGCCGGGGAATGCCGGTCATATCTACAAACCGGGAGTTCGCAAATAGAATCCGATGGCTGTCGTCGGCTATAACGACTCCCTCGTTGAGCACCTCCAGAACGGTCTCCATCTGCATGAGCCATTCGGGCTTGTCCATTGCCGGAGATAGCAGGGGCACGGTCATAAATACGAGGCTTCCGAGGGCGATGTATCCGACGGTCTTGCAACAAGGGGCTGAATAACATTTTTGTTTGGAAAGAATGAAGAAGGGTTCGTCTTACGAATGGGAGCCTCAAGAGCTCGCTGAGTCTGATTCAAGAGCTGTCGTCTTGCGCGAAAGAGCTGCGCCTTGAATGTGCCAGCTGAAACACCAAGTATTGCGCAAGCCTCTGGACCCGACAGTTCGTCGTAATAAGTCATGGTGAGCGCCCGTCGAAGCGCGGGTTTCATTTTTCCAAGCATCCCGTTGATGAGCTGAACAGCCTCGCGCTCCGCGTAAACCATATCCGGATCAGGTTCGGAGGATGGGATCCCTTCCATCCACCTGGCGTCGTCCGATGCGCCGGTCTCCGGTCGGGGACTGGTCCGTTTTCGCCGGATCATCAAAGCCGCGTTCAACACGATGCGGGTGAACCAGGTCGTAATGGCAGATCGGCCCTCGAAGCTGCGCAAGTGGCGATACCCCGAAAGAAATGCATCTTGGACCGCGTCTTCCGCGTCTTCTCTATTTCGCAGGATGGAGTGGGCCATAGCTACGAATTTCGGGCGGTAAGCCACAAACATCTCCTGGAAGGCTTCCATGCTCATGACTTCCGGTCCCGCCTCGACAAGGTTGTGCGACTCGTGACTTGCTGGCCTGCAAGATGTCGACACCGCGTTCCTTTTTCGCGTTCTGAAAACAAGCACGGGTTTGCTGACCGATGCTGCTGCGCGGGTGCGCCCGCTGAAACTCCCGGATGCGGATGCGTAGGTCATGAGCGATCTCCCTTTCCCTCCTTGCTCCATGAAGCAAGTGCGTAACCAAGGCGCAATATTCGCCGGAGAATCGGCCATCCGTCTTGTTTCGAGCAGAAAAGAGGTGCGCAGGCCACTAGGTCCAGATGGAGGAATTCTTATCGAAGGCTATTTCATGTCAGGAATTTGACGGTAACGTTCATGTCGTAACCGAGTTGCGAGCGGTCGCCTGATGTGAGGGTGCAGCGTGCCCGTGCAGACCTTAGCTTCGGCGTGTGGAAGAATGCGTGCTCATGATGTGGAGGTCTGGAGGTGAACATGAGCGCTGTTCCTGAACGGATCGAATCGGCCGATGTCATCGTTTCGGGTGAAGGGAGTGGATTCGCGCAGCAGATTGCCGTAGGCCCACATCGGCTAACTGGCGACGAACCGGAAAGCGTTGGAGGCACTGGGACCGGGCCATCTCCTTATGACTTTTTGCTCGCCGCTCTGGGTTCTTGCACCTCGATGACGGTCGGGATGTATGCGCGAAAAAAGAATTGGCCGTTGGAACGGGTCACGGTTTGGCTTCGACATTCGAAGATACACGCCGCAGACTGCTCAGAATGTGAAATGAAGGAAGGCATGCTCGACAGAATCGAGCGGGACGTGCGGTTTGACGGGCCCTTAACCGCGGAACAAAGCTCCCGTCTGCTCGAAATCGCCAACAAGTGCCCGGTGCACCGCACGCTCACTTCGGAAATCGACATCCAAACGAGAGTTCTATGACCGCGCGTTGCTTCAAGTGAAAGTTTTGGGTAGCGACACTTAAGAATTCCCCAGCATGCAATGGCTTTCCCGCACTTAGCGAATTCGAAGCGACCTTTTTCCAGCTCTCAGTATTGGACAGAAGGTAATAGTGTGAGCCGCCTATCGGCCTGAGTATCGCTTCCCAACAAACATTCCGAGTTGTAAGCCGCCAGACAGGCATGACGAGAATCGAAAATCCGGTTGGCACCGATCAAGTCAATCAGACCCATGCGTTCGAGATCCGCCCGATGTTTCACAGGAAGCACCACGAGGGCAAGGACAACGCCGGTTTTGGCGAGGTCCTGCTGTAGTTCCGCCACAGCTCTGCCAGCGGAAAAATCCAAGCCGGTAATCGCGGTGGCGTCAATGACCAGCCAGCGAACGGGCGACGGTGAATCATGGACAAGTTTGCGCGCCTGCTCGACAAAGAACGCGACGTTGGCGAAAAAGAGATCTGCACCGAACCAAAACATCACCAAGCCGGGTTCGGCCATCTTGCCGGGCACGGGATCCTCAAAGCTCCGATTGCCGGCAGCATCGCGCACTACCACTGCGGTATGGGGATGATAGCTGCGGCGGACGTGTTGCAGCAGGGAGAGAACTACGGCCAGGACGATACCTTGCTCCACGCCGAATAGGACAACGGTGAGAGCGGTGACGAGCGCAAGAAGGAATTCCTGGGGCTGGGCACGACGAATTTCGGCGAGGCCACGAAAGTCGAACAGCTTGACACCGATTCGAAAGACGATGGCGGCGAGGACAGCATTCGGGAGAAAGCTCAACGGCTTGGTGAAAAAGAGGAGCACCATCAGGACAACGGCGGCCGTCGTCAAATGAGACCACTGACTGCGGCCACCCGCGCTGTCTACTATGGCAGTCTTGGTGGGACTGCCGTTAACAACGAATGTGCTGCTACAACCGGCGGCGGCGTTGGCCAGCGCAAGACCGACCAAATCGACATTCTGGCTGAAGTGGTCACGATAACGGAGAGCGTACGCGCGAGAGGTGGCAGCGCTTTGAGCGAGGATGACAATGAAACAGGAGAAAGCAATGGGGAGGACCGAAGTAACATCGTTCCAAGTAACATCGGGCAAGCCGAGTCTAGGCAAGCCGCTAGGAACGGCGCCAACAACGCGGATGCCTTGATGGTCCCAATGGAAATATGCGCTGGCCACGGTCATTCCTATCACCGCGAGCAAAGCGCCGGGAAAGCGGGGAACCAAGACTTCGAAGCCGATGATAATGACTAACACGCCCAAGGCGATGAACAAGCTCGGCAGATGCGTTTCCGACAGATGCCGAAACGTGAACAGGAGCTGGCGGAGAAATCCCTGGCCTCCCTTCTCTATGCCGAGCATCTCGTGAAGTTCGCCGAAAGCAACCTGAATACCGACACCCGACAAAAAGCCCACCAGTACAGTACGAGACAGGAAATCAGCAAGAAAACCCAGGCGAAGGATTCTGGCCAGCAGAAGTATGCTGGCAGCCACCAGTCCAATGAGGCTCGTGAGTGCGACATACTTCGGCGTGTTAGCGGTGAATGACAGAGACGTTAAGCCCGCCGCTACCATGGCTGCTGTTGCGGAGTCCGCACTGGCGACAAGGTGCCGCGAGGAGCCGAAGAGGGCGTACATCAGGACTGGTAAGAAGAGGGTGTAAAGCCCGGTGATCACCGGCGTGCCGATGATCTTGGTGTAACCCATAACTTCGGGTATGCCGAGGGCTGCAAGGGTGATGCCGGCCACGATGTCCGGTCCGATGCGAACCCGACCGAAAGGCAACAAGCCCTGGAGCAGTGGGAGCGACAATCGCGGGTTGCTGTTCGAGTTTTGACTGGCGGTCATACTGACGGTTGAGAGGGAAACCGATCATCCGCTTTTGGCGAATTTTCTCGACCGACCGCGATTGGCGGCCTGGGGAACTTGGAACCACTGGAACCACTGGAACCACTGGAGCCACTGTGATCGTCTGGACTCCAAAGCATCGGGAATGGAGAGCTTTCCATCGGCCATAGTCGTTTCGTGTTGATCCATTTTTTGTGCAGGTGGCGGCGTATGCTTTATTTCGACTCCAGCAGGGCACGCTTTGCGCTGGCGATTTCCTCGAGTCTTGCCTTGTCAACTTGGGGATATGCCAGATCTAGAGAGGCCAGCGTATCAACGACCGCGGCGGCAACCGCTACTCGAGTGAACCACTTGTTGTCGGCGGGCACCACGTACCACGGGCTGTGCTTCGTGGCGGTGTTTCGGATCATGTCCTCATAGGCATCCAAGTATTCATCCCAATGCTCACGTTCCGCCATGTCCGAGCCGGAGAACTTCCAGTTTTTCTCAGGCTCTTCAGCCCTTTCCAGAAAGCGTCGCTTCTGTTCCTTCTTCGAAATGTGCAGAAAGAATTTAATAACGATGATTCCGTTACGGGTGAGGTATCGTTCAAAGCTGCGAATGTCCCGGAAGCGCTCCTTCCAAATGCGCTTCGTAACCAGCGTAGCTGGAATTCTTTGCTTTGCGAGAAATTCCGGATGCACGCGAACTACCAGCGTTTCCTCGTAATAGCTCCGGTTGAAAATGCCGATGTGCCCGCGATTCGGTAGGCATTTCATGCAGCGCCAGAGATAATCGTGATCGAAGTCCTCGACAGAAGGCGATTTGAAAGAATAGACCTGGCAGCCCTGCGGGTTGACGCCCGACATGACATGCTTGATGGTGCCGTCCTTACCAGCGGCATCCATCGCTTGAAAAATTAACAGCACGGCCCATTTGTTCTGGGCGTAAAGCTTGTCCTGCAACTCTGCAAGGGCTTGGACGCCGATAGCCAGCGCTTCTTTGGCGCGCGGTTTTGCCTCGGATTTGAAGGCCAAAGTGTCGCCCGGATCCACGTCCTTCATCCGAAACTGTTCTCCCTTGGTGATGCGGAATGGCTTGGCAAGCTTGCGAGCTTTCTTGATCACTTTGTCGGTGTTCATGGACATTTGATTCCACTTTTAAACGAGGTAACGATTCGCCAGCTTGAGTTGCAATGTGCCTGCCAATCAGGTAAGCGCACGCAGTGCGATAAGTGGTTGAAAGTGAAGGCGCACGCCATACCATCGGGCGTTCATGTGTGACAACCTCAACGTTTACGTTAAACCTTCGCCATGACAGGTACATAAAGTGAACTTCGCTTTTACGTTTCGCCTGCAAAATGCTTCCTTGCGGTTGAAAATGGACGGATGGCAGAACCTCCGGCGAAGGCCCTTCGTGATCATCATCGTGGTTATGCACGAACTCGCCAGCGCATTTTGATCGCCGACCGCATGCTCTTGATCGACAAGGTCAAAATCGTGGCACTCGGAGCAGTCGACGGTCATCGCGTAGCTCCGAGAGAGGGCTGTCACTTACATCTTTTCAGCGGGCGAAGATCCCATCGGGCAGCAAACTTAAAGGAGTCGAAATCTTAGTTGAGCGCTGTCGCGGGGCGGGCGTCCAAGACATCTCCCATCATTGTTACTTATGCTGGCGGACCGCACGAAATGCTTAATGAAATCAACCGCGTTGAGGCTCTGGCAAACCTGCTTGGCTGGATTTCCGCAGTGCTGGAAAAACAGGAGCTGGCCAACAAGAATTCTTAGGCAGTGTCTCGATCCGAATGGCTAAGCAAGGTCCATTTCGACCGACAGCGGATAATGGTCGGAAGCTGAAACTGAACGATAGACCCGCGAAGCACCGGCGCGAATCGGCCCTCGCATAAGGATCCAATCGATTGTTCGTCCATGCTCGAAGAATGAGGCTGGTGTTGTTGGCACATGTTGATTTGCAAATGCGTCCTGAAACTGAGCGCGGTTGATTGCAGAAGCGGCGCGTCCCGCGGACACGTCGAGATTAAAGTCGCCAGCCAGCATAATGGGCGTTATCCAGTTGTATTGCTTCGCATCGTCCAAAGCTTCCTCAAGCTGGGAGATTCGCAACTGATCATCGCCTCTGCTCTCCAGGTGCAGGTTGTAGGTCATTATTGTTCTGCCCGCGATGTTGGTCTCGCTGACCAGCGCCAGGCGTCCTCCTAGCCTCTCCTGAAAGGGCGCGATCTCGGGAAGAAACCAGTGCGGACGCCAAAAATGCGATTGCTTCTGAAATCGAATGATTCTGGAATTGGATAACGGCCAACGCGAAAGTGTTGCTTGGCCGTGGTAGGCGGGCGACTTCTTGGAGCCCTGGGTTAATTCCTGGAACTCCCGTCCAAAGACATAGTTCATCTGCAGCTTCTGCGCGATTTCTCTCGCAACGTTGATATGGTGTGTCCGCCTCGCGTTCAGATCAGCTTCTTGCAACAAAATGATATCCGCTTTTGCGCTGTCGAGGAACTCAATCACCCCGCGGAGTTTGAAACCACGGTCAATATTCCAGTTCACAACGCGTATGGAATCGGGCGGACAAAAAAGCCAGCGAGGGCCTGCGAAGTTGCCACTTTCAATCTCCTGCATAGCGTTCACATACGCCTTTACGAGTTTGGCCGAGATGCATGCGGGACGCTCCCCAACCATGGGCTTGAAATCAAGAAGAAAGGTTCCCCATGACGAAATAAAGCAACACGCAGTTTAAAGCGTAGTTCCTCCTAAACCGGCCTAAATCAATGACGAGTATGCACGCTCATCTCCATCTCTTCGTGCCGGCGCTCACCGTGAAACTGCCATAGCGCCAAACGATTAGACACTCTTCGGACTACTCGCGGTCGAACATTGAATTGCGCCCTGCCATCTCGGTCGCCCAATTTTCAATGACAACCCAAGCTGTTAACGTCTCGCCTAAACCGTCGAAGTCTAGTCGTGCATTGTGCCGCTTCCCCATGATGGATTTGCGCCCGGACGTCCAACCGCTCTTCAAGCGATTGAAACAAAACAAGATCCACAAAAGGCCAGGCTATCCGCTCATTGGAAGAACTAATGCTTTATTGAGGTGGACGTCCGGATGGATGCAGTGCGCTGGATCCCGGATACCTGCAAGGTGCGGGCGCTGTGGCTTTTTGCGCCCACCCAGGCGCATCCAAGCCGAGCCGATGATTGGAGCAATGTTGGCACGTTTTGATGAGGTGCCCCACAAGGCAAAAGAAATCTGTCCTCTGCATCAGGAGCGGAGAGGGCGCTCCACTAACGGGAAGGTTCTCTTCTTGCTGCTCTTCCTGATATTCGCGGTGTCTTTATTCGCGGTCTTAGCACACGGCAAGCAGCTCAACGCTGCGACGGTGAAAGTCGCGGGAACAGTTTTCGTTCAAGACTCTGCGGGGAACCGATCCGTTGTGGCTGGTGTAAGAGTCAAGCTCGACGGGCCGGCTGCTTTCGAAACAGAAACGGACGAAAACGGCAACTATGTTGTTGCTGCCGTGCCTCCGGGGACCTACACGGTGGAGGCACTTTCTCCAGGTCTGGAGGTTCGGAGGACGCTAAGGGTTGAAGGCGGCGAAGTCCGCGTTCCGCTCGAATTAAAACCGTTGGAAGTCACTACTTCTGTGGTCGTGAAAGCCGATCCAGCTGACAGCAGGAATTCTGCTCCCTCCGAAACGGTTTCCGAGAAGACACTGCGTGAAGCTCCCAATGCCAACGAGCGCTTTGAAAGCTCGCTTCCGCTCATTCCTGGAGTTGTTCGCGGGCCCGATGGACATATCAATCTCAAAGGCACTCGTAGCACACAGAGCGGCGCGCTGGTGAACAGTGCGAACGTGACTGACCCTGTAACCGGCGGCCCCGCCATCAATCTCCCGATCGATGTGGTGTCGTCGGTGCAAGTCATTTCAAATCCCTATGATCCGCAGTATGGGAAGTTCACAGGGGCAGTTTCCACCGTCGCTACAAAAACGAGTGACTACGGGAAATTTCACTTCTCTTTCCAGAACGTCATCCCACGCTTGCGCGACCGCGACGGGACGATCGCGGGCATCGGTGCGGCCACGCCACGGATGACGTTCACCAGTCCGCTCGTGAAAGGTCGTGTCGCCGTTACGCAATCCTTTGAGTATCGCTTTGTGCGCACGCCAGTGAACAGCCTTCCGGCGTTGCAACGGGATACGAAACTGGAGAGTTTTGACTCCTACACTCAGTTCGATTTCATCATCACACCGAAGCAGACAGCTACGGCATCGTTTGCGCTATACCCGCAGAAGCTCGATTTCCTTGGCCTGAGCACCTTCATGCCACAGCCTTCCACACCGGATTTTCATCAACGCGGCTATCAAATCTACGTTCAGCACCGCTACGTCATCGGCACTGCTGGCCTGCTGACTTCGCAGTTAAGCTACAAGCGTTTTGACGTGGACATTACGGCGCAGAGTGATGATCCGTATCGCCTGCTGCTCGAAACGACCGAAGGCGGTTTCTTTAACCGGCAGGCGCGCCGGACTTCGCGGGCCAGCCTGCAGGAAAATTATCAGCTTGCGCCGCGGCGATTCGCCGGTTCGCACCGATTCACCGTTGGACTGAGTTACGAACACTCTTCGTACGATGGGCGCCAGTCGTTTCTGCCCGTGGAAATCGACGGCGTGTCCAACATGGCTGTAGGACGGATCTCCTTCACCTCTCCATCGTCGTTCCAGATCGATCAAAACGAGACAGCCTGGTTTGCTGGCGACCAGTGGGACATCTACCCGCGTTTCTCTGTGACGTACGGTATCCGCTTCGACAATGACACGGTCACAAGTTCCACTCACGCTGCTCCGCGCGCGGGATTTCTCCTTGCACTTACCCGAGACGGCAGAACGTTGCTGAAAGGCGGCGCGGGTCGGTTCTATGACCGCATTCCCCTCATGGTTCCCGTTTTCCCCGATCTTCCAAGTCGCACTGTTACCGTTCTCGGCCACGACGGCCAAGCGGTCAGCTCCGTTTTCTATCAGAACAAAATCAAAGGCCAGCTTGAAAACCCGCGCAGCACGTCGTGGAATCTCGAACTCGACCGCCAGATTCTCGCAGGCCTGCGGTTACGGGTCGCTTATGAACAACGCAACACCGCCAGGGACTTTATTGTTTCGCCGGTGTCCTCAGGGACAACTGGAATCCTCGATCTTTCCAACCGTGGCAGTGATTCCTACCGCGAATTCCAAGTAGCGGCGCGCTACCAAGTAGCTCGCCATGTGCTGAACGCTTCCTACGTCAGGTCGCGGGCCTTCGGCGACCTCAACGATTTCAATCAGTTCTTTGGGAATCTCGCCCTGCCGGTGATCCAGCCGGATGCACGCGGGCGGCTCCCTTTTGACGCGCCCAACCGCTTTCTGTTCTGGGGCACGATCGCGGGGCCGTGGAACCTGACGCTCGTCCCGGTTTACGACCTGCATACTGGATTTCCTTATTCGGCAGAAAACGAATTCCGCGAATTCGTTGGACCTCGGAACGTACGCCGTTTCCCGCGCTTTTCTTCCTTTGACCTCCAGATCACGCGTCCAGTTACTTTGCACTTCGGCGAAAAGCGCCTGCACGCCCGGGTGGGCGGAGGCGTCTTCAATCTCTTCAATCACTTTGATCCGCGGGACGTTCAGAACAACCTTGGGAGCGCAAGGTTCGGGGAGTTCTTCAACACATCTTGGCGCGAATATCGCGGCAAATTTGTCATGGAGTTTTGACGATGAAATACCACTCACTGCTTGTTTGTTTGTTTCTCCTCGCCGGCTCTTCAGCCGTTGCGGCGGAAGATTCTGCACCCGCTCCAACTGCGGAGGACATCGTGGCTCGCATGACCGCCCGTGACTTGCAACGTCAGGCCTCAATCGATGGCTACGCCGGGATGCGCCGGTATGTCTTCGAAAATCAAAAGATGAAGAAACACGCCGAAATGCTTGTGAAGGTGAAAGGCGACCAGCATGGCACAAAGCATTTCGAGGTGGTTTCCGAGGACGGCTGGAAAGCAGCGCACAAGCACGTCTTACACAAAATGCTGGAATCGGAATCGGAGACGTCGCGTCCGGAGATTCGTGCAAGCGCAAAACTTACCCCCGAGAACTATGACTTTCAACTTGTCGGAACCGAAGAGCTGACCGGTCGAGTGGCCTACGTTCTCGAGGTTCGCCCTAAACGAAATGAAAAGAATCTGTTTCGAGGCCGCATCTGGGTAGACGCCGAAGATTATGCGCTAGCCCGCGCGGAGGGCAATCCCGCCAAGAAGCCCTCGTTCTGGACGAAAAGCATCCACTTCGTCCAAGTCTACGAGAAACGTGGCCCGCTCTGGTTTCCTCTCTCTACGCAAAGCGTCACCGAAGCCCACCTGTTCGGCACCACAGACGTGAACATCGAGTATTTCGACTACGCGCCAAGCATGCCTAACCCTCCGGACAACTCCATAGCGTCTGCGGAGGTAATGCTCAAGCCATGAATACCGTTAATCAATGTCTGATTCTGGCGGCGGGCAACGGGAGCCGAATTGCTTCTGTGGCAAGTGGCGTTCCCAAGCCTCTCGTGCCGCTCTGCGGCGTGCCGCTTCTCGAACATGTCATGACGTCCTCGCGGGAAGCCGGAATCGAGAGATTTGTGATTGTTGCCGGGTACCGTGCCGACTTGATTCGCCGGTGGCTGAGCGACCGACCGATGGGGGGCATTTCGGTTACGTTGATCGAAAACCTGGAATACCAGAAGGCGAATGGCGTGTCTGCCTTGGCAGCAAAGACAGAGTTGAACCAGCCATTTTTGTTGCTGATGTCGGACCACATTTTCGAGCCGAAAACAGCCAGGGGATTGCTTCGACAGCCGCTCGCGGATGACGAAGTCATTCTCGCGGTCGATTCGAAGATAGATCGTGTATTTGACTTGGACGATGCCACCAAGGTGCAACGGAAAGGCAATTACATCGTTGGAATTGGCAAAGACCTTCTCAGGTACGATGCGCTCGACACTGGGATGTTCTTGTGCAGCCCGGCGCTCTTCGACCGGCTTGAAGCGGCAAGGAAAAACGGAGACTGCTCACTGTCGGACGGCATGCGCAGGTTGGCGCAAGACTGGAAACTTAGGGCTTTTGATATTGACGACGGTCACTGGCAGGACGTCGACAGCCCCCAGGCACTGGCACACGCCGAAGAATTCTTTGACCGGGACTTCTGCAAGAACTCGGCGGTGAAGAGCCTTGTCAATGCTTAGATTCCTGCCAAAAGCGCGTCACCCGCTGCGGATTCTCGTGGCGTTGATGAGTTTCGTGTTGTTTGCTTATCTGATTTGGCAAGCTGGTCCGAGCAAACTTTTGGAGAACGTGGTGAAACTCGGGTGGGGCTTTATGTGGGTCTTGGCACTCGCAGGTGTTTCGCATGTTGCCAGAGCTTGGGCTTGGCGGCTGACACTAGATCATCACATGCATAAGACTTCTTTTCTGCGGCTGTTGGGACTACGGCTTGGCGCGGAGGCGGCCGGACAACTCGGGTTAATTGGACAAACGTTTGGAGATTCGATCCGGGTATCGCAGCTAAGCCCTGAAATTCCATTAGCCAACGGTCTGACGTCGGTGACGTTGGATCGAGGACTCTACATTTTAACTGGCATGATAGTCCTCATCGCGGGCCTCGTGGCAGCTGTGCCATTGCTCTCGCATTCTCAAGCCCTGCGTTTCTATGCGACGTTGTTCGTTCTAGCGCTGATCTTTTTCCTGCTTGTGACGCTGTTGGCGGTGCGGAAGCGCTGGCCCGTCATTTCGAGGAGTGCGCGGCTCCTTGCGCGCGCTCCCTTCCTTAAGAGGTGGATGGAAAGCAGGTACATCCTGATTCAGTCTGTAGAGAATGCACTCTTGGATTTCCACCACAATTCTCCCAGAGCATTTTGGGGCAGCTTCTTCCTGATCCTGGCATCTCATTCCATGGCTGTGATGGAGGTTCGTCTGGTTCTCTGGCTCATGGGAATAAAGTTTGGCGTCCTGAGCGCCCTCGTCGTCGAGGCGATGACCAAACTGGTGAATGTGGTTGGCAGCATCAACCCAGGAAACTTTGGAACCTACGAGGGCGGAAATATGTTGATTGGTAAGACTTTCGGACTGACTGGCGCCACGGGATTGGTTTTGGGACTCACAAGGCGGTTGCGAGGGTTCTTCTGGGCAGCGGTAGGCGGGATCTGCCTCTTCATTTTGACCAGGTCAAGAACTCCCCACGATACCCACGATCGCGGGAGTACGCCGGGCATCGCAGAAGAAAAAGCGGGAGCAGACGCCGATGCCACCGTTGAGGTCGCGGCACGAAGCAGTTTCGCCGTCGCTATTTTCCTGCCCACTGGGGAATTGGGCGACGACCAATCTGGGGCTGGACTTGCTCATGTCGGCTCACTGCCCATTTTGCTTCGAAACATTTTGGCAGTGCGCAAGCTGGGTCCCTCACGGATCATGGTGGTGGTTGACCCCATTCTCAGGCGGCGCGTGCAGCGCCAGTTGTGGTGGACGGGGCGTCTTCCGGAATCTGTCCAATGGATCGAGGCAAAGGCTGCCGTTCCTGTCTTGCAACAATTGCGGCTCATCGCTGATCAGGCGGGCAGCGAACGCCTGGTCATCATCGACGGAAACACGACCTATCATCCAAACTTGCTCCAGAAGGCGAAGGAGTGGAAAAGCGAAAGCATAGGATTAGCGCTGACAAGCGGCGACAAACCTGTGGGCATTTATGCGTTTACCGTCCAAATGATCCGCGACTTAGAGGAGCGTCATCCCGTGCATGCCGGCATGCTCCACGAGTTACGCGCTCGTCTCAGGGAGACTCACTCTGTCACTGACATTCCGGTTGTGGAAGACTTGTGGCAGCGCGTGAATTCGGAAGAAGACCGTCAGGCTGCCGAGCGAAAACTGGATCGCTGGCTGGTTAAACCCACGGACGGCATTTACGCGCGGCTGAACCGCAGGATCTCCATACCCATCAGCCGGCAGCTCATCAAATTCCCGGTCACCGCGAATATGGTTACCATCTTCACGCTTGGAGTCGGCTTTGCTTCCGGCGCCTTCTTTGCTCGTGGCGGTTATTGGAGCACCTTAGTCGGGGCTTTGCTGTGCCTGTGGGCAAGCATCTTAGATGGGTGTGATGGAGAGGTCGCTCGCTTGAAACTCCAGGAGTCGGCTTTCGGCTGCTGGCTGGAAACCGTATGCGACTACCTGTTCTATCTGTTTCTTTTCTTCGGCATGACCCTAGGCTTGTGGAGAAGCTCAGGATCCAGAATGTACCTGGTAGGCGGCGGGCTGCTGCTGTTTGGAGCAATCGCGAGTTTCCTGGCTACGGGATGGGAAAGGCATCGCCTTGCCGCTGAGCGTCCCGAGCAGCTGCTGAAGATATGGCAGACCCACGCAGAGAAGCGGTCATCCAACCCTTTTTTGTATTTCGGCCGGCATACTGAGTTCATTGTTCGCCGATGCTTCTTCCCGTATGCCCTGCTGTTCTTCGCGTTTTTTGGCATAATGAATGTGGCGTTCGTTCTCAGCGCGATAGGAGCAAACCTGGTTTGGCCCATCGCGCTGTACTCCTCGCACGCTTTTGCAGGAGGCCGGAATTCAGCGACGGCAATTCCTGCGGGTTCCGCACAGCCTAGAACCAGCATCCGTCAATATGCCCCGGCTCAGCTTTAATGCTCGATTGTTGATCTCAGTAAGCGCGAATCACGGGAGAACAACGCGGAAGTCAGCTTCCTTAAACACTCACCACCGGACAAGGTGAATCGCGTGCCAGTGAGTAGGTAAGATCCAGATCCTCAAAGTGCCCGAGACTACCGCGACGACTTCTTCCGATTACCAGCACATCGGCATATGTCTCCCGGGCTTGAGCGAGCAGCGTTTCTTTAACCGGGCCGACCACGATGCTCACCCTAGCCTCAGAGCCTACACTACTCTGGAGTTCGGCGATCCTCTGCAGCGCTTTCCTTTCTCCATCGGATCGCCTTCGGGTTTTGGACTGCGGCTTGCTGTCCTCAATCACGTGGATCAGTGACAGGTCTGCCCCAGCGGCCAGCGCGACACTCTTCGCATAACGAAGCACTCTTTCCGAGTCCGGACTCAGTGCGAGGGCGCAAACCCATTTCCGGTACTCCAATGGCCGAGGTGCCATTGCGGCCGCGTGCTGCGCTGTTAACACCGGACAGTCCGAGGCATTCAGTACTTTCGCTGTCGTAGAGCCAAGCAGCATTCGGCGAAAGCGGCCTGCATGCGTGGGCATCATGATTAAATCGAATCTATTCCTCCTCGCAGTGTTCGTGATCATATTTGCTGCATTGCCGGGCAAAAGCACTCTCGGGGATTTCTCGGTCGGAAACTCCGTTGTAAGAAAAAGCTCGATTTTGTGACGCGCAAGATTCCAGTGCTCCTTTGCGATGTCGTTGCCAGGCCGTGCATAGAGCTCGAACCCGTTATGACTACTGAGATCGCAGACGTGAATAATAGTCACTTGCGCGCCGAAGATCGCTGCGGCTCGCTCCACATAGGCGGCCATCGCGGCGCAGGAGGGCGAAAAGTCGACGGGGAACAGAATCTTCTGAATCATTTGATAATGGTCGCCGCGGTGCGGTGGCTCCTCCATCAGATTCTTGTCGCAGCGAATCCAGCTCGGTGGGACAGGTGTCGCTGAACTGTTTTTACGGACCTTCGCCATTCACGGCCCGAGATTGTATCTGCTCGGCTGTCAGGTTTCGCTGAGAATTCATTTCATTGGGCATGAGCCAGTTCGAAAAGGTAAAGAGAACCGCTTCACGCGCAGCCGACATGCGTTTCGGTTGCTTCGTTTCTCTTGGACTATCGGTCCGCGTCTCCGCGCCTGTGGGATGCAAGTGAACTATCGAACGACGGATGTACAACTCAAGAAAAACAAGAACGGCAATGAGGATCACAGTCGCACATGTCACGATCAAAGTGTTGGACGTTGCGGCGATTTTTGGTGAATTCTTAGAAATCAAGCGGTCAAGCAGCGATGTGTTCCCCGCGTGATCGCCTGGCCTAGGTACGATTTCGCGCGAATCGGCGCTACGACGTGATATTCTCGGCGGCGTCAAGGTCCTTGAGTGCATCTCTGGCGAACTGTGTTGCAACGTTGCTGCCAGATCGGCAATCCAATCCGTCGCTGTAAGTCGTTGAGATGAAGCGGTATGAGGAGGATGCAACGCGCACTTGGTTACGGGGCTTGCAGTCGAGTTACGACCTAGACGTTACCGTCAATCCCCCGCCATGAAATGGCAGGCGATAAGAGTTCCTTCCGTCTGCGGCTTGCGGCCTGCGCATCTCTTTTCTGTTCGAAAACAAGACGGATGGACGATTCTCCGGCAGGTTTCTAGGAACACCGGCAAAACTCTTTCGATTTTCCTGCTGGCCATGGTAATGAGTGCCTGCCGCCAGTCTGCGCAGAAGCCAGTGACGCTGAGTTACTTCCGCCTTGGATGGGCCCACGCCGACGTGTGGTCGGCCGGAGCGCCCTTATCGCAGAAGTTCACGCGAGAAACAGGTATTCAACTCAAAGACCTTCCCGTTCCTGAAAACGCTCTCGACCAACTGGATCTCTCGCGCACGCTCTTGAAGAGCAGTTCGGGCCCCGACGTCTTGAGTATCGATTTGATCTCGTCTGGCGTCCTCGCTCCTGATCTGGTTGACCTTCGCCCCTATTTAGCAGCGGAAATCTCTTCGATCGAGCCAAAGCTGTTGCCAGGCTACACGGTAGAGGGGAAGGTTGTTGCTATTCCTAATTCGGTACAAGTAGGGGCCCTAGAATATCGCGCGGATCTTCTCCGCGAATACGGCTACCACCATCCTCCAAAGACGTGGCACGAACTCGAGCTGATGGCCTCGCGGATTCAAGCAGGTGAGCGTGCCAAAGGCAAGAAAGACTTCTGGGGTTATGTTTGGCAGGGGGCGAGTGCCGAGGCTTTGACCTGTAATGCTTTGGAGTGGCAGTTCGCGGAAGGCGGCGGGCAAATCATCGAGGATGACCGGACGATCAGCGTGAATAACCCGGCAGCAATTCGCGCATGGGAACAGGCCAAACGCTGGATTGGCACGATATCGCCACCCGGCGTCGTAGAGTACCGAGAACTCGATTCCATGAACGTTTTTGACTCAGGAGGAGCAGCCTTTAACCGTGTCTGGAGAGGAACAACGATTATGCACAGCGGGCAATCCCGCCAAGTCCATTGGCTAAACTCCTTAGCAAAAGGCAAGATCGGCTATACCAGCATTCCTGGCGGACGCCGGGGGTGGGCGGCGGGAGCTCTCGGGGGATCAGGACTGGCCGTCTCCCGCAATTCGGTTCATCCTAAAGAAGCTATAGAGTTTGTTCGGTTCCTGATTCGCGAGCAAATCGACCAGAGCGAGGAGTGGCGGAGCGCCTTTTCTGTCACTCAGCCCGAAGTCAACGACCAGCCGTCGGTTCGGGATCCGGACAACCTTTCCGAGGACTTAAGCCAGCCCAGGAGTGGTGTTATCGGTCGGCCCTCCGGCGTAGCTGGGCGGGCATATGAAGAAGTCACCAGAGCTTATATCAACGCCGTGCATTCCGTGTTGACTGGAACGAGAGACGCGCAAAAGGCTGCAGCACAACTGGAAGAGGAACTGGTCAAAATCACAGGTTTTCGAACCGGGCCGCCCAGGATCACGGACTAGGTTGAGCTGGGTATGGGCGATTTTTATCCACTCTCCTTTTAATCGTCAGCGAACGCAAGATCGCTGAGAAGGCTTCTAAGGGAGTCCGAATGAGATTAGCCGGGGTAGAGTTCTTTAGCATCGGTCCGCGGCTGATGTTTCTCTTCGCTGTGCTTATCGCTCTGATCTTGGGGGGAAACAGCCTTCTTGTGTGGCAATTTCATATCGCCAGTCTACAGACTCGTCGTCTCGCTGGCGCAAACCAGCAAGTAGTCGCGGTCTTGAGACTTCAGGGAACCTTGCTGTCGTTTCACCTGCGTCTGGACGATCTTGAACGATCACGAAATGCAGACGCCCTAGCAACCGAAGCCGAGCCGTTGCGCAGCACACTGGTCGAGATCTTCCTCGATGAGGTTGGAGAGCTTCCGATGGAGACCCAGATCGCGCTGTTGCGTGTATTGCAGGAACATGAATTTGAGCGTGTCGGCGGAACGCGGTCCATCCCAACAAATGTGCGAGTGGTTGCTGCCACGAACCGCAACTTACAGGCGGCCATCTCTGCTGGAACCTTTCGTAGCGACCTGTTTTACCGGCTCAACGTGTTTCCAAGTGAGCTTCCGTCTCTACGGGAACGACGGGCGGACATTCCGGTGTTAGTCGAATACTTCATCGATCGATCCGCGAGGAATGTAGGAAAGAATATAAGGGAAATAAACAAGGAGAGCCTGGACCTCCTTCAATCGTACCCCTGGCCAGGTAACATTCGCGAATTGCAGAACGTGATTGAACGATCCGTCATCCTGTGCGAGACGGAGAATTTCTCCGTGGACGAGACCTGGCTTCCGCAGCAGACGGTCGTAAGGGAGTCTAAAAGCCAGTCCAACTATTGTCAAAAGCTTGCTTCCCGGGAAAAAGAGATGATTGAGTCTGCCCTGCGAGAAAGCGAAGGACGGGTGTTCGGACCATCCGGCGCGGCCGCTATCCTCGGCATGCCACGGTCTACCGTGGAGTCGAAGATCCGGTCACTGAGGATCAACAAGAATCGCTTCAAAAGTTGCGCTGGGATGCCCTCTGGCAGATCTTGGTTCGAATCGGTTTCAATGACACCTCTCGGAGCGAACGGCGCAGCGTGAACTCGGAGAGTTCACAGTCTGGATTTTGGGTCTGCTAACTTACCTTTCCTTGCCGCTTTGTTTAATGAGCTTGGCAACGAGTCCAGTCCATCCAGTCTGGTGACTCGCTCCAATCCTAGCCCCGTTGTCGCCATGGAAGTACTCGTGAAAATAGATGAGGCTAGGCAACTCATCACGGCTAACTTCATGCCTACAGGAATTCACACGTTCACGGCAGCGACCTAAGGAGGGAATCACCGCAAGACCCTCCGCTCGCAAGTTCGCATATCGGAGTGCCTAACGAGTTTCACCAGAAAAACCTAGATCACGGGAGCAACCGAGTTCGGATCGGCTTGCTCTCCCGTTTGGTGGAATTTTGCGAGGGGAAGCGGAGGGAATAGTTCCGCGTAAAATAATGGAGCTAAAAGGTCGGCCTGTATACCTTAATATATCCGATTTCTAGTGCGTTCCGTCGAATAGGGGAGGGAATTGGCCGTGACAGTGTAGGATTCTAACCAACGACAGGGCAGCGTTCTAACCATCTGAACTACGTCCCCAACCGTGTTTTCTACGACGTGCCGTAAAACCTTAAGGGATAAGGCTGTTGCAAGTTTTGCATACGTCGCACGTTTTGCTTGCGGTGCTTGTATTGGCGGCTGTCCCCCGCCAAAACCACTAATAAACCGCCAATAAATATCAGTGCGCTCATGCGAGTGATAATTTAACACACCCTGCTGTTTTTGTCGCAAGTCGGCCAAAGTTTTTTTTGGCATTACGGATTCGCCGAGATCTTCGCGCTTTCTGCGGGCTTGATGCAGTGAGGTGAAATCAACATACTTCTGGCTGGATATGAGCGGGGTAGGGAGGGAATAGAACAAAAGGCATGCATCCGGACTTTGATCTTCCCAGTAAAGGCCGTGTAGACGGACGCACGTCGAGCATCACGGCTGCGTTTTTTCAAGCTATCACGCCGGTCATTCCTCCGTCTGATGTCGAAGTTGAGGAAGCCTTGGGGGTGTTAGAAATGGCGTCCGGCAATTGCCTTTGTGCATACTGCGGTGACCCGCGCACTGAATGGGACCATTTTCGGGCGATAGTTAAGGGGCGGAAGCCGACCGGGTATATCACCGAGATCGCGAACCTGGTGCCGGCGTGTGGCAAGTGCAACCAGTCGAAGGGCAACAAGAATTGGAAAGAGTGGATGCTTAGCGCCGCTGCCCGCTCGCCCAAACAACGCGGTATATCTGGCCTCGATGAGCGGGTTGCAAGACTCGAAGCCTACGAGCGTTGGCGCCAGCCGGTCTGCATCGACTACGCTGCGATTGTGGGTCCAGAGCGTTGGTCCCAATATCGGGCTTTGTTGGATACCGCGGTAGCGCACCTGTCCGAAGCTCAGAAGGTCGCTCTCGAATTGCAGACCATCATCAATGCGGGGCTCGTCAAGCAGGATATCCGTTCGTCGGCGTCAAAATCAGGGGCGGAGTTACCTCCAATCATTGGCGGGATCGAGGGTAAATGAGCGAACGGATGACCGAACTTGAGACGCGGATTGATAATGCCGTGATGGACGAGTATCGCGTGCCCTGGACGAATGCGATTATAAGGCGAGGCGTTTCGACCAATCGTTTGATTATCTAACTGGTTGTGACGATTAAACATTCCCGAAAGGATCCTGATGGGGGCCGTTTAGCAACTCATATATGGTTCTATCCTGGTCTGTGAATGCGGTACCCGTGAGATAGTGATCAAATTTCATGTCGAAATCATCAACCGTCGCAGAGATCCAAGTTCCCAATTCCTTTGAGGATAACAATCGAGATATCCAGCCCGGATCGGCCGGAAGACCAACGATTGTAAATCCTGCCCCTTCGTAGTGTTGAAGCAAGGCGTTGATCTTATTCCGAGATTGTCTAATGCTAGTAATTCGGGCACCTGTGAAATTCGCGCGCACAAATAACGCCCGTGATATCAATGTGCTGTGCCAATATTGTGCCAGAATCCAACGTTTTCAATCGATTTGAGTTATCTTTGAGCGAAAGCAGATTCCCCGATTTGTTGGAAACGTTAGTAGTTAGAAGAAAAGGATGGAGTGGTTGGAGTCGCGGGCTGTGCGCCCAAGGCAGGCGCGCTACCAGGCTGCGCTACGCCCCGACATGAAGTGCATTACTCATTCTAAAGCACTTTCCAACGTTACTCCTAATCGCGACCACTACTTTTAGCCCCGACTGTGCACGAA
>Ga0137418_10001271_pt1 | contig 23177 bp, 22 predicted proteins | sample CZODoug3_1_2_16f_FD_122242 | JGI IMG/M metagenome (GOLD analysis project Ga0137418, IMG submission 122242) | Vadose zone soil fungal communities from Angelo Coast Range Reserve, California, USA - CZODoug3_1_2_16fungal (Hybrid Assembly) | ecosystem: Environmental > Terrestrial > Soil > Vadose...
CGAACTCGCGGCACAGCGCCGCCATCTTCTCCCCTTCGAGCAAGCGGGCGACAAAACGCAGCCTCTCGTCCATCTTCCGACACTCCTGCCAGGGCATCTGCGTCTCCCGCAAAAGCCCAAAAGTGTCAGCGATGTGATCGGAATACTCTGTAACCTATGTGCCCGAAAGCACAAACAACAATCTACAAGATATAATCTCGAAGAACTCCAGAGCCACAAGGCCTGGCCATAACGAACATCACAGCCGGCCGCCTGGGGCCGAGGTACTTGCTGAGCTGGACTACGCGATCGCCGCAATTGCGCAGTCAACCTCCGGCCGCGCCGGGCCGCAGCAGGTCCCGCAGCATCGCCACCTCCGCAGTTATGGCGGTGTGCAGCGCCGGATCGATGTCGGGCGCAAAGAGCGGCGAGTGATTTGACGGCAAGCGCGTCCCGGCAGCCTTCGCCTGCTCGTACTTCTGCGGATCGGCGCCACCCAGGGTCAGATAGAAGCCCGGAATGCCCTCGGCGACGAATGCCGAAAAGTCTTCGGATGCGGTTCTCGGCTCCTGCGTGACGACCTTGTCCTTGGCGAGCGCGGCTTCCAAAACCGCACGCAGCCGCTGCGTAAGCGCGGGATCGTTGTAGACCGCGTCGGTCGTTTCGTAACCCTCGATCAGGGGCGCGCGCGGCGCGCCAGCGGCTTGCGACTCCGCGTTCGCAATGCGCGTGATCGCTTCGAGAACCTGTTTGCGTATCTCGGGTTTGTAGGTGCGCACGGTGAGGCCGAGCTCCGCCTGATCCGGGATGATGTTGTTCTTTGTGCCGGCCGTGAAGTACCCAACGGTCACCACAGCGAACTCGCCCGGCTTCACCTCGCGCGCCACGATCGTCTGCAGCGCCAGGACGGTGCGCGCAGCGATCACGATCGGGTCCACGGTGGTGTGCGGCGCGGAGCCGTGGCCTCCTTTGCCGTAGATCGTGATGCGCAGCGAATCGGCGTTGGAATCGTATATTCCGGTTGTCACCCCGACCTGGCCGGCAGGCAAATCATTCACGACATGCAGGGCGAGCACCTCGTCCGGTCGCGGGAAGCGCGTGAATATCCCGTCGCGGATCATCGCCTTCGCGCCGCTGATGGTTTCCTCGGCCGGCTGTCCGACCAGCATCAATGTGCCCTGCCAGGAAGCGCGGCTGCGTACCATGATACCCGCCGTGGCAACGAGCGCACTCATGTGCAGATCGTGCCCGCACATGTGCCCGACCGGGACGTCCCGTCCGGCCGGGTCCTTCGCGTGTACCTTGCTCGCGAAGGGTAGCCCCGTCTTCTCCTCGACCGGCAGCGCGTCGAGCTCGGTGCGCAGCATGACGGTCTTCCCGGGGCCGTTCCTGAGGATCGCGACCACTCCGGTGCCGCCGACGTGCTCGGTCACTGTGTAGCCGAGCGCGCGCAGCTCGGCCGCCACTCTGGCAGCAGTCTGTACCTCGGAACCCGAAAGCTCCGGGTGCTGGTGCAGATCGATATACAGCGCGTACGCCTTTGCGTACGCGACATCGACTTCAAGCATAGAGGCGCCGGCGGGGCGCTGCATCGCGAGGCTCCCCACCGCCGCCGCCACACCGCACCAGGCGAAAGCCCATCGAATCGTGACCATCGTATGTCCCCATAGTTTCAAGAGCGCGCCGCGGTGCCGCCTAGAACCTTCGCGCGCTGTTCGGTGTTGAGTTCGAGCTGTTCGAGACACTGAAGCGGGCGCTCGTACGTGCGGGATCGGCCGCAACAGGCGTTCCGGGCACGCGCCACAGACAAAAGAATGTAATCGCCGCTTAGGTTCTCCGCCAAGCCTCATGGATTTCCCGCGTCGTTTCTTTGCGGCAAGGCTTTGTCAAAGGGGACGCAAACGCAGACCAGAACATAAGTTTACGAGCTGCACGAACATGCTGCCAGGGCGTGACGCTGGATCACGCCCTCCCTGCCCGGCGGGTCGATCGATCAGTGCTGTAGCGGGCGTAGGTGTACACGCGCAATAGCAAGCGATCTTGAAGGTGCCTGCTTAGGAAGCCGCCCCTTGTTCGGCCGGACGATCGCTATGCTGTACTGGAGCGTGAGAGCCCTTAGAAACCGACACGGCGACAAAGCGGGTATTTCGCTCGGTGTACATGAGGCAAAGCACCTGCTGCGCTTGCATCTTGAGAGTGAACGCCTTTTCCCGGCCGCGCACGTAGCCCATGCCCCCCGCTACTACCGCGCACACCAGGGCGAACCCAATGGTCTGGACGTGTGTGACGGTAGCGATCACGTAGCCAGCAATAATGCCTACCATTGTCGCCACGACAGTGGAGTGAATCACCACTCTATTGGCCTCGGCATAGAGCCGATCGGCGAACTTCTGGATCAGTTGGGAATCGTACTTGACATGATCCTCGCTCATCGGGTTATCCCCTTCTCCCCAGCCTGACGTTAACCGGATTCCCTTATGGTGCTCAACCCCGAGCAGTTCAACTCCCTGGGCCACGCCGCGCCGAATGTTGAAATGCCGACAGTGGCCTTGCCCTCCCGCCGGAAATGAGGAGGCGCAAAGAGGTCGCAAACCCGCCGGCCGACGCGGCACTAACCCAGGGGGGCGAGACCAGCGCCCGACAGTAACACCGGCGTTCACGGCAGAGGCGGACAAGTTCCGCAACTACGCCTCGGCGTGGCGCGACCGGTGGAACTCGCTGATGGAGCTCTTCATGGCGGGCGGCAATTATGCAGCGTCGGAGGTTCCCGGATTCCGTGCAGGCGGAGATTGCGGCAGCGCGGTAGGACGGCGGACGCCCGCTCGCGGGGCAAGCCGCGCGTGAACTATACCGTCGGTAATCGGGCTTTAGTGGAGCAAAATGTCAATAAATTCAGGGTCGTTCAAAACCCAACTCACCCCCCGCTACCAACCCATCTATTGCACGCCGACTCCCCGTTGAAAGCCACATGCTTCCGCAGCGCCTAGTTCGAGCCAGCCAGCCCGAGAAACACGACGACTGCGCGGTTTATGCGCAAGACGTCCTCGTCATCGAGACGCCCAACCTGTTTGCCCACCTTGCTCTTTGCGACAGTGGTGATTTTGTCGACCATGAGGCGTGACGGGCTCTTAAGACCGTTGGTCGCAGTGGGCTCAATCGGAATACGGAACAGTTCGGCGGCTGTTGGATCACCCGTGAACGGACAGATCGTGATGGACTCCGTGGCGTCGAACCTGTTGTCCTGCAGGACCATAACGGGCCGGGGCCTACCGGAGTAGCCCGGACCGCCGGCGACGGTCCAGATGTCGCCACGTTTCATGTGGTGTTCCAGTCGGAAATGGAGTCGATGAAGGCTTGATCGTCCTTCTCATACGGGCTGTTGGCGACCGCGAGCGATTGCCGGTGGGCCTGGGCGGCAAAGCGCTTCGAGCGAACGTCGGGGACCCAGATCTGGATGGGACGAAGGCCCGCGGCGCGCAGTGCATTGCGGTGCTTCTGCACACGTTGGGCGACCGGGGTGCGCAAACCCTTCCTGGCCCGAGCTGGACTCACGCGATTCTCCTGAAGAAAGTGACATGTAACATTATGCACTCTTGCAGTGTTACATGCAACGCTTATCAGGATGATCGGGGGGCTGCGTCTGGCCGCAGTCTCGTCCCCGTTCGCCGGTTCCGCGATCGCTCAGCTGGCGGCGGACGCGGCGGATGTGTATGTCCCTGCCCTCCTGGCGCACAAGAATGCAAGCCGTTGCAAAGCGTCTCATCCCGCCACGGGTGGGTTACGCATAGCGCGCTACGCACGGGGCGCTTCGCGTTCCGGTTGCGCAACGTTAGCCCGGATGCTGTACTCGAGAGGCTTAAGGGGCGAGCCGCATGTGAGATTGCAGAGATGAAGCACCTAACCGCCCTCTGGACCGCCGTGTTGTTCGGTTCATTGGCCGCCGCGTACGGACAGACTGCCGGGAACATCTATCAGGCAACGCTGGGCGAATCCGGGCAACGAACCGTCGAGGTTTCGACGGAGCAGCTCAGAGGCATTCTCGCTGACAGGAGCGCCGTGGTTCTCGACGCACGCCCCCTCCGGGAGTACGCGATCAGTCACATACCGGGTGCCATGAACGTTGCCGCAAAGCCTGGCGTTCCCATGTCGGCCTACGTTTCCGATGTTGCGGAGGTCGGTCGGTTGCTCGAGGGGAAGAAGCAGACTCCGCTAGTACTTTACTGTAACGGTCCGTACTGCGGTAAGAGCAAGCGGCTTGCGGAGGAGCTCCTCGCCGCGGGCTACACCAACGTTCGTCGCTATCAGCTCGGTATTCCAGTCTGGCGCGCACTGGGCGGGGTGACGGAGATAGAGCCGGACGGGCTCAGGTACGTCGCCGCTAACGATCAGACCACAGTTCTCGTCGATGTCCGCGAAGCCGAAGACTTCCGCAGTGACTCGCTTCCGAACGCCCGAAACATCCCGCGAAGCGGCGTGTTGGAGGGCAAGGACGTAGGGGATGTGAAACGGGCTAAGGACGATGGGAGACTGCCCATGCAGGACCACAATACCCGGCTCATTGTCATCGGGCGAGATGTTGCCGAGGCCCGGCATGTAGCCGAAGCGCTCGTACGCGAGGCGTTCCAAAACGTGGCCTACTTCCACGGAAGTTTTCAAGACGCACAGGCTGCGCTAAAACCATGAGTGAATTTGCGCGCACCCCGTCCGACGGGTCAGCGTAGACGCACGACCTTGGAAATCATGCCAGCCCTACCTACTCGTCGCAGGCAAGCCGGCTGGCGTGACCACCGTCCGCGAGCTCATTGCGGCGGCGAACGCGAAGCCGGGTGAGCTCAAGTTTGGCTCCACTGGCGTGGGTACCGGCACGCATTTCGGCGCTGTGAAATTCAACTTCGAAGCCGGCATTAAGGCCATGGACGTGTTACCCCGGCCGAGTGATGCGATCGCCGACGTTCTTGCCGGCACGATCGAAGGGCGAACCACCTACATGTTTGCTCCCATCTCTATCACCCTACCCCCAATCCACGACGGTAAACTCCTCCCACTGGGTGTGAGCACCGCGCGGCGCTCAACCTTGCTTCCTGAGGTGCCAACGATCGCCGAAGCGGGCGTCGCAGGATTCGACTTCCCGTTTTGGTACGGGATATGGGTGCCGGCGGGCACCCCGGTACGGGTGGTGGACAAACTTGCGAAGGACATCGCACGCGCACTCGCTGAGCCGGATACGCGCGAATGGCTCGCCAAACACGGGGCAGATCCGATGAACATGACGCAGCCCGAGTTCGCGCGCTTCGTGCAGAGCGAGAGTGAGAGCGCAACGCGGCTTATCAAATCCGCTCCTTAGTCGGATACGGCCGGCGGGTAGCAACAAGGTCTCCTTTACACCGTGCGGCAGGGTGACCTATGCCGCCGCCAGCACCCGTCAGCGGCGCCAGGCGGCGGTACGTTCACGCATTTCCGACAGCGCCAGCGGGTGCCGCGCTCGGCGGGCTCGTGATCGCACTCGGTTAAGGCGGGAACTTCAGCGCATTTCAACTTCAACGAAATCAAGGGTGTGCGAAACCCAACTCAGGCCCCCGCTACCGCACGTCCCTGCGGCCTTCAGTAGCGCCGCCGGCTGAAGATTCCAACGCGCGAGCAGCTCCCCGTCGGCTTGAGGCTGCAGGCGGATTTCCCCACCGAACAGCGCCCGCAGAATCACGCGCGCCTTAGCTGCCGCGCGCGGGTCCCCGTCGAGGCCCTCGATGCGTTTGGGTGCAGACCGTTGCAAGGCGTTGCGCGACCGTACGGGCGCCTCGGGCAGTCTTCGCGTGGGACAAGCGGGTCCAGCCGATTTCATCCGTTGCGAAAGGCGACAGACCGATCCGCTGGGACCATGCTCCTGACTATGCGAGCGCACTCAGCCTGTCCGTTGCCGATCCCTAAATGGCGCAGCGCGGTTGTTACTACATTGCCGGCACCGCCATCGGCGCTCCCGCTGGTCTATTCGGACATTTCCAACTGTCAGTCGATGGCCGTTACCACAGTGGTCGGGAATCTGGACGCGGGCAATCTTGCGGCGGCGGTCAGCGCGCGAGAACGGAATGACGAGCGTGCTATTAGTCGGAATCCCGCCCCCGCTACCACAGAAATCAGTGTCCGGCGGCGAGCGGGAAGCAAAGGGGTCGGGGTGAACGCGCTGGTAGTGGGGTTGAAGAGTTCAGTAGTCTCAGGTAGCTCACCTGCCATCAGCGCACGTGTACACGCGCCACGCCAATTGCGTCATCCGGTTCAGCTGGACGAAGAAGCACGCCCCAGTCTGACACGACTGCATCCCGGGAGTGGAGCGCTACGCTGCTCGTTATCAGATCCGCTATGCTGCCTTGCAATGGGCGCTAGGATGACAAGGGCTATCCGGCTGGCGGGTGAGGCGCTCTCCTGCCTGTTGCTGGGCAGCTGCGGTGCCGTGGCTCGCGAACCGTGCACAATCACCGCGGCGGTGATACCCGCAAGCGCAACTGCCGACCACCGCTTGCCTCCTCCCGGAAATCTGGTGCAGTTTTCGGCCGCCTCCACGGTGACGGGCAACTGTCCCCTGATGCCAGACCACATGGGTTCGTGGTCGACGTCCGACGCGGTAAACACCAGTATCAGCAACCAGCCGTCGACCCGAGGGCTGGCCATGTGTCTGGATGCCACGCCTACCCCGGCGACCGTCGCTTACAGCGGCACGGTGCGCGGACGTGCATTTACTCCCGCGACACTGACCTGCAAGTAGCGGGCACGGTGGGAGCAGTTGCTTCGTCCCAGCTTCCGGTCGCCCACGTACGTCGGTAGTCTCGGCCACGGGATGGATTTCCACCCAACCAAGATTGGCCTTGGAATCCAGCACTCAGGAACCTATCACCCGTGATCCCGCAGACTTCGGACGCTGTTAGACAGAGGTGATAGCCCCATTGTCAAGTTCCGAACACTGTGCTTGAATCCGTCGGTTTTGAGCACTGTACTCCTGCTCCATTCCTGACGTCAGTGCGTCCCGGGGGTGAGGAGGACACGCGGTGGCGGTCTTCGGCACAGGTCTTCATTCCGGCGACATCGCCAAGGCACGGTCTACGGCGGTTCGCGTGTTGCGTTCGCCCTCGACCGCGCGAGAAGATCTTGTAGCCGGTCTTGCGGGAGATATCGAACTCCCGGCACAGCACCGCCATCTTCTCCCCATCCAGCAACCGAGCCACAAACCGCAGCCGTTCGTCCATCCTGTAACACTCCCGCCGCGGCATTTGCGCGTCCCCCGCAAAATGCCGGAAAGTGTTACCTATGTCCCCGGCGGAATGGATTGACTTTGCGTAATGAGACGCGAATCTGCCGGGGGAAGTCATGTCAAGGAAACAATTTTCGGCGCTCATCGCACTGGCTACATTGATCTCGCTGCCCGGGCTTGCGCAGGCGCAGAGCACCCCGGGCAATGGCGATGGCGTGGTCAAAATGGAGGTCAGCCCTGACCTTCAGCACGACGTCTCGCCGCCGCTGCGCAGCATGACCTCGGCGCCCTTCGTGCACACCTTCCACCAGAAGCCGCTGTACCTGATCCCGCGCGGGCAGACCCTAAACCAGACCGACCCGGTCGTGCAGTCGTCGGCCTCGGCCACAGTGGCCACCACGGCCGGCCTCAGCTTCGCCGGCGTCGGCAGCGGCGACTACGGGTTTGCGCCCAACGCCGCCCCGCCCGACACCAACGGTGCCGTGGGCGCGACCCAGTACGTGCAGTGGGTCAACGAGTCGTTCGCCGTATTCAACAAGGCCACAGGCGCGCTGGTCTACGGGCCGATCGCTGGCAATACGCTGTGGTCGGGCTTCGGCGGCGGCTGCCAGAACAACAACGACGGTGACCCGGTCGTCGCGTACGACAAAGCCGCCAACCGATGGGTCATGACCCAGTTCTCGGTGACGACCACTCCGTACTTGGAGTGCGTCGCGGTCTCGACGACGTCGGACGCGACTGGCACCTGGGCCCGCTACGCGTTCCCGCAGCCCAACTTCAACGACTACCCGAAGCTCGGCGTGTGGCCCGACGGCTACTACATCAGCTTCAACATGTTCATCGGCAACAGCTTCGGCGGCGGCCGCGCCTGCGCCTTCGACCGCACCGCCATGCTCGCCGGGAACCCGGCTACACAGGTCTGCTTCCAGCTGAGCAATGTGTACGGCGGGCTGCTGCCGTCCGATCTCGACGGGACCACGGCGCCGCCCGCCGGCTCGCCCAACGTCTTCGTGGCCTTCGGCAACGACAGCGCGTCGCTCGATCTGTGGCGGTTTCACGCCGACTTCGTGACGCCCACAAGCTCGACGTTCGTGCATACCAACATCGCGGCGCCGGCATTCGCCGCGGCCTGCGGCGGGGGCGGCACCTGCATTCCGCAGGGCGGTACCAGTAACCAGCTCGATTCGCTGGCGGACCGGCTGATGCACCGCCTGGCCTACCGCAACTACGGCGATCACGAGTCCCTCGTGGTCAATCACTCGGTGACGGCGGGTTCGGGCGTCGGCGTGCGCTGGTACGAGATTCGCAGCCCGAACGGGACACCGGCGGTCTATCAGTCCGGCACCTACGCGCCCGACTCCAAGTACCGCTGGATGGGCAGCATCGCGATGGACAAGGTGGGCAACATCGCGCTCGGGTACAGTACTTCGAGCTCCTCCCAGTATCCAGGCATCGCCTACACGGGCCGCGCCCGCGCTGACTCGCTCGGCACACTTCAGGGCGAGAACCCCATCCTTAGCGGCGGCGGATCGCAGACCAGCAACCTGCATCGCTGGGGCGACTACTCCGCCATGACCGTCGACCCGGTCGACGACTGCACGTTCTGGTATACCACCGAGTACTTGAAGTCGAGCGGCTCGTTCAACTGGAGCACGTGGATCGCGTCGTTCAAGTTCCCGTCCTGCAACAGTGCACCGCAGGTCCTGACGACCATTACCGTTACGCCGGCCAGCGCCTCGGTGCCGACCGGCGGTACCGTGCAGTTCAATGCGACCGGTTACGACGAGTTCGGCAATCCCATGAGCCCGCAGCCCTCGTTCAACTGGTCGGTCAGCGGCGGCGGCACCATCAGCTCGAGCGGCTTGTTCACCGCTGGCAGCACCGCAGGCGGCCCGTTCACGGTGACGGCGACGAGCGGCCTCATCATAAACGGCACCGCCAGTGTGACCGTGACGGCTTCACCGGTCCTAACGACCATCACGGTCGCGCCGTCCAGTGCCTCGGTGCCGACCAACGGTACCGTGCAGTTCAACGCGACCGGTTACGACCAGTTCGGCAATCCCATGAGCCCGCAGCCCCCGTTCACCTGGTCGGTCAGCGGTGGCGGCACCATCAGCTCGAGCGGCTTGTTCACCGCTGGCAGCACCGCAGGCGGCCCGTTCACGGTGACGGCGTCGAGCGGCAGCGTGAATGGTACGGCGAGCGTGACCGTGACCAGCGTGCCGCCGAATTTCTCGCTCTCCGCTTCGCCCTCGAGCCGGACCGTGACACAGGGAGCGAGCACTTCGTACGGCGTGACCATTACACGCACCGGCGGGTTCCAGGGAGGCGTTGGCTTGACTGTCAGCGGACTGCCCTCCGGCGCCAGCGGCAACTTCAGTCCACAGACCGCTTACGGCAGTAGTTCGACCCTGACGGTAACAACCGGTAGTGGCACGCCGGCGGGGACGTATACGTTGACTGTTACAGGCGCGAGCAGCGGGACCCCGAGCCACACGACGCCGGTGACACTCGTCGTGAATCCCGCGTCTGCTGGCGACTTCTCGCTCTCCGCCTCACCGACATCACGAACGGTATTTGCCGGGGGCCAGACCACCTATACCGTGAATATAACTCGTAGCGGGGGATTTGGCGGGGGCGTAAGCCTGAGCACCGGCACCCTGCCCTCGGGCGCAACGGCTACGTTCAGCCCGAATCCGGCGACCGGGGCCTCGTCTACTCTCACTCTCAGAACCTCCGGAAACACGCCACGGGGTACCTACAATATTGTAATCACCGGAACGAATGGCAGCCTCAGACATACAACCACCGTTTCGCTGACGGTGACGTTCGGCGATTAGCCGATTATTACGCGGGTTAAGGGCGCCGCTGCAGTGCACCGTCCCCCGGCAATCACGCGCGTCCCGCGCGGTCACGAGCGGGCATCAGCGGACAGCCCGCAACTGCCTGTTGCAGGCCCCTTCCCGGCTCATCCTAGTTTCTCCGCGGATGTTGGCCGAGGGGGTCAGGCCCCTCGAGAATCAGTTCAAAGGAGGTCCCCATGAAGACTCGAAAGTACTATGTGGTTCTCGCAGTTGGTCTGGTCGTTTCGCTCGCTACGGTATTGCCCGCCAGGGAAGCGTCCGCAACCGGTGATGACGGTCAGTTTGTAGTGGCAAGCTCCATGCTTTCGGGCCTGGCGCCGGGCGCTGTCTTCCCGTTTATTGACACGACTCCACACACAATCTCCAGCGCGCATATCGCCATTACGGACGACACGGCGAATTGCTCTCCTGGCGCTTCTGCACCCTCTAATGTGAAGGTCCTGGTGGGGCAAGCGGGGGTGTCTCTGGTTCCAGTGATGAACGCTTCGACCAATACTGGTATTTCCACGACATCCGGACAGTGCGTCTTTCACGTGACCATACATGCTGGGCAGGATGGCGTGCCTAGCACCGTGACCGACATTGTTGTTTTGAACGCAGGCGCAACGCCTCTCAGTGGCGTCAATACGGTTACGGCGTCAGCGACAGTTCGGGTCGATTGAGTTCTCTTCCGACTGATGACGTTTCTCGCGCCTCTTCGAGGCGGTGGCCCATGTGGATGAGATCGTCCGCTCGAGCGTCGCGGAGACGGGGAACGGGCTGCTGGGTGCGAGGTCCAGCCGGCTGGCGTCGATCGTCAGGTTCCAGACACTGGCGCGCGCGAGTGTTGCGGCATCACAGCGGAAAGGTAGTCCTTCCGGCGCGGACTCCGTGTAAACGCGCGTGTGCAACGCCGGCGGCAACCCACGCGGCAACGGGAACGCTGAAACGGGGTCGGCTCACGTCATTTTCGGCGTCGTATCAGGTGCACGTCTGGTAGATCAATGAGTAGCACGCCCCCGCTACCACACTTACATTGCCCTTTTTATTCAATCACTTGTGAAGGCGCGAGGCTGAGCGCTGGCTTCTTGCCCGAATCTGACATGCCACAGCGGCTTACCCCCCAATTTACTGATCTTGGCATGCGTGCCATTGTTTACACGGCATCTCAGGACGTCGTGGGCTCCCGAGCGAGCAGCGCGATGCATGGTTACGACATTCCTGCAGCTTCTTGGCCTTCCGGCTGGCGAAGATCATGCGGAGCCTCGGCCTACTTACCCGGTGACTCTTTCCGCATGTCGGGTCGCTTGTACTCGGGATCATCCTCCCGAACGCAGCTGAAAACCAATGTCGAGGTCTCGGCTGTCCATGTTGCACTACCTTCCGTGTTTGCAGTTCTTGGCATCATGAGCAATCCCTTCTGTGCGCAGAACGCATTCGCGGCCTTGGTGGCTTCAATGATGCTATGCCCGGTCACGGCGCCACCTCGCGCTTGTCCGTTTATCATGTAGCTGTCCTTGCCCATCGGCACGACTTCCGACGTCGAAACACACCCCGCGACCAACGCAACTGCAGCAAGAACAGCGATTCTCATAATCAGACCCGGGTGCCCTGCCCGTAGTGTAGCTTGGACGGCCGCAGTCACGCTGTGGCCCACAAAAGGCGGGTTACTTTGCTGTTTTGCGCAACGTGGTGGCGTACTTCTTCAGCAGATCGTCGAGCGTTTCCCTGAGAGAGACAGCCCGGCTTTGCTGAGCGCCGGTCGAAAGGCTTCCCTAGTGACGCATTGCATTCCTGAGTGCGGTGTCATCGAGGGCCTTGTCCACGACCTCACCCAGCGCCTTCTCCGCGAGCGCACGTAACGAGTCCACCGAGCCGAACACTCCGACATTGAGCGCCATTAGAGAACCCTCAAGCTCGTCGGCCGTGTAGGTTTGGGTGAATATCTGTCTGCCGGAAGGGTCGAAGACGCTGACGTCGATTATGGCGTGCGCTTCCCGTCGCACGTACTGGCTGCAGTCGAGCTTCTTGATGATCCCAGATAGCTGATATGCACCCGCGCCAGTTGCCAGCAGCCCGCGCGCCCGAAGCCCGTCGGTAAATGCAGTCTGGACCAACGCCGAAACCGGCTTGTCGGTTTGGAGGGTCTTCAGGGGATTGCCGTAGCCGCCACGCACTGCGCCAATCCAAGTTGGCGAGGCAGACAGACTATCGTGGTGTCTTGAGCCCGATGCCCCGGACACATTGGATATTCCGTGACTTGATGACCGAAAGCCTACATGCTTCGGGCGCAGCGAAAACCGTAAAAGCCGATCGGACGATTCCGGTTACCAGCGGTAGTTATATATGTCTTGTACAAGTCCGTTAGAGTCCAACCAAATCGTCCAGGTCGAGACGCCGCCCTCTTGACGGACGTCGTACGTGTCTCCGCCGATTCGGTCCACTCCCTTGAATTCGATAGATCGCACCGCGCCCCAGCGAACATATTCCTCGTTCAAAGGCTCTACTTCCCTGACAAGCTCCGCGAGCCATGGAGCCATCTCCTCAGAATTGGGGTTGCGAGAACGAATCCCATCCAACAGTCTCCGAAGCGCTGCGTCGCTGCCAGGCGTAGGCGTCTGACTTCGCGCTTTGACCTCATTGTTGGCCTTAATCGTCTGGGCAGTTGCTTCATCAATGCGCACGAAAGGAACTGAAAACGCCGTCCCATAAATCGCCCGAAGCTCCGTGATTTCTCCCTGTATACCGCGCACAAAATGAATCGCGGGCCCGCCCCAACCACGGGACTCAACAAAGTTCATCTGGCTGTTGGCGACTAGTTCCTGAACTCCAAGGTCCCACGGCGAATGCAGGAAGAGGTGCGCGTCATCGCGCGTAATCTGGAAAACGGTATGTGCCCCTCGCACATAGAAGCCAACGAATTCCTCAAGCGCTGCGGGCGTCAGGAGCACTGGTCGTTGCTCGCTGTCGGACGAACCGAAGTTTGGCGGCGTAACCTGTGCGGCGACCGCGAGCAGCGCTACCGACACACCTCCAAACAACACGGTTACGAGCGACCCCCACTTGGCAGGATCTCTAACCATGATCGTGATTCGCTTTTCGAGGAACGATCTGGACTCCGACATCGCGGCAACCGAGCCAATGTAACCGGACGGCCGCTGACTCACTTCGATGAGCGTCTCGCCATATTGCCCAGTGTCCAGCCCAGATTTAAGAACTCTGGCGTCGCAATCGACTTCGATCGCATACCGCAGGCGATGCAGTTGCCACCATAACGGCAGATTCCATGGCATCAGCACCAGCAGGAACAGGGCAACGGTAAGCAGCTGCGGGTCGTGCGCCGCCAGATGGGACTGCTCATGCGTAAGGACCATGACCTGGCGCGACCGCGAAGCCTCCAGTAACCAGTCAGGTACCACGATGCGGGGGCGCAGCAAGCCCACTACCGCGGGGCCCACGTCCCGGGCGATGTATACGGAAACGCCAGCAATGGTCACGATCCGCCAGCGGCGCTTGCGCCACACCAGCTGCAGACCGTTGAGCACGAGGGCTGCCAGCAGTGCCACCGAGACCACGATCCAGGTGCGCTGCAGCAGCCGATTCTCGCTGTGCGTCGCCACGATATTGCCCGTGTGCTCATGCACCCAGGTCAGCGGGACCACCTGAACCGAGGTCAGATCGCGCAAGGGGATCGCCTTCCGCGAAACGGTCGGGGTCAACAGGCTGGGAACCTGTATCGAGATGGAGGCGATCAGCGTCGGAATGACGAGCGATGCCAGGATCGTCACCATCCAGATCCAGCGCGTTCGTGCCCGTCGCAGGCGCGCAGACCGTTCGGCCGCAAGCGCTGCGCCGCCGAGCAGCAGCGTGATGAAGATGACATAGAGCATCCAGGTGAGCACTTGCCCTTACCTCTTCTGTGACTTGCCGGCGAGCAGCTTGCGCATGCGCCGAATCTCCTCCGGGCTGAGGGAGCGGTCCGATACTAGCCGGGCGAACAGCAGCTCGGATGAGTCCTTGAAGAACTTGCCCAGAAGATGCTTGAGTGCACTCTTCTGAGCAGCCTGTTGCTGCACGCTCGCAAAGTACCGGTGCTGGCGCCCTGCTTCCTCGTGCCCGACGTATCCCTTGGCCTCGAGGGTGCGCAGCATGGTCAGCACCGTGGTGTACGCAAGCTTGTCCTTCAATTGCTTCTGTACGTCGCTGACCACGGAGGGCCCGCGTTCCCACAGCACGTGCATGATGTCCGCTTCGCGGTCGGTGAACGATATCTTCATTGGACCCTCACTACTACACTCTTAGTAAGACTAGGCGCGAGTCACGGGCTTGTCAAATGAATGCACCCGCCGCCGATTTCCGGCTGCCGGGCTGGTGCTACTTTGACGCAAAGCGTCGGAATGATCCTGCCGGTGCGGCCTTGTGCGCTGAGACAATACGAGTGCAGCGGTGCTCGTACGCTCCACGCTCCGACACGGCTACTATACCAATAGTTTGACAAAAGCGAGCTGTGTCGCTTACTATCTACTACGACAATAGTAGGTGAAAGAGCCCGAGCCCGCCCCTAGACAACACCATCTAAACCCGTCCACCAGTTCCGCAGAAACAAGCCGGACGGTGTCAGCGAGCCGAAGCGACACTCGGCGGAACCTTGCAGTGACGGACAAAGCACAGGAGATCGCCACATGAACACCAGGCCCCCCCTGCCCCCTTGGATGAGCGGCCGCCGTGCGGCCCTCGGAGTCGCCGTCTCGGCGGTCCTTGGGCTCGCATCGGTTCCCACGCACGCAGACCAGCCCGCTGCCACCGCGGTGTCGAGCCGCGTTGCAGACGTATCACTCGCCGACCTCAACCTCTCGACGTCGGAAGGCATGAGCGCGGCACGCGAGCGCCTGCACGCGATGGCCGAGCGCATATGCGCAGAGCACGCGAGCGGTTCTCAGCCGAATTTCGCCAGCTGCGTGGACAACACGTTCGCCGGTGCCCTCGGCCAGATCGATGCTCTCAAGCAGATCAAGCAGACTTCGAGCCACTCGGTAACGCGCGCTGCGAACGTATCGCTCGCCGATCTCGACCTTTCGACCCCGGAAGGGTCCCGCGCCGCCCACGAGCGGCTGGAGATTATGGCGCGGCGGGTCTGCACCGAGTTGGCCCGCAATCAAGAGCTGACGTATCAGCCGAACTACTCCGCCTGCGTACATAACACTCTGGCTGGCGCGTGGGCGCAGGCTAACGTCATCCGTGCAGCCAATGACAAGCGCACCGCACAGCGCGCCACGCCCTAACCAGTGAGTGGCGCCACATATGCAGCCGATCACGGCAACTCCATTCCCCGGCGTGGTACAAGCCCGGCACGGTATCGCTCGTTCGCACAACCGCCACAGGGGTTTTACTGGCGTTTTGCATCCACTGGGACTCCTATATTCCATCGAAGCCAACAGACAAACCAAGGGGTACACCATGATCCGCACCGCGTTCAAGTTTGCAACCGTGATCACCGGATTCGTGCTCGCGGGCTCCAGCGTGCTCCACGCGGATTCCTTCGGGCCTTCGAGCGACAGGAAACACGCGCACTCCCGGCCATCCGTGACGACGCACGCCACGGGCCTGACCAACCCGCGGGGCCTGGCCTTCGGTCCGGACCGAAATCTTTACGTGGCGGAGGCGGGCATTGGCGGCTCGTTGACACCGACGGGAGGCCCCGGTTGCCCGGTCAACGTCAACGTATTCAGCCCCTACACTGCCGGCTACAGCGGCCGCGTGACCCGCGTGCTGCGCGATGGCACGAAGGAGACAGTCGCCCACAACCTGCCCAGCATGACCGACAACTCCGGCGTAAGCTACGGCCCCACCGATGTCGCCTTCATCGGCCGCACGCTATATGTACTGATCGAGATGGGCGGCTGCTCGCACGCGCTGCCCGACGACCTGCCCGCAATTCTTCGGATCAACCGCGATGGCTCGACGACCAATGTCGCCAACCTCAACGCGTGGCACGCGGCCAACCCGCCGAACTTCATCAAGGACACCAACCCGGCGACCACCGATCAGGAACCGGGCGGCGTGTTCCACTCGATGATCGCGCTCGGCAAGTACCTCTACGTGGTCGAGACCAACCGCGGCTTCCTGCTGCGTGTGAATTCGTCGAACGGCGAGATCGAGACGTTGTATGACATGTCGATCGACAACCGAGAACACAACCCGATCGTGATGACCCAGCGCGGCGACAACTTCTTCGTCGGCACGTTCGGCGAGGACCAGGGGCCGTCCGAGCTTGCGGTGTTCGACAAGTACTTTTCCGGCTACATGCTGCCGTTCGAGTCACGCGACCCGATCGTCGGTCTGGCGTGGCACCGCAACCAGCTCTATGGCGTCGAGATCTTCCCCTACGACAATCAATGGACGACCGACAGCGCCAACCTCGTCACGTTCGATCGCAAGACTGGTACGCGGACGAAGGTGCTGACCGGGTTCGCGAGCCTCCCGAACGGGCTCGTGGAGGGCCCCGACGGTGCGTTGTACACGTCGAACTGGGGCATATCGCTCGCACCCGAAGACGGCGAGGTGCTGCGCATCGTTCCGTGAGATCTGCACCCCCCGCACGTTGCGCACGTGCGGGGAAGGATTAGGCCGCCTGCGCGTACGAGACCTGCTGCCTCGCCTTCTGCGCGCAGCAGCGCTTCGTACAAGCAGGTGAGCACACCGTGCGCTTGAAGGAGCTGCTTGCGCTGTGTCTCGATGGTCTTCACCAAACGAAGACGAGCTCTCAACGGGTTCTAACCCGATTCCACAGACCGTGGAGATAGGGTTAGCTCGGTTGGTCTCACGGCGGCAAATCGTCGTGAGCGGCGGGCACGCAAAGGGCACGCACTCATTGGCAACCTATTGATCGTCTGTGGTCACCGGTGGTGACGGTACGTCACGTAACTCACTGTTTTGACCACACTCCGGTGTCCTTCGGGACGTAGCGCCTGCATCCCTCGACTTCGTGTCGCTGCACGGACTCAGAGTCGCGTATTCGATAGCGTGGGTACGCCATGGGCACGCTCGACGCAAACCCTAACCTGCGACGAACCGAGCGCGTATTTTTGAGTGAAACATCCCGAAAACCTTCCGACGTTTGAATTCTGCGGAACGGTTGCGCGCTAAGCGGCTGATTGGAATGGCGTCCCCAAGGGGATTCGAACCCCTGTTACCGCGGTGAGAGGGCGCCACTGTCGCCTCAGAGCATTGCCCCATGATCAATCGCTCCCTTGCATCTGGATCCCAACAATGCTTGGACCAACGGATTGCGTTTCCGCTGCCGAGACGAGCGTCGTACTGTTTCTCTTGGACCAGGAAACCCCGTGAGTCGGACTGCGCGCAGTTTCAGAGCATCCCGGCGTTCCACAGGGCCGTCGCAGGTGCGACCGCCCGGCTGGTTGCGGATGCAGTGGCCATGGCCACTGTGTTTCGGTGCAGACCGTTGCAAGTCGTTGCGTCAGTTCCTAGTGCCCGAGCGGACTTCGCGTGGGACTATCGGGTCCAAGCGATTTCATCCGCTGCGAAAGCCGGCAGACCGGCCCGGTTGGGGCATGCTCGTGGCTATGCGAGTGCACTCAGCCCGTCCGTTGCCGATCCCTAAATGCAGCAGCGCGGTCGCACCCACACCGCCGGCACCGCCAGCGGCCCTCTCGCCTGTCTATACGGACGTTGTCAGGCGTGAGTCGATGGCCGTTGCCACATTGGCACTTCGCTGGAGGCAATCTTGCGGCGACGGTCAGCGCTCGAGAACGGAACGATAGTCGTGCTATTAGTCGGGATCAGGCCCCCGCTACCACTGAATTGCCTACTAGCGGACATCGCCGCTACGGCGGCGCCGCGCTCCTCGTCGGTGTCGTACAGCAGGTCAACAATCCCATCTCCGTTGAGCTCCGCAGAGAAAGGGGTCTCTGCCACGCAGGAGGTCGCGGGTTCGAGTCCCGTCGCTCCGCCACAACATGTGGAGTTTCCCTTCTCGCGGCTCATTCGGAAACGATACAGGTCAAAGACCGGGCATGACTGTCAGGACAAACGGAGGTTCTTCAGCGACGCGCGAGCGACTCCGCCACCTATATTCGGTTTGATGACTAGTTCGAGTACAGTAACGTTGTAAAGCTCCACTTTATAGTCTTCGACTTCCCGTACCGATTCAGGTGGACTGAAATTCCACTGCTGGCGAACAATCTCTCTAAGTGAGCTCCCGACATCCGAAGACCAGCGCAAAACGAACTCTTGTGTACGTCCCGTTTCGTCTTCCTCAAAAATAAGGGATATGCCCCTGAGCCTTTGCGGGTGATCGAAGATCAGTCGAATCGTTTGGGTCCCTGGCGCTGCCGCGCGCCAGCCTCGCGCGTCTCCGGGAACGAAGGCCGACTCGACCGGAAAGTCCTTGTCTTCCGACGTGACCTCGACCACGGCTGCATGCTCGACATCTAACCAATCTTCTCCGCGAGTCCGAATACGCTCTGCGGTCGGGGCGATGGGGCGCTTTCGCATATGGACAGTCCTGCGACGGGCCGTCTACCAATGCCACACCTGGTCGTATTCGGCAAACAGCTTGGACAGACCGGCGCGCGGCACGGCCGACAGCCCAGCGATGAGCTGTCGGCCTTCAATGCCGCGGTCGGCGACGTCCTCCTCGACGACGTAAACCCTCACGCTCTTGCTGTTCAGCTTGGCGACGTCCTCGTCGATGCGCGGGGGCTGGGTCTGGCGCTTGTCGCCAAAGGCGAGCCCGGAGGCGTCCTGCCCTTTCACTGCGTAGTTGACCGCGTTACCGCGCAGGAGCACGTCCACGCTGGCGCCGGCGCCCTTCAGCGCATGCGTCAGCCAGACGATGGTGTCGTCCTGCTCTTCCAGCGTGGCGCGATACGCCGATTCGATGATGCTGAGTATCTTCTTGGCCATGGCGCCCTCCTCAACGGGTCGGAATCACCAGTGTGTTGTCGGATTCCTCGACGAACTTGAACAGATCGGCCGGACTGCCGCGGCGCGGGCCCTCGATCGACTCGGCGGCGCCGCGCTCGTCGACGCACAGTCCGCACTGCACCCAGTCGAGCTTGCTGCCGTTCTGCCGGGCCAGCGCCAACAGCGCGGCGATCCAGTTCTTGGGATTGGGGTGGTCTTCCTGCTCGACGTCGCGGCCGTGTACCGCGTTGGGATGCGGCACCTGCTTGGCGAAGGGTAGATACACCGCGCCTTCGTACGCGAACACGTTGACGCTGTGGCCGCGGCGCAGAGCCAGATCGATCAGCCGCAGGGCGGTGGTCGAGCGTGCGTCCTCGTAGGGCGGATCCATGAGGGCAAAGGTCAGAGTCTTGGCCATGACGCACCTCCTCTAGTGCCACAGGGCCTTGCGGCCCTCGGCGAGTTGATCGACGACGACGTCCAGCGGGCTCGCGCTGACGCCACCGGCCAGACGGTTCGCGGCGATGCCGCGCTCGCGCAGCGAGAACTCGTCCGCCAGCACCTGCACGCCGGTCTTGGCGACCGCGCTCAGCGCATCCGAATGCTTGCTCGGTCGCGCAGCCAGCACGCCGTTCTGAACCAGGAACAGGGTGACCTCGTTGCCGTCCGCGCGCAGGCTCTTGGCGAGGGCGTAGAGCTGCGGCACGTCGCCGGAGTCGAACGGATCGCGCGATTCAATTATCAAATACTTCATGGCAGCCCTCCTTTCGATCTCGCGAGGGATCTAATCATGCGCCGACGAATCCTCCGGGACAAACCACGATTCCGACAGCCTCATCTTCGTCAGGATTAATCATGCTGCGCCGCGAGCGTCTGCTTCTGAGCGGAGTGCCCTTGCACGTGATCCAGGGGGAAAACAACCGGTAGGCCTGTTCTTCGCCGAGGACAACTACCGGCTCTATCTCGAATGGCTGGCGCAGCACGCCTGCAAGACCGGATGCCTCGTACCCGCCTATGTGCTCATGAGGTGGCTGCGGCTCTGGGGCAGTCCGTCGCCAGGGACGGCCCGGCCTGCCGTGAAAAGTGCGGGACCCGGTTTCCGGAGAGTTACCGCCACAATAGTCGTGGTCTGCGACTGTATTACGGTTAACAGCAGCAGGTAGTAATAGCCACGCATAGGCGCGCTTGGCCGCGCCCCGCGCCGGTGCTACCTTCGCCCCAAGGCGTGCCGGCGCTTTGCGCAAGGAGGAGCGGCGGATGCTTTTCGAGCCCATCGTCACTGGCGGCTGCCGCTCCTACCTGATCGGCTGTCCGGACACCTGCGCTGCCGTGGTCATAGACCCGGAGATCAGCCAGACCGACCGTTACCTGGGCCTCGCGGCGCGCGAGGGGCTGCGGATCCACTATTTGATTGACACGCACACGCATGCCGACCATTTCTCGGCGACGCACGAGCTGGCGCGCCGGTTGCAGGTGCCGGTGGTGATGCATCGCGCCAGTCCGGCGCCATTCGTGGACATGCGCCTCAACGACGGCGAGATGCTGGTGGTCGGCAAGCTGCGCTTGCAAGCGATGCACACACCGGGCCACACGCGCGACTCGATGTGCCTGCGGGTGGAAGACCGTCTGTTGACCGGCGACACGCTGCTGATCGGCGCGACCGGCCGCACCGACCTGCCGACCGGCGATCCGGAGGCGCTGTATGACAGCCTGTTCCGCTGCATCCTGAAGCTGGATCCGACGCTCAAGGTGTTCCCGGCGCACGATTACGGCGGACGCGGCGAGTCCACGCTTGCGCGTGAGCTCGCCGAGAATCCGCGCCTGCGACAGCACGAGCGTGCAATGTTCCTGGAGACGATGCTCAGCCTCAATCTGACCATGCCGACGCACATCACCGAAGCGCTGCGGACGAACATGAGCGGCGGCAAGACCGTCGAGCAAATGCTCGCTGAGGCCGCCGCGGCAGTGCCATTCATGTCCCTGGCCGAGCTGAAGGCGCGAGTAGAAGCGGGCGACACCGAGTTGGTCGTGCTCGACGTGCGCGAACGCGATGCCTACGAGAGCGGCCATGTTCCCGGCGCTCGCCTGCTGCCGCGCGGCCAGCTGGAGCTGCGCGTCAACCAGGACTTGCCCGATCCCACGCAACGCATCTTGACCTGCTGCGAGCTGGGCCGCATCTCGACGCTCGCCGCAGCCACCTTGCGCCAGCTGGGCTTCATGCACGCCGTGGCGCTGGATGGCGGCATGAAGGCCTGGCGCGAGGCGGGCTATCCGCTGCGCCCGGGCGTGGGGCCCTGAGCGCAGCCCCAATGGCGGCAACGATTCCCGAGCCCGAAGCGCGTCGGGCGTGGCAGTACGAGCGCTGCACGGTCCGCTATCTGCTGGGTCCCTGGGTCGAAGACCTGCTCGATCTGGCGGAGGTGCAGCCCGGCCAGCGCGTATTGGACCTGGCCTGCGGTACCGGCGCGGTGGCCCGGGTGGCCGCGGTGCGCGCCGGCCCCGCGGGAACAGTCACCGGCCTGGACATGGATGCGTCGATGCTGCGGGTCGCAGCGCAGTTGGCCACGCAGGGCGCGGCGGCGCTGCAGTGGCAGCAGGGCGACGCAGGCGCCATGACGTTTGCCGATGCAAGTTTCGAAGCGGTGCTGTGCCAGCAGGGCCTGCAGTTCTTCACCGACCGCGCGGCGGCACTGCGCCACGTGCGGCGCGTGCTGGTTCGCGGCGGGCGATTCGCGTTGGCGGTGTGGGACGCGCTCGAACGCAACCCATACAGCGCGGCCATGGTCGATGCGATCGAACGCCACCTCGGGCCAGCGGTCGCCGAGAAGGTGCGCTCGCCCTTCGCACTGGGCGATGCCACGGCGCTGCATAGCCTGCTGCGACAAGCCGGCTTTCAGCATCTCGAAGCGCGGGTGGTGTCCAAGATCCTGCCGCTGCCACCTCTGGATTCATTCGTTTCCGAGCATTTCCGGGCGATGTCGCTGGCGCCCGTCTTCGCTGCCATGGAGGCAGCAACCCGGACTCGCATGATCGGCGAAATCGTGCATGCGCTCGCACTCTACCGCAGCGCTGAGGGGGCGGCGCTTCCCTTCCAGGTACTGATGGCGGCCAGCAGCTGACCGCGCGTTATCAGGCCAACGTGGCGGTCGGGTGAAGGGCAAACACATACAGCTCGCACGTCTAAGCGGATCGAACGCGGCGGTAGGCCGCAAGGCTCTCGAGGCACTTGCGAGTAAGGTGGCCAAGGGTGGCAATTTAGGCGCCAAGTGGCGCGCTTCATCCAAACCTGCACGCGCGAGTGGGCTTACGCGGAGGCCTATCCGAGCGGATAGCGCCAGCGCGTGCCGCGCTCGGCGGGCGCCAGCACCTTAACGCCTGGCTGCGTAGCGAGCTGCCGCAGCGATTTGAGGGGCGGATCGTCCTGATCGACGGCGCCATCGCCGATGAATGGGGGCGCCTGGTGGCTCGCCACGAGGCGCGCGGGCGGCCTATCCAGGCGATGGATGGGCTCATTGCCTCGACTGCGCAAGTCCACGGCCTGACGCTCGTGACGCGCAACGCCGCAGATTTTGAGCTATCGGTCAAATCCGTCCTCAATCCCTGGAGATAGGCCGTCTTGAGCCGCCGGCTACCCGGAAGTAGAGGCGGCCTTTCCGAGAATCTTCAAGCAGTCAGCCAAGGTATGGGTGGCTCTCGAGAGGAAGGCCCTAAACCAACGGGAGCTGTGTACATTGACCACCGGTCGCGCCTCGAGTATTTCGAACGCGGCGACTACTCGTTCAATGGTGCGCATCGCTCGTTGCGGGCGGTACTGCAGACGGCTCTGCAGCGCCGGCAGGATCAGCGCACCTGGAATAGAACGCAAACAGCGACCTGATTGGGTTCTGTTTTCTTTGGAGGAGCATCGAGGGTAGTCGCGCCGATGTGAGCTTCATCGCAGGTCTCCTCTGGGAAAGGACATCATCCAACGCGCGGGGATATAACGCGGCGCTGGCGCGTTTAGTTGACGGGCTGGGCGGCGCGGCGGGCGCGCCACGGAATCTAAGCAGAATCAAGCCGCTAGTCGGTAATTCGTGAAGCCCGCCCCCGCTACCGCTTGATACCCGCAGCTTTGAGGCACTCGCCAGTCAGTATCGGGTGCCGCCCCATCCGTGGCGCCCCTCCGCAAGCTCGTTCATATCGACGACCGT
>Ga0137418_10001272_pt1 | contig 23174 bp, 22 predicted proteins | sample CZODoug3_1_2_16f_FD_122242 | JGI IMG/M metagenome (GOLD analysis project Ga0137418, IMG submission 122242) | Vadose zone soil fungal communities from Angelo Coast Range Reserve, California, USA - CZODoug3_1_2_16fungal (Hybrid Assembly) | ecosystem: Environmental > Terrestrial > Soil > Vadose...
CGGACATGCTCTACATCCATCCCGACGAGTGCATCAACCCCGGGGCGTGTGAGCCGGAGTGCCCGGTGACGGCGATCTTCCCCGAAGAGGACACTCCGCCGCAGTGGAAAGACTACATCGCGAAGAATCGCGACGTCTTCCAAGGCGAGAATCCGCCCGGAAAACCGCAGCGCAAAGGCTCGTAACTCAGAGCTGGGCCAGGAAGGCGTTGATCGCGGCGCTCACCGCTTTGGGCTGTTCGAGCGGCGACAAGTGCCCCGAGTCGGGGATCAGGACGAACTGGGCGCCCGGTATCGCGCGAGCCATTTCCTCCATCCCCTCCGCCGGCGCGATTGGATCGTCGTCGCCAGCGATCACCAGCACCGGGACACGAATCTGCCCAAGCAAGGGCGTCGAGTCGGGGCGCTCGCGCATCGCGTGCAACGCGCCGACGATTCCCTGCACGTGTTGGCGCAAGATCATCGCAGTCACTTCCTGCACCAGATCCGGTCGCCGCTCGCGAGTCACGCGTGCCAGGACACGATTGATGAGCTCGTCGACGACCGCGCTCATCCCTTCCTGCTTCGCCCGCGCCGCCAACGCGTCTCTGCCGCGCTTCGTCTCCGGGGTGTCGGCTGCTGCCTTGGTGTTACAGAGAATTGCCGCACGCACACGTGCAGGAAACCGGCGCAACAATTCGAAGACGATGTAACCGCCCATCGACAGACCGCAGAACACTCCGTGCGGCATCAGCATGGAATCGAGGAAACCGTCAAAGCCAGTAGCGTACGCTGCCATCGAGTAGTCGTCCGGCGAGTCGTAGCCGCTACTTGCCCCTGTGCCCGGTAGATCCATGGCGTAGGCTCGTCGCTGCAGCAACCGCTGCACGTGGTCCCACATTCGATGGTCGAACGGGAAACCGTGGATCAGGATGACGGGAACGTGTGCCAAAAGACGGCCCTTTGAAGTTGCGGTTCTCGTTGTAGAAAAAAGCCGAACGCCTTCGCGCCGTAGGTCGGATCAAGACGCACACGATGTTCCGCCGCTAATGCGCGGGCGCGCTCGCCCTCCGCTGTCGGGTGACCATAACCCTTCCCCATCGCGTCGACGACGCGAACGCGCAGCGCGGATCGCGGAACACTGAAGTCGATGCCCGCCCGCCGTATCAGCGCCGCCGTTTTGCGCGCGAGACGCAACGTTCGCCACCGGTTGGCGACGAGCCGCGGCGCGACGCGTACCGCGATGACCTCCGTCGACCAACCGAGCCACGCGACGCCGAGGGCGATGCCCGCCGCCGTGCCTCCCGTACCGAGTGGCACGACGATCGCGTCGGGCGGCGTATCCAGCTGCGTCCCAAGCTCGAGCGCGGCGAGGAACTGACCGAGCACCGCTCGCGGGTCCGCGCCGCCACCGGGAATCCAATGCGGCGTTCCTCGGCCGAGATGATGCGCCGCGCGCCACGCGCGCAGCACCGCCCACGGCAAGGTGAGGATGGAAGATGCGGCGACGACCAGATTGGCAGTGGCCGCGGTTGACGCCGCAACGGCCCGACTCACGTCGGTCTCGGGCTGCGGAAATGTGGCGACGGCCGTGCGGTAGCCGAGCGCCTTTGCGGAACGCGCCGTCGCGAGGCAGTGACTCGACCCGGTGGCACCGATGGTCACGAAAACGGATCGGGGCGGAGCACCCGCGAGCAAGAACTCGAGACCGCGCACTTTGTTGCCGCCGGTCAGATCTTCCCGCTTCAACCACAGTGCCTCCAGTCCCAGCGCGCGCGCGAGCGCCGGCTGCGCCTCGAGCGGAGCAGGCCAGGTCGCGAGACTGCACGGCGCGAAAGCGGCGCGTATCTTTGTGGCCAACACAGCGGAGCGATCCATGCAAGTAACCACCGATTACATCCGTCATGCGGCGCGAGCCGCCCGCAAATGCGCGGGCGATCCGCTCGGCGGAGCCCCTCAGGCTCCCGATCCGGAATTCTACAAGACGTTAGCCAAAGCGCTGGAGCAAATCGCCGCCGGGATGGAGGCGCTAGGGAAGCAGGAGTGAAATACGTCGACACGCCACAGGCCCTGGCGGCGTTCATCGCCGCGGTCCGCGGGGAGTCGCGGGTTGCCGTCGATACCGAGGGCGCGAGCTTCCATCGGTATCGCGACCGCATCTACCTGCTCCAGGTGTCGAGCGCGACGCAAACCGCGATCATCGATCCGGTCGCCATCGCCGCTCCCGACCTCGGCCCGGTCGGGGCTCTCCTCGCAGATCCCCAGCTCGAAAAAGTCTTCCACGACGCTGACTATGATCTCCGCGTGCTCGATCGCGACTACGGGTTTCACGCCGTGCGCCTGTTCGATACGCGCGTCGCGGCGCAGCTCGCCGGTGAGCCGGCCATCGGCCTGGCCGCGCTGCTCGAGAAGTACGCCGGCGTGAAGCTCGCCAAGGAGCACCAAAAGGCGGATTGGTCGCTCAGGCCGCTGACGCCGCCGATGCTGGCGTACGCCGCCGCCGATACGCACTACCTGCTCGCGCTGCGCGACGCCATGGAGCAACGCCTGCAGTCGCTGGGACGTCTTTCGTGGGCACAGGAGGAGTTCAAGCACCTCGAATCACTGCGCTGGACCGGCGTCGCGAGCGGTCCCGATGACGACAGTTACCTCCGGCTAAAAGGTGCGAAAGGACTGGCCCCGCGGGGTCTGGCCGCACTACAACTGTTACATCGCTGGCGGGATAGTGTCGCTGAACGGGAAGACAAGGCGCCATTCCGAATCATCGGCAACGATTCCCTGGTCGCGGTCAGTCGCGCGCTGCCGGCGAGCCGCGCCGATCTCGCACACATCCGCGAGCTGCCCAGCTCGTTGGCGCGGCGTCATGGTGATGCGCTACTCGATGCCGTGGCCCGCGCGAAAGCACTCGGCGACAGCGAGCTGCCTCGGCTCGAGCGACGCCCGCGTCCGCAGAAGGATGCGGGGTTCGATGCGCGCCTCGAGAAAGTCAAAGCCGTTCGCAACCGGGTCGCGGCGGAGCTTGGACTGGAGGCCGGGGTGTTGTGCGGCAGGACGACGCTGGAAGCGGTGGTGCGGGCCCGGCCGGTCGATCGGGCTGCGCTCGAGCAGGTCAGTGAAGTGCGGCGTTGGCAGATCGCCGTGCTCGGTGACGCGCTGCTGGAAGCCCTGCGCTAGAACCCCATCATCGCGCGGATCTTTGGATCGATCCGCTCGGGGGTCCAGTACGGTTCCCACACGATATCGATGTCGACGTCCTTCACGCCCTCGATGGCGCGCACGACTTTGTAGATGTCGTTCGTGATCATCGGCCCCGCCGGACAGCCGGGCGAGGTCAACGTCATGTTGATGCGCACCAGCCCGTCCTCGACTTCGACGTCGTAGACGAGGCCCAAGTCGACGATGTTCATGTCGAGCTCGGGATCCTTCACCTGGCGTAGAGCCTGGCGGACCGTTTCCGCGCTGAGCACTGCAGTCGTCACAGACGTTCTCTCCTCCTGCCGAACCTAGCGACCTGGAATCCCGCGCACCAGACAGTGCCGCCGCACCGCGATCTGGGCGTATATCCGGCGCGCGAGCGGCAACACGCCGGGAATCCGAAACAGCAGCGCCAGCCAGCGCTTCCCGGGAAACAGCCGGAGCAGCTCCGGGATCGCATCGGCCCCTGCGTACACGCGGCCGTCCGGCAACACGAGATGCATGGCAGCGGCGAGCGCCGGCAGCGCAATTGGGAAACGCGCGACGGCGACTGCGTCCTGGAACGGTACAACGCGGAGCACATGTTCCCGGTCCCACCGGCGCACCAACTCCACCGACGTGCGGCAGATGCCGCATTCGCCGTCGTAGATCAACGTCGGCTCGGAGAGATCAGTGAGCGAGGGCATCAGCGGCGCGCGCCGAGGCGTCGGCGACGCGCCCGCGAACTTCCTTCAGCCTGGTAAACGAGTTTCGCACCCGGGGATTGTACGCGCGATTGGTGAGCAGGAGGACAAACACGTCCCGGTCCGGATCGATCCACAGCGATGTTCCCGTCCAGCCGGTATGGCCATAGCTGTGCGGACCGAACAAGGTACCGGCACTGGACGTCTCCTCGCCGGTCGGCAGCGCCTCCCATCCGAGTGTACGCGCGCTGACTCCGCGACGCGCGGGTACCGCGACCTGGGTGAACTGGTGAACCGTTTCCTTTTTTAGGAGCCGGGGGCGATCCGGCAGCAACCCTTCATTCAACATGAATTGCGCGAACCGGGCGAGCCCGCGGGCCGTCGCGAAGACACCGGCGTTGCCGGAGACGCCGCCAAGCTTCCCGGCGCTCGGGTCGTTGACGACGCCCGCGATCGGATGTCCGCGCCACAGGTTCGTAGGAGCGATCCTCGGCACCAAGCGCTTCGGCGGCCGGAACAGCATTTGTTGATCGAGGCCCAGCGGGGCGTAGATCGCCTGAGTCACGAATGCATCCAGCGTCTGGCCGCTCATGTGCCGGACGATCTCGCCCAGGAGAATCGCGTTGAGATCGGAGTACACCATGCGAGTCCCCGGCGGTGAGATCGGCACCGTGGTCAGCACCATTCGCAACGCTGCCGCGCTGTCCGGCGCCTCGCGCAGTGGCAATGTCGCGCGCAGACCCGACGTGTGGGTCAAGAGATGCCGCACCGTGATCCCCGACGTACCGGGACCGTTGAAGTCGGGGAGGTAACGAACGACCGGCGCATCGAGCACGACTTTCCCCTGCTCGACGAGCAGCATGAGCGCGGGTGTCGTCGCCACGACCTTGGTCAGCGAGGCCACATCCCAGAGCGTGCTGTCGACGCTCACGGCCGGGCTCGCCGCGCTCCACGTCAGGTGGCCGTACCCTTGGGCGAAGAGGATCGAGTCGTGGCGGCCGACGACGAGGACCGCGCCGGGGTAGACGCCTCGCTGGATCCCACCAAGGACGGCGCTATCGAACACCGAGGGAACAGCACCCTGCACCAGCGCGAGAACGAGAGCTACGACCAAATGCCTGGGATCCGCCGGCTACAGGAGGGACAGCGCCCGCCCGGTCCGACGCGCTGCTGCTTGATGACGTAGCCGTAGCGTTCGATCAGCAAGTCCCCGCAGTCGGGACAATAGGTGTGCTCCCAGCGGCCGACCCGCCCCGGGAGATTTCCCGCGTACACGAACCGCAGCCCCGCCCGCGTACCGATCTCGCAGGCGCGCAGCAGAGTCGCGACGGGCGTGTTCTCCGGGTCGGTCATCTTGTAATCCTTGTGGAACGCCGTGACGTGCCACGGAATCTCCGGCGACACCGACGCGATCAGCTCGGCCGCGCGGGTCAACTGGGGTTCGTCGTCGTTGAACCCGGGCACGATCAAGGTCACGATCTCGAGCCAGAAGCCCCGCTCGTGGACCATGCGGATGGCGTCGACGACGTGCTGGAGCACGCCGCCCAGTTCCCGATAGCGCTTATCGTCCATCGCCTTGAGATCGATCTTGTAGCAATCGGTCCACGGCCGGATGTAGTCGAGTACTTCGGGCGTGGCGTTGCCGTTCGAGACGAACGCGGTCTTCAGACCGGCGGGCCGGGCGGCCTTGAATACGTCGACCGCCCATTCGGCGGTGATCAGCGGCTCGTTGTACGACGACCCCACCATCCGGGCGCCCTGCCGCCGGGCAAGGGCGACGAGCGCGTCGGGCGTCACGTCACTCGGCATCACGCCCGCCGCATCGTCCCGCAGCGCTTGCGAGGTGAGCCAGTTCTGGCAATACCCGCAATGAAAATCGCAGCCGAGCATCCCGAACGTCAGCGTGTCGCTCCCCGGGAGGCAGTGGAAAAAGGGCTTCTTCTCGGTGGGATCGCATTGCAGCGCCGCGACGTATCCCGCCGGCGTGAACAGCGTCCCTTCCTTATTGAATCGAACTTTGCAGATGCCGCGGCGCCCCGGCTTCACGAGGCACCGGTGGCCGCAGGCGAAGCAGCGGACCGCGCCGGCGTCCAGCTTTTGGATCAGCTCTGCTTCACGAACCCGTGTGTCGAGCGTCTGCGAGAGGCTCAGCGCAAATTCCCCGGCGTGAGCTGATACAGGAGCATCACCGTCCGCACATCTCGGTCCGAAAGATCCCGGACCTTCGCGGTCGGGAACATGATGTCGGTCGAGTCCTTCGAGTGATCGAGGCCAAGCAGGTGGCCCACCTCGTGGGTGGCGACGATACGGATATCATCCGCGTCCATCGGCCGGCCTTTCGGATCGAAGGTGGCGAGCGTGACCGTCGCGCCCTGAATGTGGCCGTTCTCGTCCCACGTGACGTCGGTCTGCCCCGTGCGCTCGATCTCGAACTGAATGCGCCACTTCACCGTGACTTCCGCGTTCGTCGAGTCGCCATCGAAGTCGAACCGGACGGGGACGCCGGCGCTGGTCCACAGGCGGAAGGCCGATTTTATCGCATCGATGAAGGCCGGTTGGAAGTTCGCGGCATGGGTTGAGGCGAACCACACCTTGATCGGCGCGGTGGTCCGATTCTCCCAGCGCCGGAGCGTAGAGTCCCCACCCGTCTCGAGCATCTCGCCCAGATAGGTGCTCGAGCCGCTGGACCGAATGCGGCGCCGTGTCTCCGAGCGCGCGAGCAGCTCGACGTACGTCGGCTCGCGGCCGCCCGGACCGGCCGGGACCGCGGTCCCCTGCGAACTGCTGGTCGGCGGCGTCGGCGGTGGAAGCGGGGATCCGGGCGCCAGCGTCGGCTCGGCGATTCTGAGCGGCGCGTTGGCATCGGGATCCGCACTGGAGCGGCGGGGCGTGGGTCGAAACGCGTCCCAGAAAATGAACACGACGATGAGGACTGCTGCCGCGGCGATCATCCCCGTAAGCCGACGTTCCACCATGCGCGCAATATGCGAAGAACGCAGGTCGCGACGCTAGCATTGCACTTCGCACGTCCCTATGATTGTGGCCCGCATGTGCTTGGATCGTAGGTGATCGCGCTACCCGCCAGGCAGATCGTCCGCTGGCGCGGCTGGGTCATCGGCGCGTGGGCGGTGCTCGCGCTGCTGTTCGTCCCGAAAGCCGCTCACGTGCAGCGCGTCCTCGCCGTTCGCGGCATGAACGTCGCGGAAACGGAGTCGGCTCGCGCGGCGCAGCTCATCCGCGAATCATTTCCCAATCCCATCGCGGAATACGTCGCCATCGTCGTGCACGGGCCCGTCCGCTACACGCACCCGCGATTCGCAGCCGTCATTGATTCGGTCTCGGCGGCACTCGCCCACCAACCGTACATCAGTCAGGTCGTCTCGGTCCGCAGCATCGGCGAATCGACGTTCGTCAGCCCAGACCGCCAGACCACGTTTCTCATCGCCGCGCTGACGCCCGCCAGCACCACCGACGTGAGCCGGACGGTCGTTCCCGAGCTCCGCGAGACAGTGCGGAACACGCTCGGGCGCCTGCCGCACGCCGACGGGTTCGACGTGAAGGTCACGGGAAACCCGGCGCTCGATTACGATGTGCGCACGATCAGCACCGCGGACACACGGGACGCCGAGCGCCGCGCGGTGCCCCTGACACTGGCGGTGCTCGTGCTCGCCTTCGGCGCGCTGGTCGCGGCGACGCTGCCCATCATCGTCGGCGTGCTGGCGATTACGATCGCGCTCGGGATCGTCGCCGTGGCGGCCCAGTTTCAGACGATGTCCGTCTTCGTGCTCAACATCACGACGATGGTGGGCCTGGGCGTCGGGATCGACTACTCGCTGCTCATCGTCACGCGCTTTCGAGAAGAGCTGAACCGCGGTCTCTCCCCATCCGACGCCGCGGTGCGCACGATTCAGACGGCGGGCTCGGCCGTCGTAACATCGGGACTGACGGTCGTGGTCGGATTCGCCGCCCTCATCCTGACGCCGCTGACCGAGACGCGCTCGGTCGGGGTCGGCGGGTTGATCGTCGTCGCGGTGGCGGTGCTGCTCGCGACGACGTTTCTGCCGGGAGCGCTCGCGATCCTGGGCCGCGACATCGACCGACCGAGGTGGCTCGCGCGGATGCTCGCCTGGATTCATACGCCCCAAGGCTGGGAGCGGTGGGCGCGCTCGCTCGGTCATCATCCCTGGCGCGCAATTCTCGGCGGCGGGCTCGTGGCGGCTCTCCTCACGTTTCCGCTGACCCAGATCAAAATCGGGCTCCCTGCCCGCAACTGGTTTCCGCCGGACGCCGAATCGGGACAGGGGCTTGCGGCGCTGCGGGAGATGGGGGCGAGCGGCGTGATCCAGCCGCTGCGCGTGGTGGTGGAGCTGCCCGCGGGCGAGTCCGCGTTGTCGGGACGCCGGCTCGCCGGACTCAAGGCGTTGAGCGACTCGATGGCCCGAGATCCGCGTGTGCGCGAAGTGCGCGGCGTCGCGACGCTCCGGCCCGGCATGTCCACGCTGCAGCTGGCGATGTTCTACGACGACCCGGAAGCGGTGCGCGAACGCTATCCCGAGTTCTTCAATGCGTATTTGAGCGCCGACCAGCGCACCACACTGATCGACGTGATCGCCGCGGACTCCGTGTCGCTGACCGGAATGATGGATCTGGCGCGCCACGTGCGCGGAACGATTGCGCGCGGCACACGCCTGCGCGGCGCGGAGGTAGTCGTCGGAGGCTTCGCCGCGTCGAGCCTCGACCTGCAGGAGAATCTACTGGCCCGCTTCCCCGGCATCGTGGGGATGATCCTCGGCGTCACCGCCATCATGTTGTTGATCGCCTTTCGCTCGGTGCTCGTCCCGCTGAAGGCGGTCGTCCTCAACTGCGTTTCCGTCAGCGCGGCCTTCGGGATCACCGTCCTCGTCTTCCAGCACGGCTATGGGGCAAGCTTGTTCGGTCTCGAGGGGCCGACCGAAGCCATCTTCGTCGTCGTGCCGGTACTCGTCTTCGCGACGGTCTTCGGGTTGTCGATGGACTACGAGGTGTTTCTACTGACGCGCGTGAAAGAGGTGTTCGACAAGACCGGGCGGAACGATCACGCCACCATGGAGGGTCTCTCGACGACCGCGTCGACGATCAGCTTCGCGGCACTGATCATGATCATCGTGTTCGGTAATTTCGCGTTCACGCGCGTGCTCGCCGTGCAGTTCATCGGATTCGGGCTCGCCGTAGCCGTGCTGCTCGATGCCACGCTGATCCGGATGGTGCTCGTGCCCGCCATCATGCACATCGCGGGACGGTGGAATTGGTGGCCGGGCGTCCGAGCGCCGCGGCGCGACGTCGAAGAGACTAAGTAGGATCCAGCAGGCGCAACTTTTCCCCCCACACATCCCAATGCCAGGCCTCGACGCGGGCGCCGGTATCCGGGTCCTTGAGCGGTTTGTACTGCAGCCAGCGGGCGTGAAATCCCAGGGTCCGGCCCAGCTCCAAAAGCCGTTCCTTGTCCGAGCTCACCAGATGAACCATCGGTTCGTCGCGGATCTTGTGGCGGTGAAGCCAAACGCCGCCGTTGAGGGCGAAGCGCATCCCCTCACGGCGGCGTTGGAATTCCCGATACGGCGGCTCTAGGTGCAGGTAATCTTGCCCTCGGCTGTCGCCGGTGCGACCGGCGCCGCGCTGCCCTGGTACAACACGCATTGCCGGGCCGTCTGGGAGTGCACGGCCTGTGCCGACCAGCCGCCGGGCGTCGCCTCGAGCACGCTCAAGGTCACACCGGTCGATGACCGGAAATTATTGAGCGACACCAGGTTCGTGGTGTAATAGGTGCTGTCATAGAAGAAGGCTTCCTCCGCCGTCGCCAGATTCTTGAGGTCGGACTTCATCTGGGCGACGTACGCCTTCTCCTTCGTGTTGGCGACCTTCGGAATCGCGATAATCGCGAGCAATCCGATGATCACCACCACGATCAGTAGCTCGATCAATGTGAAACCACGTGCCTTCACCGCTTTACCCTCCGGGCGCGAAAGGGCGTCGATCCGAAAAGCCCGAATCGACGCCCCTATTGTGGGCCCGGCCCCCCATTCCTGCAAGAGGCGTGCTTAGCCCTTGGCATCAATCCAATTCCTTCCGGCACCGACAGTTACGACGAGCGGCACCCGCAAGTTGGCAACCCCCTCCATCTCGCGTTTTACAAGGGCTCCGGCATCCGACCGCTCGCCCTCGGGGATCTCAAAGACAAGCTCATCATGCACTTGCAGGAGCATCTTGGTACGCAGGTTCGCGGCCTTGAGTGCGGCATGTATGCGGATCATCGCGATCTTGATGAGATCGGCCGCCGAGCCCTGAAGGGGAGAGTTGGTCGCGGTGCGTTCGCCGAAGGCGCGGATGCTGAAGTTTCTGTCCCGCAGCTCCGGGATATAGCGGCGCCGTCCGAACAGCGTCTCTACGAACCCGCGCTGCCGCGCTTCCTCGACGGTCTTGTCGAGCCACGCACGCACGCCGGCGAAGCGCTCGAAGTACTGCTTGATGAAAGACTTTGCTTCTTCGACCGTAATGCCGAGCTGCCGCGACAACGCCATCGCGCCCTGACCGTAAATCGTCGCGAAGTTGATGGTTTTGGCGCGCGCGCGCATCTCCCCCGTCACGTCCGCCTCCGCCACGCCAAAGATCACGGCTGCCGTCTGCCGATGGATGTCGCCGCCGCGCTGGAATGCCGCCACGAACGCGGGATCGTCCGAGAAATGGGCGAGCAGCCGCAGCTCGACCTGGGAATAGTCCGCGGTCAGGAGCAGGTGATCGGGCGGCGCCACGAATGCGCGCCGAATCTCGCCGCCGCGTTTCGTGCGGACGGGAATGTTCTGGAGGTTCGGATTGGACGAAGACAGTCGCCCGGTCGCGGCGCCGGTTTGATTGAAACTCGTGTGCACGCGCCCGGTATGCGCGTTGATGTACCCTGGCAGGGCATCGACGTACGTCGACTGCAGTTTTGAAAGCTCCCGGTATTCCATCAGCAGCCGCGGCACTTCGTGTCCCATCGCCGCAAGCTGCTCGAGTACCTCGACGTCGGTTGAAGCACCGGTCTTCGTGCGCTTCTGTACGGGAAGCTTGAGCCGCTCGAACAGCACCGTCCGGAGCTGCGGCGTCGAACCGATATTGAACTCCCCGCCCGCCGCCTTGTAGATGTCCAGCTCGAGACTCTTCAGCTCCTTGTTGAAGCCGCGCGACATTTCACCGAGCAAGACGCGATCGACGAGGATGCCGGTGGCTTCCATGTCGACCAGCACCGGCACGAGGGGGATCTCGATTTCGTCGAGCAGCGGCACGAGGTGGTGGGCCACGATATCGGAACGGAAAGTTTCCTCCAGCCGCAGGACCATTTCGGCCTGCGCGGCAGAGACGCGCGCTGCTTCCGCGGGCGGGACCTGGGCAAATGTTCGTTCGGTCCCCCCACCCTTCCCTTTTCCCAGCAACTGCGCCGTTGTGGGCAACTCGACAGAGAGGTGTTCGCGCGCGAGGTCGTTGAGGGCGTGCGAGCGACTCCCCGGATCGAGAACGAAGCTCGCCAGCATCGAGTCATAGGCGACGCCGGCGAATTCGACGCCGGCGCGCGCAAACGCAACCCACGCTGCTTTGATGTCATGCCCTGCCTTGCGCACCGCCGGATCGGCGAGCAGCGCGCGCAGCGGTGCGAGGCTGTCACTCGCGAGCGGTGGCAGGTTGCGCGGCGGCGTCGCGTCGAACTCGCCCTCGCGCAGCTGATGGCCGAAGGGGAGGTACCACGAGCGGCCGGGCGCCACCGCGAAAGCGAGGCCGGTGAGTCCCGGCTCCGTCTCGAGCGCGACGAGTCGCGCAGCCCGCAGCTCCTCGACCATCGCGGGGAGATCGGCGGGGTCGTCGACGATGCGCGGATCGGCGAGCTGCGGGGCCCGCGGGCCGGCCGGCGGAGGCTCAGCCGCCGGCGTGAGGCCGACGGAAGCCAGGTCGTCCAGCTTGGGAATCAGCGTCCGGAATTCGAGCTCCGTGAACAGCTTCGCCAGCGTGTCGGCGTCGGGCGTGCGGACGCGCAGCTGGTCGAGATCGAGCTCCACCGGCACGTCGCGCCGCAGCGTCACGAGCTGGCGCGAGAGGCGAGCGTTATCCGCCTGCTGCAGCAGCGCTTCGCGTGGCCGTTTGCCGGGGATATCCGCCGCGCGAGCGAGAATCGCGTCGAGATCTCCGTAGGTCTCGAGCAGCTGGATCGCGGTCTTGTCGCCAATGCCTTTGACGCCGGGAATGTTGTCGGAGGTGTCGCCGACGAGCGCGAGATAATCGACGACGCGCTGGGGCGGCACGCCGAGCCGCTCGCTCGCATTGGACTGATCCACCCACTGCTCCTCCACGGCCGCCTGCCCACCCCGGCCCGGGTTCAGGAGAGCGATGCCGTCGCCGATCAGCTGGTAGAAATCCTTGTCGCCCGAGACGATGACTGCTTGCAAGCCATCGCGTGCCGCGCGCTCGGCGAGCGTCGCCACAACGTCGTCGGCCTCGTAGCCGTTGATGGCGATGACGGGGATATGAAACGCGTCGAGGATCTGGCAGACGCGCTCGAGAGAGCGGTCGAAATCCTGTTGCAGCTCTTCACTCAGCTTCTCGCGCGTCGCTTTGTACTCCGCATACTGGGCCTTCCGGAACGAGACACCGCGGTCGTGCACCCAGCCGATGTACTCGGGGTGATAGTTCTCGTAGAGGCGCAACAGGAAGTTCGTGATGCCCCAAACTGCCGACGTGTTCTCACCGCTCTTGGTCGTGAGGGGCCGCGCGATCATGGCGAAGAACGCGCGGTAAATGAGCGCGTAGCCGTCCACGAGGAAGACACAGGTCTTCCCGGCTGCGGTGGCGGGGATGGGTGGAGCAGGGCGCGGCGGCATGGCGGGAAAACTAAACCCCGCCCAAAGAATCGGGCGGGGCGGAATGGTCGGGTGAAGGGCGCGCGTTAGGCGCGCACGACGTTCGTGGCGTGGAGCCCCTTGTCCCCCTGCTTCACTTCGAACTCCACCACCTGACCCTCGGCGAGGGTCTTGAAGCCGTCCATCTGAATCGCCGAGAAATGCACGAACACGTCTTCGCCGCCTTCCTGTTCAATGAAGCCATATCCCTTGGCGTCATTGAACCACTTCACCTTTCCCTTGATCACGTTCCGCCTCCTGCAGAGTCTCGTGCCTCGCCCTACGTGGACGCGCTAGAAAAGACCGGGGGCGCGGAAGGCTGTCAAGCGGGGTTTCTACGGTTTGTACAAAGCCCGGTACAACTCGCGATTCCTCAAGAGACTGCGGACATAGCCGCGGGTCTCGGGATAGGGGATCAACTCGATGAATCGATCGGGGTCGTTGGCACCGGCCCGGTCGAGCCAGCGGCGCACGGGACTTGGCCCGGCGTTGTACGCCGCGACGGCCGCGTCGATGCGGCCGAAACGCCGGAGCAGCTCCGCAAGATGCGCCGCCCCCAGGTGGAGATTCAGGTCGGGGACCGTGATCCAGTCCGGGTAGAACGTGACGTCCAGCCCGCGCGCCATCAGCGACGCCGTGCTCGGCAGCAGCTGCGCGAGCCCGCGCGCGCCGGCCGGCGAGAGCGCTTCGACGTCGAACACGCTCTCCTGGCGCACGAGCGCCGCGAGCAGCAGGGCGTCGACGCCGAATTCCTGCGCCTCCGCTTCGACGGCCGCCCGATTGGGCCAGGGGAAGATTGCGCGCAACACGCGTGTGTCGCCCGGCACGAGCAGCGCGGCCTGCCACCCGAGCCGGACGGCGGCGGAGCCGTAGCCGCGGATTCCCAGTCCCTCGCTCCAGGCGAGGAGTGGGTCGAGATCGGCGGGCGGGTGCGCCAGCACCACGCGGACCTCGGCTTGCGCTTCGCTGTCGAGCCCAGCGAGGAGGAGTGTGTCGATCCGCGCGAGACCGGCCGCGACGGCGGGCGGCGGCGGTGGCGGGGCGCCGGGGGCTGCAAAGGCGAGAGGCGGCAGACCGGTTTCGCGCCGCGCGCGCATGCCGTAGTAGCCGAGCGAGTCCTCGCGCGCCAACGCGAGCCAGATGCCGCGCGCCTTCACCGAGTCACCGCGCGCCGCTGCCATTTTCCCGAGCCAGAATCGCGCGGCGGTGCGCTGCGGGCCTGCCGCATCGATCTCCGCCTGGTAGAGGGAAGCGGCGTTGTCGGGGTTGCCGGTCTCTTCGGCGTGCGCGGCGAGCCGGAAGCGCGCGAGTGAAGCGCGTGGGTCGGCGGGATATCGTTTGATCAACTCCCCGTACCAGCGGCCGGCCTGCCCCCAATCGTTCCGGTCGTCCTGCATGTCGGCCAGGATGTAGAGCGCTCCCGGGGCGGCACTGTCGGTCGGATAGCCCGCGGCGAATCCGGAGAGCGCGGGAATCGCCGTCGAATCACCCAGCCGCACCAGCACGCGTGCGCGCCGGTAGATCGCCAGCGGCCGAGCGGCGGAGTCGCGGGTGGCGGCGGTGGCGAAGGCACGCACGGCGTCCCGCATCAGTCCCGACGACACGAGGAGCTCGCCATAGAGAAGGAGCGTGGCGGCACTCGAATCGCCTCTGCGCAGCGCGTGCTCCAGGTGGATCCGGGCATCGCGCAGCGAGCTGCGCCGATTCAGCGCACGCGCCATCGCGACATGCTCGGCGGCGGCGCGCGGGGGTAACGGGCCCAGCGCCAGGCTCACACCGGCAGCGGCGTCGTCGCTGAGGGGATCCCGCGCCAACAGGCCGTAGAGCATCGTCCGGCCGCGCGCCGAATCGCCCGCCGCGAGAGCCAGACGCACGGCGTCGAGACTTCCCCCCTTCCCTGCCGCGACAAAAGCGTCGAGCGCACGCGTGGTATCGCCAGCCAGCAACAGCGAGCGCGCCCGCGCGACCGGCGCGTCGCGCGCGGCAGGTGCCGGCAGGTCGGCGAGGAGCTGGCCGGCAGATGCGGTGTCCCGCGAGACACGGGCCTGCCGCACGCGTAGCCACGTGTCGATGCTGGCCAGCTTTCCGCCCGCGCGGGCTGCGGCGAATGCGGCGGCGGCACTATCGGTCTGCCCTGCGGCGTCGAAGGCGAGCCCTGCACGGACGGCCAGCAACGGCACGCGAGCGGCCAGCGCGCGGGCGCGCGCCATCTCAAAATGCGTCGCCGCGTCGGCGAAATGGCCGACGCCGTACTCCGCCTGCCCGAGCAGGGCCAGCGCCTCACCGTCGAGGTAATCGAGGAGCCACGGTTGGCCCGCGAGCAACGTGCGTGCGTGCTCGTAGCGCTTGGCATGGACCTCTGCCTTGGCGCCCTCGACGATCAGAAATGCGTTGGGATTCGGGTCGCGCCGCGCGGCGGCGAGGAGCGTTTCGGCGGCATGCCAGGGACGGCCGGACAAGCGCAGCGAATCCGCCTGGTAGCTCGCGGGTGGTGCGGCGGTCTGGGCCCGGCTGGACGACGCCAGCAACAGGTCCCCGGCGAGCGCCGCAATCCAGATGGCGCGGTGGTGTCTCACCGTCGGTCTTGCCTCATTCGCATCAACACGCGCTGGTACTCGGCGCGCGACGCCGGCGCCAGACGAAAGCGGCTGAACCCGGTCTGATCCTGGAAGTAGAGGACGAGCCGTTCGGACGCGTAGGTCCAGCGCAGCACGCGCACGCCATTCCGTTCGACGCCGTTCGACAGATCGGTCATCTCATCGGGCTCGCCAAGGGAGATGAACACCTCACCGCGCTCGGTCAGCCAGCCCGGCCCCCCCTCGTCGGGGAATCGGATATTGGCCTGCTGCACTCGCCGGAAGTAGTCATCGATGGCTTCATTCTCGGGAGTCAGCGGCGCCGGATCGGTGGCCTTCCAGAACTGGCGCCAGACGTCCGGGCGGCGGTCCGGCGGCGCGCGACGCAGGGAGTCGACCCAATCCTGGCGAGCGAAATAGCGCAGCAGGCTCATCATCTCATCGAAATTCGTGATCACCCATTGATTCGAAAAGCTCACCAGGAAGCGGGTGTGGGTGGTATCCCGGCCCCCAACCGTCAGCGTTTGGAGCTCGGCCTGCCCAACCGGGAGGTTCGCCGGGACGACGACAATCGTGGCCGATGACACATCGGGACTGCCGGTGAGCGGCACGGAATCGCGCCAGAGCTCGTGATCGGCGTCGTCGACGACGCGCGCGACAATCGGACCGGGTTTCGCCCCGTAGCGCTCCACATAGAAGCGCATGGAATCGGGACCGTACGGCAGCGTCGCCCGTGGGTTGGCGACCAGCTTCGGGACGGCACTACGCTCGGCGCGGCCCTCCGCCGTATAGACCGCGATCGGCTCCGTCAGCGCCGGCCCGGCGAAGCGTGGGGCGGTGTCTGCACGCTCGGCGCGCGCGTAGGCGGGTCCGTTGCGATCGCGTACCATCGCCATCACGTAGTAGACGCCCGGCGGCACCATCACGAACTGCTGGTAGATCACGCTCTCATCGGTGCGCAGGGTCTCCTGGAAGTTGCGCACCCGCACCTGCTCGTCGCTCCCAATCTGCCGCACGGCCGCGAGACTGGTACTGTCCCTGCGGAAGGACGCCTCCACGCGATACTCCGCGACGAAGTCCGCGCCGCGGCGTTGGAACGTGAGCGTCTGATTCGTGAGTGACATGGAAAAGAGGGCCAGCGTGGAGTCGGGCGTCGGCCCGGCGAGATAGCGCACGGACGCGATGAACGGCAGGGCGCCGCCGCCCACGAGCGCGCCCATCGACCGGTAGACCGATGACGCATCGAACAGGCGCGGCGACGCGTTCCCCCGGGACGCCGTTTCCGGCATCCCCGCGCGCTGCATCGATCCACAGCCCGCGGCGAGAACGGCGGTTAGCACCAGCGCAACCCATCGCATCACTTGCCGAGCCTCAAAGCGAGACGTTAGTTTCGCGCACAAACCTCATGGCTCTCGAAAACCTGGCCGGCAGGTCGATCGCCGGCTACCGTCTCCTCGAGCGCGTCGGCGAAGGAGGGACGGCGGAGGTATACCGCGCCGAACATCCCGAGCGCGGCGCCTGTGCGTTCAAGGTATTGCGCGAGCGCCTCAGGGGCGACCCCATCGTCGTAAAACGATTCCTGCGGGAAGCGGGATATGGATCCCGCGTCGTGCATCCAGGTGTGGTCCGCACCTACGACTTCGGCGAATCGGACGGCCTCTACTACCTCGCGCTCGAATGGGCCAGCGGAGAGTCGCTCGCCGACTTCCTACACCGCGAGGCGCCGCTCGCTCCTGCCGACGCCGTCGCGCTGGTGCGCCAGCTCGCCGACGCACTCGCGGCCGCGCATGCGGCCGGCATCATTCATCGCGACCTGAAACCCGAGAACATCATGTACGATCCGCGCGCGCGCACGGTGATGCTGCTCGATTTCGGAATCGCGCGTGACGCCGAGCAGCCGCCCGAAGAGCGGCTGACCAAGACCGGGTTTTTCGTCGGGACGCTGCAGTATGTCGCGCCGGAAGCGCTGTCGGGCGAGCTGGTGGACGGTCGCGCCGACATCTACAGCCTCGCCAAGATTACGTACTACATGCTGTCGGGCCGTCATCCGCACGACGGACGCAGCCCGCGCGAGCTGTTCCAGCAGCTCTTGAGCGGAAAAGCGACGCCGTTGTCCGAGGTCACCAACCGCAAATTTCCACCCGGGCTCGAGGCAGCGGTGATGAAGGGATTGTCGCGCAACCCTGGTGACCGCCAGCCGACGATGTCCGCATTCGCCGCGGACTTGGAAGCGGCAGTCGCTCGGGCCAAGGATGCGGGCAAGTCCGGCGGGCTGCTTGGGGCGCTCAAGAACATTGTCGGCAAGCGGAACAGTGAATAGTAGTAGCGACTACTACTACCTCAAAAACACGCTCAAGGATCTCCTCCTCGCGCGCTCCGTGAAGCGCGGCGAGTTTGTGCTCGCGTCCGGCCGTCGGTCCCCGTTCTACGTCGACGCCCGTCTCACCACGATGTCTGGCGATGGGCTCGCCGTGATCGGCGGGCTCGGACTCGATCGCATGGCCGTTCGCGGCTGGAGTCCCCGCGCAGTCGGCGGGCTCACCCTCGGCGCCGATCCGATCGCCTATGCGCTGGCGTTGACGGCCCGCCGGCGTGGCCAGCTGCTCGACGCATTCACCGTGCGGAAGCAGCCGAAGGACCACGGCACCGGTCAACGCATCGAAGGGTGCTTCATGTCGGGTTTCCCCGTGGTCATCGTCGAGGACGTCCTCACCACCGGACGCTCGGCCCGCGAGGCGATCAAGGCCGTGGAGGGCGAAGGCGGGCACGTGCTTGGCGTGATTGCGGTGATGGACCGCGAGGAAGGCGGCAAAGAGGCAATCGAGCGGGACGGATATGTGGTCGAAGCATTTCTGACCGCGTCGGACCTTGGCCTAGGTCTCCCCAAGTGACTGAGCCCACCCGCCGCCTGTCCTTCGCGGCCCGCGCTCGTGGCTGGCACGACGACGCCACCGCGCTGGAGCAGCGGTTCAAGGATCTCGAAACGTTCGAACGCAGTCACCGGCGCCGTTGGTGGATGGCCGCGGCGCTCTTCGTGCTCGGCGTGCTCGGCAAGCTGGGCGGCATCACTACCGCACGGCTTGGCACGATCGTGTTGGTCGCGGGCGGCGCGGCCGTGATCAACGCGGTCGTCGGGCTGATCAACGAGCGGGGCTGGTACCGTTGGTGGTTCATCTATCTGCTGCCGTTGCTCGATGTCGCGCTCGTCAACGTGCTGGTCGTGTGGTTCGGTCATGGCGGCGTGGTCGCCGCGTTGTTCATCGCCGTTCTTCCCTATGCGTTCGATCAGGGACAGGCTGTCGGCGACTTCCTCGTGCTCGTCGCATCGATCGCGTACCTGATCGCGAGCTGGGCGCACGGGGAGCTGTACCCCGGCGGCTCCGGGCTCGACACCACGGCGTATCTCGAAACCGGCATGTTCATCGTCGTCGCGATGGCACTCAAGCGGATTCCCTCGGCGCTGATCCAGCGCATTCGCCGCGCGCGCAGCGTGATGGGCGAAGCGGAGCAGGGGTACCTCGCCGTTCGGGCGGCCGCGGCGGAGGCCGATGAGCTCGGGTTCCTGGAGAAGAGCTTCAACCGCATGCTCGAGGAGATCGGCACGACCATCTCGTCGGTGCAGCGCGAGGCCGACGAGGTCGCCGCATTCGCCGAAGAGCTGGCCGCCGCCGCGCAGGAGCTGCACGCCACCACGGAGTCGCTGACGCAATCGTCGCAGCGCCTGGCCGGCGATCTCGGCAATCAACGCGGCCTGGCCGATGGCGCGCGCGGTGAAAGCGCGAAGGCGGCAGACCAGGCGGAGTCCCTGCGCGTGCGCGCCGAGTTGATGCAGGTGGACGCTTCGCGACTCGTCAGCACGGCGGAGCGTGGCCGCGAGCGCGTCGCGCGGGCCAGCTCGACGCTGCGCGCGGTCGGCGAGGAGGTGCGCGCGACGGCGTCGACGGTCGCGGGGTTGTCCGGGATGTCGGAGCGGATCGGCGTCTTCGCGCAGACGATCGCCCGGATCGCGCGGCAGACCCACTTGCTCGCGCTCAATGCGGCGATCGAAGCGGCGCGCGCCGAGGAGCATGGGGAAGGCTTTGCCGTCGTCGCCGACGAGGTCCGCGCGCTGGCCGCCGAGGCAGGCAAGTCGGCGCGCGAAGTCGCGGAACTGGTGAGCGACCTGCGCACGGGGATCGAGGCGGCCGCGCGCGCGATGCAATCGGGTGAGACGAAGGTGCGCGACATCGGCGCGGTGGCGGCCGAGGCCGACGGCGCATTGCAGGAGCTGCATCAGGGCGTGCAATTGATGGGCGATCTCGTGAATGCGACGGCAGAGGTCTCGCGCAGCCAGGCGCAGCGCCTGGCGGCTTTGGCACAATCGCTACAGCAAGTCGCCAGTATCTCGACAGCCTCGTCCGAGACGGCCAACAACACGGCGGCTGCCACCGAAACCCAGATCACCTCTATGGGGGAATTGACCGCGACGTCGCAACAGCTCGCCCAGCTCGCCGAGCGGCTGCGCGGCGGCATCGCACGATTCTCGGTGCTGCGGCGCGATCAAACAACCACCGACCATCAGATAAGACCCGCCGCCGATTAGGCCTCACCCCCTGCCCCCTCTCCGTTCCGGAGAGGGGGGAATCACCCCGCCCGGGAGACCGCTACGGAGCTCGGGCCTTGGTCCCACGACCCCGCGTTGAAGGGGTGTAGCGCCCGCAGGGCCTCCCGGTACGGGGTGATGAGCAGATCGATGTAGCGCACCAGCGCCACGTCAAACGGAAAGCGGCGGCGAAACTCGCCGGCGGTGACCCCAAGAACCGCGCGGAGATGCCGGCCGAAACTCTGCGGCGAGGAGTAATCCATTCGGTACGCCACGTCCGACACCGAGAGACCGGGGTTCTGAAAGAGGAAAGCGGCGTGCAACAGCCGCATCCCCGCGAGATAGCTCTTGGGCGAGGGGATTCCGGCGCGATGGAATCGCGACATTAGCGTGCTGGGCCGCACGCGGAGATGGCGAGCCAGGCCGCGTACGGTGCTGAGCGCCGGCGCCAGCCTCGCCACCGCTTCGAAGAACAGCCGCGTTTCTTCCGACGGTTCGCCTAGCGCGGGGATGAGCCTCGCGAGGATGCGGGCGGCAACAGGCGAGGCCGGATGCCCCACGAGATCTCGCAACCGTCGCCAGCCATCGGGCTCAGTGCAGTCGACGGCACTGCGAACACCGGTCGCGCCCAGGCGCAACAGCGTCTCCGTCGCCTCGCGATCGTGCCGTGACACCAGGGCGACCGCGGGAATTGCGGGGAACTCGCGCACGAACCGCGCGACGCCGGGCAGCGCCTCGCCGTGGCAGCGATGTACGGAGATGATGACGGCGTCTACGCGCCGGCGGCGCGCGACGTAGAGCACCTCCCGCAAAGACTCCGCGTGCAGGGTGTCAAAGCAGCCGTCGCCAGCGGCGTCGATGCGCGGGCGCTCGGGCGGAGGAAGAACCGTGCACACGGTGACCATGCGCCATCATGGTAGCGGGTCCCGTTCAACTGTCGGTCATCGGCACTGCATTGCGCGGACCAGGTCGTGAGGGTGAATTTCCGAGCGGAGCCTATGCAAAAATACGCTCTCCTTACCCTCTGCGTGCTCGCACTCGGCTGCGACGCGCTCCCCAAGTTTCAGCTGCAACTCCAGTCGGAGATCCAGCGGGAATTCCAGGTCACCAACGCCATGGTCATGATCGTCGATACGAATATGCTGGTGGCGATCTTTGATGACGCACACGCCGCCGACGAGGGGAAGGCACTCGCGGCATTCCAGGAGCAGGTGGCCCAGTACGCGGTCACGCATTATCAACGATCAAAGCTGCGGATGGTGGCCGTGATGATCGGGCGCGCGACGCGTCGCGGATCAGACGGTGAGCCTCTCGCGATTGTGTTTGTGCCCGAATATCACCCGGATGGGACCGTGCGCCTGGCCGTGATGCCTTCGCGACGAGCGATACGGCGACCTGCGGAGCGCACGCCGTAACTCCGGGCTAGCGTCCCGCTCCCTGGACCGATGCCACCCACGCATGGATGCGGGCGTCCAGCACATCGAGCGGCACGGCCCCCGCACCAAGCACCTGGTCGTGGAACGCGCGCACGTCGAACCGGCTGCCTAACGTCGTCGCCGCGTAGGCGCGCAGCTCCTTGATCTTGAGCTCGCCGATCTTGTAGGCGAGCGCTTGCCCCGGCCAGACGATATAGCGATCGACTTCTACGGTGATGTCGTGCTCCGTCTTGGCCGCGTTGGCTTTGAAGTAGTCGATCGCCTGTTCGCGGGTCCATCCCATCGTGTGAATCCCGGTGTCGATGACCAGCCGGATCGCGCGCCACATTTCATACGTGAGCTGGCCGAACTTGCTGTATGGATCGGTATACAGCCCGAGCTCTCCGCCCAGGCTTTCGCTGTAGAGTCCCCAGCCCTCGACGAAGGCGGTGTAGCCGCCGAAGCGGCGGAACTCAGGCACACCCTCGAGCTCCTGGGCCAGCGCTATCTGGAGGTGGTGACCCGGTACGGCTTCGTGCAGGGAGAGGGCTTCCATCTCCCACTTGGGACGGGCGGGGAGGTTGTAGGTATTCACGAAGTAGGTGCCGGCCCGATGCGACAGCGGGCTCCCCGGCTGATAGTACGCGGTCGTCTGGGAGCGTTCTGAATAAGAAGGAATAGGCGAGACGCCATAGGGGAGCCGGGGCAGGGTCCCGAAGAGCCGCGGGAGCTCGGGATCGATACGCTTCATGAGCTCACGGGACCCGCGGATCAGGTCTTCCGGCGTGGTCCAGTAGAAGCGCGGATCGGTACGCAAAAACTGCACGAACTCCGCGAACGTCCCCTTGAACCCGCTTGCCGCGATGACGCTGTCCATGGCGGCCCGAATCCGCTTCACTTCCGCGAGCCCCAGGGCATGAATCTGGTCGGGTGTGAGGTCGGTCGTGGTCGACGTCCGGGCCCGGACCTGGTACCACGCCATCCCGTTGGGAAGGTCGCGAATCCCCGTCGTGGTGCGGGCCCCCGGGACGTACCGGTCCCGCAGAAACGCGCTCAACTTGCGAAACGCCGGCGCGACAGAATCGCGATACGTGGCGACGGCCGCGGTGCGCAGCCGCTGCTGGTCCGCCGCCGGCACGCCGGCGGGAAAATGCGCGAAGGCCGCCAGCAAGGGGCTGGTGACAGGATCCTCCACCACCAGGTCCTGCGCCTGGGACGGCACGTCGCGCAGCGTGATCCGGGGTGGTGTGATGCCCGCCGTGAGGCCGCGCTGCAGCAGTACGATGGTCTGGCTGACCAGAACCGGCACGGCGCGCAGCCGGGCGAGGATGTCTTCGTACTCACCTACCGTGCCGGCGGGCATTTTCGCGATCGTGCTCGGCACGTCCTGCTGGACGCCGTCGAGCTGGGTAAGCGGCATCAGGTCGCCCGGGAAACGGCTTTCCGCGAGCGCGTCGGTCAGATTGCGACGGAAGAGATCGTAGTTCAGCTGATCGGTGGGGCCAAGCTTGGCGCGGTCGATCGCGCTGAGCGCGCTCAAGGGATCGTTCAGGTCACGCTTGCGCCGGGCGATCGCCTCGAGCGAGTAGTCCGTCCAGCGCGCGTTCTGGCCCGGGTAGCCCACGGAGGTCGCAAACTCCGGATACTCGCGCATCGTGTACTCCCATTGCTGCGCGAACAGCTGATGGAGGCGGACGCTGTCCGGTGTGACCGGTTGTTGAGCGAAGACGGCGACGGGGAGAACGATCAGGAAAACCGAGCGGAGCACGCGAGAGACTCCTTGTGAACGGGAGGGCAGAATGCGAAGCTACACCAATTGACCTCAAAGCGTTGGCTCATTGG
>Ga0137418_10001273_pt1 | contig 23140 bp, 15 predicted proteins | sample CZODoug3_1_2_16f_FD_122242 | JGI IMG/M metagenome (GOLD analysis project Ga0137418, IMG submission 122242) | Vadose zone soil fungal communities from Angelo Coast Range Reserve, California, USA - CZODoug3_1_2_16fungal (Hybrid Assembly) | ecosystem: Environmental > Terrestrial > Soil > Vadose...
CCTCGGGACCTCGGTGAAACAGCCGGAGGGGCTGGCCGCACTGCTCGATCTGTTGCGTGGGCGGGAGTCGGTGCTCACCGGTCAATCGGGCGTCGGGAAGTCCAGCCTGCTGAACGCGCTCGACCCGGGGTTGAACCTCCGCATCGGCGAGGTCAGCGAGAAGTGGGATGCGGGGAAGCACACCACGCGCGCCGCACTCGTCGTGCCGGTCGCCACCGGGGGCTATGTCGTGGACACCCCGGGATTGCGCGAGGTGGGCACGTGGGGGATCGATCCCGAGCGCCTGGGCGCCTACTTCGCCGAGTTCCGGCCCTTCCTCGACCAGTGCCGCTTCGACAACTGCCGGCATCTCGCGGAGCCCGGCTGCGGCGTCCGGCAGGCGGCGGAGCGAGGCGTGTTCGACCCGGATCGCCTCGTCTCCTACCAGCGCATCTACGAGGAGGTCAGCGTGCCTTCCTGGTCCAGCGATCGGCGTCGCGGGAGGTGACCTTCCGCATCATGTCCGCGAACGCGTCGTCCAAGTCGATCCCCTGAGAATTTGCCAGACAGATGACGACGAACAGAATGTCCGCCAGCTCCATCGCGATCGAGCCCTCCGGTTCCTCGGCCTTCTTCGTCTTCTCCCCGAACCGGTGGTTCACCTCCCGCGCCAGCTCACCCACTTCTTCCGTGAGCCGGGCGAGGTTGGTGAGCGGAGGGAAGTATCCTTCTTTATATTGGCCGATCCACCGATCGACCGTCTGTTGGGCTTCGCGCAGGGACAATGGAGGCTCCGGGCAATCGTGAACGCCGAGCTGCCGCCGCTGGTCGCGCCGTTCCGCGGAGAGCGATACACCGCGAAAGAGTTGAGCGCCCTCATCGCGCCCCCCTACGACGTCATTTCCACCGAGGACCGCGCACGCTACGCGGCGCGCGATCCCCACAATATCGTGCATGTCATGCTGCCGGAAGCGCCATCGGGCGGGGGCGGGGACCGCTACGCGCAGGCCGCCACGTTGCTCGCGACGTGGCGAAAGGCAGGCGTGGTACAGCCGGATCCTGGGGAGTCGGTGTACGTCGTCGCGCAGGACTACGCCGTGCCGTCCGGTGAGCGGCGCACGCGCATCGGGATGCTCGCCGCGGTGCGCGCCGAGCCGTTCCAAACGCGGCGCGTGCGGCCGCACGAGCAGACGCACTCGGCGCCCAAAGCCGACCGGCTGGCCCTGCTGCGCGCCACCTCGGCGAACCTCGAGTCGATCTTCCTGCTCGCGCCGGACGCCGACCGGATGCTGGCGCAGGCCCTGGTGAAACGGGCCTCCGGTGTGCCTGCGGCCCGCGCCGAGCTCGACGGCGTGAGCATTCGCCTCTGGATCGTGTCGGGCGAGCCGGCAGCGGAGCTCGCCCGCCTGGCGGGCCGGGCCCAGCTCTACATCGCCGACGGCCATCACCGCTACGAGACCGCCGTGGCGTATTCGCGGGAGCGGCCGACCGCCGACCGCGTGCTCTCATTCATCGTGTCGGCGGGCGATCCCGGCCTGGCGATCCTCCCCACCCACCGCATCATCTTCGGCGCCGGGCGCAATCCGACCAAGCTGATCGAGGTCTGGCAAGAGTGGTTCGAGATCGGGCGGGTGGCGCCGTGTATGGACCGGGTAGAGCGGCTGGCCGAGCTCGGTCGCGAGCGCACGGCCTGCATCGTGGCGTTCCCCGATGCCTATGACCTTACCCTGGTCCTGAGGAAGGACGCCCCGCTCGACAAGGTACAGGACATGGGCAAGACCCCCGCGGTCCGCGCGCTGGACGTGGCCAGGATCGAGGGGCTGGTGGTGCAGCGCATCCTGGGGGCGGGCACGGCGACGCCGTCCCTCGCCTACACGCCCGACCCGCGTGCTGCCTTCGATGCGGTCAGAAACGGTCGCGCCGCCGCCGCGGTCTTGCTCAATCCCACGAAAGTGCGGGACGTGTTCGCCGTGGCGGACGCCGGCGACGTCATGCCGCCCAAGTCGACGTACTTCGTACCCAAGGTGCCGAGTGGGCTGGTGATGAGACGCGCGGAAGGTGAAGCGACGGAGGGGAAAAGCGAAGGACGATAAATCCGTCGAATGAATCATCCGTCGCATTATCGTCCGTCGACTCTATATTCTCTCCCATGCCCCGTCCCCGCGATCGGATCCTGAGCAACCTCGAGTCCATCTACCGCGAGGCCTACGAGCGAGCCAAGGCCGCGAGCGACCAGGTGCGCATGGCGGATCTCGACGCCGCCTACCAGCGGGAGCAGTTGCTGCTCGAGGTGCTGCTCGACATCCGCGACGCGCTCACGTCCCTTCCGGCAGCGGCCGAACCGGGCTCCGGGAAGACCCCCGGACCCGACCCGATCGCCGCGCTCGAGACCATCCACCGCATCACGAGACTGCGCTGAGGGCACCCATGCGCCTGCGCTTGTCTCTGGGACTCGTCTGCCTGACCCTCGCTGCCTGCGCCCGGAAAGCCGACATCATCATCTCTGGGGGGATGGTCTGGACTGGCCTTTCGACCGGAGCGCCCCAGCGGGGCGGGGTCGCCCTCGCCGATGGCAAGATCCTCGCGATCGGCGACAGCGTGGAGGTCGGGCGCTATGCGGGCCCCACGACCCAATGGATTCAGGCAAACGGTGGGCTCGTCCTGCCCGGCTTCACCGACGGACACACCCACTTCGTCGACGGCGGGTTCCAGCTCGCGTCGGTGGATCTCAGGAATGCGGCGACCCCCAAGGAGTTCATCCGGCGCATCAAGGAGTACGCCCAAACCCTCAAGCCCGGAGACTGGATCACCGGGGGCGACTGGGACCACACGCTCTGGGCCGGTCAGCCGTTGCCCCGGCACGAGTGGATCGATTCGGTCACGCCAAGCAATCCCGTATTCCTAAGCCGGGTAGACGGCCATGAGGCGCTCGCCAACGCAGCCGCGATGCGCGCGGCGGCGGTCACCAAGGACACCCCCACGCCCTCGGGCGGCGAGATCCTGCACGACCCCAAGACGGGCGACCCCCTTGGCATCTTCAAAGACCGTGCGCTCGACCTCATCGGCCGGGTGATCCCCCAGCCCTCTCCGGCCCAGCGTGACTCGGCCCTCGCCCGGGCGCTCGCCTACGCCGCCTCGCTGGGCGTCACGGCCACTTCCCACGTGTCCGCGTCGTGGGCCGATCTCGCGAGCTACCGCCGCCTCGAGCGGGCGGGCCGGCTCACCGTGCGGGCGGCGCTCTATCTTCCGCTCGAGTCGTGGCGGGCTGTCGCAGAGACGGTGAGCCGCTCCGGGCGCGGCGACCGTTGGGTGAAGATCGGCGGCCTCAAAGGCTACATGGATGGCTCGGCGGGGTCGCGCACCGCGTACTTCTTCGAGCCCTACAGCGATTCGGCGGGCTACTACGGGTTGCTGCAGCACCCCGAGGCGGACATGCGGCGCTGGATCGGGAGCGCCGACTCGGCGGGACTGCAGGTTACGGTCCACGCGATCGGTGATCGCGCCAATGCCATCCTTCTCTCGATCTACGACAGCGTGACCCGGGCGCATGGGCCGCGCGACCGTCGCTTCCGCGTCGAGCACGCCCAACACCTGCGCCCCCAGGACATCCCCCTGTTCGGCAAGCTCGGCGTGATCGCCTCCGTGCAGCCGTATCATGCCATTGACGACGGCCGCTGGGTGGAACGGCGCATCGGACCGGTCCGCATCAAGACGACCTACGCGTTCCGCACGCTGCTCGACACGGGGGGCAAGCTCGGGTTCGGCTCGGACTGGACTGTGGCGCCGCTCGACCCGATCCTCGGCGTGTACGCCGCGGTTACGCGCCGCACACTCGACGGCAAGAACCCGGATGGATGGGTGCCGGAGCAGAAGATCTCCGTGGGAGAGGCTCTACGTGCGTATACGGCAGGCAACGCCTATGCGACGTTCGACGAAGCCAGACGGGGCATGCTGGCGCCTGGCGCTGACGCCGACCTCGTCGTACTGGACCGCAACCTCTTCGCCCTGCCACCCGACTCGCTCGATCGGGCGCGGGTGCGGTACACCATCGTCGGGGGCAGGGTGGTCTACCGGCGCTAGCCGGAGTACTTGAGTCCCGAGTCTTGAAGCGTGAGGGGCCGCGCCCCCTCGTGCTCGACGCCTGCTTCGACCACCTCACCCAAGACCAGTGTATGATCTCCGCTCGGGAGTGTTGCGACGACCCGACACTCCACCCACCCGAGCGCCTCGGCCAGCACCGGCGCACCGGAGATCGGCCCCGGCTTGGTCTTGATTCCCTTGAGCTTGGGCGATGCGCCGGCTGGACCGCGTCCCAGCTTGTCTGCCACGTCGCGTTGCCCCTCATGAAACACGCTGATAGCAAAGTGATGCGCGTCGCGGATCATCTCGATCATCTTGGAGGTGCTCTCTACGGCCACCACTACCATCGGGGGTTCGAATGAGGCCTGGCTGACCCAGTTGACGGTTATGCCGTGCTCGTCGCCCTCGCGCTTGACGGTGAGCGCGTACAGGCCGTAGGTGACATGTCGAAGGACCGTTTGTGTCGCGGCCGCGTTCATGGCACGGAATATGGTACTATCTTTGTCCCATGGCGACGCGCGCTCAGCCCCGGCCCCGGGCTACCAAGTCCCTGTCCAAGGCCGACCTGCTCGACATGTATCGGCTGATGCTCCTGTCGCGGCGCATCGACGACAAGGAGATTCAGCTCAAACGGCAGAACAAGATCTTCTTCCAGATCTCCGGCGCCGGGCACGAGGGCGTGCTGGTGGCGGCCGGGAGAGTGCTCCGCCCCGCTTACGACTGGTTCTATCCCTACTATCGCGACCGCGCGCTCTGCCTCAGCCTCGGCATGACCCCCACCGAGATGCTCCTCTCCGCCGTCGGCGCGGCCGAGGATCCCAACTCGGGTGGGCGCCAGATGCCTTCGCATTGGGGCCACAAGGCGCTCAACATCGTCAGTCAGTCGAGCCCGACCGGCACCCAGCTGCTTCAAGCCGTGGGCTGTGCGGAAGCATGGCTCCGCTACGACCGGATCGCCACGATCGTCGACAAACCGATCCAGGGCGATGAGCTCGTGTACGTCTCGGCGGGGGACGGCACGACCAGCGAAGGGGAGTTCTGGGAGGCGCTCAATACCGCCAGCAACCTGAAGCTGCCCGTCCTGTTCCTTATCGAGGACAACAAGTACGCGATCTCGGTGCCCGTCGAGGTGCAGACCGCGGGCGGCTCCGTGTCGAAGCTCGTGCGGAACTTCCCCGGCCTTCTGGTCGAGGAGGTCGACGGTTGCGATCCGGTCGTCTCGTACGACGTGCTGTTGCGGGCCTCCGAGTACGTCCGCCAGCGCAAAGGGCCCGCCCTGGTGCACGCCCACGTGACCAGGCCCTATTCGCACTCCCTCTCGGACGACGAGGTGCTGTACAAGCCGACCAAAGAACGGGAAGAGGAGGCGCGCCGCGATTGCCTCACCCTGTTCCCCAAGCGGCTCATGGCCGACGGTGTGGCCACCGCGGCCGAGATCGAGGCCATCAAAAGCCAGGTGGACGAGGAGATCGGCGTCGCCGCCGACATGGCGCTGGCCTCGCCCCAGCCCGAGCCGGAGACGGCATTGCTGTACGTGTACTCGCCCGAGGTCGATCCCACCTCCGAGCAATTCGATACGGAGGACGACCCGCAGTTCGGGGGTGATCCCACCACGATGGTGGACCTGCTCAACACCTGTCTGAAGGACGAAATGGCGCGTGATCCCCGCATTGTCGTGTTCGGCGAGGACGTGGCGGACGCGAGCCGCGAGCAGCATCTGGAGCACGTGAAGGGCAAGGGCGGCGTCTTCAAGGTCACGTGGGGGTTGCAGCGCCAGTTCGGGAGCGATCGGGTCTACAACACTCCGCTCGCCGAGGCGAACATCGTGGGCCGCGCGATCGGCCTCGCGACCCGTGGCCTGAAGCCCGTCGTCGAGATTCAATTCTTCGACTACATCTGGCCTGCCTATCATCAGCTGCGCAACGAGCTCGCCACCCTGCGGTGGCGCTCCAGCAACGCCTTCTCGAGTCCCGTCGTGGTGCGCGTGACCTACGGCGGCTATCTCAAGGGTGGCTCGATCTACCACTCCCAGACGGGCGCCGTGGTGTTCACCGCCGTTCCCGGGCTGCGCGTGGTCTGCCCCAGCACCGCGCTCGACGCCAACGGCCTGTTGCGCACCGCGATTCGGTGCGACGACCCCGTGTTGTTCCTCGAGCACAAGCACCTCTACCGCCAGACCTACAACAAGGCGCCCAATCCCGGGCCGAACTTCATGATCCCGTTCGGTAAGGCGAAGGTCGTGCGGGAGGGCGGGGACCTCACGGTGGTCACGTACGGCGCCGTGGTGCAGCGTGCGCTCGTCGCCGCGAAGGAGCTCGAAGAGCGGGACGGGGTGAGCGTGGAGGTGATCGACCTGCGAAGCCTCTCGCCCGTAGACTGGGAGGCGATTACCGCGTCGGTGACGAAGACGAGTAAGGTGCTGGTCGCCTACGAAGACGCGCGGTCGTGGGGCTACGGCGCCGAGCTCGCCGCCCGAATCGGCGACGAGTGCTTCCCCTGGCTGGACGCGCCCGTGAAGCGGGTGGCCTCGACCGACACCTTTGTCGGGTACGCGCCGAGGCTCGAAGACTTCATCCTCCCCCAAGTGGAAGACCTCTCGCGGGCGATGCGCGACCTGCATGCGTTCTAGCGCGGCCCGCGCATACAGTCTTCTCTTCTTCTTGTCCGGAGCGACGGGACTCGTCTACGAGCTCCTCTGGGTCCGGGTCCTCTATCAGACGTTCGGCTCCACCATCCAGTCGGTGACCACGGTCGTGGCGGCCTACATGGGCGGCCTGGGCCTCGGCGCCTGGCTGCTCGGCCGCCGCGCCGACCGCCATGAGCGACCCGCGGCACTCTATGGCTGGTTGGAAATCGCGATCGGCCTCTTCGGGCTGGCGTCCCCCCTCGTGCTGGCCCTCGCCCATCGCGTCTACATCGACGCCGCGTCGGCATTCGGGCTGGTCGGGGGAGCGAGCGTCGCGCTGCGGTTCGCCCTCGCCGGCGCCGTTCTCCTCATCCCGACGACCCTCATGGGCGGGACGCTCCCCGTGCTCACGCGGGCCTTCACCGGAGCCGAGCGAGCCGAGTTGCAGCGCTCGTTGGGACTCCTGTACGGGCTCAACACGCTGGGCGCGGTCGTGGGAACGGCTCTCGCCGGTTTCTTCCTGATCGAGCACGTGGGTGTACGGGCCAGCTTGTGGGGCACGGCGGCTGTCAACCTCGCGCTCGGAGGTGGCGCCATCGCGCTCGCCCGAGGCCAGCTTGTCACCCCGCAGATGTCCTCGCCTGACCCCGGGCGCGAGCCCGGGGAACAGCCGAGCCACGTCCTCCGCAACGCCGCCCTGGTGTTGATCGGTCTCACCGCCTTCGCCGCGTTGCTCGACGAGATCGCCTGGACTCGCGTGCTGGTGATGATCGTGGGCGGGTCGACGTATGCCTTCACGCTCGTGCTGCTGGTGTTCTTGCTCGGCATCGGCATCGGCAGCGCCCTCGTGGCTCGTCGCGGTGCCGCTGCGTCGGAAACCGCGGCGGCCGCTGGCGCGGCACAGGCACTGACTGCCGCGGGCGCCGGCCTGCTGTTTCTCGTCTTCGGCCTGCTGCCGCGTTACATCATCGCCGTCTTTCAGCTGCCGTCGCTCGGCGCCACCGAGCGTCTCCTGGCCATGGGCCTCGCGGTCGGCGCCGTGGTGCTGATTCCGGCGATCGGGATGGGGATGACCTTTCCCCTCCTCACCGATCTCGTGGCGCCTCGCGACGCGGCGGGCGGAGCCGAGGTGGGCCGGGCGTACGCGATCAATACCGTGGGAAGCATCATCGGGGCGGTGCTCACCGGCTTCGTGCTGGTGGTGACCCTCGGCACCGACCTCACGCTGCGCCTTGGCGTGCTCGTGAATGTGGTCGGGGCGCTGGCCCTGGCGGGACTCGCCGCCCGTGGTGTGGCGGAGGGCTCGGTCGCCCATCGGCGGCTCCGGGCCTGGGTGCTCGGCGCCGGGGGGTTGGCCAGCGCCGCGCTGGTGGTTGCGCTCGCCGCGCCGCGCTGGAGCACGCGGCTCATCGACCTGGGACCGAGCATCTACGCGCGCGACCGAATGGATGCGCACGGCGTTGCCGCGTTCCTGGCGCACCGCGGCACCCGCCAACTGGCGTACCGGGAGGGGTGGAACGCCACGGTATCGGTGTGGGAGGAGGCGTCGGGTCGCTCGCTCAAGGTCAACGGCAAGGCGGACGCGTCGGACTACGGCGATATGGACACCCAGATCATCGCTGGCCTTGCGCCTGTCGCGGCGCGCCCCGATCCGAAGACCGCGTTCCTCGTCGGGTACGGCAGCGGCGTGACCGCGCGCGTCCTTTCGGACATTCCGGGCATGCAACGCGTCCGCGTGGTGGAGATCGAGCCCGCGGTGCTCGACATGAATCGCTTCTTCCTGCACGTCAACGACACGGCCCTCGCCCGCCCGAACATCTCGGCGATCGCGGACGATGCGCGCAGCGCCCTGCAGCTCGATCCCACGCGCTACGACATCATCGTCTCGGAGCCCAGCAATCCCTGGCTCGCGGGAGTCGCCACGCTGTATACGGTGGAGTTCTTCCGCATTGCCCGAAGCCGCCTCGCGGAAGGAGGCGTGTTCTGCCAATGGGTCCAGCTGTATCAGGTCCCGGTCCCGGTGGTGGCCGGTGTGGTGCGGAACGTCCGGGAGGTGTTTCCCCACGTGCATCTCTGGTTTGGTGCCCCGGGGGACGTCATGGTGGTCGCATCGGACCGACCGCTCGCCTACGATCCCTCGTGGATCGCCCGCCTGGTCGGACCGACCGGAGCGCTGGGCGAGCTGGGGCGCGAGTACCTGGGCGTCGACCGGCCTGAGGACTACCTCGGACACTTCCTGCTCGGGGAAGCGGGCGTCGCGAAGCTGATCGAGCGCCCGGCCATCGTGCACCGTGACGACCGGCCGCGGCTCGAATTCGTCGCGGCGCGCCGCTTCCTCGATCCCTCGGGGACGGCGGGCGTGTTCGACTCCCTGACGGCTATCCAGGCCGCAACCCAGCCGCTGGACGGCACGTCGCCATTGCGGCTCGCGCACACACTCACGGCTCGCTGGGGCGATATCGGTGGTCTGGCGTACGTAGCTGCCGCCCGGCGCGCTCAGCCGGACGATCCTCGATGGGCCACGGCGCTCGCGGCCATTCGCCTTAACCTGGGAGACGCGGCGTTCGTCGACTCGGCGCTGCCCCGTCTGCTGCGCCCTCGCCGCAACCCCGAAGCGTGGCTCCTCAGCGGATTCGTCGCAGCCCAGCGCAACCAGGGTCAACGCGCCCGTTCTCTCTTCGCCGGCGCGCTCGCTGCTGGTGCGGACTCGGCCGAAGCGAGCGCCGCGCTTGCGGCACTCGATGCCCGCGATCAACGCTGGACCGAGTCCGCCGACCGCGTCCGAACGGCGCTCCGCACGGCGCGCAACACCCTGCGTCATCCGTATCCGCGGAATTTGCTGTTGTCGGCGCTCAAGCCACTTGCCTTCAACGGCCCGCCGGCCGTCGCCGACAGTCTGGTCACGATGGCGGCACGGGGGCGGGATGGCTGGTACCGCCTGCACGAGCTCCGCACCGTGACGGCGCTGCGCACGGGTCAATGCGATGTGGCGGCGCAGGAGTTCCTCGTGCTGCTCGAGTTCGGGATCGAGCCGGAAGATGGGCCCGCGCTGGTCAACCAATGCCTGCGCGGGGAGACGCGCTAGGCGCCGGTCTCGCCCAGCACGGCTTTGACCTCACCCGCTGCCGCAATGACGTGGTCCACGTCGCGCGACAGCGCCCGGGCCTGTTGCGTGGCGCGCGTGAGATCGTCCAGGGCCGCCGCCACGCCCGCGGACCGGAGGCGCAGCAGGTCGAACCGGACGTTCTGCATCGCCAGCACGCAGGACTCGAGCTGGTCCGCGACGAGCTGACGCTTGGTGAGGAGATCGGTGAGCGCCTGGCGCTGGCGCTCGAGCAGGCCCACTTGCCGATCCCGTTCCGTGCTGTCCCCTTGACCCTTCGTCGCCTGGATCTTCTCCTCGAGGCGGGCCAGCGCGCCCCGGTCCACGCTCCCGCTCATGGCGTGCAGGGCGCGGGCCAGCTCTTCCGCGCGATTCAGGAGCCCGTCCGCCGTCGTGATGACGTCGGGCAGGAGCTTCCGCTCCGACTTGGGAAGGCGATCGACGATCCGCAGGATGGCCTTGCGATCGCTCCGGGCCTGCTGGATCGGGTCGGCGTGGCCGCCGAACTCATCGGTCGTCGCGCGCGGTAGCTCGACGGGGCGGCTCCCCACCGCCGCGAGGCGCGCTTCGATCGCATCCGGTGCCGGCGGACGCGCGAAGACGTCCCGCCACGAGTAGCCCGCGTGCCATAGGCGCACATAGCGCGGCACGAGCTTCCACCCTGCCCACACCCCGGCGACGACAATCGACCAGCCCTGGTGCCCCGTGGCCAAATCGATCAGGAAGAAGGCTCCGCACACGGACGCCCACGTGACGAAGCGGCTCCGTAACTCGTGGACGATCTGGGGCTCGCCGTTGGACGCGAGCGTCGGACGATCGCGCATCCGGTCGACGCGCTGGGCACGCCGGGCGGGCACGTCCGCCCGCCCTCGCGTGGGCGGCGGCGCGGGGGGTGGCGAGGCGCGTCCCACGCGCGACGGGGCGGGTCCGCTGGAACGGCGTGCCTTGTGCAGCGTCGCGCTCCGGGCCTCGAGCGCGCGCCGGAGCGCATCCGCCGTGGGCCAGCGGTCTTCCGGATCCTTCTCGAGCGAGCGCATCACGCAAGCGGCCAGGTCCTCGGGGACCTCCGGGCGCCGGTCCGTGATAAGCGGCGCCCGTTCCGTGATGTGCTTCATCAGGATCCCGGGGACCGTGGGGGCCTGGAACGGCAGCTCCCCCGCGAGCATCTGGTAGGCCACCACACCGAGGCTGTAGATGTCGGACCGCCCGTCGATCTCGCGATCTCCCGCCGCTTGCTCCGGGCTCATATAGTGCGGCGTGCCGATGGCCACGCCCGTCGCGGTGAGCGTCGCGCCGCCCGTCGTCGAGGATAACGCCTTTGCGATCCCGAAGTCCGTGACGACGACGCGACCCCGACTGCCCTCGAGCAGGATGTTGTCGGGCTTCACGTCCCGGTGGATGATCCCGAACGCGTGCGCGGCTCCCAGGGCGTCGGCGGTCTCCTGCATGATGCGCCGCGACTCGTCGGGCGGCAGCCTGCCGCGCCGCTTGAGTTTCGCTCCGAGCGACTCGCCGTCCACGTAGGCCATCACGAAGTAGACGAGCCCGTCCGGGCTCTCGCCCACGGAATAGATCGGCACGATATGCGGGTGCGACAGCCGTGCCGCCGTCTCGGCCTCGCGCACGAAGCGCAGCCGGATCTCCTCGCGGAACGCAAGGTCCGGGGGGAGCACCTTGACGGCCACCTGGCGCTTCAGGCGCTCGTCGCGGGCGTTGAATACCACGCCCATTCCGCCCCGGCCGATCTCTCCCTCGAGCGTGTAGGAGCTACCGAGCGCCTGGCTCAGGCGGGTGACGAGTGCCTTGTCTGCGTTGTTCATCGAGCTTCGCGTGAAGTGCGCGCGGATAGATTAGCCGCGCGGCGCCGAGCGTGCAACCTGCAAGCCGCTTTTGACTTACGGCGCGACCGCCGGGTTGGCGCCAACGCGGTGGCTATTCGGCAGCGACTGCCTTATTGGCCGCCGGTCCGAGGAACGGACGTGCTCAGGAAAGCGTTTTACCATGGCACGGACGATGCTTAAAGGCGCGCGAACCGTGCGTACGCTTACCCTCAAGAAAGCTTGTCCCTATGTCTGAACGACTGACGCTCCCCGTGCTTCCGCTTCGGGAGATCGTGCTGTTTCCAGGTGTCTCGACGCCGGTCGGCGCCGGACGGCCCACCACGCTGCGCGCGATCGAGGCGGCGCTGAAAAGTGACTCCCGTCTCATCTTCGCCGTCGCGCAGCGCGAGAACATAGATACGGTCAGCCCCGAAGTGCTGTACACGACCGGGACGATCGCCAAGATCAGCCAGATCCAGCGCGGCCTCGGCGGCGTGCAGTTGCTGTTGCACGGCGAGCGCCGGGGTACCGCCCTGCACTACACCGACAACGGTCGGTACCTCGAGGCGGTGGTACGCGAGGTCGACGATCTGCCGCCGCTGAACGCCGACGATCCGGCGTTTGTCGGCTTGCACCGTGAAGCGCGCGAGCGGGCCGCGGAGCTGGGCCAGAAATCGGGTCTCCCCGAAGAGGTCGTCCGTCAGGTGCTCGAAGAGGTCGCCGACCCCGGCCGGCTCGCCGACCTGGTGGCCGGCTACCTCGAGATCCGGCCAGCGGAGCGCCAGGGGCTGCTCGAGACGTTGTCCGTCGAGGAGCGGCTGCGGCGCGTCCTCATTCACGTCCAGCGGCAGATCGGCGTGCTCGACGCTCAGGAGCACATCAAGTCTCAGGTCCAGGAGGAGCTGGGCGAGCGCCAGCGCGAGATGTTCCTGCGGGAGCAGATGAAGGCGATCCGCAAGGAGCTCGGCGAAGAGGACGAGGGGAGCGAGGTGGAGGAGCTGCGGAAGCGGTTCGCGGCGCTCGACCTTCCCGAGGCCGCGCGCAAGGAAGTCGACCGCGAGCTCGAGCGGCTGGAGCGCGCGAATCGCGACTCGATGGAAGCGCAGGTGATCCGCACGTACCTCGAGACGATGGCGGAATTGCCGTGGAACAAGCGCGCCGAGGAGTCGCTCGACTTGAAGCGGGCGGCGGAGATCCTCGAGCAGGATCACTACGGCCTCAAGGACGTGAAGGATCAGGTCCTCGAGTTCCTGGCCGTGCGCCAGCTGCGCCAGCGCTCGCCCGCCGCGGTGGCGCAGGGCAACGAAGACGATAAGCAGGCGCGGGGCCAGGTCCTGTTGTTCGTCGGCCCCCCGGGCGTCGGTAAGACCTCGATCGCCAAGTCGATCGCGCGCGCCATGGGCCGGCCATACGTTCGTATTTCACTGGGGGGCGCCCGCGACGAGGCCGACATCCGGGGCCACCGGCGCACGTACGTCGGCGCCATGCCCGGCCGGATCATCCAGGGCATGAAGCAGGCGGGCGCCAAGAACCCGGTCTTCCTCCTCGACGAGCTCGACAAGCTGGGTGTCTCGTTCCAGGGAGACCCGGCCGCCGCGTTGCTCGAGGTGCTCGACCCGGCGCAGAACGATTCGTTCACGGATCATTATCTGGGCGTGCCCTTCGACCTGTCGGAAGTGCTGTTCGTCGCGACCGCCAACTTCCTGCAGAGTATTCCGGGGCCGCTGCTCGACCGGTTGGAGACGGTGAACTTCGCGGGCTACACCGAGCGTGAAAAGCTCGAGATCGCGAAGCGTTACCTCGTTCCGCGGCAGCTGCACGAGAACGGTCTGACCCAGGAGCAGCTCACGGTCACGGACGCCGCACTGAGCGAGATCATCACGAGTTACACGCGCGAGGCCGGCGTCCGCCAGCTGGAGCGCGAAATCGGGAAGCTAGGGCGCAAGGTGGCGCGCCAGGTCGCCGGCGGTGAGGTCGAGCGGGTCACGGTCGACGCCAAGGACGTGGACGACTTGATCGGGCGTCCCAAGGTCCATCCGGAGCGCAAGGCTGGCGAGGACCAGATCGGCGTAGCCACGGGGATGTACTACACCCCGGTCGGCGGCGACATCATGTTCGTCGAGGCGAGTGTGATGCGCGGCAAGGGTGAGCTCGTGCTCACCGGTCAGCTGGGCGACGTCATGAAGGAGTCGGCCCGGGCGGCGCTCACGTACGCCAAGTCTCACGCCGATCAGCTCGGGATCCACGAGGAGGCGTTCGCCGGCACCGACGTCCATGTCCACGTCCCCGCGGGCGCCATCCCGAAGGACGGCCCCTCGGCGGGCGTGACAATGGCGACGGCGCTCGTGTCGGCGCTGTCCCGGCGGCCGGTACGCCACGACCTCGCCATGACCGGCGAGATCACCCTGCGGGGCCGGATCCTGCCGATCGGCGGGGTGAAGGAAAAGGTGCTGGGCGCGGTGCGAGCGGGTATCACCACCATCGTGCTGCCAAAGGAGAACGCCGCCGATCTGGACGATCTCCCCGAGGATGTGCGCTCGTCACTCGAAGTGCACCTCGTGGAAGATCTGGACGAAGTCCTGACATTGGCCCTGCGCGGCGCGCGGTTCGAGGCTGGTCACCTCGTGTTCGACGGCGAGGCCCCGGTCGAGCCGAGCCTGCTCGCGAAGCACAACTAAGGGTTTGGAAGGGACGAGCCCCCGGGGATTCCCCCCGGGGGCTTGTTCGGCTTCGTCACCGCGGGAACCTGCCCAACCCTTTCCCCGTACGACCTGTCTAACGGTGCGACCAGGTCACAGGGGCTCCCGTCATGTCGGCTGTCGTCCTACTCGCGATGGTGCTGCAAACCACCACCCCGCCTCCCGGCACGGGCGGCGTCGTGGCACCCCCGCCTTCCAATGCCACGAGGGCGACCGCCGTGCGGGCCACCGGGCCGGTGGTGATCGACGGCCGGGATGACGACGAGGTCTGGCGCATCGCACCGCCGATCACACAGTTCCGCGAGTTCCAACCCAAGGAAGACGGGGACCCCCGATTCGCCACGGAGGCTAAGGCCGCCTACGACGACCGTTACTTCTACGTTTTCATCCGGGCCTTCGACCCCCATCCCGACAGCATTCTGAAGCTGCTCGCGCGGCGGGATGTCCGGGCCGCCACCGATCAGCTGAAGATCATGGTGGACTCGTATCACGACCGGCGCTCCGGTTTCGAGTTCGCCGTGAACCCGGCCGGCGTAAAGCGCGACTACGCGATGTACAACGACAGCCAGGAGGACGACGCCTGGGACGCGGTGTGGGACGCAGGCACTCAGATCGACTCGCTCGGGTGGACCGCCGAGTTCCGGATCCCGCTCTCGCAGCTGCGCTACGTCCCCCGGGCGACCAACACGTTCGGGTTCGCCGTGTGGCGTGATATCCAGCGCTACTCCGAGCGGGTCAGCTGGCCGGTGTACCGGGGCTCGCAGGCCGGCATCTCGTCGCAGCTCGGCGAGCTGACAGGCCTCGACGGCCTGCCATCGCCGCGCCGGCCCGAAGTCGCGCCGTACATGTTGACGAAGAACGAGTCCGTACCGACCGGCGGCGCCTTTGACCGCTCGCAGAAGGTGACCGGCGGCGCCGACCTGAAGTACGGGCTCACCCCCAACCTCACGCTCGATGCGACGGTCAATCCCGATTTTGGCCAGGTCGAGGCGGATCCAGCGGTGCTGAACCTCAGCGTCTTCGAGACATTCTTCCAGGAACGGCGGCCATTCTTCGTCCAGGGCGCGGGGATCTTTCGGTTCGACGTGAATTGCAGCGCTGTGAACGACTGCAGCACGGGCGAGGGTCTGTTTTACTCGCGGCGCGTCGGTCGGTCGCCCCAGATCGCCGACTACGGCGGTGCCGGTGCCCCCGTGGCGACGACGATCTACGGCGCCGCGAAGCTCACCGGCCGCCTTCCCGGCGGCCAAACCATCGGCGTGCTGGATGCCGTTACGGGCCGCGAGGCGGGTACGCAGGGCCGCACCATGGAGCCGGCAACCAACTATGCCGTGGTGCGCGGGCAGCAGGACCTGCGCGGCGGCGAGAGCGGCATCGGAGTCATGCTCACGGCGGTGCATCGCAATCAGGACTTCTCGACCTGGGATTCGCTGCGCCACAGCGCGTATGCCAGTGGGTTGGACTTCCGGCACCGGTTCCCCGGCCGCAAATACCAGATCTCGGGATCGCTCGACCTGAGTCGGGTCGCCGGTACGCCTTCGGCGATCGCGGTCACGCAGCGCGACCCGGTGCACTACTACCAACGGCCCGGCGCCGGCGTCTCCTACGACCCGACACGAACGTCGCTCTGGGGCGACGCCGAAGAGCTCAAATTCGGGAAGGTGGGGGGTGGAATCACCCGCTTCGAGACCGCCTACCAGCGCCGCTCTCAGGGCTTCGAGGTGAACGACCTTGGCTTCCTCTTGCAAGCGGACCAGCAGAGCTGGAATACCTGGTTTGCCTTTCAGTCGCGGCACCCCAGCTCGTTCTATCAGACCGCGTTCTGGAACTTCAACTGGCAGCAATTCTGGACGGCGGCGGGCACGGCCGTGGAGCGCTCGGCCAACACCAACGTGCACGCCCAGCTGAACAACCGCTGGTGGGTGCACGGAAGCGTGACGGCCGGGCAGCTCGGCGCCACGTTCTGCGATCGCGACTGCACCCGCGGCGGACCGGCCCTGCGCGTCGATCCCTACGTGTCAGTCAATGCGGAGGTGGACGGTGACGAGCGCCCGGCCTTCACACCGTACGTGTGGTTCGGCTACTGGCGTGGTGACGCGGGCCGGTCCGAGGCGTTCAACGGCGGTGTCCAAGTTCTGTTTCGCGTCGCATCCCAGTTCAGGACGACCTTGACCCTGCGAGCCAAGCATAACGTGAAGGACGTGCAGCCCCGACCGACCGTTGCGGACTCGGCTGGCACGCACTACGTCTTCGCGCGGCTGGACCAGAACGAGGCATCGCTTACCGGGCGGATCGACTACACGGTCTCGCCCACCCTGACCGTGCAGCTCTATGCCCAGCCGTTCGTCAGCAAGGGCACCTACTCGAACCCACGCGAGGTCGCCGACCCCAAAGCCGCGGCATTCGTCGATCGCTACAAACCCTATGCGACCGTCCCGGGCGGGTTCAACCGGAAGCAGTTCAACTCGACCGCCGTGCTGCGCTGGGAATACCGCCCAGGCTCGACCCTGTTCGTCGTGTGGACCCAGGGGCGGCAGGACGGCGCGGGGAGCCAGGGCTCGCGGTCCATGGGCGGGGACTTCCGCGACCTCTTCGACCTGCACCCGGACAACACCTTCCTCGTGAAGGCGTCCTACTGGATCAACTGGTAGCTCGCGACCGCAGCCTAGCGGGCTGCTATTCCCTCCAGCACCAGGCGTACCGCTGCCTCCTTCCAGCGCTCCCGCAGCGCCGGCTCATCGGCGCCGAGGGGCGGCGCGCTCATCGCGATGAGCGACTCGAGGCCGAGATAGGCGACCATCAGCACGAGCGCCTGGGCGGCAGCAAGGTGCGGATCGAGATCGTCGCGCACCTGACCGCGGCCCTGCCCCTCGGCGAGGAGCACCACCAGCCGCTTGACCGCCGGGGCAAAGGGCCGCGCGTCGGACCGGCCGGCTTGCGTGAGCAGCGCGACCAGGTCTGGATGCGCCGCCAGGAAATCGAACTGGGCGCCGAGGGTGACACGGATCCGTTCCAGGGGTCGGTCGCCCCCCGTCGGGAGGTCGGCCAGCGCCTGCTCCAGCTCTGCTGCACCGCTGGCGAGCACGGCGCTGAACAGCCCGCGCTTGGAGTGGAAGTAGTAAAAGAGCAGCTGCTTGTTCACGCCGGCGCGCCGGGCGATCTGATCCACGCGCGCGCCGTCGAACCCGCGATGAGAGAACTCCTCTCGGGCCGCCGTGACGATCCGTAACGCTCTGGAATTAGTCAGCTTAGGCTTCAGGTCGCCACTTCCTCAACCGTACGGTTGAGGAAATATACTCTCCTACCACGCCGACGCCAGGTCCGCCGGGATGCGTGGCACTCCGTCCTTGAGGAACCTGATGACCAGGTGATTCACTTCGTCCGGCGCTTCCTCCTGAACCGAGTGTCCGGCGCGCGGCACGCTCACGAACGCGGAGCGCGTGATGCCCGCGGCGAGGGCGCGGCCCAGTCCAAGAGGGACCCACCGGTCCTCCTCTCCCCACAGCACGACGGTCGGAGTCGCGATGCGATCGAGCCGCGCCTCGAGGGCGTCGAAGCGAAATTGTCGCAGAACCCCCAGCAGAGCTCGTCCGTACTCGGGCTGGGCGACGGGGGCGTAGTACTGATCCACGTCGGCCTCCGTCACCTTGCGCGGGTCAAAGTAGGTGGACTTGAGCAGACGGGCCGTGAAGCCCCGTCCACGGAACGCGAACGCTACCCGTCCGAGCACCGGCCACCGGGCCATCCGAAACAGCAGCGGCTCACGGGCGCCCAGGCCGGCCGAGCCGACTAGCACGAGCCCCCGCACGCGTTGTGGGTACTCGATCGCGACCTCAGCGGCGATTGCGCCGCCCATCGAGTGCCCGACGAGCACGGCATCCGTAAGACGCAGCGAGTCCATGAGGGCGATCGCCAGGCGGGCATAAGCGGCGTTGTCGTAGGGGGCGGGCGGCTTGTCGGACAGACCGAAGCCGCGGTTGTCGAACGCGATCACGCGAAAGCCTGCCGCGGCAACGACTGCGAGATTCTTGCGCCAGGCGTACATCGAGGCGCCGAGGCCGTGCAGGAAGACAACGGGAGCGCCGTGCCCCGCGTCGATGTAGCGGATCCTCGTCGCGTCGATCAGGACGTAGCGGGCGGTGAACTCGGTCCCGGCGGGGAACAGCTGCGCCTCGGGCAGGGCGGGGGCCCGGCAGCCAGCGAGGGCGCAGAGGACCAGGAGGAGACGTCGCGTCACGCGAGGCCCCGAATCCACACGCGCGCCAGGGCGGTGACGGCCGGATGCGAGCTCCAGACACCTGCGGCTGTCTCGCCGCTCCCCGCCACGACCACTGCTTGAACGTCGTCGATCAGCAGCACCGTGGGTAAGTCCCCGGACACGGTCCCGCTGAGGATTGGACTCGCCTCCGGGGGCAGGTCCCCCGCGACTCGCAGCTCGAGTGCGGCGCGTTCCTTGGCTCGGCGCCAGGCAGGCAGCGTAGGGCGAAGCAGCTCGGCCGAGAGCACACCCTCCGCGCGTCGCTCGGTGCGGGCCACGACTTGCATGATCAGGTTGGCGACGGCGCGCCCGCCCGTGACGCTCCGGGTTTCGGGCTCAGACGGGCCAGCGGCGTCGCGCAGGGATCGGCTGAGGCGGTCGAGGGCTTCACCCTGCTGCGCAGCCAGCTGCGCGATCAGCGCCGCCGGGTCCGTCGCCCGATAGCGGGCAGGACGACCCGCCAGGCGGAGCGCGGCGGTGCGACTTACCAGGCCCTCGAGGGCGCCATAGGTGTTGGCCCGCGCCACGCGCGTGGCATGAGCAACCGCGTAGCCGGTGGATGGACCGAGCCGGAGCAGCGCGGCGTACGCCTGGGACTCGGTGGCGGTGAACCCGAAAGGCGTGAGATCGATTGCGCTGGGCATTGGCGTAGTAGCGATTACTACTACGCAAATTTGTCCCCAGGCGCAAGGGGAATGCTAGACGATCTCGACGGGAATCCCCATCAAGCGGGCGACGAGCCCCAGCCGGAACGTTGCGTCCGTTTGCCGTTGCGCCGGGCTCTTCCCCGGTCCTTCGAGCGGGAAGTAGTGCGCCGTGAGGGGGCTCGTCGCCTTGGGCGTGGCGCGCAGGCTTTTCGGGCTCCAGATCCCCTGGTCGTCGCACTCGTTGAACAGCCGCGCCAGCACGCGGCTGGCGCTCGGGATCTGGCGCACGAGACCGAGTCGAGCCAGGAGCTCGATCCAGTACAGCGCGAGCGGGATGTCGGTGATATGGCCCTGGGCGTCCGAACGCAGCGGGTCACCGAGGATCTCGAATATCGGCTTCAGGAGCTTCTTGCCCGCGAGGATGAAGAACGCCCGTCGCGGCGCGGGCGAAGAGAAATACTGCCCCAGCCGCTCGATGAAGCCGGCCCGCTCTCGCTGCACGGGAGGCAGAAATGCGAGCATCTCCACGGCGAAGATGGTCGGAGGGCAAGCATGCGGATCGAGCACCGTCTTCCCCTGGGCCTTCTTGAAGGGGTTCGCCGCGAGCTCGCTGCGCAGGTACTGGGAGACGTTGCTGGCGATGGTATGCGCCGTGCCGCGCACCCGCGGATCGTCGCTGTGCCCGCCGCGCGCCAGCGCGCAGGCCGCTCCCTCGCGCCCCATGCGGCGCGCCCAGCGCCCCAGCCCGGGATCCGTCTTGGCAACCTTTTGAAACTCGACCAGGAGCTCGAGCGCGCGCTGGGCGACCGTTCGGTCGGGATCGTCGGTCTCGATGCGCGACAGTAGCTGAAACAGGAACCGGTCGGCGCTGCGAAACACCCGCTCCGATGGGGGCCACCCCATCTCGAGCAGCCGCCGGTACTGGTATACCGTGCCCGGCTCGCTCCAGCCGTACGTCTTGGACGCCGCGGGGGCCAGTAGATTCCCGCCCCACAGTCCCGTTGCCTTCTGCTTGCGAGCGATCGCCTGGGCCGGTTTGTACTGCAGCACCGATTGGCGCAGCGCCTCGAGGCGCGCCGGGTCCCGCTCGACCTCCGGGACCACTTCGGCGTAGGCTCGATATACGATTGGCGGGCTCGCCGCTTCGAGCAGCCACGACAGCGGCAGCCGATGCGATGTGGGGAGTTCCAGGTGCCGACTCCGGAGTGCGGGAGTGCTGACTGCCGAAAGGCGGGCGCAAACTTATGTGGGTGCCTCCGAATAGGCCAGAGGCACCCACGTTCCCGTCACCTGATCATTCACAAAGCTTTCATATACGTAACCTTACATATACTGCAATATCTTGCACTCAGGGACGCCCGCGCCCTACTGGGCGCTGGAATTCCGAATTGGGCAGCCAGCGTGGCATCGCCGGCTCATTGGCCACCGCCAGCGCGACTCGCAGCGCCACCCGCACCTCCTGCACCATCCCCGCGTAGCTGAACGTCGGGCGGTACTCGTCGCCGGGCTGGTGGTAGCGCTCGCGGTTGTAGCGCGCGGCCTCCTGCTCGCCCCAGCCGGCGGGCCGGCCGACGAAATCCCTGCCTGGCTCGATTGACAGCGCCGGCACGCCGGCCTTGGAGAACGGGAAATGGTCCGACCGATAGAACGAGCCGCGCACGTCGGGCTCGTGAACCACCGCCAGCGATTCGGCGCGGGCTGCCGCATCGAATACCGCGCCGAGGGTCGACCGGTCGACGCCCAGCGCGTCGATGTCCCGCGTCGCCCCGCGGACGTTGGTTACGTCGAGATTGATCACCGCCGCCGTCTGCTCGAGCGGCACGAGGGGGTCCCGCGTATACGCCTCGCTACCGAGCAGGCCGCTCTCCTCGGCCGTGGTCGCCACGAACAGCAGCGTCCGCCGGGGGCGCGGCTGCACCCGAATCAGGACTTCGGCGGCGCCGAGCATCGCCGCGACGCCCGAGGCGTTGTCCTCCGCACCGTTGTAGATCGAGTCGCCGTTGACGACCGGGCCGATCCCCTTGTGATCCCAATGCGCGGTGAACAACACCGCCTGGCGGGTCAGCGCGGGGTCGCTCCCGGGGACGCTGGCCACGACGTTCTCCGAGCGGACGTGACGCAGCGCGCTCGTGACCTCGACCGCGACGTTGATCCCGGTCGCCACCGGACGGAACTCGCGGCGCGCCGCCGCACGGGTCAGCGAATCGAGGTTGAGGCCGGCCCGGGAGAGGGCGGCCTGAGCGGCGTCGTGCGTCACCCACGCGGCGAAGGCGATGTTCTGGGCGGCCGGCCGGTCGAGCTTGAATTGCTCCACCGACCAGGACCCTCGCACCACATCCCATCCGTAAGTGGCGCTCTCCGTGGTGTGGACGAGGATGGCGCCCAACGCCCCGCGGCGCGCCGCTTCTTCGAGCTTGTACGTCCAACGGCCGTAGTAGGTCAGGGCCCGCCCGTTGAAGATGGTCGAGTCCTGCAGACCGGGATCGTTCACGAGCATCAAGAGCACCTTGCCGCGAACGTTCACGTCCTTGTAGTCATCCCACCGCCATTCCCCCGCCTCGACGCCGTAGCCGACAAACACGACCTCGCCGTCGGCGACAATATGACTCTCCGGACGCTCCGCCCACGCCACGAAGTCGTCGAGGTAGGTGAGCGACCGGGTCGCACCGTCCTTGCCCCAGACGAGCGATGGGCGGGGCGTCATGCCGACGAGCGCCACCGGTTGGAAGTACGATCCATCGCTGCCCGCGGGCTCCAGGCCGAGCGCCTCGAATTGGGCTGCGATGTACTTCGCGGCCAAGCGGCCGCCGCGCGTCGCCGGGGCGCGGCCCTCCAGCAGGTCATCGGAGAGGTATTTGAGGTGCGCGGCCATCGCCGCCGTGCTCACGGCCGGGACGGGGGCAGCGAGGGTCGCCGGTGCTGCCGCGGGCCCTGACGCACCTGCGCAGCCGAACGAGATCAACGTGAGGGCGAACGACCATTTCACGGACACGTGTGGCTCCTCCTCATGGGGTCACTCGGGGCATCTCACAGTGTGAATCGACCCGCGGCCTCGCCGGTCGGCTTCGCTGGTGAGCACGAACGTTGAGTCGTCCAGGAAATCAATCGCCTCTCCCTGCACCTCCAGCCCGGTGATGTTACACACCGGCCACCCGCTGGGCGTCAGACGCCCCCCCTCACCCGAGACGAACGTATAGATCTCAGTGTACGTGCGGATCGCCACGACCCGGCCATCCGTCCGGATCGCCGCGCCGGTCACGAGGCGACCCAGCGCCGCAAACGGCGGGATCGGCAACCGCTGCAGTGGCGAGGCCGTGACCATCGTGTCCCCACCCCACGCGCTGCGCGGCACGCGGTACAACTGGACAACACCGCTACGTCCCTTGCTCACGAGGTAGAGCGCGCTGTCTTGTGGCGAAACGTAGATCGCCTCCACGTCGTCCGGCCCACCGGGGTACCTGAGGCGCAACGCCGCGGCCGGGGCGGAGCGGACCGACCCTCTCCCCTTGCTTGGTGGATCGGGCTCGGGCACGGCGTAGATGACTACGGATCTACGGGCTCTCTCGTTATCGCCCGTGTCCGCGATGTAGAGGCACGCGCCGCGCCGCGTGGGGCATGGGCCAAGTGCGATATCCTCCCAGTCCACGGCACGGGCGCCGCGGATGCGGACCGAACCGCGGTCGGCACCGGCGAGATCGGTGGCGTACACATATGCATCGTCCCCCGAGTCGTTGTGGGTCCACAGCACACCGGGGTGCGCGCGACTCGCAGCGACTCCGGAGCTTTCCGTCACGCGCGGACTGTGCAACGTGCCGGTCCGGGCGACCCGGGGGAAGCTCTGCAGTGCGAGTAGGAGGAGGATCACGGCCACCAAGGAAATCGGCTTGCTCGGGCCTAGGCAAGGGGTAATCTTTCGCCCGATGCTCGC
>Ga0137418_10001274_pt1 | contig 23137 bp, 22 predicted proteins | sample CZODoug3_1_2_16f_FD_122242 | JGI IMG/M metagenome (GOLD analysis project Ga0137418, IMG submission 122242) | Vadose zone soil fungal communities from Angelo Coast Range Reserve, California, USA - CZODoug3_1_2_16fungal (Hybrid Assembly) | ecosystem: Environmental > Terrestrial > Soil > Vadose...
GCATTCACGAAGAGCCCGAAGGCGTCTGCGCAAGAGATCGCCGACGCCATTGGCACAGCCAGCAGCCGCTACCGTCTCGATCCCGATTTCGTCAGCAGTGTTGTCTCGGCCGAAAGCGGATTCAATTCCCGCGCCGTATCGCCCAAGGGTGCTCAGGGCTTAATGCAATTAATGCCCGGGACTGCCTCCGAGCTCGGCGTCGACAATGCCTTCGATCCCGCCAAGAACACCGATGGCGGCACCCGCTATTTGCGCATGTTGCTGGAGCGCTTCCATTTCGACGTAGCCAAAGCCTTGGCCGCTTACAACGCTGGCCCGCTGCGCGTCGATCAGCACAACGGCGTACCTCCCTATCTCGAGACCCGTAAGTACGTCGCTCGCATCATCAACGACTACAACCGCAAGAAGCTGGCGCAAGAAAAATCCACAGCTGGAAAAACAGCCACGGCCAAGGCGAAGGCGCCAACTCCACCCTCCAAAGCCTCCGCAAGAAGCAAGCCTCGCAGCCAGGCCAACACCGTTTATCAAGCAGAAACCATTCATCAACAATAAGTTAAAAGGCTTAGGACGCGTTGACCACGCTGACGGAGTCCTATACCTTGGCAGAGGTGGTTCGCGCCGACTGGGCCGCCTCCTCGTTGCGCAAGATCGAGCTGCATGCAGAACAAGCGAACCCTGATCACCGCCGTGGTCGTAGCCCTGCTGGCGATCCTGATCTACTCCCAGGTTCGCGAGTGGCGCGATTTTGATTGGGCCACATTCTGGGCGCAGACCCACCACATCCGGGGCATCCACATTTTGCACGCCATTGCCTTGATCTACATCCATTACGGACTGCGCGCTCTGCGCTGGAAGATCTTCCTCAAGCCACTCAAGAAGGAAACTTCCTGGCTCGGTTTAATACCGCCTACCCTCATCGGGTTTACAGGTTTGGCTTTGTTGGGACGACCCGGCGAGTTTATTCGGCCTTATCTCATCGCACGGCGGGAGGGGCTCTCTCTGTCCTCGCAAATTGCCGTCTGGACGGTTGAGCGAATTTTCGACCTTGGGGCCTTCACGTCTCTGATGGTGGCAGCGATTTTTGTGTCCAAGGGTCTGCGCGAGCTCAGCTTTTACGCCAAGTTTCGCGATGCCGGGTTTGTTTTGATGGCGGGTGTGGCAGGCCTTGCCCTGGTGTTGGTCGTCATCGCCAAGAACGGCGAGCGGCTGGCCAAGTGGGCCGAGGCGCGCATTGGTGTCATCCGTGCCGAATTCGGCCACAAGGTCGCTGCCAAGATTCGCGAGTTCGGACTCGGCCTGAACACGATCGAGAGTCCTTGGGCATTGGCTCAGCTTTCGGCCGTCTCTGTCGCCATGTGGTACTTGATCGCCCTGGCCTACCGCGAGGTTACTCATGCCTATTCCATTCCGGCGTTGCATCACCTGACCATCTCCAAAGTCCTTCTCCTGATGGGTTCGAGCATGGTCGGATCCATGGTGCAGTTGCCGGCGGTCGGTGGAGGCTCGCAGGTAGCGACCATCAGCGCGCTCTCGGGAATCTTCGCGGTCCCCAAGGAGTCGGCGGTTAGCTGCGGCATGCTGCTCTGGCTGGTCACCTTCATGTCGGTCGCACCGCTCGGCTTGGCCCTTGCCCACAGGGCGCGCCTCTCTTTGCGCCAGCTCTCCAAGGAAAGCGCGAAGGCGGAAGCCGAGTCAGCGTCGCCTGCTACAATTTAAGGGGCGCACAGCCTTACACGATTCCGAAATCTTCCCTATGAAGTGTCCTTTTTGCGGGTTCCTCAACGACAAAGTGGTGGACTCGCGCGAAAGCAAAGAAGCCGATTCCATCCGCCGCCGCCGCGAGTGCCTGCAGTGCGCCAAGCGCTTCACCACCTACGAGCGCATCGATGAAATTCCATACATGGTGGTCAAAAAGGACGGCCGCCGTGAGCGCTTTGACCGCCAGAAAGTGCTCAACGGCCTGCTCCATGCCTGTGAAAAGCGCCCCGTGGCGATCTCGCAGTTGGAACGGATCGTGAACGACGCCGAGTCCTACGTCATCGACTCCTCCGAACGCGAGCGCAAGACCAGCGAAATCGGCGAGTTGATCATGAACCGCCTGCGTAAGCTGGACAAAGTTGCGTACGTTCGTTTCGCGTCGGTGTACCTCGACTTCAAAGATGTCAAGGAATTCATGTCCGAACTGAAGGATCTGGTTCATACCAAGGACCCGATCGTCGCTCCTGTGAAAAGCGGGAAGAACTAAGAAGTCGCCGGCAGTACGCCACCAACTGACGCCAGGATTGCGAAACCACATGACCTACAAAGGAACTCTGATCCCCGGTGATGGCATTGGCCCCGAAGTCGTGGGCGCCGCCATTCGCATTCTCGAGGCCACGGGCCTGAAGTTTGAATGGGAGCGTTTTTCAGTCGGAGCCGACGCTTTCGAAAAGTCCGGCGCTTACATTCCGAAGGAACTCGTCGAATCCATCGAGCGCACCCGCCTCGCGCTGAAGGGCCCGGTGGGAACTCCGGTCGGTCACGGCTTCAGCAGCGTGAACGTCGAGCTGCGCAAGAAGTTTGAACTGTTTGCCAATTTCCGCCCGGTGAAGAGCCTTCCGGGGCTGGAAACGAAGTATCCAAACGTCGACTTGATTATCTTTCGCGAGAACACCGAAGGCCTGTATTCGGGCATTGAGCACGAGGTGGTTCCGGGAGTGGTGGAAAGCCTGAAGATCATCACCGAGAAAGCCTCCACGCGGATTTCGAAACATGCCTTTGCTTACGCCCGCAAGATGGGCCGCAAGAAGATTCATGTCATCCACAAAGCCAACATCATGAAGATGTCGGACGGTCTTTTCCTGCGTTGTTCACGTACCGTGGCCAAGGACTATCCCGAAATCACCTACGCCGAACACATTGTCGACAACGCCTGCATGCAGTTGGTGATGAATCCTTACCAGTACGACGTCCTGTTAATGGAAAACCTATACGGCGATATTCTTTCCGACTTGTGCGCGGCGTTTGTAGGCGGTCTGGGCCTGGTACCGGGTGCGAATATCGGCACGGATTGCGCGCTCTTCGAAGCCGTTCACGGTTCCGCGCCCGATATTGCAGGGAAGAATCTGGCGAATCCGACCGCTGTGGTTCGGTCGTCGCTGCTGATGCTGGACTACCTCGGCGAGACCAAGGCGGCAGCCAGGATTCAGGCCGCGCTCGAGAAAGTCTACGGGGAGAAGAGAGCCTTGACCCGCGACGTGGGCGGCACAGCCGGGACCTCGGAATTCACCGACGCTGTGATTGCGGCCATGGCGGGCGCTTAGGCGGCATTCGGACCCGAACTGCTCTCGCAACCGACTCGCCGTGGCCCGAAAAAACGCGCCCTTTCTGTTAAACTTCTAGCTTGTGGATTTCCGGGTCGTCGCCGGCCCTTCCCGCATCGGGGTGCTTTCTGAAAGCTCTAGCTACTCCTTATAACCCTGGGCATCATCGTTTCGCCGTGTTCGTCGCCATTGTCACGTTTTTGCTCCTGATCGCGGGCGCGCTGGTTACCAGCAATGACGCGGGCCTCTCCGTCCCGGACTGGCCGACCTCCTTCGGCTCCATCTACAAAATGCCGCCCATGGTCGGAGGCATCAAATACGAACACACCCATCGCTTGATCGCCTGGTCAGTTGGCGTCATGACCATCGCCATCGCCATCTGGACTTGGCTGGTCGAACGGCGCCCGTGGATGACGCGGCTGGCGTTCGCCGCCCTCGGAACCGTCATCCTGCAAGGGATTCTGGGCGGCATCACGGTGTTGAAGTTTCTTCCCCCGCTGGTTTCAACTGCCCACGCCATGGTGGGACAGACGTTCTTTTGCATCGCGGTAACGATTGCCCTGTTCTCTGGACAGCGCTGGATTGAGGAGCACCCATCGGTCGCCTTCGATGCGCTGCGCCCCAGCTTGATTTCGCTCACGCAGCTCTCCGTTCTTGCCCTTTATGTGCAGCTTTTCCTGGGCGGAATGTTTCGACATCATGGGATGAGCTGGTGGCCGCACGTTGTCAACGCTGGAGCCGTCTCCGTGATCTTGACCTGGACCGCGGTGCGGGCTTTGTCGCAATACGCGGAGATTCTAGAGGTGCGGCGGCCTGCGATCCTGATGTTGAGCTTGATGGTGGCGCAACTGTGCCTCGGATTCGCCGCGTTCATTACGCGCGTGATGTGGGGTCGGGATGCAGCGCAACCGGAGACTGCGATGATTATTTCCACGGTCGCACACACCGTTACGGGAGCCCTGCTGTTGGCCACTGCTGTCGTTTTGGCGATTCAGGTCTGGCGCCATGTACCCGTGGCGATCTCCGAAGCTGCGCCTCGACGGCGCTCGGAGGCGGTGGCAGCGTGAGCGAGCCGTTTACCGTTTTCCCTGCCATTAATGCGACTTTGAACGGAGCCAGCGCGGTTTTGCTGCTCACCGGCCGGCGCCTGATTGCGCAGCGAAAGATTCAGCAGCACCGCGCAGTCATGATCTCTGCTGTGATTACGTCGTCGCTGTTTCTGGCGTGCTATCTCACTTACCACGCCCTGCTCCAGATCTATGCTCACGGGGCGATTACGCGCTTTCAGGGCACAGGCCTTTCCCGGCCCATCTATTTTTCAATTTTGCTGTCGCACACGATACTGGCGGTTGTAACTGTGCCCCTGGTGTTGATCACGCTGAACCGCGGTTTGAAGGCGCGCTTCGACAAACACCGCGCCATTGCGCGCTGGACATTTCCCATTTGGCTCTATGTTTCGGTGACCGGCGTCGTGATTTATTTCATGCTGTATCAGTGGTTTGCAGCCTAGGGCCCAGGGAAACTCCAGCGTCCAGATTCTGTTATATTCAGGTTCCGGCCCCGAGTAAATGTGAGCAGTCCGCGCTGCAATGCGCCCCTGATCCCTGGGCCACAATCTTCGAAGGAGCACCCCATGGCAAAAAGCGTGAATAAGGTGATTTTGATTGGAAATTTGGGCAAGGACCCCGAAGTGAAGTACACCCCGGGTGGAATGGCCGTCGCGAAGTTTTCCCTGGCGACCAGCTTTCGATCCAAGGACAAGAACAGCGGCGAGTGGGTGGATCACACCGATTGGCACAACATCGTGGTGTGGGACAAACTGGCGGGAATTGCGGGGGAATACCTGAAAAAAGGCGGCAAGGTCTACATTGAGGGCCGGTTGAAGACGGACTCTTGGGAAGATCCGCAGACCAAGCAAAAAAAATACATGACGCAGGTTGTGGCAACAGACTTGGTCCTATTGGGCGGCCGCGACGGCGGAGCCAGCGGTGGCGACTCGTCCAGCCGCGGCAGCAGTTCGAATCACGATATGGATCAGCGCATGCCGGAAACAGAGCACGCCGCGCCGATCAGCGACGACGACATACCGTTCTGACGCAGGCCAGTATAGGTTGAATCTGGGAGAAAAGCTCGTGAGATACGTTTTTGGGTTGCTGGCCGTCTTGGGCATTGTCTTGTCTTCTCTGGCTCTGCGCGAGCACTATCGCACCGAAGACTCTCCCTGCCACATTAACGACGTTTGGGACTGCGGCGAAGTCAACCACAGTCCCTATGCGTCGCTGTTTGGCGTTCCCGTGGCTGTCATTGGAATCGCGGGCTACTTCGGGTTGGGCATTCTCGGCATGATGCGCGCATGGCGCGTGGTGCTGGTCGCAGCGGTTGCGGGACTTGCCTTCTCCCTCTATTTAACCCACGTCGAGAAAGACATTTTGCGAGTCTGGTGCATTTACTGCGTCGGGTCGCTCGGAGTCATCACTCTGACAACGCTGCTGGCGCTTGGGATCAACCTGTTCGGAGGACGGCTAAAAGCGGCTTCAGCCACAGCGGATTCAGTGCGCTAGTCCAAATTCCGTTTTTAGCATGCTTTTGTTTCGCAGCTTCGGTCCGGAAAGGAGTCGCATGGAAGATTTAGCCAGCAAGACTTGCGTACCGTGCCGTGGTGGTGTTCCTGCCTTGAAAGGCGAGGAACTGCTCGCTCTAGCTCATCAGGTGCCGCTCTGGGAGGTGGTCAAGGAACATCACCTGGTGCGGAAATTCGAGTTCGCAGACTTTCGCCAAGCTCTGGCCTTCGTAAACCGCGTGGGCGAAATTGCCGAGCAGCAAGGACATCATCCGGACATTCTGCTCGCCTGGGGCAGAGCAGAAGTCACCACCTTCACCCACAAGATCGATGGACTGACCGAGAGCGATTTCATTCTGGCGGCTAAGATTGAGAAGTTCTATCCGGCTTATCCGCGAGCAGGCTGAACCCTCCAGAGGCGCTGCGCCCACAGCCAAAGCGCCGCAGGAATCAGCATCAGGAGTCCGGCGTCCGTGGCCACCGTGGAGGCCGGAACTCCGGCGTCGAGGAAGTATCCCGCCAGATAGGCCCCGGCGGCCATCGTCACCATGGCGAACCCCAGCTCAGCGGCAAACACGCGCCCGCGGAAGCGGTCTTCCGTAGTGAGCTGGAGCAAGGTGGTTGAAAACACCCAAACGACCGCGCCGCCCATGTGCGCCACGATCGTCCAGAGGCAGGCGAGAAGCAGTGTCTTCGACAAGCCCAGAAGAGTGTAGCCCGCCGCTGCCGCCAGAAGCCCGCACAGAATTCCCGTCCGCAAGCGTCCTTCCGACCGCCCCGCCCAGGTGGCTGAGATCAAGGGGCCAATCAAAGATCCCACGCCGCGCGCGCCCAACAACACGCTCATTCCCAGGATGGCGCTGCGTTCCGCATTCAAACCGTGCAAGTGCACGGGAAAATACTGTTTCCCCATGACGGTAAACAGAACCCATCCCGGACCGATCACACCGAGACCGGACTTGACCAACAACATGGCTACGCGGCGGGCATCGGAACGTACGTAGCGGATTCCCGCCAGAATGGGCGAGAAATCCACAAGATCCCTGGCACGCATTGGGGGATGATCCTCGGCGTGCGGTTCATGGAATCGCATACGGCCGATGAGAGCGGCCGAGATGGCGAACGACGCTGCATTGATGACGAAGACCGAATCCCGGCCGAACAGAACCGCGACCACTCCCCCCAACGCTGATCCGAGAGCCAGGTTGAGCGACCAGGTGGTCGAGCTGAGCGTGTTGGCAACAAGTATGTCCTCCGCAGGGCAAATATTTGGAACGACCGCCGTTCGCGCCGGCTCGAAGAATGCGATCGCGAAAGTTTCCAGTATGAGAAGCGGATAGATAATCCAGACCATCGCGCGCGACCGCGCCAATAGCATGCTGAGGACGATGCACAGGCGTGCGAGGTCCGCCGCAATCATGACGAGTTTGCGCCGTTGACGATCGTTGACGACTCCCGCCGTGGGCGTGAACAGCGTTTGCGGCAAAAGCTGCAGGACCAACGCCAGCGCCACGGAACTGGCCTTGCCTGTAAGGTCGAGCAGAAGACTATAGATGGCAAGGGTGTAGAACCAATCGCCCAGCTCGCTGACGACTTGCGCACTCCACAACAGGCGGAAGTTACGGTTCCGTCGCAACAGCCGGAAATAACTGGCGAGACCGATTGTTTCTGAGGGAATTTCGGGAAGCTCCGGTCGAGAAGGGCTGGAGAGAAGCTTGCCGGAAGCCCCGCTTGCATCGCCTTCCCTGGATGTGCCGTCCATCACAATTTGCCCCAAATGATCCCAGTCAGCCCGCGAACAGAGAGCAATTCTTTGCACACGTTACTTTCGTGCAAGGGCACAAATTCACGCGCGGAGCAGCGATAACAACATTTCTATCAGTTATTTGGAAGCGAACCCTTAAGCGCGCAACCCTTTGGCAGGCCTATTGCATCTGTGAGTGTGCAAGTTTGAGTCGCGGAGGCGGGCCAATGTCAGCACGCTTGAAACAAGTTCTGATCTTCAGTACAGCAACGGTATTTCTGATACCTTTCGCAGCCTTCTCCAGCCCCATCTTGATTGCCGCAGCCAGCGGCAAGAACGCAGTCGTGAATCGCATGGCGGTGGTGCCGGAGCCAGGTACGTTGACCATGCTTGGAACTGGGTTGCTCGGCCTCGCGGGACTTGTGCGCCGTCGCTTTCGCCGCTCCGCCTAAATTTTGTTCTTCCTTACTTTTTCTTTCTCTCTTTCTCTCTTTCTCTCTTTTGCAGTTGCCCCGAAGCCAAGTGCTTCGGGGTATTTTTTTGCGCCTATCCATAGGCTGCGAGCTTCTTCTGAATATCGGAGGCAATCAACCGTCCATGGAAGCGGCCGTTTTCGATGAAGATTTCGTTGGTGCGCGATCCGGCAACGATGACGCCGGCAACGTAGATTCCCGGGACATTGGTCTCCAGCGACTCCGGATCACAGAGCGGGCGATATTGTTCGGTCGAAAGCTCGATGCCCAGGCTGCGCAGAAAATCGAAATCCGGATGGTAGCCGACGAGCGCGAAGACAAAGTCATTCTTCAGGCGCAGCGGACCTTTCGGAGTTTCCAAGATCACGGCGTCTTCGATAATCTCGCGCACATAACTGTTGAAGTGAGCCTGGATCTCGTCGTTCTGAATCCTGTTCTCAATGTCGGGACGCACCCAGTACTTCACGTGCGGATGAATCTGCGGCCCGCGATGCACCAGCGTGACGCGCGCGCCGTGCCGCCAAAGATCGAGCGCGACTTCCGCGGCTGAGTTCTTGCCCCCGATGATGAGCGCGTCGCTGTCAAAGAACGGAAACGGCTCGCGGTAATAGTGGAAAACTTTGGGCAGATCTTCGCCCGGCACACCCAACTTGTTCGCCAGGTCGTAATAACCCGTGGCAACGATCACTTTTCTGGCGCGGTGAACCTGTTTGATCCCATTGCTGTCCACTGCAGCGATGGTGAATTTTCCATTCTTCCCTGAGACTCCTCTCACTTGCAGGTACTGGCGCACTTCGAGCGCATAGTGCTGGGTCACGCGTCGATAATACTCGAGAGCTTCCTGCCGAGTGGGTTTTTGCTGAGCGGAGTTAAAGGGGATGCCGCCAATTTCGAGCAGCTCCGGCGTGGTGAAGAACACCATATTCGTCGGGTAGTTGAAGATGGAATTCACCAGGCAGCCCTTGTCGATGATGCGTGCTTTGAACCCAGCCTTCTGGACTTCGATCGCACAGGCTAGACCCGTCGGACCGGCGCCGATGATGAGAACGTCCGTTTCCAGCTCGGGATGGGCCTCGGCCTCGGGTTGAGGCAAGGTAACGGGCGGATTTTCCAGCAATGCGGAGGGCACTGGGGCGTCCTGGAGTAAAGATGGCCGCGGTCGGATGGCGCGGGGAGCGACCAGTCTAGCATGGGATAGGTTGTTATAATTTTGAGTTCGCCGCTGAAATTTCGATAGGAGAGACTCATGTCCACCGCTGCTGCGGGCACGACGCGCATGGAGAAGGATTCGCTGGGAACGAAAGAGATTCCCGCGAATGTTTACTACGGCATTCAGACGTTGCGGGCAGTGGAGAACTACCCAATTTCCGGCATGCGGGCTCATCCCACCCTGATTCGCGCCTTCGGCATGGTGAAGCAAGCCGCGGCCGAAGCGAATCAAGAACTGGGGTTGCTCGACGAGAAGCGTGCGAATGCCATCCTTCAGGCGGCTCAGGAAGTACAGACAGGGAAGTTCAACGACTCGTTTGTAGTGGATGTGTTTCAGGCCGGGGCTGGTGTCAGCTTCCATATGAACAGCAACGAAGTTATCGCCAACCGTGCTGTGGAGATACTGGGCGGGGCATTGGGCGATGCATCGGTTGTACATCCGAACGACCACGTGAACTACGGACAGTCGACGAATGACGTGTTTCCAACGGGCATGCGGCTGGCGACGCTGCTCGAGCTCGACAAGCTGTATCCGGCCTTGGATGGGCTTTCGGAAGCGCTCGAAAAGAAGGGGAAAGAGTTTCACGGGATTCTGAAATCGGGCCGCACCCATATGCAGGATGCTGTACCGATGCGGCTGGGCCAGGAATTCGCGGCCTATGCTGGAGCGATTCGCCGGGCTACCGCTGCGGTCCAGCAATCGTCCGAATATCTGCGCGAGCTGGGGTTGGGTGGATCAGCCGTGGGCACGGGGATTAACACGCACCCGGATTATCGCGAGAAAGCGATTGCGCACCTGGCGCGTATCTCGGGGCAGGTTTTGAAGCCGGTGGACGACATGCGGTATGCCATGCAGTCGAATCTGGCGATGGCGGCGGTGTCGTCGGCGTTGCGGAATTTGTCGCTCGAAGTGATTCGTATCTCCAACGATTTCCGTTTGATTTCGTCGGGCCCGAATACGGGCTTAGCGGAAGTCAACCTCCCGGGCTTGCAGCCGGGATCGTCGATCATGCCTGGAAAGATCAATCCGGTCATGCCGGAACTGGCCGCCATGGTGGCTTTCCAGGTTGTAGGGAATGACGTCGCGGTGGCGATGGCGGTGCAGGCCGGGCAGCTGGAACTGAATGTCATGATGCCAACCATGTCCTACAGCGTGCTGCAATCCATCACGATTTTGACCAACATGCTGCGGCAGTTTACGGACAAGTGCGTAGCAGGGTTAACTGCCAATGAGACTCGCTGCGCGTTCTATACGCAAGCGACTGTTTCTTTGGCGACGGCGCTGAATCCCTACATCGGCTACGCGAAAGCGGCCGAGATTGTGAAGGAATCGGTTGCCACAGGTCGCGGGATCATCGAGATTGCCCGGGAGCAAAAACTGCTGACCGAGCAGGAAATTTCCGAGATTCTGGACCCGGCGCGAATGACCGAACCCCAGCGACCGCTGGATGCGGCGGCGAAGCGGGATGAGATCAAGGGTAAGAAATAGAAGGGTAAGAAATAGAAGATTAAGAGTTAGAAGGACTAAGGAATAGAAGATTGAGAAGGCTGGCGAGGGCGCCTCCCGAGGGCAGCGCGTCGAATGATGGGTGCGCTAATACGCCCAACGAAGGAGCGTCGCTCCTACCGTAAATCCAGCCCCCACCGACGCCAGCAGCACCAGGCTTCCCTTCTTCAGCTTGCCTTCCTCGATTGCCGTTTGCATGCCCAGCGGTATCGTGGCTGCCGTGGTGTTGCCGTAGCGGTCGATGTTGACGATTGCCGCTCCCGGGCGCAGGGCCAGCCGCTCGGCAGTGGCGTCGATGATGCGCAGGTTGGCTTGGTGCGGGATGAAGACGTCGATGTCGCTGCCTTGGAGACCATTGCGTTCCAGAAGTTGGGCGCACACTTCTGACATTTTGCGCACGGCAAACTTGAACACGGCTCCGCCGTCTTGATGGACGAAGTGCATCTTTTGGTCCACCGTAGCGTGCGTCGGCGGATTGCGGCTGCCACCACCGGGCATGTAGAGTGCGTCGGCCCCGGAGCCATCGACCTCGTGCAGGAAATCGAAAAGGCCGAGGTCGCCGTCGCTCTCCTCGGCCGCTTCCAGAATCACCGCACCCGCGCCGTCGCCAAAAATGATGCAGGTGGCGCGATCGGTGTAGTCGATGATCGACGACATCACGTCGGCGCCGATAACCATGACGCGTTTGTGCGCCCCCGTAGCAATGAACTGGGCGCCATTCTGCAAGGCGAAGAGAAAAGCCGAACACGCCGCGGAAAGATCCACGCCCCAGAGTTTTTTGGCGCCGAGCCTGTGCTGCACGAGGCACGCAGTGGAGGGAAAGAGCATGTCGGGCGTTACCGTCGCCACGAAAATGGCATCAAGATCGCTGGCCTCAAGGCCTCGCATCGCGAGCGCTTTCTTGGCAGCCTCGACGGCAAGGTCGCTGGTGGCGACACCCTTCTCCACAATGTGGCGTTCGCGAATGCCGGTGCGCTCGACGATCCATTGATCCGTGGTCTCGACCATTTTTTCCAGGTCGGCGTTGGTGAGCAGGCGGGGCGGAACGTAGGTGCCCAGGGCGGTAATCTTGGCCCGAACCAGGGCGCGCTTCAGTTGGTTCAAGGAATTCTCCTGAGGGAAATCAAAACAACGCAAGCCGATGAATGACGTCGAACTCTGTATTTTGCGGGATTCAGCGCAAGATGTCTAACCGGTAGGTTCACGGAAGCGAGTCAGGGAGTGGCTCCCGCTAGATACCAGCGCCGTAGGGCGACAAGCGACCAGACGGCCTCGACGGCGCCAAATGGCCAAGCGCCCTGCAGAAAACCGTAAATTGAGCCCAGCATACAAGAGACCGCAAAGGCAAAGATGAACCAGCGGCTGCGATCTTCAAGCGCGTAGGTGACCAGCATGGAGGTAACGGCGAACAGGCCAAAGAAGGTTAGGCGGTCCATCGATTGACCTCGAGACTAGCACAAGGGCAGGGACATCAGAATTCAAAAACCAAGCCAGCTGTCGGCACCACAGGCAGTGCTCGCTCCTTCGCCATAAGAGGTTGCGGGCTGCCGGATTGAAAGCCGGTGGCGAAAACGTTGTTGTGGTTGGTTACGTTCAGCACTTCCCCGTACAGCGTGGTTTTCCATCGTGTAAACGCCCAATTCTTGTCGATGCGAAAGTCGAGACGCGCATACGCCGGCAGACGTTGGATCAGTGCAGGCACGGGCGCCGACGTGGCCGCGACGAAAACCGGGAACCCGGAGCCATAAAGCAGCTTTCCACTCAAATTGACGGAAGGAGTCAGTCGATAGCTGGCGAAGGCATTGAGGGAATGGCGCTGATCTTCGAGGCTCGGCAGATACTGGATCGAGGGTGTCTGGGCAAGAAACGCGGGATAACTCTGGTTGGCGAAGACCAGGGTGTAGCCGACCCAGCCGGAAAGGCGATTCGCGCTTCTTCGCTGCAAAACGAGCTGCATTCCTCGCGACCATCCCTTGCCTATGCTGAAACGACCCTGAGCGGTTGTGGTCGGGCACCCGGGGGAATGCTGCACCGCTTCGAAGTTCTCGGTCTGACGATCGAACCCGCTGAGGCGAATACGGGTGTCTTCCCCCAGGCGCTGCTCCACGGCCGCGCTATAGTGCGTAGCTCTTTGAAACGCTTCCGACAGGATCGAACAGATGGGATATGGCCGGTAGGAGTCTGGGAAAAGGAACTGGTTGTATCGTCCGACTCCGAATTGCAGTTGCGTGGAAGGACCGGCCTGAAGGGCGGCGGAAACTTGTGGCATAAATGGGCGCGTATCGAGACGCTGCTGATCATCCCAGCGCAACCCACCCAGGACGTGAAGGCGCCCATGGAACAAGGTCGAGGCTTGCTGGACATAACCGAGGCCACGCAAATCAGCCTCCTTCATCCTGGTAGAGGAATTTGGCGGCTGGCCTGGCGCGGCGTAGCCGAAGTAAGAGAAGCGATCCTGCAATCGGCGGAGCGTCATACCTGCTTCGAGAATATGCTCCCTGCGCCAACTCCAAACGACGCTGCTACCGCCAGCCCATTCGCTATAGGAATCGTTATACAACTCCTGACCGGAAATGTTGCTGTCGATGAAAGGATGACGAATGTAGGCGGCCCGGCTATCCAGCAGAAGGTCGTGGCCGACGTTCCAGCGCCAGCCCGCCCGGTAGAAGTAAAAGTCGCTGGCGCCGGCTTTCGTGTCGTTTACGCCCACAACAGCGCCACGATTCTGGACATCGGTGTGGCCACCGAGCAAGTGTGCGTTCACGCTTTGATTGGGAGTGAGATCGTAGGTGAGCTTGAGATCGGCGTCGTAAAACGATACGTCCGCGAAATCGTTTCGGCCCAGACTGTGGAGCAAATAGCCGAGGTAGCTCTTCCGCGCGGAAGCCAGCCAGGAGCCTCGCTTCGCCCCACCGAGCTGCCCTTCTCCCAGGAAGTCGCTATCGGCAAGTCCGACAGAAGTGCGGAAAACTGGCGATGTGCGGCTGCCTTCCCGCGTACGGATGTCCAAAGCAGCACCAATGGCGTCGCCGTATTTTTCGGGATAGGCCACAGGGAGAAGCTTCATTTCCTCGGTGGTCTCGCTCGTCAGCAAACTCAGGGAAGCTCCATTGGCAAAGTCCGCCAGACTGTGGAAAGGACTTTGCACCAAGACATCATCGAGATAAACGCCGACACTGGCAAAGGGGGCGCCCATTACGGAAAACTGAGCCAAAAGCTCGTTGTTGCCGGAGGCAGAAACACCGGGCAGCGATTGCAGGGCGCGAAAAGGATCATCGGCAAAAACCGTGGAGGCTTCCTTGATTTCCGAACTGGTGAGGTTGGCTTCGTTGATCGCAGGCGAATCCACGCCCTGGAAAACGTCGCCGTGAACTTCGACTTTGTCGGTGCGCTGGAAGTTGTCCGGAGCCAGCGTCACCTGCAGCTGTTTGTTTTCTTCAGGGCTCGCTAGGGTGAGCACCACGGTCACCGTGCGGTAACGAACGGCGTTGAGCCGGAGAGTGTATTTGCCCACCTTCAGATTGCGTAGCTGAAATGTTCCGTCTTCGGAAGTTACGGTTTCCGTTCCGTTCTCCAAGACCACTATCTGGACACGGCCTAACAGCTCGCCGCCGACAGCATCGGAAACGGTTCCCTCGATATTGGCCGCGTGCACAAAGGCTGCGGACAGGAACAGAAATCCGGCGACCCCACGAAGCATGAGCATTTCCTCTACAGGAGATCGATCCCGAATTAGATCGATCCCGAATTAGACCGTTCCCGAATTAGATCGTTCCCGAATTCCAGATCTTGTAGGCCGGATGGCGAGAAAAAAGCCAGACACCGGCGGGCCACTGCACACGCAAGAGCCCGTTACCGTTGCTTCCTTCCGGACCTGGCGGGGTTGGCGGGAAGACGTCGCGTGGAACCGATGTCTGACCTGTCCGATTCTACCATCTTGCCGTGGAGTTGCCCGCGATGGCGGGCGCGGGGTTTTCCCGTTGGCCACCACCAACTCATGCCCAGCAAACTGATTCTGGAAGGTCAAAATGGCAAACCGGCCAGGCAGACTCTGCACCCAGGGATCTCCCGCAATCCTCTCGCTCTGCACAGCCACTTTGCGTGAAGATCAGCTTCAGGCGGCGGTCAAGTGACCTTCGATTGCTTGGCCGCGCACGTGGCCTTCCCTTCCCCCCGCCCAGCTCCGAGAATTGGGGGACGCATGTCCACGAAACAATCCAACCAAGGACTGATTCCCAGCCGCGACTCGACACCGGTGGACCGCTATTTGCTGGTGTGCCTTTATCTGATGGTGATGACGGGTTTCGGAACGCTGGCAGCGACGGGGCAACTGGATCTGACTTCCGTCATCTTCGTCACGGGAGCATTAGCCTGGCGTGGTTATCTACTGTTGATTCGTCAGAACCTTGTCATACCCGAGAGTTGGAATACGAGGCTGGCACTGGGTTTCGTGTTGTTCTACCTGGTGGATGTGCTGTTCGTGTCACGCAGTTTCTTGGCCGCGACCGTCCATCTGGTGATGTGCGGGTTGGTGGTGAAGATTTTCTCGCCCTTACGGGACCGCGACTACGTCTTGCTGTCGGCGCTTTCGTTCGCCATGGTGTTGGCCGCCTCCGCGCTGACCGTGGACAGCGCATTCTTCATCATGTTCTGCATATTTCTTTTGATGGCGGTGGGAACGTTCCTCCTCTTGCAAATGCACCGGGCGGCGGCGCAGGCCACAATTCTGCCCGCGGCGCAGAGTTCGTCGGAGCTGGAGCGGCGGCTCGGCACCAGCTTGGGCCTAATCACACCGGCCATTCTGCTGCTGATTTTGGCCGTGGCTGCGGGAATCTTTTTCCTGCTGCCGCGCGTCTCTTCGGGATACGCCGGCGGTTTTAGCACGGGCAACGACTTCTCCACGGGATTCGGCAACGAAGTCCATCTCGGCAGCATTGGGGAGATCCAGCAATCCCAAGCCGTGGTCATGCATGTCAAGGTGGAAAGCGGCGTGACGCCAGTCGAACTTCGCTGGCGCGGCGTTGCGCTCAGTTCCTTCGACGGATCGACTTGGTCCAATCCGCACGAGAGCGGCCTCGCGCGTCGGCTCCCCGACGGGCGATTTCTCGTGACGCGGGAACTGCCCAAGAGCGAACGGGATCTTCTGCACTACCGTGTGTTGCTGGAGCCGCTCAGCAGCAATGTGTTCTTTGTCGCCGAGCGGCCTTTCACAGTGTCTGGCAACTACCGCAGCCTGGGGATCGACGCGGGCGGAGCGGTTGTTGATTTGGATCGGGAACATCCGATCGCCGTGTATGAAGGCGAGTCGGACCCTGCGCGTCCTTCTTTCGCAGATTTACGCGCCACCAGCCTGATTGGCGCGGAGATAGCGCAGGCTTACCTGCAACTTCCCCCGGTGGACCCGCGTATCGTCCAGATGGCTCGCGAGGTGGCCAGCCGCGCTGGCAATAACTACGATAAGGCAGTTGCGCTCGAAGAACATTTGCGCCACCACTACCGCTACACCCTGCATCTCCCGACAACAGCTCCGAAAGATCCCCTGGCCAATTTTCTGTTCGAGCGCAAAGAGGGACATTGCGAATATTTCGCCTCTGCCATGGCGGTGATGTTGCGCAGCCTTGCCATCCCTTCCCGCGTGGTCAATGGATTCCGCGGGGGAGAATTCAACGACTTGAACGGGCAATACGTCGTGCGCGCCAGCGACGCGCACTCATGGGTCGAGGCATATTTTCCCGGGCATGGCTGGGTCGGCTTCGATCCGACGCCTGCCTCATCACTTCCGTTGAACAACGGTGGATGGAACCGCGTTTCTCTGTATCTGGACGCGATGACGTCGTTTTGGCGGGAATGGATCGTGAACTACGATTTCGCGCACCAACGTTCGCTGGGCGAGGAAGGGGCACGTCAGGGACGGGCCTTGATCGACGACCTGCGCCGCAGAGCCATGACGCCGTATCAAGCCCTTCTCCGCGCCGCGCATGCCGCTGGCCAGCGCGCCGACCAGCGATCGATGACTTGGATGCGAGGCGCCGCAGCACTGCTGTTTCTGTTGGTGCTGCTGGGCAATGCGACCCGGATACGCGCTTGGGGCCAGACCCTGACTTGGCGGCGCCGTCCGGCCAGCGCTCCGCGGCAGTCTGCGGCTTTGTGGTACGGGCGCATGACGCAAGCCCTCAGCAAGCGCGGATGGCGCAAAGCTCCCGAACAGACTGCGGCTGAATTTGCTGGGAAGATTCCGGACGCGGGCGTGCGGCAGTCGGTGGATCGCTTTACCCGTCATTACGAGCGCGCGCGTTTTGCCGAATCCGGGGAGGATGCGGAGCTACTACCGAAGCTTTACCATGACATCAGCGCGCAAGCCCGGCAAACCCACAATTAGAACACCCAGACCACGCCACCGCCGCCGACAAAGTTGTGCATACGAGTGCGCCCCTGAACCACGTTGAGGTCCGGGACACCGGAGTAAAAGTCCCGCACTTCACCGCGAAACTTCATCGATCGCCAAACCTTCACATCGATGCCCACGCCAAACTGCAAAACGCCGGTGCTAGTGCTCTTGCCGGGAACCTTCAAAACGTTGAACACCCCTTCCTTGGAGGTCGTAAAGTGCCCGACACCGCCGCCCACGGAACCCCACGGCGAGAGTAGCGTGTTGGGAAAAAGATTGACGCGGACTCCCGGAGTGACAAAAAGAGCCTTGTAGCCCTCCGGCACGAGATCGTTGCTGGACCGCAAATCCTGGTCGGGCAGATACACGACCGGCACTTCAAAAGTAAAACCAGCCAAGCTCGTCGTGCGCAGCCGGCGACCATAATTTCCTTGGAACGCAAGGCTTCTGCCGATGTCGACGCGATTGTTGGTAAGCCCCGGCGGCAGTGCTGGAGAGGTGATAGCGTGTCCGCTGGCGAAATCGCGCTCGACCAAGCCAGCGATTTCGTTCTTCTTGTCCCATACGGACGAATCCTGCTGCGCAACGGCGCTGGCCGCAGCCAACACCAAGATCGAGCCGATCACGAACAACGGTCCTTTTCGGGACATTGCCCCCTCCTGACGCTGCATGGCTATGACAATTAGCTTGCTTTGCAATAGGTAGGTTAGCACGCCGAGGCTAGGAGTAGGGCATGGAAGGGTACTCCATACGGTGCCCGCGCAGGCCCCCTCCGCCACCTCTGGCACGGGCCGACCCGAGATGGCTCACCCGAGAAGGCCCAGCGGCAGGCCGATGATAAACTTAAGACTTGAGTCCCCCAACGCTCTCTCCGCCAATTCCGCAGCCTTCCCCAGCCTCCCAGCAACCGCGCCCGAAACCGCAGAAGATCGGCTTCGTGAGCTTGGGCTGCCCCAAAAACCTTGTTGACAGCGAAGTGATGATGGGCCTTCTGGCCCGCGCCGGGGCTGAGATTACGAACGATGCGAGCGATGCCGACGTGATTGTGGTGAACACCTGCTCGTTTATCGAGAGTGCACAACAAGAGTCGGTGAATACGATTCTGGAGATGGCGCGGCACAAAACCGTGGGCCGGGCCCAGAAGCTGGTGGTAGCGGGATGCCTGGTCGAACGCTACCGCAACGACATCCAAAAAGACATTCCAGAAGTGGACGCGGTGGTGGGAACGGGCGAGTTGGAGGCGATTTTGTCCGCTGCCGGGATCGCAGCACCATCCTCCGCGCAGCAGAGCGGGCCGTTTGTCATTCTCAACAGCAGGGCGGAAGGCGATGCGCGCGCGGCGCAGGGGCGGTTTTCGCGAACCGAATGGGAAGGCGCAGTCCGGGATCTGCCCAACTATCTTTACGACGAGACGACTCCGCGCTTGCTGGCGCGGCCGAAACATTCGGCCTATATCAAAATCGCGGAAGGGTGCGATCATCCTTGCACGTTTTGCATCATTCCCCAGTTGCGTGGGCAGTTTCGGTCGCGGCGATTTGAGTCCGTGCTTGCCGAGGCGGAACAGCTCGTAGCCGGCGGAACGCGGGAATTGACTCTAATCGGGCAAGATACAACCTGCTACGGCGAGGACCTTGGGCTGAAAGACGGCTTGGCGCTGCTGTTGGAGCGGCTGGCAGAAATCGAAGATGTGCGCTGGGTAAGGTTTTTGTATGCCTATCCCAACAAGGTCACCACCCGCCTGCTGGAAGCCATCGCTGCGCACGAAAAGATTTGTTCGTATATGGATGTTCCGCTGCAACATGCCTCGGCCAGCGTTTTGAAGCTGATGCGGCGCGGAGCGGGGGCAGAGATATTTCTGAAGTCGATTGAGAAAATGCGCAGGATCGTGCCCGACATCACGCTGCGGACGACGTTCATTGTGGGATTTCCGGGGGAGACGGAGCGCGATTTCGAGGAACTCTGTGATTTTGTGCGCGCGGTGGGTTTTGACTGGCTGGGAGCGTTTGGGTATTCCGATCAACAGGGCGCTGAGGCTTATGCGCTGGAAGGAAAAGTCCCTCCCGCGGAGATCGAGCAGCGCCGCAAGAAGCTGATGCAAATTCAGAAGCAGATCAGCAGAAAGAAAAAGCGGTCGCTGGTGGGTAAGGAGTTCGATTTGCTTCTCGAAGGGCCCTCGGAGGAAACCGACCTGCTGTGGGAGGGCCGGACGAGAATGCACGCGCCGGAAATCGATGGCACGGTTTTCATCAACGATGCGCCGGATGGGATCGAGCTGCGCGCGGGCGACTTCCACCGCTGCCGGATCACCAAGGCGCACGACTACGACTTCGAGGCTTCGATTCTTTGAGTTTCGATTCTTTGAGTAATGTGGAGACGGCTATGCCCAAACCCCGCACCGCTCTGAAATGCCCCACCTGCAAGAAGCGTGGAGTAACAGCCACGGATGCGGACTTCCCTTTCTGTAGCGAACGCTGCCGCTTGCTCGACCTGGGCAAGTGGGCCAGCGGCGGGTACGTGATCTCTTCGCCCGTTCACGACAACGAAGAATCGGTGAGGGATTCGAGCCCAGATGACGAATCCCGAGACTAGCCGCGCGCCCCTGTGGGCCAGGCTGACGGCCACTTTTGGTGGAACCGGATATCTCAAGCCTGGGCCGGGTTCCTGGGGCTCGGCCGCAACCGTGCTAACGTGGTGGCTGATCGCCCACAATCTGATGGCGAAGGAGCCGGCGCGCAGCTATCAAGCCTATGTCTGCGCAGGGCTCGCTTTGGTCGCAGTTGCAGTTGGCATTCCCGCTGCCACAATGGTGGCACGGGCCTCCGGCAAGAAGGATCCTCAGTTCGTCGTGATTGACGAAACTGCAGGACAACTGATCACGCTGGTTGCTGCACCGGTCGCATGGAAATCGCTGCTCGCGGCCTTTATACTTTTTAGAGCATTCGACATTGTGAAGCCGCCGCCAATTCGTCTGTTGGAGCGCCTTCCCGAAGGCACAGGCATCGTGGTGGACGATGTGGGAGCGGGGCTGTACGCGCTAGCAGTCATGCAGTTGTTATTACGTTTTGGCGTGCTGACTTAGATTTCGCTGGGGAAAACGGGTCATGGGGACATCTGCAGTACCGCCGGGAAGTTTTAAGAACAACGGGCTGCCCCGCTTGGACTCGGTATCGCCGCGGGCTGCCTTACCGGGGGGAGAGGTTCGTTTTCGCGGCGCCAGCTTACGGCCGGACGGCCTCGAGCGACCTCTGGTTCGATTCGGCGAACAGGCGGCTTCGGTGCTGATCGGATCGGACGACTTCGTGGTAGCTCGCGTTCCCGAGGGAGCGTCTTCTGGTCCGGCGGTGGTGGCAACCAACGGGCATGTCAGCAATCCGGTGGAGGTCCGGGTGGCATCTTTGATCACGGACAGCCTGCATCCCGTGGCGAATCCCGCGATTGATGCGGAAGGCAATATTTATGTAACGTTCTCGGGCGCACGCGGCGACAATGTTCCAGTTTCTGTTTTTAGAATTGATACGAATTACGTGGCGCGGCCGTTCGTTACGGATTTAATGAACGCAACGGGTATCGCCATCGACCGAGCCGGGGATATTTATGTTTCGTCGCGCTTCGAAGGCAACGTGCATCGGGTTACGCCGACGGGGCAGATGTCCTTGTACGCCGAGGGCATGGGCGTGGCCACTGGAATTGCTTTTGACCGCCAGGGAAACCTTTTCGTTGGCGACCGGAGCGGAACAATTTTCAAGATCGCACCCGACCGGCAGATCTTCGTTCACGCTACGCTCGAGCCGAGCGTGGCGGCTTACCATCTGGCGATTGGACCGAGTGGTGACTTGTTTGTGAGCGGGCCGACGACCTCGAGCTTTGACTGCATTCATCGCGTCGATGCGCATGGAGATGTTTCCGTTTATTTCCGCGGGCTGGGGCGGCCGCAGGGGTTGGCGTTTGACCGGGACGGAAACCTGTATGTGGCGGCTTCCGTGCGTGGACAGCGCGGCATTGTGAAGATTTCGCCAGGGCAGGAGGCTGCGCTCGAAGTTTCGGGACAAGGGTTGGTCGGGCTGGCCTTCGCACCCGGGCGGTCGGTGGTGCTGGCCACTTCCGACGCCGTGAGCCATCTCGCGTGGGATATCCAGGGCTTTTCCCTGCCGCCGGAGTAGTTTGCCCGCAGCGGTTATCATGTTTCCACCGTGAATGCCGAAATTGTCGCCATCGGGTCCGAGATGCTTACGCCGTTTCGCTCGGACACGAACTCCCTGTTTCTTACCGAAAAGCTGAACGACCTCGGGGTCGAGGTGGTCTTCAAGACCATTGTTGGCGATGACCGTCAACGGTTGGTCTCCACCGCCAAACTCGCGCTCTCGCGTTCTGATCTTGTTGTGTTCATGGGAGGGCTGGGCCCGACCGAAGATGACCTTACGCGGGAAGCGGTGGCAGAAGCTCTGAATCTGCCGCTGCATCGCGATCCCGAGGTCCTCGCGGCGCTGGAAGCCCGATTTGCCGAGCGCAAGTTTGTGATGACGCCGAACAACCACAAACAAGCGGATGTGATCACGAACGCAACCGTCCTGCCGAATCCGAAGGGATCGGCGCCCGGACAGTGGATCGCGGGTAAGTATGAAGGGCGCGACAGGGTTGTGATTCTCCTGCCTGGCCCGCCTCACGAATTGAAGAGCATGTTCCTGACGGAGTGCCAGGAACGGCTGCGCGCCAAGCTGCCGGTGCGCTTCCTTGCAACCCGTGTGCTCAAGGTTGCCATGATGGGGGAGTCGCAGTGCGACTCGCGGATCGCCCCCATCTATACCCAGCATGCGGATGTGCAGACAACGATTCTGGCGGGTGCGGGAGAGATCGAACTGCACCTGCGCGCCAGTGGCGCGACGCTGGAGGATGCGCACAAACGAATTGACACGCTGGCGGGGGAGATTGAAGACGAGTTGGACGACAGCATTTTCTCGACGAATGGCGAATCGCTGGAGCAGATCGCTGGATATTACTTGCAGATGCGTGGAGCGACGGTGGCGGTGGCGGAATCGTGTACGGGAGGGATGGTCGCGGAGCGACTGACCTCGGTGGCGGGGAGTTCTCGATATTTCGTCGGCGGGATGGTGGTGTATTCGAACGAGCTCAAGACGAAGCTTGCCGATGTGCCTGCGTTGCTCATCGAGGAGTATGGCGCGGTCAGCCGCGAGGTGGCGGCGGCGCTGGCGGAAGGAGTCCGTGACCGTTGTAACTCTACGATCGGCATGGGGATCACGGGCGTGGCAGGGCCGACAGGAGGTTCCGCGGAGAAGCCAGTGGGGCTGGTTTTTCATGCGATTGCCGATGAAGACGGCACGGACGTCGTGGAACGTCTCTTTACCGGAGACCGGCAACGCGTGCGGCGCTTTGCGTCGCAACAGGCGCTCGATATGATCCGCCGGAAACTGATGTAGGTATGCGGCTCTTCGTTGCGCTCGACTTGGATGAAGAAATTCGTCGGCGGATTGCCCTGTATCTCGAAGGCCTCGCCGGGCTTGCTCCCGACGCACGATGGGCAAAAGCGGAATCCCTGCACGTGACGCTGAAGTTTATCGGCGAACTGCCCGAGGACGAGATTCCTGGCCTGCATGATGTGCTCGCGACAATTCAAGCCAAGCCGTTTTCGCTGGCATTCCATGGGTACGGCTTTTTCCCCACGGCCCGAGCTCCGCGAGTATTTTGGCTGGGTATGACTGCGGGTGAGGAATTGCCAAACCTGGCCGCTCGGGTGGATACCGCGCTCTCCGCTCTCAAAATTCCCCGCGAAGAACATCCGTTTACGCCGCACTTGACGCTGGCTCGTAGCGGCTCCGGCGCGCCACGCTTGCGGCCTGAGGGGAGATCCGGTGCGAAGTTCGAACGCCTGCAGAAGCAGCTTGCCGCGATGGCGACGCCCGACTTCGGTACAATGACGGCGCGTGAGTTTTTTCTAT
>Ga0137418_10001276_pt1 | contig 23133 bp, 22 predicted proteins | sample CZODoug3_1_2_16f_FD_122242 | JGI IMG/M metagenome (GOLD analysis project Ga0137418, IMG submission 122242) | Vadose zone soil fungal communities from Angelo Coast Range Reserve, California, USA - CZODoug3_1_2_16fungal (Hybrid Assembly) | ecosystem: Environmental > Terrestrial > Soil > Vadose...
CTCCCGTGCTCGATCAGGCTGGAAACCTTTACGGTACGACATTTTATGGCGGGGCCAAGGGCTATGGAATGGTTTACAAGCTGAGTCCTGGAATGACGGGAAAATGGATAGAGAAGGTTCTCTATTCCTTTCAGAGCGGCATAGATGGCAGCCACCCTTGGGCAGGGATTGTGTTCGATGTATCCGGGAACATCTACGGCACTACCACCGGGGGTGGCAACTCCGGCGCGGGAACTGTTTTCGAGCTAGTGGCCCCAGTTGGCACGGGCGGCTACAAAGAGAAGGTTCTCTGGAGTTTCAACGGCACGGACGGAAATCAGCCGCTTGGCAGCCTGATTCTGGACAGCGCGGGCAACCTCTATGGCACGACCAATGCGGGCGGATCGAAATATTCTGGCGTCGTGTTCGAAGTAAGACCGTAGGACGCTCGTCAACTAACTCATTCGGTGTTACTTCCACGGTTATAGGGCCCCACCTGCCGCGTGTCTTATTTTAATAACTGAGCAATTTTGAACAGTCACCAGATATGCCCCGGTTGTATTTTTGACGACCGTGTATAGAGGAGGTCTCGTGATAACAACAACTGTAGTGTGGCGCAGAGCCGTGCTCGCGGCAACAATCGTCATTTTTGCCGGCCTCAGTGCCCAGCAATTGACAGCGTCCGTAGTAGCTGTAGGCACCTGCGTAGCGAACGTCGTGCAGTTCACCAGCATCCAAGGGGCCGTAAACTCCGTCCCGCCCGGATCAACCATCAAAATTTGCCCTGCGAACTATCCCGAGCAAGTTGTTACCAACAAGAACCTGACCTTGACAGGGGTTAGCTCGGGAAGCGCGGATAACCCTGTGCTTGTAATACCCTCGGGAGGTTTCGTGCCAAACACCGCGAGCCTCACAAGCGGTCACCCCATTGCCGCGCAGATCCTGGTTAAAAGTCCTGCCACTGCAGTCACCATCAGCAGTCTCACCGTCGATGGAAGCAACAACAATTTGAATAGCGGATGTAACGATGCGCGGCTGATCGGTATCTACTACCAGAACGCCTCGGGAACGGGGCGTTAGTCCTTCGACGTCGACGGTGAAGATCCAAAACACTACCGTCCGCGGCTACCAAAAAAATGGGATTACAGGCAACGAGGTTGGAACAACGGTCACGATTACCGGCAACTCGGTGGTGGGCGCGGGACCCACCACTACCGCCCAGAACGGCATTCAAGTCGGGTTTGGAGCCACGGGAAAAGTCCAAAACAATACGGTGGCAGACGATGACTTTAACGGTGACCCCTCGGCCGGCACAGGCTCAGGGATTCTTATCTACGATTCCGGCAACAACAACACCGTCTCCGGGAACACGGTGTTTAGTAGTGGCCAAGCTGGAATTCACCTGGACAGCAGCTGCGGTTCGACGGGTAACAATAACACCGTCAGTAAAAATACCGTGAACGAGGCCTGCGCTGGGATTCTGCACGGAGGCGGAACAGGCAATACGTTTCCGATGGCGACCGTAGTCGCTAATGTTGCAAACACGAGCCTGGCCGGCGACGTCTGCGCCCCGGCGGTGCTGACGCTGAGCCGAGTTAACTCACAAGGGCACAGTTCGAGCCCGGCGCGGCCTTAAGCGACTGATGTGAGTTGCCAATAACTTTTCGATGGACAGGATTTCCCCCGATGGCGCACACATCGCGTGCTTGCGATGTATGCGCCTTTCCTGTTTGACGGGCTAGCGTCTGGCAACGGCAAAACTGCTGCAGGTCATCAATTGGTTTTACCAGCGGGGAAACAGACCGCCCTTGCATTGACGGTGACTTCCGCTGCTATGAGGTGCCGATTTGTGATAGTGATGATGGACAGAGGTGGCCTGTGAAACGTGCCGCAAAGAACATCACGAACAAAGAAGTCACGCGCAGAACGAAGAAGAAATTCCCGCGCATGAGCGATCCGATCCGAATTGTCCCTTTGCACCTGCCGAGCGAACTGTACCGGCCAGCAGCAGGCGTTGCGACCCCGCCGGCCGCACAACTCGCCTACCGCGGAGGTCCGCTGCTCAGCTCGGTAAAAGTGCTCACGATTTTCTGGGGGCAGGCGTGGCAGACAAGCCCGAACTCCGACCTCGCAAACCAGGTCAACCAGTTTTTCGGGTTCGTGCTGAGCAGCGCGTTAATAGATCAGCTCGCGGAGTACAGCGTGCCGGGGCAAACCATCGGCCACGGATCGTTCATCGGCACGTTAACGATCACCCAGCCCACACTGTCACATTCGGTCACCGATGCGGCAATTCAGACCACGTTGCAACAGCAGATCATGAACAACTCCTCCGTTCCGAAGCCCGACGCCGGCACTCTCTATTTCATTTACCTTCCGCCGGGAACTGCGGTGGTGCAGGGTGGATCTCGATCCTGCCAGGCCTTCTGCGGCTATCACGACACTTTCGGAAGCGGCATTTACTACGCTGTGATGCCCTTTCCGAATTGCTCGGGGTGCCTGGGCGGGATGATGAGCCTGGACGCTTTGACCTCCACCAGTTCGCATGAGCTCTGCGAAGCGATTACCGATCCGGTACCCGGCCAGGGCTGGTATGACGACACCCATGGCGAGATTGGCGATATCTGCGCCTGGCAGACCAAGAAACTCGGGAATTACACGGTGCAGCTCGAATGGTCGAACAGGGACGCGAGCTGCAAGTGAAGCGGTGACGCAAGTTCCACGAAGGCGGGCCAAAGCCCGATCCGGCGAGATGCAACGCAGCCCGACTGCAACACCCCTCTGCCCCTGAACTGGATTAGTGTTGCAACATCAATTGCGCTCATTCATTGGGTCGTGAGCGAAAAGTCCTGATAGCGTCAAACAACTATTGAATTTCCTGTGCCTTTGTAAGACCCTCTATTTGCCGATGGACGATATTCTCACTCACGAACGCAAGAGGAAGTGGTTCGTCTGGGGGACTGTTGTCACTTGCACGCTGTCCATTCCGCTCATTATTGGCATGTCCAACGCCTTTCGCGGCATCTCCACGGAGAAGGCGACGGGCCTCGCTGCGGTGGCGGGTGGTCTTGCCGAGGCTTATGTGACCTTTGGGGTGGTTCTTGCGTTCGCGCTGCCCATAACAGCGATATTCCTGTTATCTAGGTCGTTCGCCAGAGGACACGGGGTGCGTTCGCTTTTTTCCCTCCTATGCATCTGCTGGAATGCACTGATGCTTGCTCTTGCTGGGCTATTCCTATGGCTCTATTTGGTTTACTTACCCCGGGCTGGTGCTCACCCCCGATAGGCAGCACCTCCTAATTGCAATCACAATTCGAGTCGACGTCGGTCAGTTCTCGTTAAATCGCGATTGCGCTCAATGACCAGTAGTCAAAACGTGAGGCCTGTTTTCATCAAGTATCATTACCCGCATGAAAAGAACCTCTTGGATAGCTGGCCTTTGTTTTGTAGCTGCCACACATGTTACGGCTCAAGATGGACGCAAGGGTCACCCGCCTCAGAATTTCACACTCTATCCTGCAAGCGTATACATGCAGTTCTTCCAAGCATGTTCTTCCGATAAGCCATGCACTCGAACGGAGGACTTTCGCGTCGATCCCGTGCCGAAAGGCTGCTGTATTTTGACCGTTACTAACGGGAACGGACAAGGGAAGGACGAAGTGCCCAGCTTCGAGGTGTTCCTGAATGGCAAGACCGTTGTTTCCTCTAACCATTCTCCAAATGCCCAAGCGACGGTCGCTGTGCAGACGAGCAACAAAATCAAGTTGATTTTGACGGGAGAACCAAGCTCCAACGTGTTCGTTCTGATTGCCTACGACCCGCGCCAATCAGAATAACCGCTGACTTTGGCGAAAATCCCGGTTACGCTCAAAACCCCTCGATGAGCTGCTATTGGCTGGTTTCGCCAACAATACCTTCGATGGTGTCTAATTCGATAGTTGAAATCCTACCGTGGAGACAACCCGTGCGAAAGGCCACGCTTACCACGCTCGTTTTGGTTGTTGCGCTATGCTGTCCGTCCACAAGTTCCACCAAGGACAGACCTTTGAAGGCCACGACGCCATTGAGTGCGGACGAGGTCGCAATCTACAAAGCGGTTCTTCAGCAATACAGTTCCAAAGAGGCCGGGAATCTGCATGTTTCAAGTACCACATACCCTCTCAACCCCGACTCTCCCACCAGCGGTCTTGCAGCACCAGATTGTTTGAAAGGGATTCAGTTGGAGAACCTTGCGACGGTGTCACATTCATCCCATGATCTACCGCCTGATGTATTAACAGGAAACGGAATGGCACTTGTTGACCCGAGGAAACAAGCCAAAATCGTCCACTCTAACGACCCGAGCAATACGATTCGGAAAGGCAAGTCCGTAGAAAACGCGGTCGCGGATGCGTTTACTACGGCTCTGTTTTCAATGTCTGAGATCGCATTCGACAAGGAACACCATTTCGGCGTTGTCAGCTACCACTTCTGGTGCGGCTCCCTGTGCGGGAATGGATCGACAATCGTGTTCGAGAAGATCAACGGCGAATGGAAGAACGCAAACCGTAACTGTGGTGGATGGATTTCCTAGTCGGTAGCTGTTAAAACATCGCCATAGCACTCACGACCGGGGTTCTGAGTGTAACGGCCTGTTTACGACAGTAGCCCGAACGTAGCGTGAAATCTTTACGCATCAAATAGAATGTATGAGGTGGGCGTGGCTACGCCATCATCACTGCAAGCGCGAATGCAAAGAGCGGATTCGCCGAAAATAATCAGACCCCAAACAGGGCTCTTCAACCCACCTCCATTTCTCATAAACCAGTGCATGACCGGTTAGTCGTGGATGTCAGGGAGGGACAACAGACCGGACGTGCAAGTTACCTGGTCTGCACTTCCAGCGAATTCACCCTGGTCTGTGCCACCGGTGAACGATCCGGTTGAGGACGCCCGGGTCAACTGGATGTAATCCGATGCCGGATTGGTACCTAAGAAAGCCGGGTCGGCGCTGGAAACGCTGACCGTCAGCGTCTTACCAGTGGTCGAAAGACATGCGGCGCCGCTCGTGTTTAAAATGACCGTGGAAGCGGTCTTCGTGAAGCCCGACCACGATGTGCACTTGTTCTGCGCTGGCACAGTAAAGCCTGGCGCGACGAAAGTCGTGCCACCATTGCCGAAGCCGCCGGCCGTCGCGATGCAGAAGGGGCCCCCCCCTGGAAAGGTCTGGCCGGGGGCGAAGGTGATTACGCCCTTATTGCTGATCTTCAGTCCTGTCTCCGTGGCGGCGTTAGTGCCTGAACCGTAGAGCAGGTTCAGCGTACCGCTGGCAGCCGCCGTATTATTTCCGGCTGGCTCGGCTTGCAGTTGGAACGTCTGAGCTACCGCGGTCGAAGTCGTGCTGTTAAACGCCGATGCCACGAATCCCTCGGACCGTGAATTTTTGCCGCCGCCGGCCGTGGCCACTCCGGCGGCCGGCAGGGTCAATTTGCCAAGGACATTAAGGCCTGTTGTTCCGGTCTGAGTAAGGATGGAGCTCTGAATATTGGTCGCCGTCGTGAAAAGGGGGATCGCATTCACCGTTCCGCCTGTCGTCGTAACGTTGGAAGAAGCTGGCGTCTGTGCCAAGGTCAGCGAGGTTAGTGAAAGAACCAGCAGCCAGAATGCAGCCACCACGCGAGCTATGTAGATCTTCATGAGAATCTCTCCTTCAGGGAACCGAACCTAGGTTTCAGCGGTGTCCGAAATGCTTAAGCGAAAGCCCGGGACGGATATGTGGTTCCTACAATAGAAACAGGGGCAGCTTGTTCAAAACTTGCGCAAGATTATGTTCGCTGGTGGGGGCTTGTCAAGCTGCAGGAAATTGCAGTCGTAAAACGGGGGTTAGCGGGTCTCAAGAATGATTGACGTAACATCGTCATAGCACTCACCACCAGCGGTCAAAACGTGAAATCGCCTGTTTTCGCCAACGATTGGGTAAAATTCCGGCATCCCTGCCAAGCTCGCTTGAACATTGATGGCAAATCTATGAAGAGAATACTCGAATCCGTTTCCGCAGATATCAGATATGCCTTGCGACAAATAGGAAGATCGCCGGGATTCGCGCTCACGGTGATCATGACCTTGGGCATAGGCGTCGCAGCGAGCACGGCAATGTTCACGGTGGTCGACCACGTATTGCTGCGCCCTCTGCCCTATCACGATGCCGGGAGATTGGTGGAAATCAAAGAGGCAGGCCAAAAAGGTCCGGTGATCTTTGGCGGCACATTCCTGGATATACAGCAGTGGCGCAAGCGGAGCCGGACGCTACAAGCAATTGCATTTCACACCTACAGCAAACCAACCTCCTTCCTTGAGGGAAAGATGGGAGCAGTGCAGGTGAACACCCCCAAGGTCAGCACCAACCTGTTTGCGACCCTTGGGGTGAAGCCAGCGATGGGGCGCGGTTTCGACGATCTGAACACCGATGAGTTCGCGAGAAAAGGCGACACAAAAACGGCTGTGTTGAGCGATGCGGTTTGGCGAGACGGGTTCGGTGGAGACGCGAGCATTCTGGGTAAGGTCATTAGGCTCAACGGCGAGTCCTACGCTGTAATTGGAGTCATGCCGCGTGGTTTCCAATTTCCTTTCAATACAGAGAAGCCACAGGTGTGGATTCCAATCGAGCTGGGTGAGTCGGACAAAGTTAGAATCATCGCGCGATTGAAAGATAGTGTTGGCATTGGTGCAGCCGGAGCGGAGCTCAGGGTTATCCAAGCGGAAGTGTCAAACCAATATACGGACCCGTATGCACGGGAAGACGTCGCTTCTGTAGAGCTGCAGAGCTATGGCGACACGGTCGTGGAGGGGAATGTCAAGAAGGCGTTGTTGGCATTGCTTGCAGCCTCGTGCGCGCTGTGGTTGATTGCGTGCGTCAACGTCACAAGCTTGTTGCTGGCACGGGCGGCGTCGAGGCAACGTGACATCGCTGTTCGCGCCGCGCTGGGCGCAAGCCGGTGGCGAATTGTGCGACAACTTCTGGTTGAGGGTCTTGTTTTGAGTGGGGCTGCTTCGCTGCTTGGACTTGGCCTGATGTTTCTGGCCTTAAAGGTCTTTGAGCAGCAGCTAACAACTCAGCTGAGTTTTCATGTTGGGATTGCGCCGAATGTAAGTTTGATCTCCTATCTAGTCGGGCTGACTGTATTGAGTGCCGTGGGTTCGTCGCTTTGGCCGTCAATTGTCGCAGCGAAGACCTCGATCGACCCAGTTTTGAGGCAGGGCGGACCGCATGCTGGGAGGACAACCCAGCATCGCACTCGTGGGCTGCTTGTGGTTGCTGAGGTCGCAATGTCGCTGGTGCTTCTAATCACTTGTGGTCTACTCTTGCGCACTATTTACGCGCTGAAGCACGTATCCTTAGGGTTCAGAACAGATCACGTGATCGTAGCCGATATGGTGATTCCGGCCTACAAGTTCGATGGAAGAAACATGACGACGGCGTTGTACCAGCCGCTAGTCGAGAGGGTGGAGAAGCTGCCGGGAGTACAGGCGGCCTCGCTCACAACGGTCGTACCTTTGGGAAAGCGATTCCCGATATTGTTCACGCTCGCGGCTGACGAGCAGGGTCCGGATGCAGCCCGGAGAGCAGACTTGACAGCCCAATTTCGCGCCGTCGGACCCGGTCTGCAGCGTGTGTTCGGCTTTCGTATGCTGAAGGGGAGGTTCTTTAATGAAGGAGACACACCTGGTTCGCTGCCGGTTGTGGTGGTGAATCGCGCGTTCGTCAAAGCGTACTCCGGAGATGATCGGGACCCGGGAAAAATCTTGGGCGAAAAGCTGCTCAGCTATGGGCGTGAGAAGCCGGCTGAAATTGTGGGTGTGCTCGATGACGAGCGTCAAGCATCTGTGGCCGGGCAGTCGCAACCCGAAATCGAAGTCTGTATTCCACAAATTACACCAGACAGTGGGTTTTACAGAGTGGCGGAAGGTCTTGCAATGAACCTGGCTGTGCGGACTGAGCGAAGTCCAAGCTCCTTTGTTCCCGAATTGCGTGAAGTCCTTCGCAGTTCCAGCCCAGAGTTGGCAGGCAGCACATTTACCACAATGGATCAAGTTGTCGAGGACTCGTTCGGTGATCAGCGAATGGCCGCGCGGCTGCTGCAAGTCTTTGGTGGATCGGCACTACTGCTATGTGTCGCAGGCTTATATGGTTTGCTGGCGTACCTCGTAACACAACGAACTCAGGAGTTGGGTGTCCGTTTTGCGCTAGGTGCCCAACGGGAACAAGTGATTTGGCTCGTCATGCGGCAAGCATGGTGGATCCTCTTGACCGGTTCGGTGATCGGGCTGACAGTGTCCTTTTTATCAAGCCGCATGCTGGCGAGTTTCCTATATGGAGTGAAAACTCATGACGCATTGACTCTCGGCGCAGCAAGCCTGCTGCTGTTGGGAATCGGACTGGCGGCAGCATACGTTCCAGCCAGACGAGCAGCACGCCTGGATCCGATGCAGGCGCTGCGCACTGAATAGTATGTATCCTTGCGCTTACAGACCCGGCGCGGTGCCGTTTCATTTTGTTGGCGACGGCAGCGACGCTAATAGCTTGCGGCGCTCTGGCATACGAGCAGTTTGTGAGACCAATAGCGGCCTTCGACTACAGGGTTGAGGCTTGGGGTTTGCTGATTTCGTTTTCAGGCACCATCTTGGGATTGGTCACCCTTCGCTTCCCGCGCTGGTTTTCTTCACTGGCGCTAGGCGTCTCGGCATGGATGCTTGTGCTGTTTTTTCTAGCTGGTTCCACATACTGAAAGCCCAACACGGCGTCGAATCGCGCATTGGCGAAACATCAATAACGCTCATTGGAAGGGTTCTGAGCGTCATGGCCTGGTTTTGCCAGTTATCCCAATGCGCTTGAGTGACCGGAGGTATACTCCGCCAATGCTCCGCACGTTCATCGTGTTCTTGCTACTTAGCCAAATCGTCCAGTCGCAAGTGCGCGTGAGCACTCTCGGCGCAGAGTTCAAATCGCACGACCAGATAAACGCGCAGATCACTAATGCGGCTAAGGGCACCGTTTCGTATTGCGTCGAGTTCGGCCAACACTCGCTCAAAGCCGCAAGTGGCACCGTTGAGGACATGGAGACGACGCCGATACCGTTTTATGTCCAGAGGCAGAACGGTCGTAAATGGGCCACGCTGCTCGTAGGACCGGACATCGGGAGCAGTAGGCATGCTGTGGGGCTGAAACCGGGACAATCGCAGCACTATCCATTCCGGCTTAGTGAGCGTGGCCGAATGCGTTTGGTACTGGACTACTGGGATGGCGAAAACGAGAAGGCGTGCGAGCATCCAAAGGGCACGAAAACAACACGGTCAAACGCTTTCGTTGTGAATTAACTCTCGGTGTCGGCCATGCTGCTGATAACGGTGTAACTGATGATAAATCGCGTTTCACCAACAACCCGGCCCACTGCGAACGTGGCAGGTCGCTTGCGCTGTTTCTCCAAAGGTCAAAACGCGCTCAGGCGGGTGCACGGTATTCTTGAACCTCCTATCCATTTCGCGAAGCCAGACGCGATGTTCTTCCCAGAAGATAAAGCAAGGATCGGCCCAGATATCACCGTAGGTCCCTGGTCCGCCGGATCCAACCTCAATGTGTTCCCAAAAGCAATTGTGATCGATAGTTCCGTCCGAAGAGAGCCAGGTCGAAGCCGCGTATTGGCCGCATAATTGGTTGTTTTCCATATTTAAGGCAATTGCCGCGAAGAACTTTCGACTAAAACCGCCGAGTCGGAGGCTCTTACGCCCTTTCTCGAATGATCGAAATCAGGCCATCAGTACAGCAGCGAACCTTTTGGGGCGGCATCATTTGTTCGGTGCTTTGACGCAGCCTATCAAGACAAAAATCAGTGAGGGCCAGAATGTAACACCAGCGAGAATACCCGGACCTATGGGATTGGGATTCGGGTCGCCCTTGAGGTAAGCGATTGCGACCGTCAGCAGGAGAGGCCCAGTCCCGAACACAAGACCCGCGATCCCCCACCGAACCAGCTTTGAATCGCGAAATCTAGCCGGTATTTGCATAGAGTACCTCACCGCCATCCTTGCCGCCTCGATGCCGCTTCGTCAATAGTACTTCTGTAATCGGATCACCCGGCGTAGGTTGATCTGATATAGCAACGTTATGGCGAACTGATGCGCGTAAAGAGCGAACGAGCGGGAACAAAGTGTCTGTCTCATTGATCCAATCTGACATAATGTCCCCATCGTTGCCGCTGAACTTTTCCTGAGGTTCGCCCTTGAACCTCGCGAGGTTGCGACGGTTCCAGTAGATGAGGTGAGTGGCCAACTGGCCCACGGAATGATTTCCTTTGCCATCAGTCCAATTGGCCTGCTCCGCAGTAAGGGCTGCGACGGCGGTGTTGGCGGGCACGAACCATTCTGCCTCGTTGTGCGTAGACCGCAATTGCTGCAGCAAAATGCTCTTGAGGGTCGGCGGCTGTTTTTGGTCTTGCGCGAGAGTTGGTAACGACACCGCGAAAATGATCAGGAACAACGTATGCTTCATACTGGTTTTCCTTGCACTGTTTAGGTCCGACAACGGGCGGTGCATCTATATGCTGCACAGGCACCTATAGCACCAAAAGGCTGAACTCACAGAGTCCTGACTAGGGGCTAAGGTGAAATCTACAACATTGCTCCACGCACCGGAACCCCATTTACAACCGCACGCCAGACGCTAGTGGCGCACGTCCTTCACGCGAGGAATAAACCGGTCGGCACACGCGGGACATTGGATGTGGTCTGAGTCTACGCGGTACAGCTTCTCAGGCGGGATTGAATATCCGCACTTCGGGCAGAGAGTGTTGAGCGATGCCTTCACTTTATCGAGATTGATTTTTTGTTTGCTGGGCATTGGCGCTGCGAATTATACGTGGGTGAGGCGGTCTCGATTGTCCACATAAAATTCTTAGCTCGCCCCTTTAAGGTGAGGCTGTTTTTCGTGCTCATTTGCCTCAAGGCGACACGCGGGTGACGGTGAGGTTCGACGAGCAGAGAAACCGGATCGGGGACGGGGACAACGGTGAGGAGGGCGGCGACTAAACAGGTATCAAGTCGAAGGAATGTTCTTGAACTCGGCACCAATTTCAGCCAGCGCTAGGATCAAAGACCTTTTTCTCTATACATGCTTTCTCGTTCTGACCGATTCATGTCCTTCAAAACTTCCCTCTCTTCCTCACTGAATTGCGTTCCGAAGACCCCGTCATCGTGCTTCTTCATTAATCTGGCGAGAATGCCCTCCGTGACGTTAATCGCCACGAGTCCGAAAACGACTGCACCCAAGTAGCGTGCCCATGATTGACTAAGCCACGATTCTGCGGGCAACTCTGGTTCGATAAGCTTTCCCCAAAGCAAAAGCCCCGCGAATCCAGTAATAAACACATTCGCTGCCGTAATACGGGTGTCCCAATTCGACCTAGAGAACGTGAAAACTCGGGCCGTGTATTGTAGAGCCTCTTGATCGGGAAGGGACGGCGAATTTTCGCGCTGCCTTCGTAGCAATCTCAACTCTCGCACAATTACGATCAGCGCGCATAAGATTGCGAAAAGAATAAATCGTGTCATCGGCCACAACTATACGCTGCCTACCGAACTGATTTCGATTGGAGTGTAACCCTGCGGACGCGAAACGGCACCACTACCAATGAGTTCGTCCGATGGGCTTCAGAGCTAGCTAACCAGTCCCATTCGGAAACAGATCTTGCTCCAGCTTTTCCCGAATTCTGAAACAGATAAAATACCGTTTGGAGTAGCGATTCCAATGAAGGTAATTAAATCAGACCCAATCCGCAAGATCCTCGACGAGCGCTCGACTCCCATCGCCAACAAGCAGGACGCCGCATGCAAATAGAGGATGATGTGCGCAGCATGGCGCGTACAAGCTACGGTTACGGATGTTGGAACGCACCATATTGGTTCCTCGGACCCGAACAGGGTATGGCCCCGAATGAAAATAACGATCTCTCGCGACGAGTTGAAGCGTGGCGACATTTTGGCAGTCGCGAACTAGACGATTGCCGCGAATTTCATCTCCGTATTGGCGAGACGAGTTGGCACGGAGAAGACGCAATCCTCCAATCAACATGGAAAAAGTTACTCCTTACTTTGATGGCTTTTCTCGAAAGGCCTACCACCGAGGCGAGTCGGCTCAACTATCAACGAAATGAATGGGGACGTCAGCCTAGCGACACCTGCGTAATTGAGATTTCCGGGCTGGCTGCCCACAATTTGAACATAGACAGAGACCGCGAGTGCTTCCGTGAGGAAAGAATCAAGGATATTCGGGAGAGACTGCAGGACTATAAACCCAAGTTTGTAATTATGTATGGCAAGAGCCGTAACTATCAGAAAGCTTGGAAAGAAATCAGTAAAGGAGCGATCGCGATTGCGGGAAAAAGGCGTTCTTTCGCTAAGTTTTTGAGATTCGGACCTACGCTTCTTGTGCTTCCACCACATCCTGTTAGCTGGGGGACTAAAAATGAAGATTGGACGAACTTGGGAATAAGAATCCGTCACTTGGTGGATACCCCCCTTCGGTAGCCACAGCCTGCGTGACTTGCTCACTTCCGCGCCCTGGCCCCCGGACTCCACACGCCCGCCGCGCGCCGCCCATCCCGCGCCCCGCGCACTCTCCAACGCTCCACGATTCACGCGCAATCTCTAGCGCTCTGCTCGACATTCCAGAGAGGGGTGTAGCAATATCCCCTCAATGCGTATACACCCGTCAAACGATCAACGGGGTATCTCTACTCGCGGGAAAAATCCTCCCAGCATAGGTACAAATTGAGTGTTGTAACATCGCGTTTCACCAACTATGGACTCTGAGTGTAATCGCTTGCAAACGACACGAATCTGCCATAGCGATTACACTCCCCTCTTCCTATCCTCCCGCAAGAATTCCAGTCATTTGCGTTCTCTCAACGGAGAAACGGCGGGAACAAAATGACCGCCAGCCGGCTCTAACGGTAGGTAGGAGAGGCACACATGGAGATCACCTGGGGTGCGTTTTGGCTAGGCAGCCGCAAACGGCTGAAAACGGGATGGCTGATTACAGCAGTCTTAGTCGCAGTTTATGGCGGCGTCATTCGGCCTTCGCGTGCCTTCCGCGGTGTTGCGATGGAAAAAACCACTGCACTCGCGGCAATTGAACGCAACCGTCATTGGCTGGTACCGCTGCCGCAATCGGTGGACAACGCGACCCTGGTGGCGGGCGTCGTTGGGGGAGTTCCGGGAGGAGTCGCATCCCGCTCGGCTCCGATGATGAGCTACTTGTCCACATCTGACGGGCTCGCCGATCGCAAACTGGTCCGCACATCGTCAATCGATCTCTTGGTGAAAAGTCCCGCAGAATCAGCCGAGAGAATCCGCTCATTGACCGAGCGCGTGGGAGGGTTTCTGGTGAAGTCGCAAACCAACGGCGCGCATGATGCCACGAACGCTTCGCTCACTATCCGCGTGCCGGTCGCACGCTTTGCAGAAGTAGGAGCCGAAATCCGCAAGCTGGGCTTGCGAGTGGAAAGGGAACAAATGGAGGCGGAGGATGTGACAAGGCAATATGTCGACCAGCAGGCCCGCCTGCGCAATTTACGCGCGCAGGAAACGCAGTACTTGACCATTCTGAAGCACGCGAAGACCGTAAAGGACACACTCGATGTCAGCGAAAAGTTGAATGGCGTCCGGGGCGACATCGAGCAGCAGCAAGCAGAATTTGAAGCCCTCTCCAAGCAAGTGGAAACAGTTGCTATCACAGTGTCGTTGCACTCCGAAGCAGAAGCGAATGTGTTTGGGCTGCACTGGCGACCGTTGTACGAGCTCAAACTGGCGGTGATGCAGGGCCTTGAAGGCCTGGCCGATTACGCTACCGCCATGTTTTCGTTCGTCTTCTATCTGCCGGCGATTCTGCTGTGGCTGGCGACGATCCTTGTCGGAGCCGCGCTGGGTTGGAAAATCCTGCGCCTTGCGGTGCGAGTGCTATTCGCCGGGAAGGAGCCTGCGCGTGTACCCGCCTAAGAGTGACGTCTGTCCCCCTGTTGAAATCGACGCACATCTCCAGCGCATGTGGAGCCGCGAGTAAAGAATCAATCATCCCCAATCCGGAAAATGGGCGGGTGCCTTAGCGAACATGATTCAGAAGTGAAAATTGCGCTCTGTCATATTCAGTTATGAAAACTAACTTCGCTATATTAGCCTATCGAGTAGGGCGATCACGGTATTTTCGATTCAACGGAGACGCCGACTAACCTCACAGTTCTGCCAGGAACCTCATGAGAGCCGGATTGTCGCGCCATCGTTTCTTGCCTCGACGTGGACTCAATTTGTCGAGCTGAGTACGAAAACGTTCCGGAGTCAGAGACAGATAACGATCCGTTGAGCCGAGGCCAACTTGTCCTATATAGGCCGAAAGAGCGGGAAGCATCCGGTTTAGGTCCGCGCCACGCCTGATCCAAGCGGTTAGTCGATGAACTGCAAAAGTATGCCTCAGATCATGTAGCCGAGGCTGATAACGTGCCCCATCATTGCGGACAATACCAGCCATTCGGCGAAGCCTCTCAGAAGCCTCTCAAATGTCTGCCCTACGGAGCGCTCCTTAAGAGCATTTCCTTCTTTGGTGAGGAAGAAGTGTGGAGCATTCATCTCGCCCTTTCGGTGATTCGTGGTGTGATATCTCCGCAGCACCTTGTACAGGTCTGAGCCAATCGGAATCACTCTCGAACGATTGAACCGATTGCTGTGGATGATAATTGTTCTCCGTTTGAAATCCACGTCTTCACGTAGCAGTCTGCGAGCTTCACCGACCAAGGCGCCCGTCCCGTAGAGAAACAGCAAGAGTGTGCGAAGGGTGCGTGAGTCAGTTTTGCAGGCATTCTTCTTCTGAGAGGAACGAACCGTGGACAAGAGAAGACGAATCTCAGTCCGAGAGTTTCGATCTCCTCCTGCCCGACGCTACGTAGCGAGGTCATGTTCATCACGCGCACAATGTGAACCAAATATGCCGCAGTGCACCGTACAACCGCTCGACCGAAACCCCGCTGCAAGAGATGTGTAAGGTATTGCTCCCGCTCCTTCAATAGGGGAGCCGCTTCATGGCGAAGTCTGACACTCCGCCAGGGTGATATCGTCTCGATCACGTGATCTGTCCACCTTTCTTGTTGAGCCTTCTTTAGCTTATGGGAGTGGTAACGGAAGAGACCATCCTACCGAACACGCTCGCGAATGCGATCCAGGCCCACGAGCGCATCTCCGGTATCGACGACAGTGCGGTTTACCACATTCGCAAGCCGTGAGCAGTTGGAATCCTGGTTGGCTCCGACAGTCCCGAAAGCATATCGTCGTTCTACTTCAAAGCCGCGCGCATCGGGTTTGAGAAACTCACCGGCTTGGGCAGCGGTGACGCTATGGTTCGTGAAGCAGCGGCCAACAAGGGAACAGAGCAAGGAGAGCAAGGCAGCCTTGAGCGACGCGGTTCGTCACCGCCGTATCGTGGCGCGGTCGCGAATGCGGTCCTTGAAACCGTGCGAAACAGCATGAAGGGTCAAGACGAATCGCTGATCACACAAGCCGTACTGCGAGCTCGTCAGGAGGCTGATTTACTTTACATCTTGGTCGTTAATGCGAATGTGGCGGTTATTGAAAGTGGGGTGCAGCGAGAGCGCGAGTACATCTTGTCATTAGGCCTCATAGGTGCCGAGTTGCGCGGGAAGACCACGGAACAGAGCATTGAGGTCCTGCGCCTGTCGGTTCTGATGTTTCTCGAAAGCGTGATCATTCTTGATGCTGCGATTGCCCAAATTGCAGCAGAGCGTCTGAGCGGCCAACTACTGTTGTTCCGTGACACCGCAATCAAGCTGGCGGAACAACTTCAAATGGCGAGTGGTTTATCAGCGTGGTTCAACGAGTTGGCAAGCGAAGTTGGTGCTGCCGAGATAGATCTGGAAGAGCTACGGAACAGTCTTCGATCGGAAACCGATCGAAGGATCTCGACATGGGTCGGCCTCGCACGTGTGGAAATCTCAAGCCTTCCTTCTTTTCAAATCGAAATGTCCTGAGGCCCCCATGAACTCTGCTGATGCGTAATGCCTCCTGCGGGTATTAGTTCTACCGCCTAGCCTTCGTCCGAGCCGATAACGGAACGAATTCTGATCGGTCGAGCGGCACATTGGGATCGCTAAGAAAATTTGCAAGTCAATCCCAAATTTGACAGGCACAGATTGTTGCTGGTATTCATGGGCGGAACCTGCAAAGTACACATCCTTCCATGGAACTCTATAAAAATGTACATCAAATAAGTTCTCTTTATGGAGAGCGGTACCTGTTCCAATATCTGTTTGTCGGTGATCGGACGATTCTTGTAGACAGCGGGATTGCCGCAACTCCGAGAAATACAATCTTCCCTTACATGGAACAAATTGGAATTAATCCAACCGAGCTCGGGATGTTGGTGACTACGCATCCTGACACCGATCATCAGGGTGGCAATTCAGCAATTCACGAGACGGCGCCGGGCGCTCTGACAGGCTGCGGCGAGGCGGACCGGCAAATGATCCAGGATCCGTGGCGCCTCTACCAGGATCGATACAACCATTTGCAGAAAGACCACGGGATTGGCTTTGGCGATGAGCCTCATAGGGATGCCGGCGATCGCTGCCGTGTGGACATCGGTTTTTCTGGAGGAGAACGCATCGTGGTTTCCGATACCCGAGAGCTTGAGGTGTTACATGTTCCCGGGCACTCCTCTGGACATCTTGCCTTATTCGACCCTAATCAAAGAGCCGCTTTTGTGAGCGATGCAGTGCATGGGCACGGCTGCCCTAAACGTGACGGAAGCATCGAGCTGCCTGTTACATATTTCCAGGTTGATTTATATCTCTCTACCCTGGCTCAGCTCGAAGACCTTAACATCGAGGAGATGCATACCGGTCATTGGCCGAGTATGTACGGCGATGAGGTGCGAGATTTTATTACTGACTCGCGCCGTACCGTCGAGATTTTGGATCGCAGGATTCTTCAAGCTCTATCAAAGGCGCGTTCGGGTTTGACTTTAGATCAATTAATCAACGAAGCAAGAGAGGAATTTCCTGACTGGCCCGCGAGTACCCGTGACGCGGCGATATTTCCCGTCAACGGCCACGTGGAGCGCATGGAAGCTCGCGGTCAAATCAAGCCTATTCGCGGCATTCATCCCGTTCGATGGGAATCTCTCTGACACATCCACACCCCCACGGACGGGATCATTCTGCTCCTCAATTTCCGGGATGAGACTCGAGTAAACCCTTGAATGACTACGCTTCAAGAGAAGCGGAAATACTGGCCGCACATCTCTTTACGGTTGCTCCGAGGCGTCGAATCTCTTCTCTGGGAATGAGATCTACGGTGCCCACAATGCTGATCGCGGCGACCAATTTTCCGGCGCGATTTAGAATTGGCGCTCCAATGCAGCGAGAGCCCACCTCGTCTTCTTCATCGTCGACTGCATAGCCTACCTCTCTGACGTGTGCCAGATGTTCTTTCAGTTTAGATATGGACGAAATAGTCTTCTGGTTGTGTTTCACAAAAGGTACAGACCTAACCTGCCGATCAAACTCTTCTGGTGACAGAAATGCAACCAGGGCTTTACCTGCCGCGGTGGAATTGACATCCATGGCCCGTCCTGGCCAGGTTCCAACTCTTCCAACTCCGGGAGCTTCGATTTTTTCAATTATGATGGCTTGCGAGTTTTCTAGTACCGCCAAGTGAACAGCCATGCCGGTGCTGAGCATCAGTGATATCAACAAAGGCCTAGCCACTTCCCGGATTTGCAAATTTTCAACTGCGGCCCGGCTTAGGCCGACCAGCCTGAAGCCGAATCGATACTTTCCGCTGCGCGTGTCCTTTTGCACGCAACGTTCGTCTTCCAAAGCCGTCAACATTCGAAATATCGAGCTCTTGGGAAGCTTGAGCGCCCGGCTGACTTCTGAGATATTCAGCGCTTTTCGCGAGTGCGCTAGTAACTCCAGTACGGCAAGCGTTCGACCGACCGCAGGGATCTGGTTCTTACTCGTAGTGCTCGTTTTTGGCATCGGCCCTCATCGTCAGTTAACAGGAAAAATTATCGAGCCGATACGAAAATAGTGAGCAGCCGGCGCGAATTCAGGATTTGTCCCACAGGTGGAACAACCTAGGCTATTTCTGTTGACAAGTCAAGCAGCAGACCATACACCTTCATCACGACAGCTGCGACGCACATTCCCGGGACGGATGGCGCCGTTTGCGAAAGAACTTGCCAGTTGCGCCTATTTAGCCCTTTAAAGCTGAGTTAGAGCAGAGCAAATGCTGCAAGCGTCCATTCAGGAAATGCGCCGGCAGGCTGCGGAACTTGATCGGGTCCGTTCCACATATAGAACGAATGTTCAGTCCTGTAAAACTTGGGGAATGAGGAGAGTTTAAGATGCGCCACTTAAGATCGTTGTGGATGATTCTTGGTCTCTGTTGTCTTGCAATGATGGGGGGCGCGTACAAGGCCTACGGCCAAGTTCCCCAGGGCCAGGTGCTGGGCACAGTTACAGATAGCTCCGGAGCTGCTGTCGTAGGTGCTAATATCCAGCTTTTGAATGAGCTTACCGGGATTACCCAGGTACAGGCCACGAACGGCTCCGGAGGTTTTACCTTTTCGTACTTGAATACTGGCGTCTATCGGCTGTCGATCGAAAACTCTGGTTTTAAAACTGGGGTCTATCCTGGGATTCAAGTCGGAGCGGAAGAGAAGAAGCGAGTGGACGTGCAGCTTCGAGTCGGCAACGTCAGCGAGAAGGTGGAGGTCACCGGCGCTGGGGCGCGGATTGACACTGACAGCGCTGTAGTGGGAACCGTACTTTCGCAACGCGAAGTTGCCGGGCTGCCCCTCAATGGTCGCGATTTCTCTCTCTTGGCGACCATCCAACCAGAGGTAAGTTTCGCCGGGACGCAAGGCAGTTCGATCCAGGCCCAGTTGAATACCTTTGTTACCATCGGTGGGAATTCCCTTGTCGGTGCCGCTTACAGCCTAGATGGCGTTGATAACCGATACGATGTTTGGGGCGGCCCGGCAATGAACCCCTCGGTGGATAGTATTCAGGAATTCCGCATCGAAAAATCCCAGTCTTCGGCCGAATTCGGTGATGGTGGCGCACAGCTCATGGTGGTTACCAAGTCGGGTACGAACAGTTTCCATGGGGCGCTCTGGGAATTCAATCGCAATGCCGCCCTCAACGCGAGTGAGTATTACAGTAAGCAGAAAAATGCGCTTATTCGCAACGAATTTGGCGTCGATTTCGGCGGTCCAATCGTTAAGAATCGGTTGTTCTTCGATTTCAACTGGGAAGGTCACCGGCAGCGGTTGCTTTACCAAGGGACTGACACGGTTATGACGGAGAAGATGCGAACCGGCGACTTTAGTGAGTTGTTACCGGGCAGAGTTATAGTGGATCCGAACACCGGCACGCCCTTCCCCAATAACGTTATCCCCGCTGATCGAGTCGACCCGTTAATGACGGACATGCTGCACTTAATGTTCCATCCCACTCGGCCTGGGATCCTCAACAATTTGACCACCAGTATCCCGACATTCTCCTCCAACAATCAATACGGCACTCGAATTGACTACCAGGCATCCCAAAAGGACTCTATATTCGTGCGGGCGACGATCCAGCCGCGGCACGGAGTCGCGGCGCCGCTTTTTCCCCAATGGATGAGCGCCGGCGAAAAGTATACGTTCTACAACGGCGGGGTGGGCTGGACACGGGCTTGGACTTCAAGGCTAATTTCAGAAACCCGTCTCGGATACCACCGGGAGAAACTAGCCCAAGTCAATGTAGCACCGAAAGACATCCCTCCAAACGAACCCCAAGGCTTTGGACCAGACCCGATCGACCACTTTCCGATCGTGTTTGTCGATGACTTTGGATCCTTTGGCCAAGGGGGGAACAACGTCACTTTTGATACCAAGTTCTACCAATTGACCCAGAATGTATCGCTGACGCGAGGAACTCACCTGATCAAGGTTGGCTTTGCCGGCCAGCAATACCGTACAGATGCCCCCGAGCAATATACCCACACCAGCTGGCCGTTTTTCTTTTTCTCGGACAATGTGTACAGCGGGTTCGCAGCAGCGGATTTACTGTTGGGTCTTCCGAGCTCGGGTTATATCTATACGGCAATCCCTCCCAAGAAACAAGACTATGCCCAGTACGCATTTTTTGCGCAGGACGACTGGAAGATAACACCCTTTTTGACTCTGAATTTTGGTCTGCGATACGAGCTCCCGACACCGATGAGCGAGGAGCATGACATCTGGGGCAATTTCGATCCGGCGCTGAACAAGATCGTACTGGCTGGTAATTCTATTCGGCCAGGTCTAGGACCTCAATTCATCTATGATGGCTACAGTCGTTTCCTGGTGCCGGCTAGTGAAACGAATCTGCCTAGGCATTCGTTGACTTTTCGGAACAAGAATAACTTCGCCCCTCGTTTCGGTTTTGCCTGGCGACCGTTCAAAAACAACAAGACCGTGGTACGAGGCGGTTACGGCATCTACTATATTCGGAATTGGGGACAGCAGGCGGCGAACTCGTTCACGATTCCTTACGGGGGCGCGTTCTCGGTTATCAATACCACGCCCACTCCTACGCTTTCGGCGGATAACTTCTTTAATGGCGGGCCGACCGGGGGGCTGGCTGCCCCGAGTGCTTACTATAGGGATCCGCATCAACCCACCGGATACACCCAGCAGTCGAGCCTGGGAATGGAGAGAGAGTTGCCGTGGGGGATGACTGGAGAGCTTACGTTCCAGCATCAACAGTCTGCCCACATAGAAAACTACTGGAATTTCAACCAACCTCAAATTGGGCCAGGAAGCATTGCGTCACGCACACCCTACCCAGATTTTTCAACTATTAACGGGATTTTTGGACAAGGGAATGGCCACTACAATTCATTGACGGCGTTGGTGAGGAAAAGCTCTCAACATTATACGTACCAAGCTTCTTTCGTCTGGGCCAAGAATGTTGGACAGGATATTATCGACGTTTATCATCCGAACCAGTTTAATGGTCCGGAGGGCTACGTTCCCAGACAGCTGAAGCTCCATTTTCTGGCGGAATTGCCGGTTGGGAAAGGGCGGCGCTGGCTGGATCACGGCGGTGTAGCGAATGCGATAGTTGGCGGGTGGATGGTTTCTGGAATTGCTACTCCGTACTCCAGCGGATCACCTTTCAATGTGTACTATAACGGCGATACCGCCAATATTGATGTCTTTACCGTCAGAGCTGATCAAACCTGCAGCGGTCACGTCAGCAATCCAACTTCAGCAAAATGGTTTGATGGTTCGTGTTTTGGTCCTGCTACGACGGGAACGGTTGGCAATGCGCGCACCGGAACTCTGTTTGGCCCCGGTTCATTCAATGCTGACTTCGCAGTTTACAAAAACTTTATTTTGCACGAAGGCGTAAATTTTCAGTTTCGCACGGAGATGTTCAACATCTTCAACCACCCCAATCTCGGAGCCCCCAACAATTTCGTGAACGGTCTTGCCTTTGGACAAATAACTAGTGTCAATCAGATTCCGAGAGTCATTCAGTTGGCCGGACGTGTGACCTTTTAGCATGACCTTTTTCTAAAGAGGGGAACGGAAACCTTCCCCTCTATGTGTCATAGCTTAAGGTTATGCATGCTTGATCGGGAGATCACGCCCAAGTGACGTTTGAGTCTGAACTTGCACGGTGATCGAGTGGGATTGTGGGCTCGTGGGTGGAAACCGCACCGGGCTACGCGTGACAACACTTGTGTAGCACGGATAACACGATGGAAAAAACTTACGTAAGCCGCAGGCAGCTATTACAGGGGTTTCTTGCAACAGCGGGAGCATCACTCATAATTCCGAACTTCTGCGAGGCCGCCAAGCCGGAAGCAGGACACGAGTGGACATTCGAGGAAGCACAAAAGTACTGGCACCCAATGACCAGGGCGGTGCAGCACGTCGGCGTACCAGGCCACGAATGGCAAGCTGGGGTACTTTGGGACGGTGCATTGGTCTTCGGCCCACTGAAGTATGCACGCAGTAATCCCGCCATGGTAAAGGAGTTGGCACTATTAGGCAACAATGCCTTACATGTTTCAGTGGGTTATGGGAATCCTGTAAAGTTCGTGGATCGCACCGGCGCTCCGAATCCGGATTTGCTGAGAAGTATTGAAGCGGGATACTTGCCCATCCCCAGCATCGAGACGAAAGATGGCAATTTAATTTGGAACCAGATGGTGTTTGCACACCTGCTTGATCGCAGCTCTGAGCAGGGAATCCACCCCCGGGAAGAAGACTCGCTTGTTGTGCACGCACGCTTCAGCGTCCGGAACACGTCTGCGGAAAACGTTGAAGGCCACTTATGGTTTCATCTGGGGGACACAAGCGAGGTGCAGTACGGATATAAAGGCGGCCAAGGCAATGAACTCGGCCAAAGCATCGCGCACTCGTTCGCGGGGCCGTTCGGATTGGTCGGAAATGAAGTGCGCTACGTTATTCCAACTCCTCAAAAAGGCACGGTGGCCTGGCATGAAGATATAGCCCCGCCTGCGGGTATGCACGAACGGGGGACAAAGATTCTGGAATGGACGGTGCCTTTGGCACCAGGCGAAGAGACCAGCTTTGACCTTACGATTCCGTACAAGGCGGTCAGTCACGAAACCGGCCAAAGATTAGTAAGTCTAGATAGAGACCGCTTGCATCGGGAGATCCGCCGTTTCTGGGAGAGTGTGGTCGTGGGACCCGGCAGTATTGTTACTCCGACTCCCTTCATCAATAACTATGCGAAGGCAACAGTGGGTCAGATGACACAACAGATCGGTTATCGCCACAAGGCTAAGGTATGGATGTACAAGACAAGCCCAAATCACTACGAAATGTACTGGCCTTGCAATGCTGCTAAAGCACTCCCTACCTTAGATCTTCGTGGCTTGACCCAGTATTCACGCCCTGTGCTACAGAGCTTCGTCGATATGCAGACTGACGATTTCGGGAAGCTTGCGCGTCAGGATATGGGTGAAGGGGCACCGGTATCCGGCGAAGGATTCGCAAGACGGCCCGGCTTCCTGGGAAATTTCGGCGATTGGACGGCGAATACACTGCTTCTC